>Ga0316628_100000916_pt1 | contig 19705 bp, 11 predicted proteins | sample OWC_Aug_M2_C1_D5_FD_207648 | JGI IMG/M metagenome (GOLD analysis project Ga0316628, IMG submission 207648) | Wetland soil microbial communities from Old Woman Creek delta, Ohio, United States - OWC_Aug_M2_C1_D5_C | ecosystem: Environmental > Terrestrial > Soil > Wetlands | place: USA: Ohio... | reverse complement strand
CTATTTTGGCGGGACTTGACCTCATGGTCGCCCCTGCTGCGGCCTCTCGTTCGGATAGGTGCGGGCACGGGAGACTCGGGAGCTTGAGGGCACGGCACGCCGTGCCCACGCCTTCCTGGACACGCGCTATTTTGGAGGGATTTGACCTCATGGTCGCCCCTGCTCCGTCCTCTCGTTCGGATGGGCGCGGGCACGGGAGACTCGGCGACTTGCGGGCACGGCACGCCGTGCCCCTACTGCGGCCCGTCGATCGGGCGCCGTTCTCTTCCGACGGTCGTCTATGAAGCAGAGCAGCCGACCGAATTCCTCAGTAGGGGCACGGCGTGCCGTGCCCACGCATTCCTGACGCCTGCGATTTTGGACGGACTTGCGGCGCACCGTGCCTCTGCGCGCCCGTCGTGATGGGTGTGCTCCAAGGTAATGCACCCGAATTTCCGCAAGGGATTTACGACGCAGTATACTAGTGCGCCTTGCACTTCACGACGATCAATGTGATGTCGTCGTGCTGATCCCGGGGGCCGAATCGCCTGACTTCGTCGACGATCAGCGACAGCAGGACCTGCGAAGACTGGTCCCGGTGCCGGCTGACCGTTTCTATCAGACGGTGTTCTCCAAATTCCTGTTCGGCGTCGTCGTAAGTTTCGGTGACCCCATCGGTATAGAGGACGAGCGTGTCCCCGGCGGAAAGAATCGTCTCCCTCATCGAGCAGTCCCAGTCCCTGAAAAGCCCCAGCACGGTACAAGTCGAATGGAGATGCTCGACTCGGCTGTCTCCGCGCAGAAGCAAAGCGGAGGGATGGCCGCAGTTCACGTAGCGCAGCCGCCTGTCCGTATCGTCGTATTCGGCAAAGAACAGGCTGGCATAGGAGTTGTCGGTCGTATTGTCGTGGAAGAGCAGGTTCACCGACTTCAGGAACCTCTGTGGATGCTCGGACGCGATCGCGCACTGGCTGCGGACGTTCGCCTGCAGATTCGCCATCAAGAGCGCCGCAGCGATCCCTTTTCCCGCGATGTCGCCGACCACAAACCCAAGCCTGTTTTCTCCAAGGCTCAGGAAGTCGTAATAATCCCCGCCGACGGGTCGGGCCTGAAGGCAGACGCCCGAGTAATCGAGCGTGCTCAGAGGAGGCGATACCTGAGGAAAAAGCCTCGCCTGCACCTGCTTCGCGATTTCCAGTTCCTGCGCGGCCTGGCGGTCCGCTTCCTCCTTTGCCGCCGTCGCACGGCGATATGCTTCGACCGCCTGGTGCACCTCATCTCGAAATCGTTCCGCCGATGTCTTCCAACTGGCCGCCAGATCGAAATCCGCCGGACGCACGGCCTGCTCATCGAGCATTCGTGCTTCTGCAATGCGCGACACGCGATAGGTTCGGAACCCGTCGGACTTGCGCGCGAAGAGGTACCAGATGTTGCCCTTTACCACGAGGCCGAGCGGATCGACAACCCGTTTTACAGGATCGCTGCCCGCCTTCAGGTACCGGAACGAAAGCTTGCGATCGCGCCAGACCGCATCCTGGATTTCAGGAAGCGCCGAGAGATTTTCCTCCGTTCCGCGCCAATCCGTCGTATCGATGTAGAGCCGCTGCTGAATGCACGTGGCGCGATCGCGCACAGGGACAGGCAGGGCGGCCTTCAGTTTATCGAGCGCCCTCTGGGCGGTTGCGGCGAGCTGGGCGTCGCCGAAGATCCGGGGCTGAGCCATCAGCAGTGCGTGAAATTCCTCTTCCTCGAGCCCGGGCCCCTGGGATCGCCATTCTTCGTCCAGGGCCCAGCCCCCTCCCGGACCATGCGGAGCGGTCACCGGCACACCGGCGGCGCGCAGCGCCTCCATGTCCCGATGCACCGTGCGCTCGGATACCCGAAGCAGTCTTGCCAGGTCGTGGCCGCTCAGACGGCCATGCTGGCGCAGTAACAGCAGGGTGGAAAGCAGCCGTTCAGCTTTCATGGGTGTCGCTCCGAAGATTCCGGGGAACGACATATATCATACATGAAGAGACCGTTCGGCGCCGCGGCGCCGCCACAGGGACTTTCTCACCGCACGAGAGACCGCAGCAGGGGCGACCATGAGGTCGAGCCCCTACAAAATAGCGCGTGTCCAGGAGAGCGTGGGCACGGCGCGCCGTGCCCTCAAGCTCCCGAATCTCCCGTGCCCGCGCCAGTCCGCCCTTCACATTTCCGCTGTGCGGATTATCTCGACCGCCGGCTACCCGAGCTTTGCCGTGTAATCGCGATAGGCGGGCCAACCCTCGATTGAAGCTGCGGTGAGGACCGAGCGCTTCAACGCTTCCGACACCAGTTCCGCCGCCAGGGCACCCACCACGGAAAGAGGGACGCGAGTCTTCAACCTGTTCGTCGAGATGGCAAAGGTGCTGTCACCGTCCCCCGTCGTGTGGTAAGGATTGATTGCCCTGGCCGCGCCGGTGCTGGCCATCATCGCAATTTTGGTGAGTTCTGTTTTGTTGAAGTCGACATTGGTGGCCACAAGCGCAAGCGTGGTGCTGCGGAAGGCCGGATCGAACGACGGCGAGGATATCGCCGAGCGCCTATTCGTCAGTGTTTGTCCCAAGTGCACGGCGATGTCTACAAATCCTTTCCCATCGGAACGCCTGCCGCCCGCCAGTATCTTCGAGGTGCGCCAATCCCGGATATCCCCGACGGAATTCGCGACGACCATCGCGCCGATGACGACCTCCCCGAACCGATGGCCCGCGCACCCGACGCCTGCCTTCATTCCGCCGATACCTTGCGAGAGGAGCATCTTCCCCACGGTCGCGCCTGCACCGATCCCGAAATTACCCTCCGCTACCGGGCTGGAGGAAGCCGCCTGGCAGGCTTTGTAAGCCTCTTCAGGGCCGGGCCGGATCCTGCCGTCACCCAGGGAAAGATCATCGATTACGGCTCCGACGACGATCGGGATCCGGAGATTGGGGACCCCCCAGTCGAATCCCGTTTTCTGTTGTTCAAGGTATCGTGTAACTCCCTGAACGGCGGCCAGGCCGAATGGGCCGGCCCCGGCCAGGAGGATTCCGTGGACGGTATTGACGGGGCTGGCGGGCTGCAGCATCACGCCCAGCAAATCACCGGGCGCGGATCCGTCATAATCCACACCCACCGAAGCCTCCTTCTCGAAGAGGATGACCGTACATCCTGTCGGTCGCCGATTGTCGGTGAAATGACCGACCTTGATGCCGGGCACGTCGGTGAACGATCCCTGGGCGGGAGCGCCCTCGGCCTGGCGGGACGAAATCCCCATCATTCCTGCACCTGCCGCACCCGCCATCGTGCAAATCAGTTCGCGACGATTCATGTCAGTCACCGAGCACCTCCTTGCCGCAGAGACGCGGAGAACGCAGAGAGACAATTCCTGCTATCTTGGTCGAAGGAGGGCTCGTTCTCCGTCGTAGGTGAGCACCGCACCCTCCAGGGTGATGCTCTCGACGAGATAGTGTCCATCGACGTAGTCCCCCTTGACGTATTTCCGTCCGTTGATGACGACCCGACGCGCCGCTTCGGAGTCGTCATACACCAGGATGTTCAGAGTCATCCTGGACATTGCTTCTTTCAGCGAGGGGGGCTTTGCCTGTATTTCGCCGGGCGCCGGCACCACCTGGCCGGCAGGAGCGCCCGCTGTGTCTACAGCCGGCTGCGGCGGCGGAGCGACTGCGGGTTCGGCCGGGCTGACCTGAGAACGGGATTCTGCCGGAACCGACCGACTTGCGGTCGGCTCATTCCCCGGAGGCTTCTGCGCGCCGGGTCCCAGCGGGATCGATTCACCATCCGTGCGCGAAGCCGCTGTAAGGCCGGAGCCTGATCTCGTGGCCGAGGTGCCGGACCCTCGCGTGTCATCGGTGTGCGGAGATTGCCCCACAGGTGCGGGTGCGGGCCTGACCGAGGCTGCTTGTCCTGCCTCTTCAGCCCCGGCTCTCGCTGCGGGACGATTCTGCGTCGCGGCTGACGGGGAAGGTGTCGGCGGCTTGCCTGGATTGGAGAGAATGAAAAGCAAAGCAACGACGACGCCCACGAACAGCACTCCGGATACGGCGGCCAGCCAGCTCCGCCCCGCAGCTCCCGGTTCCCGTGCGGCAGTCAGCGAGGGCATGCGCGTGATGCCCCGCTCCCGCTCGGCCTTCTTCAACGCGTCAAGGATGTAAGACATTCCGACCCATATCCTTCAAGAGGTGTTGCGCGACAGCGAAGGGGCGTTGGCACCCATCACTGCGAGAGTAAGTCTAACCAGGGTTACGTTGCCGACAATGCCGTCCTGGGGGAGCGACCGCTCCCGCTGGAAGGCCATAACACGACGGCGCAGATTCTCGTCGTACACCTCCGAATCGCCCGAGTCCGGCGCCTTCCCTTCCAGAGTATCAAGCGTACGCCGGACCCACGCCACTTCTGCGCCGCGGTCGCCGGGGGCAAGCTGGCGTGGTGGAAATGGAAGCTTCCACAGGAGGATGAACGAGCCGTCCCACACACTCTCGATCTCCCTGAGGGGGAAGGTGTACTCGCGGCCGCCGATGGCCAGCGTCCCCGACCTGTCCCCCAGACCGACAAGAGTCGCCCGAAATGGTGTTCCCGAAGGCAGATTCAGCTTGAGTATCGCCGGAAGATCGAAGAAACGGAGCTTGGTCCAGTTGCCCACCTGGAAAAGGCAGTCGTATCCCGCATCGCCTTCGACCCTGCACCCGTAGCTTGACGGGTTCGACGGCGTCCGGATTCCCAGACGGGCGTAGAGACTGGTGAAGCCTGAGCCGCCGGCGCCACGCAGTGAGGGCTCCTCGAGGAGGCCGACGAGACTCGGAGCCGCGACGCCGGATTCACGCGCCGGCTGACCGATGAGCGGCTCCGCACCCGCGGTCTTCGCCGACGGTCCCGCCGAGGCATCCGGCACGTTCGCCGCGCCGCTTCCGCGAACAAGGGGAGGATCGACGGTGCCGGAGACGGGAATGCTTTCGGGCGGTAGAGCCCGGGATTCGGCCGCACCATTTGATTTTCCATCGGATGCCGGGCGAGCGGATTCCGATCCGGCTGCCGAAGCGCCGCTTCCGACCGTCCCGCCGTCGCGGCGCAGGATCGAAACCGCATCGGTGCCCAGGAAAATCGCGCCTCCCAACGTCAGGACCCCGAGTGCGACAATCGCGGCCGTCCACCCCGTACGAACCTGGCGACGCCATGGAAGGGTCCCCCGCGTTTCGCGGTGCGCGCGACGAACGATGCCGGCGGTGACCCGCGGGCTGTCGAGCGCGTATGCCCCGAGCAGGGCCCGGTCGCAGATGATGTTGATGAGTCGGGGCACGCCTCGCGAAAACCGATAGACGTGAAACATCGCCGGGGCGGTGAACAGGGGATCGCTCCTGCCGGCGATGGACAACCGGTGCAGGATGTAGGCATACGTTTCGCGCCTGGACAGCGGTGTCAGGTGGTAGCGCGCCGTGATGCGCTGGGAAAGCTGGCGCAGCTTTTCCTGTCTCAAAACCGACAGCAGCTCCGGCTGCCCGATCAAGACGATCTGGAGGAGCTTTTCCTGCGCCGTTTCGAGGTTCGTCAGGAGCCGGATCTGCTCCAGTACGTCGCTGTGCAGGTTTTGCGCCTCGTCGATGACAAGGACCGTTCGCCTGCCCTTGGCAAACGAATCAAGCAGGCGCCGATTCAAGGCATCGACCAGGTTCTTGATGCTCCTGGTCTCCGCCGGGTAGGCGACGCCGAGTTCGTCGCAGATGCTCGCGAGCAGCTCGATTGCCGTCAAGCGAGGATTCAGAATGAGGGCGATGTCTGTTTCCGACGTGAGGTGTTTGACCAGCGATCGACAGAGGGTGGTTTTCCCGGATCCGATTTCGCCGGTGAGTTGGACGAAGCCGCCCGGCTGCTGAATGCCGTAAAACAGGTGGGCCAGCCCTTCCCGGTGCCGGTCGCTCATGAAGAGGAAGCGTGGATCGGGGGTGAGCGAAAATGGGGACTCCTTCAGCTTGAAGTACGCGGAATACACTCGGCGCTTCTCCCTCCCGATGCCCCGGCGTAATCGACAAGGATCTCCGTGAGGGCTCGAGACACCTTCGGCCCAATTCTAACGCTGGACGAGGCGACAAAGAAGGACCAGCCGCAAATTCCACGATACGACTCTGCGTGCGACCGAAGAACCCGGTGAAATTCGTGGCGTATTTTTTGGGGGAGCTATTTTGCCAACCTGGCGACGAAGCCGCCTCCCGAGCGTAGATCGACGTAGAGCGCATCACTCCGGGTGAGCATCAGACGTTCGGTCTTGACCGCGGCAGGCTCACAGGTGTCGCGGATAAGAGTGGAGGTGTAGCTGCCCTGGCCCAGAAAGGAAAGGTCGACGCGAACAGCCCTGGCGTTTATGCCGTTGGCGATCGCCACGAACCAGGTGCTTCCTTTGCGCCGCGCGAAAGCTGCAACCTGTCCGATATCCGATGACGGCAGGACGACTGTCTCATCCCAGGTGCTGGGAATGCTCCTGATGATGTCAGCCGGGGGGTTGGAAAGGATATTGGCGGGATGGGCGCCGAAAACCAGAAGGGGAGCCTGCAGGATGAGCGCGTTCGCGACCTGGTGAGCCCAGGTGGTGTCCGCGAGCTTCCGGGTGAAGTGCACCGGGGTGTAGTCGGCGAGTCCGGCCAGCATGCGCGTGAAGGGAAGCGTGACTTCGTGCTGCGCGTAGGGTCCCGCCATCTCCATGCCCCGAATTCCCTCGTTTCCGAGCTCGTTGGGCCAGGTGCGCTCCATGCCGGTCGGCTTGTTCGCGCCGTGGAAATCGACGATCAGCCTGTATTCCGCCGCGAGCTTGAGAATGGTTTCGTAGAGGTCGATCACTTCCTTGTGCTCGTGGTCGAAGAAGTCGATTTTCACCCCCGCGACACCGGTGCGGCGCAGCAGTTCGAACATGTCGCGGATGCTCTTTTCGCTGCCGAGCGCCGCGCGGCTGCGCCAGACGATGATCTTGACTCCGCGCTCGCGGGAATAATCGACGAGGTCCTTCAACTCGTTTTCCGGCCATTTCGCCCAGAAACCCTCGAGCAGGTTGTATTCAAAGCCGAGCTCGCTCGCCAGCCTGGAGAATTCCTTCATTCCCTCCGGCGTTCCCTCCGGGCCGCCGTCGAGATATCGCCAGACCGAGCGGCCGGGCCTGATCCAATCGGTTTTGAGCCCATTCGGAAAGTACTTGGGATCCGGCGGTGCGGCGACGTTGTGTACGATATCGCAGTTTACCAGGGTATTGAGATCCGCCCCGATCATTACGACGCGCCACGGTGTGCTGATCGTCCCTGTGATCGAAGCCGGGTGAGTCAGCCGCTCGACGTCCTGGGCAAAACGCAGCCGGAAAGGATAAGACGCCGGGATCGAGTGGCCCAGCCGGGCCAGGAAACCGCCCGAACCGTCGGCCTGAAGTCCCATGCCGCTGTAGGCGTGCAGTCCGCCTTCGGTGATGGAACCGTAACCGGCGTCCGCCGGAAGCCTGAAGGTCAGAGGCGGCGCGACCCATGCGCCGGGGGGAATGGCACGTAGAGACTTTCTCGAATGAACCGCCTCGTAGTGATCCTCCAGGTCGTGCTCCCAGAGTACGCTTCCCGCGGGCAGCCGGAACGACGTGGCCTCGTCCGGCACCCGCGTTCCCTCACCGGGGACAATGTGCCGGAATGCAATCCCGTCGTTGTAAGCGCGAATCTCGAGGGTGCAGTCGGTCTTGGACCGGACATGAGAGACGGAGATCTTCACTCCGTTGCAGTGATCGACTACGGTCGAGTGATTGCCGTACCATGGATAGGATTCGTTGATTTGGTAGCGATCGACCTTGCCGATCAGAACTCCGTCGGCGAGGTTGACCCCATCGACCGTGATGCCGATGGCCGAAGTCTCAATGACCGGCTTCTCTTTGAAAGTAACCGCGTATTGAAGCCGCCCCTGATCACCGGGCAAAAGCTGGAACTTCACCTGACCGTCCGGGCTAGCCACGACGATATCGTCCGCGCTCGCGAACAATGCGCACGCACAGTACACGACGAACAGGGACGCCGCCACTCGGATTCGCATAGGTCTGCTCCCCAAAAGTAATGACGAATGACGAATAACACCAGTGAACATTCGTCATTCGTCATTCATTGGTCATTCGTTCAGAACTTGAATCTCAGCGAGCACTGCATGACTCTGGCCGGCCGGGAACCGTTGGCCTGGCCAAACGTTGCTTTGGTCTGCTTGCCGGTTGCGTCGAAGGTCGCCGAGGTGTCGACGCCCGAATACTGACTATGGTTGAAGATGTTGTAGAACTCCCATCGGAATTGGAGCATTCGCGTTTCGCTCTTGATCGGGAAATTCTTGAACACAGTCATGTCCCAGTTGTTCCTACCGGGTCCGCGGACGACCGTGACTGGGGCGTTCCCAGGATCACCTTTCTTTGGAACAGAGAAGACAGACGTGTCGATCATTCGATTCCAGACGCGGTCACCGTAGGGAGGATTCGGGTTGCCGGAGACGTTGATGCGCTGACCGTCACCGCCGCCCGTCAGGTCCCCTCCGGGCTGGCTGAAGCTCACGCCGCTCATCTGGCCGCTTGCGAACATGGTGATCCCGGACAGCTGCCAATTGTCGAACGCAAACCGGGCGATCCTGTTCGACCAGTACCGGCTCAGCCCCGGAAGGTCGTAGGTATAGGTCAGAATAAGCTTGTGGGTCTGGTCACCGGAATCCAGACCGTAGCTCCATGTGCGCCTCGGCTGGTACATCGGAATGCTCTGGTAATCCAGCCATTTGGCCCAGGTCCACCCCGCCGTGAACTCCAGTTTGCGGGCGAACCGCCGGCTGAGATTGACCTGCATGGAATGGTAGTTTGAGGTCAAGGAGTTCTGGCTCAAGTTGACGGATGTGTAGCCCTTGATCGGCACAAGGAAAGAATCCGGGTAAGGCGAATTGTTGGTCGGGTCGATGCTAGAAGCCAAAAACTTCGTGCCGTAGGGTAGTGTGTTCAGATTCTGACTGCCGGTCAGGTGCCTGCCCAGTGTTCCCACGTACCTGGCTTCGAAGACCGTGGCGAAGCCGATCTGCTGCTGGACGCCAAAGGACAGGTTGTAGGAACCCGGCGTTGGGCTGTTGACATCCCAGCCGTTCGTCGAACCGGGGAATAGGTATCCGGCCTGGCTCTTCAGGGTATCGATATTTCCATAATAGATTGTCGGTGTGTAGTTGACCGGAGGCTGGTCCGACCTCGGTTCGCTGCGCACAATGGCGTTGAACATGCCGAATCCGAAGCGCAAGGCTGTCCTGCCGTTTCCGAACACATCCCACGCCAATCCGAAGCGCGGCTGCGGCATCTCGCCGGGATTGTTCACGAACTGCTTGGGGTAGTTCGGATCCCTCGAGAGGACCATTCCATTGGCAGGGTTACCCGATCCGGGCACGTATGCCCCGATGAGCGCGGCATAGGTGGTCTGCCCTGTAAGCGGGTTCAGGGCGAGGCGGGTATTGCCCACCTTTGTAGGCTGGAACAGCAGCGGTGCCTGATTTACGTCGTAGCGCGAGATTGCAAAGGAGGCTGTATTGGCATCGAGTTGCTGGTACATGGTGGAGTAGGCCATGCGTAGGCCCATTTCCAGGGTGAGCCGCCGCGACAATCGCCAGGAATCCTGAACGTACCAGTCGATATTGTAGGCATCCGCCATGGGGGCGAATCTCGTGCTCGGCTCGGAATATGTCCTGAAATTGCCGAGCAGCATGGTCGCATAGGGCACGTTGGCATCATTCGGGTTGTTGGTGTCGCGGCTGAAATCGTAAATGCCCATCCATGGAATGAAGGACCCAGGAGGCGAGAGGATCACATCGCGCTCGAAGTACCCTCCAGCCTTCAGGGTGTGAGAGCCGCGGGTCCAGGTAATGCCGTCCGCAAATGTGTAGACGCTGTCGACACGGTGCGCCGGGTAGCGGTCCGACCAATAGTGGCCAAAGGTGGGCGCCTTCTGGATGTTGGATGAGCCGAAGCCGACTTGCGGGATGAGATTGAGAGGATTGATCTCCGGGTGGAGCTGGCCGGCCGCAAAGCCGATCTTGTCCCGCTGGATCTTCGCCAGCTGATCCGCGGGGGCGACGAGGTGGTTCAGGAAGTCCCTGCGCGCCGTGGCGTGGAACTCGTTGACGATGTTGGGACTGATGATCCGGGTGTAACCCAGGACGTAGGTTCGCACCAGAAATTCCAGGTTGTCAGGCACCATCGGCCAGCCCGGGAAGCCGCCGGATCCGTTCCAAGCGCCGTTCGAATTTCCCCAGGTCATGACGCGAAAGAAGAGTGTGTCTTTGGAGGTCGGCAAGTAGTCGACCCGGCCATTGAAGTTCAACTTCGATTGATTCATGCTTTCCTGGAACTGGTAGTTGTAGGTCCCGCTCGTGATCGTCCGGTCCGTCACGTTCGGGAGCGGGAACACGTTCATCAAGGCCTGGGCGCTCTTGTTGATCCGGCTGGGCGGAATAACGTTTCCGGGGAATTGCTTTTTGCCGTTGGCCGGGTCGTTGATGGCGATCACTTTGCCGGCGGTGTCCAGGGTCTGCGAGAAATCGCCGTTCCGCTCCAATTGGGTGGGCATGGTGAACTGCTGGAGGCCGAGGGGAATCAGCGCGGGATTCCGCTCCGCCGAGAAGAAGAAGAACAACTTTTGGCGGCTCGTGTTGAACAGACCGGGGATGCTGACGGGCCCACCGATGGTCAAACCTTCCGTTACATACCGATATCTCGATCTCGTCGCGCGATTCTTGTTGTTCCACCAGGTGTTCGCGTTAAACATCTCGTGGCGCTTGTACCAGTAAGCCGACCCGTGAAATTCCTGCGTTCCCCCTCGGGTAACGATGTTGACGATGGCGCCACCCGACCGCCCGTATTCCGCCTGGTAGCTGTTGAGCAGCACATTCACCTCGCTGGCCGTGTCGAAGGCGGTATAGACGACATGCGAACCGGCGCTCCCCAGGTCGGTCGCCGGGGCACCATCCACCGTGATGGTGTTTGTGCTGCTTTGAAGGCCGCCGATGCGCGGCGTACCGACGTTTGAATAGTTTCCGCCGACCGCCTCGACGGGATCACGAGTTTCCACGCCCGGCAGAAGGTTCAGCATGCCGACGACGTCGCGCCCTTTTTGTGCGAGTGTGTCCATCTGGTGAGTCGTCAGAAGCGCGGAACCTTCGGCGCTCGCCGTCTGGACGCTTGCCCCGACGGCAGAGACGCTCACGGTCTCGGTGAGTGCACCGATCGCCAACTGAAGGTTGCCGAGCGCAAGCCGCTGGTTCGGTGTCAGCTGGTTTCCCGTCTTCTGCAGAGCCTGGAAGCCTGTAGCCTCCACCTTGACGGTGTAGGCTCCGGGGAGAAGGCCGGGAAAGACAAAATTCCCGGCGGAGTCCGTCGTGGCGGTGCGCGTGTCGCGTGTACCTTCATTGATGAGGGTCACGCCGGCGCCGGGGATAACCTGGCCCGACGGGTCGGTCACGGTTCCCGTGATCACGCCCGTGATTGTCTGCGCAAAGCTGCCGCCGCCGGCGAAAAACAACAGCATCGCCGAACACATCAATGCAGTGCATTTAAGTTTCATGGTTGCGAGTCCTCCTTGAGGCCTCGAATGGATGGATACCTGATGATGGTGTCGATGACCGGTTCGCCTCGCTCTGGATCGCATGGCCGATCCCTGAGAAGCCGAACATGAACTCCGTTAACGTTAACATTTCAGGTGCTCAAAATGTCCCAAGAGCAGTCTTCGAAGATTTTTATAGGGCTGTCGCCGGCATCCGGGGCGGTGCAGACTCACTCTCTTCCGCTCCCGTCGAGCCATTCCGCGTCTCGGCGGGCGGCGTGCCTAGCGCGATTTTGTTTCCAGGCAGAGAACGGAGTCGTATTCCGCCGGCGCCTGCGCCGGGAGCGCCACGGTCAACGAGCCGCCGCTTTGTTTCACAGCGAGGCGTTTGTGCGCGTGGTCGGCGAGCAGGTAAGCCTTCTTCACGGTGTCCTTCACCCCGTGCATTTCGAACGTCTGTCCGGGCCACTTGATGAAGTGGATGTAGAGCCTGCCCGGCCTGGTGGTGCAGCGCCAGTCCTGGCGCGCCTTGAAAACCGGCTTCCCATCCTTGTCTTTCTCCGTGTCGCTGTAAGCCCCCAGTTCGTCGCCGAACGGGGTGGGCCCGGCTCCGTAAATCGACTCGCCGTTGATCTTCAGCCACCGGCCCACGGCGCGCAGGTTGTCCTGGCTGGCCTGCGGGATAAGGCCTTCAGCCGTCGGGCCCACGTTGAGAAGGTAATTCCCGCCCTTGCTTACGATGTCGACCAGTTTGAAAACCAGATCCGAGGGCGGTTTCCAGTCGGTATCGTCCTTTTTGAATCCCCAGGTGCGATTCAGAGTCGCGGGGACCTCCCAGTCTTCTTTTACGACGGTGGGCGGAATCCTGTTGTCGCCCATCGAACGGTAGTCCCCGGCGGAACCCAGCCGGCCGTCGATCAGGCAGGCCGGCTGGAGTTTTCGCACGATATCGATGAAGCGCTGCGAGCGCTCCGGCGTCATCATTCTCGGCGTATCGAACCAGATGAGGCAGACCGGCCCGTACTCCGTCAGCAGCTCCCTGACCTGAGGTTCGGCCTTTGCACGCAGGTACTGGTCGAAATCCTTCTTGTCGTCCGCGCCGAAGTCCCAGGTGTTGCCGGCGCCGTTCTGCTCGTGCCAGTCCTGAGCCTGTGAGTAGTAGAACCCGAGACGGATCTTGTGCCGGGCACAGGCGGCGGCGAGTTCCTTGAGCGGGTCTCGCTTGAACGGGGTCGCGTCGACGATGTTGTAGGTGCTGGTCTTGGAGCCGAACATCGCGAAACCGTCATGGTGTTTGCTGGTGATGACGAGGTACTTCATTCCGGCGTCGACGGCCAGCTGCACCCACTCCTCGGCGCTGAACTTGACCGGGTTGAACTGACTCGCGAGCTGCTCGTATTCCTTCACCGGGATTTTGGCCCGGTTCATGATCCACTCCCCAATGCCCGCGACGGGCTGCCCTTTCCACTCGCCCGCAGGAATGGCGTAGAGGCCCCAGTGAATGAAGAGCCCGAACTTCGCCTCCCGGAACCACTTGATGCGCGCGGCATGTTCGGGGGTCTCCGGCGCAGCCGCCTGTCCCTGCGTTACCTGCGCTTCCGGGACTTCAACGACAGAGGCCAGCAGCATGCCGGCCGCCCCCAGCAACGCAACCTGTTTCAGAACCTGCAGCATGATGACCATAGCGGGTCGCCTCCAGTCTGTTCGACATTTTGCGAGACTCGTCAATCCCATCTCAGTGCTTCCACTCCACCTTCGGCCGTGGGCCGCGGCGCGCGGCACCGGGCTTATCATCGACTTTGCCGGATGGGCCCGGAAAGTTGACGCGGTCGATGCCCGAAAAGACCAGGTACGTCCTCTTTTGCAGGGGAAGAAAATCCGATTGCAGGAGAAGCTTTGCCGGTGCGCGGCCGCCGGGCCGGTTCGAAACCTGCGTCGGCAACCAGCGCGCTGCGAGACCGTCCATCACCGCCACGGTGTCCTCTTTTGCGCCCGGCAGGTTCCGCGCGAGCCCCCGCCAGTCGATTTCGACGATTTCCTTCGGCCGCAGGGCATCGGCTCTGTTCCGGATCTGCAGCCGTGCGTGAGGCAGCTCTGCCGTCAGCGCCATTCGATAGATCTCGCTCCCGGCCAGCAGAAAGGCGCCGACACCGTAGGTCTGGCTGAGCCCGGGATCGAAGGTTTTCGGGTCGGCTCCCACCGGCTGGACGTGCGTCAGTTTGCCGTCGGCGTCGACCAGCGAAGTCAGGCCGGACCAGGCCTTCAACGCCGCCGGCTGAAAGCGGGCGCGCGGAATGAGTCCCTGGTTGACGCCCCAGGCGAACGCATAGCAGAAGAAGCCGGATCCGCTCGACTCGGGAACCGGATAGCTGGCCGGGTCGAGCAGGCTCGAGTGCCAGAGGCTGTCGGGCTGCTGGCTTTTCAACGCCGATTCGGCCATCTCGCGAAACTGTCCTTCGAAGTAGGGCCGGGCGGTGTGATCCGTCGGCAGCACCTGCAGAACGCGGACGAGTCCCCCCATGACCCAGCCGTTGCCGCGGCTCCAGAAAACCTTGGCCCCGTTGGCTTCTCTCTTCTTGAAATAGGTCTGATCCCGAAAATACAGGCGCTCGTCGCGGTCGTAGAGAAACTCCGAGGTTGCCTTCCATTCGCGGATCATGAAGTCGAGGTATTTCGTCTCGCCCGTGATCGAGTAGAGCTTCGCCCAGACCGGAGGGCCCATGAAGAGCGCGTCGCACCACCACCAGCGCATCACGCCGCCGGGGACGCCTCCGGTTTTGGTGATCACCCCGACTGCCGCAGTCGAGGGGTTGGTCAGGATGTAATCGAAGCGCTCGCGCAGCGGCGCGATCATAGCCGGATCGCGCTCGAGCACGTACATTTCGCAGTACATCTGGCCCACGCAATGGTCATCGGCGTGGTACGGGCGCTCGCCGGTCTTCCAGCCGTTGCTCCGGCCGACGGCCATCAGCGCCGCACGGTATTTGGGATCCGCGCAGAGATCGCCCAGCGCCATCATCCCGGTGTAAAGCGCGGCCTGTGTCCAGCGCAGCGGCGGCTCCGGACTCGGATTTGCCAGCTGCCAATCGGCCGCTTTCAACATGATCGCCAGCACGTCGCCGGACCTGATTCCGGGCTCGTCCGCCGCCCGAACCTGGCAAATCGTCAGTCCCAGGACGGCCGCCAGCGCGACTGCCGGCTTCAGCGTGCGCCCCACGGTTCTTTTCATCTCCCGCCCCGCAGAAATGCGCCCGGCACCGGCCCAAAATGCGAAGGGAGAGGATGCCTGGGAATCGGACATGGAGTCATTGAGGTGCGTCATCGGTATCGTTATCGGTAACGCTAACATCCACGATATGATTGACCGCGTTTCATATGGTGATGGGAGCCTAATCTCCTGCGGGGGGCCAAGTCAAGCAAATTGCACAGCCGCGCACTCGTCTGCCGGAACTCAACCCGCAAAGGCCGCCTGGAGCACGATGAACCTGAATCGGACAAAATGCGCATCCGGGTCCTTTGGGGTTGTCTTGAGTCTGCCGCGAGGTGAAAATGACGAGCAGAGCAGCCCTAGGTGCGCCTTGAAGATCAAACCCTACGGATCCTGGGAATCGCCGATCACTGCGGAGATGATTGTCTCCGAGACCACCGGCCTGAGCGAGATCCGCCTGGACGGGACGGACGTCTACTGGCTGGAGATGCGTCCAACCGAGGGCGGGCGCTCCGTGATTGTGCGCTCGCGGGCCGGCGGTGATCCCGAAGACTGCATTCGGCAGGGATTCAACGCCAGGACGAGGGTCCACGAGTACGGCGGCGGCTCCTACTGCGTTCACGACGAGGTGCTGTTTTTCTCCAATTTTGCCGACCAGAGGCTCTATCGCAACCTCCCGGGCACGGCGCCCGAGGCGATCACCCCGGAGGGGGCGTTTCGATATGCCGACTTGACTTGGGATCGAAAGCGACGGCGCATCCTGTGTGTGCGCGAGGACCATTCCGGCGGCGGAGAACCGCGCAACGAGATTGTCGCGATCTACCCGGATGTGTCCGGCGGCAGCGGGATCCTGGCGTCGGGCCGGGACTTCTACGCCGCCCCGCGCCCGAGCCCCGACGGAACTTCGCTTGCCTTCATGGCCTGGGACCACCCGCACATGCCCTGGGACGCGGCCGAGGTCCTGCAGGCACCTGTGCTGGAAAACGGCCGTCTCGGGCAAGCGCAGCACATTGCGGGCGGCCCGGGAGAGTCGGCTCTCGAGCCCGCCTGGTCCCCCGAGGGAACGCTGTATTTCGTCAGCGATCGCACGGACTGGTGGAATATCTACCGCTGCGGCGACGGTGCGGTGCAGGCTGTCGCACCTCGTGAAGCCGAGTTCGGCTCCCCGCCGTGGCTCTTCGGATCGAATCATTACGCTTTCCTGCCGAACGGTCGCCTGCTGTGCGGATGCACCGAGCGCGGGACGTGGGCACTGGCCGAGGCGGATGCTTCCTCGCGGCAGATCTCCACGATTCCTCTTCCGTTCACAGAATATGACTCGATCCACTGCATCGGAAGCCGGGCCTTCTTTATCGGCGGAGCGCCCGACCTTCCTCAATCAGTACTGCGCTTTGACCTCTCCAGCCGCACCACGGAAGTGATGAGGTCTTCAGTCCGCCTGAAACTGGATCGGGCATACATATCGATCCCGGAGCCGGTCGAGTTCCCGACCTCCGGCGGGCTCACATCGTACGGCCTGTTCTATCCGCCGGCTCACCCCACGACCGTGGGCCCGGCAGGAGAGAAGCCGCCCCTGCTGGTGATGATCCACGGCGGCCCCACCGCCTCGACCTCGACGGTTTTCCGCCCGGGCATTCAGTATTACACGAGCCGCGGGTTCGCCGTCTTCGACGTGAACTACAGCGGTAGCACGGGATTCGGACGCGCATACCGTGAGCGGCTCTATGGGAGCTGGGGAATAGCGGATGTCGACGACTGCTGCGCGGGCGCCTCGTTTCTTGCCGCGCAGGGGAAGGTGGACGGCAGAAGGATGGCCATCCGCGGCGGCAGCGCAGGCGGGTATACCACTCTCGCGTGCCTCGTCTTCCGCAAGGTTTTCGCGGCCGGGTCGAGCCACTACGGCGTCAGCGACTGCGAGGTGCTTGCGCAGGACACACACAAGTTCGAATCGCGCTATCTCGATACCCTGATCGGCCCCTATCCCGCGCGGCGCGACCTGTACGTCGCGCGCTCGCCTATCCACCACCTCGACGGACTCGACCGTCCCGTGATCTTTTTTCAGGGACTGGACGACAGGATCGTTCCGCCGAATCAGGCCGAGAGGATGGTTGAAGCGCTGAAGAAACGAGGGGTGCCGACTGCCTATGTGCCTTTCGAAGGAGAGCAGCACGGCTTTCGCAAGGCGCAGAACATAAGGCGGGCCCTGGAAGCCGAACTCTACTTCTTCTCGCGCGTGTTCGGCTTCACCCCTTCGGACCCGATCGAGCCGGTCGACATCGCGAACCTGGGATAAAAACCCGACCACCAGGACACCAAGTCATAAAGAATCGCCGCCGGGCCGGGGCCTATTCGTAGCGCAGTGCGACGATGGGCTCGACACGGCTTGCCCGCAGCGCCGGGAACCAGACCGCGATGAAGGCGACGGCAGAAAGCAGCAGCGGAATGCCGACGAAGACCAGGGGATCCCGCGCCGGCACACCGAACAGGAAGCTCGCGATAAAGCGCGTGAGACCAAGCGCGGAACCGATGCCGACCACGACCCCGGCCAGCGCCAGGGCCATGCCCTGCAGGACCACCATCCTGCGCACTTTGTGCGAGGCGGCGCCGAGAGCCATGCGGATGCCGATCTCCTGGGTGCGCTGCTGGACCGAGTACGCCATCAAACCGTATATCCCGATTGCGGCGAGCAGGAGCGCCGAGCCCCCGAACACGGTCATCAGCAGCATGTTGAACCTCTGGCGCGCCACGGATCTCGACACGACCTCGTTCATCGTGCGGATGTCGGTTACCGGCAGACCGCTGACCTGGCGCAGCTGCTCCTGGATCTGGCTGCTCATTGAACTCGGTTCCACCCGCGTTCGGACCACCCAGGCCATCGGCGTCAGCCTGACGTTGAGCGCATTGGCGAGGTCGGGCAGCTGTGCCTGAGGGATGAACATGCGCGGCCCGGGATCGTTGTTGAGCCCGTTGTCGCGCGAATCCGCGACAACGCCGATGATCTGTCGGGGCTGTTCCGAGGAAAACTCGCGCATGACTCCCCGGCCGATCACGATCTGGTCGTTGAGAGGGTCCTTGTCCTTCCAGAACCTCTTGGCCATCGATTCGTTGATCACAACGGCGGGTGGGGCGGCGGCATCGTCGCGCTCCGTGAAGACGCGTCCGCGTTTGACCGGGATTTTGAAGACCTCGAAATAACCGGGCGACACCGTCATCCAGCCGCCTCCGCCGTGGAAGGGCCCCTGGTCGAGCGGCCGGCCCACGATGGTGAACGGAAGTCCGTAGCCGCCTTCCAGCGGTATGCAGCAGGTGGCGCTGGCGCTCTCGACCCCGGGCAGCGCCCGCAGGCGCTCGACGCCTTCGCGAACCAGCAGTTCGACCTTTGCGGACTCCTGAAAACGCGGGCCGGAAAGAGACATGCGCATCGTCAGGATATTGCTGGGGTCAAACCCCGGCTCCACCGAGCGCAGGGCCAGCGAGGTACGGATCAGCAGGGCAGATCCCACCAGGAGAACGAGCGCAAGGGCGACTTCGATGACGACCAGCAGCGAACGGGCCTTGTTGTGACGAAGGCCGGTGCCCGTACGGCCCCCGCCTTCCTTCAGAGTCGCGCTCAGGTCGGCGCGCGACCCTTGAAAAGCCGGAATCAGGCCGAAGAGCAGACCGGTGCCGACAGACACGAGGAGAGTGAACGAGAGCACGCGCCAGTCGATTCCCACCAGGGATCCGTTGCTGCCGATGCGCGGGAGCCCGGCCGTGTCGATCGACAGCAGGGCGCGAATCCCGACGAAGCCCAGCGCCGTGCCGATTACTCCCCCCACCAGCGAGAGGACCACGCTTTCCGTCAGCATCTGCCGCATGATGCGGCCCCGGCCGGCGCCGATTGCCGCCCGGATCGCAAGCTCGCGCATCCGGGCGGTGGCGCGCACGAGCAGCAGGTTCGCCACATTGGCGCAGGCGATCAGCAGCACCAGCCCGACTGCTCCGACCATCACGAGGAGGATCGGGCGGACGTTTGCCACGAAGGCTTCCTGGAATCGTTCAACGCTGAAGCCGGCGCCCTGCTGGAGAGCGTTCGGGAATTTTTGCCGGAAGGCCGCCGCGGAGACCTGGAGCTGCGCCTGCGCCTGCTTGAGCGTCACGCCGGATTTCAGGCGCCCTGCGGCCCTGAAATAGTGCCCCTGGTCCGAGCTGTTGGGATCCAGCTGGAAAGGGACCCAGACGTCCGGGGCCGGGCCGAATTCCTCGAAGTTGAACTCCCGGCCCAGGATTCCGATCACCACGTGCGGCTCGCCGCCCAGGGATATCGTCTTGCCGACAATCCCGGTATCGCTCCCGAAGAGCCGGGCCCAGAGCCCATAGCTGAGGATGGCGACCTTCTCGCCGCGCGGCAGATCCTCCTGCTGGGAAAAGGATCGCCCACGCAGAACCCGGGCGCCGAAGAGCCTGAAAAAGTCGGAGCTCACTTGGGCGGACCTGAGCTGCTCCGGCGTTTCTCCCCCGGTATAGTTGACCACACCTGTGCGAAACGCCGTGACGTCTTCCACGACGCTCGTTTGTTCCCTCCAGTGCTCGAACTTCGCCGGCGAGGCGGCTGAACCCCCCGTTCCCTGGGGGTAGGTGTTCATGAATATAACCAGCCGGTCGGGGTCGGGGAAGGGAATCGGCTTGAGCAAGATCGCATTGACCACCGAAAAGATCGCGGTATTGGTCCCGATTCCGAGAGCCAGCGCAGCCACGGCCGTTACCGTAAAAGCCCGCTTCTGGAGGAACATGCGCACAGAGAGTTTCAGGTCCTGGAGTAAAGTTTCCACGCAGCCTCCTCAGCAAATTGACTTGCCCGAACGGATGGATCCGCTAAGTTTTAGACGCACAAGGGCCCCCAATAGTTCCTTAATTCCAACAGGGTAAACCACCGCCTCTGGCGGTGAGCCACGAAAAAGCTCCG
>Ga0316628_100000915_pt1 | contig 19743 bp, 13 predicted proteins | sample OWC_Aug_M2_C1_D5_FD_207648 | JGI IMG/M metagenome (GOLD analysis project Ga0316628, IMG submission 207648) | Wetland soil microbial communities from Old Woman Creek delta, Ohio, United States - OWC_Aug_M2_C1_D5_C | ecosystem: Environmental > Terrestrial > Soil > Wetlands | place: USA: Ohio... | reverse complement strand
CGACCTTGTCCATTTTCTTGTAGACCTCTTTACTCTCCTTGGCCATGCCGTAATAATCGAGCAGCTGGGCGAAAACGTAGTTGGACGTGGTATACACATCCTGCCCCTGCTCCGACTCCACCGCTTCCCCATTCTCCGTCCGGCACATGGCCCAGCCCATGGTGGTCCTGTTGTTCATGTAAATCGTCTTGAGGATTTTTTTCGCCCTCTCCTCCGGAATGAAGGATTCCTCCCCGATCGCGATCAGGTACCACAAGGCGTCCAACTGGTTGGTCCAGACATCCGCGTTCGTTTTTCCCGAGACGGGGTCGTGGCAGGTGACGTAGTACTGCAGCCTGCGTCCGTTTTTATTTTTTCCATCCCTCCACAATTTACCGAAACTCGCATAGGCTTTGTCGAAGTATTTCTGGCATTGTTTCCTGGCGGGTTCATCGTTCATCATTTCCGCCATCCTGATCATGGCCTGGCAGCCCGCCATGAAGGTGGTGGCGTCGTAGCTGTCCGCGCCAAACAGGGTCAGATTGTCTAAGGTGTTCTTGACTTCATGGGGATTGCCTTCGGGAACCCCGTCTCCGTCGATGTCGAGTGTCAGCAGGTATTCCAATCCGAATTTCAGGGTATCCCAGTTCTTCCTCAGGAATTCCCTGTCGTCCATGAATTTGACGTTCCGGAGGACCCGCATCACCAGTTTCGGGAAAAGATCCACCCAGTAATTGTTGTTGTACCAGGCATAATCGCTGACGTTGCGCAGCGGGTGCCCCTTCGGCATGGCGCCCAGGTCGTGCGCCACGCTTCCCTTGACCTTGAAGGCGTCCCTGATCTGGGTCATCGAAACGCCCTCGTATTCCCCCGGATAATTCTCAAAATGCATTCTGGCTTCGACAAAGGAGGCGTGGTGGTGATAAAAACGCGGTTTCGGGTCCTCCGCCAGAATCGAGTCGATGAACCGCTGGCACAGTTCTTTCTCTATCTGGGGAAAGAGGACCAGGAGCACCATGGAATACCAGTCCACGTCGGACGGATTGATGTAGGCGTAATCGAAACACTCGAGAAACCGGGCCCTTTCTTCGCCGCTCCCGTCCTGAACCCAGACGCACGCGTTGGACAGCGGAAAACTGAATTCGTTCAGAATCAGACGGGTCAGCCGCACCGCGCCTTCTTTGTCTTCCTTGTAGGAGGGACTTTTTCGTATCTGATCGTAAATTCTGTTTTGTATCGCCGTCGTCCGGCTCAGCCATTCGGGATAGCTGTCCAGGGCGGTCTTCACCATGTCCACAACCCTGGTCCGCGGGTCCGTGTAACTTTTGACGTACTTGCGTTCGAACGTTTTCCCGTCGATGTAATGCTGCTGAGGAAAATCCAGGGCCACGGCAAACGGAATTTTCTTGGATGCTTTCGGCTCCAATGAAAAAGTCAGGCTGACGGCCGAGCCGTAATCCTGCTTGAGGATGGCATTTCTTTTTTCATAAAAACCGCCGTCTTCCCTCAGCAGGAGGTCCTGTTTCAGCCGGTTCAGGCAGAAATAAGGCTGCACGTCCACTTTGACCCCTTCCGTCTCCCTGACGGCGATGGCCATCCTATCCCCGCATTCCGCACTGGCCATCACCACTCCCCTGAGCCCATCGGCCCTGATTTCCTCATGCACGTGGCCTTTTACGGGAGTGGCGCACAGATAAACCGTGTCCTGATCCGTGGGTTTCAATTCCTTTTCCTGCAGATTCACCAGGGAGGGCCTGGGGATCACCAGGGTGATTTCCTGGACCTTGCCCGCCGTATTTTTTACCTCGTACTCCTCCACCCCGACGGGCGTCAGGGCCTGATCGTTTCCGGAGAGCAGGGGCGAAACGATCCTTCTGGTCACGCTGACTTTGCCGAGCTTGAACGTTATTTCCGCCGAAGGCGTGGCGATGGAGATCGTGACCTGGCTTTCGGAGACCGCGGGATGGTAATAATTCTTCAAGGCGGGTACGTCGTCAGGGCCTTCAACCGCCTTGGGATCCCTGGCTGTGAGCATGAAAGTTTTGTCGCCGACGCGGATAAACGGAGCGGAGCCGAGCTGGATGGCGTTCTGATTCAAAAGGATGAGTCTGCCGGCGTCGTTGAACCGGTTGTACAGACCTTCCGGGGATATGCCGATGGAACATGTCGGAGCGCCCTGAATGGCGATGGTGTGCGGAAACTGGAGGGTCTTCGACATCCCCTGGAAATGAACCATCATTTTGTTTTTGACATAGATGTCGGATATTTGCGACCCTGATATTGAAAAAACGTCGCTTATTTTCAAACCTGAAGGCTTTGGCATGTTGGACTTCCTCCGCTAACGTTTAAAGGTGGCTGAGCGACCGCACCTCATTTCGATACTTGCGGGGGTTCCCATCCCGAATCCCCGCAAGTGTCAATCGCGAATCTGCGGGACCGTCAGCAGTACGACAGGCTCAGCGGATGCTTCTTCGGCGCCTGCAGGTCCTTGACGGAGACCGGCTGCTGGCCTTCGATTTTCACCGGACACCGGGTGGCCGCCGAAGGCTTGATTTTTCCGAAGAGCAGGTCGGTGGAGATCCGGATGGAATCGGGTGTGCCGCTGAAATTGCACACCACGGCGTCCGCCTCCTGCGTCGTTCCTTCGATGTAGGGACTGTTGGTCACGACCACGACTTGATGCCCCGCTTCCTTGAGCTTCCTGGCGAGCAGCTGGTTGTTTCCCGCTTTGACGATCCGCGCGTAGTAGTTGGTCATCACCACGAGGTCGGCCTGCTTGGCCAATTCGAGACACTCCGTAATTTCATCCTCGAACGCGGAGAATCCGGTGTCGACCAGAATGACGTCTTGAGAATGGTTGATCATTGCCTCGCAGAACATATGCGTATGGCAATACGGATCCTTTCCAAGAAATTCATAGGGAATGCGCTGTTCGATGACCAGTATTTTCTGCTTGGGATTCAAAGGCAGCATTTTTTTGTCGTCCCGCATGACGAGAAGGGCCTTTTTCGCCACGTTCCAGGAAAAATCCGCCATCGCCTTGCGGGTCGCGAAAGATTGGGCCTTTCTGGGATCCGCCTTGCCTGCGGTGACAAACAACCCCTGATCATACTTCATGCTTAAAAGACGCGTCACCGCGCTGTCGATTCTTTCTTTGGAAATTTCGCCGGACTCGGCGGCCTGCTTGATGCCGAAGAAGCACTGCGACCTCGATTCGTCGTCGGCTTTCAGGAGAATCGTGTCGCATCCAGCCTTGATGGCGAGCGCGCAGGCCCTCGGCAGAGGCCATTGCTTGAGAATGGCGGCCATTCCGATGGCGTCGGACACGATCACTCCGTTGAATCCAAGCTCTTCACGCAAAAGTCCGGTAAGGATCTTTTCGGACAGGGTCGTCGGGTATTGATCGTCATACGCGGGGTAGACGGAATGGCCGGTCATGATGGCCTTTACCCCGGCGGCAATCGCCGCCTTGAAAGGCACCAATTCGACTTCCTGCATTCTTTTTTTATCGGCCCTGATCACATCCAGCACGTCGTGCGCGTCGGTGGCCGAATCGCCTCTCCCGGGAAAATGTTTTGCGGTTGCCGCTATGCCTCCCGCCTGCAGGCCCTTGATCAGGGCCACGGCGTGCTTCGCGCAGATTTCGGGATTGTCGCTGAACGCCCTGACGCCGATCTCGGGATTCTTCGGGTTGATGTTGACGTCGCAGACCGGCGAATACATTTGCGTAACGCCGATGGCCCTCAATTGCCGCGCGATGGTCAAACCGATTTTGTAGGTCAGTTTGACGTCGCCGATGGCGGCCATGCCCATGGGCCCCGGAAACTGCCGGATGCCGCCGGCCATGTAGTCGTTCTTGAAATCGCCCTCAAAGTCGATGGTCATGTGGAGCGGAATTCCCGACGGTCTTTTCAGGGCGATCTTCTGCAGCCGGTTCAGGTCCTTCGTGTATTCTCCCGGCGTGATGCTGATGCCGAAGGTCTTGCCGTTGAAATAGGTGTTGGAAATCGTGAAATAATCCTTGGGTTTTTCAAAATTCTGGTCGATTTGGGAATTGCCCCAGTAAAGGTTCTTGCAGGTCTCGAGCGCGTACGGCTCAAGGCAGAGCCCGCCGCAGTGGAGTCTTGTGATTTGCTCGATTCCGCTCGGCGTCAGCATTGCGCCGCGCCGGGTGAAGGTCAACAACTGGCCGATCTTCTCCTCCAGGGTCATCCTGGCCAATTTCTTGCCGACAAAGGCGTCTCTTTTGGGCTCTTTTTTCGTTGCCATTTAAGCTCTCCTATTTTTTCGGTTGATGTGCGCTTCCCTCATTTCCTGCAGAAGGGACGGGTGCGTTCCCTTTTCGTTTTTTCTGCTCATTCTTTTTGCGGGTTTAATGCCGGAGTGCTATGATTCCCATTTGCCGCGGTTGTCCGGTCCGACCCAGAACTCACGCTCTTTCCTCCATCCGGCCTCGTCTATTTTCATTTCCTTCGTCTTCCAGCCCGATTGAATGCGTTTCGTCAAGTCATCGAATCCTTTGTTCCATGTCAGGCCGTCGGGAACGGTCACGTTCATGCTGCCGGCCGCGTTTGCGTACCGCAGGCACGACTCGATCGTATGGTTCCAGACGAACGCGGAAAGGAATCCCGCAATGGCCGAGTCGCCGGAACCCAGGGCGCCGACGAACTTTTCCTCCTGGTAAACCGGGAACCAAAGTTCGCGGCCGGCCCAGTTTTCGAGATTGGAGCATCCGGCAGTTCCCAGTTGTTTCAGGCGCTCCTGCCCGGCCGTCCGAACGTACAATCCCCTGTGGCCGCATTTCACCATGGCTATGGCCGCGCCCATGTTCAACAGGTCGCTTCCCAGGGTGGAGATGTCCTTCACCGTCATGTGGTCGAGGACGGACTCCTTGGGTCCGAGATTCCGCTTTTTTTCGAGGAATCGATCCTTGTAGAGAAAATAATATATCTCCTCTGCGCTGGGCACCATGATGTCGGACAGCGGAACCCATTCCTTCATGATGGCCTTCCAGTCGATTTTGTCGCCGTATCCGTCCGGGTCCGGTACGGACAGATCCAGCGCGATGGTGGTTCCCAGTTCCCTCGTTTTTTTCAGGATTCGCGTTAGCTCTTTTCCCGTGTTCTCATAGAGTTTTTTCATCCAGGGCGGATATCCGAAAAGCATGAGTTTCGAACGCCGCACGAGATCGAAATCCATGTCATCGTAGCCGAAGGTGTCGTTCGCGCCGCAATGGTGCAGGTAGAACCGGTCGATGCCCGGGATGCAGATCGCGATGGTGTAGGACGTGGATTCGCCCTTGACCATCTTGATACCCTGGAAATGCCCTTCGTGCTCCTCGTACCAGCGGAGGATCTCCTTGCCGAAGTCGTCGTCCCCGATTTTGCCGATCAACTCGGTTTTCACGCCGAGGCGCCGGATGGATACGCCGGCATTGGTGACGGGTCCTCCGCCCACGACGACGCATTTGCCCATGTTGATCATTTTTCCGGGAACGAGGACATCGGTCATCTTGTCGACTTTTCCTTCGATCAAAAAAGCGGGTATCAGGTCGAGACAGGTGTGGCCGGCCGCTACGATCTCAATGTCCTTTTTGTGCGCCATTCAAGTTCCTTTCATGGTTTTTTATTGTCGTTTGATTCGTCGGGCAGCTTTGCGTTTGGGGCCGTCAAAGGGACCGGACCGGGCCCGGCGCAATGGATGTCGTCACTGCCGATGATTGGGGCATCATCGAATGCACGATCTCATGGTCCTGGCTCGACCGTATTTATGATCACTCCGGAACGGTTCTGGATAAGGCCCTATGGGGGTTGTGTTTTTCATTCATTCGTCGCGCATGCTGTTTTAACCACGGCGCCAAATGCCGGTTTTGCCCTATAGGCGCGGTCAAACAGCAGGGGGTAATCGGTCCTTCCGCGAATCGGCCAGCGGTTCAGCCAGGATTGGCCGTCGTGAACGCCCCAGAGCGTGACCCTGCTGATCTTGTCCCTGTGCTTATGGAAAATGCGGAAAAACTCGGAGTACCGCCGGGCCAGTTTTTCCTGCACGGCATCGGGCAGAACTTCAGGATAGGGATCCCATTCTTTCTTTTTTTCAAAATGCAAGGAAACATCGGCCCCTCTCTGTGGGTCCGGGAACGGGAGCACACTCACATCCAGTTCCGTGATCATCACATCCAAGCCCAGTTCCGAAAACGCCAGGATGCTCTGCTCAAGATCATCAAGCCTTTCGGGATAATCGAGACTCCAGTGCCCCTGTATGCCGATGCCGTCCACCCGTACGCCTCTCGACTGCAGGTCACGAATCAATCGAATCACACCGTCCCTTTTCACCGGGGCGCACAAGGAATAATCATTGTAATACAATGCGGCATCCGGATCGGCCGCATGGGCGAACTCAAAGGCTTTCTGTGCGTAATCCTCTCCGACAATCTCCAGCCACTTGCTTTTCCGCATCCGGCCGTCGTCGTCAACGGCCTCGTTGACCACGTCCCAGCCGTGAATCCTGCCTTTGTAACGGCCCGCGACCGACGCAATGTGACCGCGCATGCGTTCGAGCAATTCCGCACGATCCACGGGACGCCCCGAAGCGTCGAGGAACACCCAGTCCGGCGTTTGTTGGTGCCATACGAGAGCGTGACCGACGACGAACATCTTGTGCTTTTCGCCCAAGGCCACGAAACAATCGGCCGGTTCAAAATGATATTCGTCCGGTTCCGGATGCACCTCTCCCCATTTGAGAACATCTTCCGGTGAAATGCTGTTACAGTGTTTTTCCATAAGAGCCATGGCTTCGGGTTCATTGCCGGAAATCTGATTGAGATTGAGGGCGACTCCGATAATAAAATCATCCTCAAACAGTTCCTTCAAGGCAGGTGGGTCTTGCACGTCTTTCAATTCGCCGTCTTCCCTATTTTCTCAACCATCCCACATGACCCTATTTCATGCATGAACCCTATGATGAACTGAATAATGAAAGTTTATCGAAAAAATGGTTCACTCTATGTGTTTCAAAGACTGCGTGTACGTTAACATAAGTCAATTTAATAGAAAAAAACGTTCAAGTCAATGAATTTTACGGAAGGCGTGCACGATACCGCCAATATATCGATTTTTTATGACATTTTCATGACAGCCCCGACCACCCCATTTGATATAAAGAACTTCCCGCAGGTGATGAAATCCGCGGGAAGCGAATGGTTCTGAGGTTATCATTGGTCAAAATACATAATCGCTCGGCCCCGTATCACGGGATTCAGCGCCGGGAGCGACCGGCGATGGGCTCACTTCAGCAAAACCATCTTTCTAATCCGGCTTGCGCCTTCCACCGTGAGGCGGCAGAAGTACACGCCTGAAGGCTGGTTTCTCGCGTTCCAGACAACCTGATGGAAACCGGCAGGCATTCTTGCGTCGGCCAGCCTATCCACTTCCTGCCCCATCGTGTTGTGAACGGTCAGACAGACCCGGCCGGGCGCATCCAGAACGAACGGAATGGTGGTCAGCGGATTAAATGGATTGGGATAATTCTGACTCAGCAGGAATCCCTCCGGCGCCGTCCCGTTCCGAGCGGCCACTCCGGTCGCCTCCTTGAACGCGCCCACAGCGAACCAGCCGAGCTTCCGTATCCCAGCCCTCGAAACAGTGAAAGGTTGTTCTGAGAACTGTGTCGTATAGGGACCGGTTCCGACCTCTGTCGTGTCCGACAGGTCGAAGATTCTCGCGTTGCCCTGCCGGTCGGATCGGAACGTGGGATCCTCCAACGCGGTCGCCCATCCGAATTGAAGCGTGTAGTTTCCACCTCCTTCGGTCCTTTCGGCGAGGTGCCAATTCACCTTGATCCGCCCGCCGTGAGGTGCAACGGTGTTGTCGGCTGCGACTCTCACGTCCACCGTGTCCGGGGTCCCCGAATTCGTGATCCAGATCGGGGTATAAGAAGTCGTGCCGATCGGCAGTAACATCTGACCGGCTCCGGTGGAAGTCAGCGTCAGCACGCCGGTGCCCGTGTTGACGAACGTAGACGACGATCCGTTGAGTATGGAATCCACCGTCAACGCGTACGTATCAAGTTTCAATTTAGCTCGAAGATCGAGGACGCCGACCTTCCGGGAGGCGTGCAGTGTGACCCCTTTGGCATTGTCGATGACCAGGTTTTTCGGACCGCCGGCCGAGGGGAATTCCGCATCCCCGGTCTTCTGGGCGGCCGTACCCGAATATCTGAGGGCCGCGTTGGGGCCGTAGGCGAACGCATGGGTGCCGAGGGACAACGCCCCTTTTCCCATGTCCATGGTTCCGTTCACCATCACGGAATTCGACAGCGTAACACCCGCGGAGTTGTTGACGGCCAGATCCCGAATGACTGCGGGCATGAGTCCTCCCGTCACCTGCGCGGCGGCACCGTTGAATCCATATCCGGCGGCCGTGTCGAACGCCCGGGAGCCCGTGCAGGCGATCGAGGAGTCCAGACCCGCGGGATGCCCGGTGAGAAGCTTGGCACCCGGATTCAACCGGAAAGCCCCCCCGCCCTTCAGGATGCTCGTGCCCATGTCCAGGACGGCGCCGCTGTCCACTTCAACCGGGAAGCCTCCGCTGCCGTACGACACGCCGGACAGCGTGAGCGTCTGCGCTGCGCCCGTTCCTGCGAAGACGAAAGCCGCCCCGGCCGGATTGGAGTTCTGGGTTGAGGCGTTATTCAGCAAGACGTTCCCGTGAAAATTCCAGACCGTGGTTCCGGTTCCTCCTTGGGAGCCGCGGCAGATCGAAAAATCACCTCCGGTGACCGCGACGTCCCCCTGCTGGTCGATGCGGACCGCCGTCCCGGCTTGATCCGAACCGTTCGTGGTGAATTGACCGCCCGACTGTATGAGGCCGCCCTTGATCGTCACCGCGGCGGTTGCACCGGCTGCGGGCTCGCACATTTGCCACCGTCCTGTGCCCGTGCTCCCGACCGTAACGTCTCCGCCGATCGTGTTGCCGTTCCACAGCAGACTCAGGTTGCCGCTCTGACGGGGGCAGTCCCAGACGATGTTGTGAAAATTCTGGTTCCCGTTCGAAGGGGCGGCTTCCTTCACGCTGTCGATCAGGCAGGTGGAACGGGGCTTCCAGTCGGCCGTGGGGAGGGCGCCTCTGTCCTGAGCGTGCTCGTACAGGCCGTCATTCTCGAAGCACAGCGTTGCCCCGCCGTCCTCGGTGAGGGTGCCGAGATTGCGCACCGTTCCGTCGACGGCCAGGTCGACGCCGATTCCGTTTTTAACGGTAAAGGCGCCGCCTTTCCGTATCACCAGGGTTCCGCCGTATGCGACAGTCACCTGGTCCGCCGAATCCGCGCCGGTGACGGTGACCGTGTGTCCTTCCATGACCGTGACCGCCCCGTCGGCCGGAACGGGCGCATGTGAGGCCGGATGGATCCAGCCCGATCCATCGTTATGCGACCAGGTGGCGACATCGTTCCAGTCCCCTGACTGCGAGGACTTGAACTCGCCGACCGGAACGTAGGCGTCCGTCCCGCCGTCGAACGCCTCGACCTCGAAGTAATACTCGACCCCGTGGTTCAGGCTGTGGATGGCGACGCTGTCCGCGTCGAAGACCATGTAGTTGTTGTGCAGCTTGCCCGGGGCGATGCCGTAGTTCACGACGTAGCCGTCGGCGCCCGCGACGGGAGTCCACCGGACGATCGCGTTGCGGCCGTCCGCGGAATTCCTCCGGACGGTCACGCCGCCCGCGGGGGTGAAGACGGACTGCGCCGGGTCTCCGAAGATTCTCAGGTCGCGGACTGCGAAACGGCCTCCGCCCGGGGTGTATACGTTGGTCAGCCGGACGTAACGGGCCGTGACGGTTTTGGACAGCTCCACGTAGTCGTGGGGGGCGTCCGCCGTCTGGCCGCTTTTATCGATGAGCATGCTCCAGACGGTTCCGTCGCCGGATGTCTCAATGAGGTACTGTTCGTAAACCGGATTGCTGCGGCCGCGCACCAGGGCCGGATCGATGCCGTCTTCCGCGAAATTCACCTGTACGGCCCGGATGCCGTACGCCTTGCCCAGGTCCATCATCAGCCACTCGCCCGGTTGGCCGGTAGACGCGCACCAGTAGGTCCGGATGTCCTCATCCGACGCCAGGGCGGGACCGTGGCCGTTCAGGGAGGAGGAAACCAGGACCTGTTTTTTGTACGAAAGCGGCAGCATGCCGGCGAAATTGTCCGTTGCGGGGTCGTCCTTCACGCCCGGCAGGTACTGCGGAAAATCGCCGAATTCCGTGTTGGTGTAGATGTCTCCGTCCGCCGTGAATCCGACGGGGAAAAGGGCCAGCCGGCGCTCGAACATAGCCTTGATGGAGATGGTCATCGTGCCGATGTGCCACCAGCGTTCTTCCTTGTCCTTGAACGTGTTGCCGTGTCCGCCGCCGCAGACGAAACCCGTGGGCTTGTGATCAACGGGGCTGTAGGTCGAATACGTGTAGGGACCCATGGGAGAATCGGCGACGTAAACGCCGTCCGCGTACGTTTTGAACTCCGTGCCGGGAGCCGAGTATTCCAGGTAGTATCTGCCGTTGTGCTTGACCATCCAGGATCCTTCGATCCAGGGCACTTCGTCCAGCAGGTTGTCGTCCCCGCGCCTCTCCCAGCCGTGGGTGGCGGCTTGATTGGTGACCACGACCACCGGGCTGCCGATTTCCTTGAAGGAGAACGGATCGAGCCGGACCACCCGGATCGCGTCGGAGTTCGAGACGCCGTAGCACATGTACAGCTTGCCGTCGTCGTCGTAGAAGAGATCCGGATCGCCGTAGCCCTTGTTCATGGGGCCCTTCTCCCAGACGCCGGCCTTCGGATCGGCGGTCTTGTAGACCTGGGTCGAGGCCGTGTAAAACAGCGTGTCGCGCATGGCGACGACGGCCGGAGCGTAACTTTCGATATCCAGGCCCTTCGGGATGATGAGCGTCCAGTTGCGCAGGTCGGGCGAGGTCCAGTACCCGCCCGACTTCGATGCGAAGAGATAGTAATCTCCCTTGAACAGGACGATGACCGGATCGGCCGCCTCGCGTGCGTCGACGGCGTCGTCCATGAACCGGTAGTTCAGGTTGAGCGGATTACAGAAGGTCTGCGGATTCTCCGCGGGCTGTGCCGTCAGCTGCGATCCGAGCAAAAAGCCGAAGACGGCTGGTCGAACTCGTTTGAATGCGTCACTCATGGATTCCTCCGACGATTTGCGTATTCAACTGAAAGGAGTTGCGCGTCTTCAACCACCGGGTTTCTTTGTTTTTTTCGGGAGAGCACATCTTGAACGGGTTCTACAGGTCAGATGAAGACGTCCGAGATCGGCGAAACGCCTTCTCCTCGCATGAGATGCCGGGAAATTTTATTTCATCGTCAAAATCATCCGATCCATCACGTTATTCATCACCCGGATCGTCCCAAAGGATGCAGTCCGCGCCGCCTTCGCCTCCTGACCGAAGCGGAAAGCCTGGCGGTAGACTGGCCCGGGGAAATCGTGCAGAGGGCGGCCGAAATTCCAGCGGGCTCATACATAAATTCTCCTCCTCATTTCCCCCCTACAGTCCCGATTACCGCCTTAAACGCCGGCTTGGGCCTGCACTGGCGGTCGAACAGCAGGGGATAATTCGTCCTCCCCCTCACCGGCCAGAAATTCAGCCATGATTGTCCGTCATGCACGCCCCAGAGCGTCACCCTGCGGACGGTTCCGGCGTGCTTCCTGAAGAGTGTGAAAAATTCCGCGTATCTCGCGGCAAGCGCCTGCTGCATTGAGTCCGGCAAACTCTTGGGATATGGATTCAGTTTTTCACGAAGCTCGACACTCCGCGATATCTCCGCCCCCGTGTAATTCCACGGATTGGGAAGAACGCTGACGTCCATCTCCGTGATGTGGACCTTGATGCCGGCCTTCTCGAAGCACGCGAGCATCGTCTCCGCCTCCTTGAGGAGCGGATAATCCAGCGCCCAGTGCGCCTGTTCCCCGATGCCGTCGACGCGGACACCCTTGGCCCTCAAATCCTTCACCAGCCGGATCGCGGCGGCCGCCTTCTCGGGCTTCCACAGGTTGTAGTCGTTGTAGTACAGTTCGGCCGACGAATCCGCTTCCGCGGCGAACTCGAACGCCTTCCGGATGTAATCCTCTCCGATGATCGCGAGCCAGGGCGATTTGCGCAGCGTTCCGTCGTCCTCGAGGGCCTCGTTGACCACATCCCATCCACGTACCCCCCCCCTGTACCGGCCGACGACGGTCATGATGTGGTCGCGCATGCGGCCGAGCAGGGTCTCGCGGTCCGCGGATTTTCCGGATCCGTCCTCGAACACCCATCTGGGCGTCTGGGCGTGCCACACGAGCGTGTGGCCGATCGTGAACATGCCGTTCGCGGCGCCGAACGCAACGAACCGGTCGGCCGGCTCGAAATTGTACTCACCCGGTTTCGGGTGTATCGGCTCCCACTTCAGCACGTTCTCCGGTGTGATGCTGTTGAACTGCTTCGTGGCCAGGGCTGCGGCGGAAGAATCCACGCCCGAGACCTGTGCATTATTGAGCGCGGCGCCGATGAGGAAATCCTTTTCGAACGCCTGCTTCAATGTCGGTTGCCCGTGAGCGGTGCACGCCAGCCCGCAGACAGTGAAGGCGGCCAATACGGCGAAACCGGCGAGGCGGTTTTGCCGCGGGGGATTTACCGAGCCGTTCATGGGGTCGCTCCTGTTGAAAATCCTTTACGACGTTCTGCCAGTTCTTCGGCGATTTGAATCGTCTTCTTCTTGGTGAGCGGATAGACGATCAGCAGAATCGCGCAAATGCCGAAGAGGATTGCGATGTAAACACTCGAAAACATCCGGAATCCCTGGAGGGTCTGCCCCGCCGGGGCCACTTGCGTGTCGTACCCGTACCAGGCCGCCATGAGCCAGAGGAAGAAGGCCGAACCGAGGCTCAGGCCCGCCTTCAGCCCGAAACCGATCGTCGCGAAGATGATGCCCGTGGCGCGCCGTCCGTTCTTCCATTCCGAATAATCCGCTGCGTCCGCGAAAATGGCCCAGATCAGGGGAATCGTCGGGGCGTAGCATATCGACGTGATGACGTTCATCATCATCATTCCCGCGGCGTTCGTCGGTTTGAGCAGGTAGAACGCGCAGGAGGCGAGCGCCGTGAGGCTGAAACCGACGGTCGCGACGGCCTTCTTGCCGAACCGCTTGGCCAGGGACGGGGAAAGCAGGATGACGATGATGGTGGTGGCGGTTCCCAGCATGTTGAAGATGCTGTTGAACACGTCGGCCACGTTGGAATTCGCCAGGTTCAGGCGGTCGCCGTGGACGATGTAGCCCAGCGTTTCCAGAATGCCGCCTGGCGCGGAGGCGCCGGAAGTCAGTGCGGACGCCGTCAGACCCAGGGACTGCAGCCAGTCGAACATCGCGGCCTTGTCCGCGTAATAGTGGAAATAATTGTACCAGGCGCCGCCCCGCATCGCCAGGATGGCGAAATGCACGAGGGTCATGAAGAACATGACCGCCCACGGCCGGTTCCTGAGCAGGTCGGCAAAATCCTGCCGCGGGGAGGTTTTCTGCTTCGGCGGGGGCTGGATGCGCTCCCGGGTGGAGAGAAACGTGATCAGAAACAGGACGAGGCAAATGCCGGCCCAGAGGGCCATCGTCATCGACCAGCCGTGCTGCCGGTTGAGTTCGGGGCCCGCGAACTTGGCCACCAGCGTCAGCGTGAAGCCGCCCACGATGAACTGGGCGATGTTCACCGCGATGAACCGGAACGAGTTCAGCTTGGCGCGTTCGTGCACGTCCCCGGTCATGACGCCGCCCAGGGCCGAGTAAGGCATGTTGTTGGCCGAGTAGAGCGTCATGAGCATGATGTTGGTTGCGAACGCGTAGAGAATCATGCCGGTGGAACCGAAACTGGGCGTGGTGTAGGCGAGCACCATGATCACGGCCCACGGAATCGAGGTCCAGAGTATCCAGGGCCGGAACCGGCCCCAGCGCGTGTGCGTGCGGTCGGCCAGGACGCCCATGAGCGGATCGAAAAAAGCGTCCCACAGGCGCGCCACGAGAATGATGGTTCCGGCGAGGCCCGCCGTGAGGCCGAAGACGTCCGTGTAGAAGTTCGCCTGAAAAAGGATCATCGTCTGAAAGACGAAATTCGCGGCGGCGTCGCCGCCGCTGTATCCCAATTTTTCGAGGAAGGAAAGCTTCTGACCTTCAGAATGCATGGCTGGCTCCTTATTGGGACATGGGATTGGTTTAAGCGTTAATAATAAGATGCGTCAATGAAAAAACAAAATAAAATCTCACCCCTCCTTTTCCCGTCCGAAGAAGGCCTGTCCAGGGGTGTCGTGCGGCGCGTGCGACCGGCCGGTGCATCCCCCGCGTCACGAACGATTCACAAGGCCGCGAAGTACCGGTCGAAATTCTCCAGGACCCTCGTTCTGAGCTTCACGGCGACTTTCGGATCGGCGCTGCGCGGATTCCAGCGGGCTTCGATCATGGGCTTTTCATTCAAAATTCCGTACGCGTACACTCCGAGCGGGCCTTCCGGCAGCCGCGTCAGATCGACGAGTTCCGGACGGAAGGCCATCACCCACAGGGTTTCGGCGACGCCGGCGTGGCCTCCGATGCCGGTCCATCCGTCGGCTTCCGTGAGATCGTTGAACTGGTAGGTCGCCAGTCCGTGAACCGCGGTCTTTGCGTCAGTCAGGGACTGTGCCAGTTCGTTGACGAGATCGAACTGCCCCGCGCCTCCGTGGTGGTTCATCAAAAACACGCGCCTCACTCCGGTCCGCTTGAGCATTTCGACGCGGTTCGTGACCGCGGCCTTCATCTCGGGCGGATGGCAGTATTCCGACTTGACCGGGTAATGCGGGGCATCCATCCCGAATACGGTCTCGTCCTCCGGTATGCCCCACATTTTCTTCTGCTCAGCCGTCCGGAAGGAATCCAGCCCGAACGCCAGCGGCCTGAACCAGATCCCCCCGTGCTTCCGGGCGAGCGTGCTGCAGAGGGCTTCGCAGACCAGCGCGTCGGTGCCCATCGGCAGGTGCAGGGAGTGCCACTCGAGCATCGGGGAAACCGGCACGAACGCGAGTGAATTTCTCTTCAGCGCGTCGACGATTTCCCCCGGTCTCGTCTCCTCCGCGCATCTGCCCCCATTTTCCCCGCCCCCGCCGCCCGGTCCGGTCCTGCCGGCCCGGAGCCTGCCGGGAATCAGGGTCAGAAGCGGTACCGTTAACGCATTCTTCAGAAAATTTCTGCGCGCCTCAATTCGGGCTTTCATGCTGCCTACCCTCTCGTTGGATGTCTTGTTTTGGATTCAGGGAGCACGGTCATCTCAGCAGAACGGCCTTCCGCGTCTGGGCGAAACGGCCTGCGGTCATCCGGATGAAATAAACCCCGGACGGCCGACCGTGCGGATTCCAGCCGATGCGGTGGACGCCCCCGCTGCAGGATCCCTCGATGAGGCCGGCGACCCGCCTTCCCAGGCAATCGTGGACCTGGATGCTCACCGTTCCCCGGGACGGTGTGCTGAAGCATACGACCGTCGATGAATTGAAGGGATTCGGATAGATGCCGTGAAGCGCGAACCCCGGCGGAACGGCCGCCGGTCCGGCTCCGGCTTCTGCGGCCGCCTGATGGTCGATCAGTACCGACTCGATCAGGCCCGACATCAGCCGCGAAATTCTCCTGACGAGGCCCACGCCCGGGGCGAACCACTCGTCGTAGTACGCGTTTCCGCTGAAGGCGTGATGGAAATGGAAGCATCCGGTGAAAGCCCCCGCCGGAGTGATGACGGAATCGCTCCTGCTGACCAGGGTCATTCTGCCCATCAGGGTCGTGGGGGGATCCGGGACATTCCAGGCGGCCCCGATCTCGGCCCCAAAATCGTACATCGTGTACCGGGTTCCCTCGGCGACTGTGGCCACGGTCTGGCCATCCGTCCTGAACGGCACCGAGGTCTGCAGCCTGAAATTGTCGAAAATGAAATAGGATTCGCCGCCGATCGCCCTTTCCTCGACCACCGTCTCGTCGAAGGTGTTGACGGAAATCAGGAAGGTGGACCGGTACGTCCAGTGGTTGCCCATTGCCAGGGGGAAGTAGGAATCCGCCGCCATGACGGAGGAGACGCAAAGCAATGAAATCAGATTGGATCTTGTTCTCATGAATCGCCCATCAGGGGTGGACTTCTCTTCGGTCAGTTACTGCGCCGCGGCAGGCGGAAAAAGCGCCCTACTCCAGACCCGTCATGTGATCCAGGGCCTCCTCGCGGGTGGAGAAGGTTTGAAGCGGCCTGCCCGCCACCCGGGTGAGGGCCATCAAACCCACCTGCTTCAGCCCGGTGATTCCCACCACGCCCGTGTAACGGATGAACGGCGTGTTCCGCTTCACGAAATCCTTCATGATGACCAGGACCTCGGAATCGAACACCGAATTGGTTGCGTCGACAAGGGTCAGGAGCGAATGGGGCTCCTGGCTGTCGATGATGGCCCTCGCCCGCTTGATCAGTTCAACGAATTCCGGCCCCGGCTGCATGCCCGAATAATCCTGAAGAAGCACGGATTTCCCCTTATGCTCGATGAAACGGACCCTGCTTGTTTCATTGTCTTCCGGTGAAAGGGTCATGGCTCATCCTCCAATCCCGGTTATCCGGGAAGCGCACCGCCGCGGCAGTTCGGCTCTTTTCGATATCAATATAACACCATCCGCCCTCCCCGATGGCCCGTGTCCGTGTTTCAGGATTTCCGGATCAACCCCCGCATGAATTCAGAAGCCAGCCTGGCCTGCTCGTGCGCGTATTCGATGCCGACCGTCTGGCCGCCCGCTTTCGGCAGTTCATGGCAGAGTTCATAGCTGATGTAGCCTTCGTATCCTATTTCGCGCATGGCCCGTATAAAATCCGCGTAATATTGATGGGTGTCCCCCAGGACGATGCCGTCGTGGCGTTCGAAACCCCGGATGGATCCGTCCGATTTCCGTTCGAACTCCCCGCCGAAGTGGGACAGCACCTGGAGCGGACCGACGGACCTGGCCGCCTGCCCGATCGCGGCTGCGCTTTTGTCCCTCATCAGGGGCGCATCGAGACAGATTTTCAGGTTGGGGGAATTCACCTCCCCGACCATCCGGAGGACGTCGTTGTGGTCGCGGATCACCGGCGGATGATTCTGCAGGGCAAGGGTGACGCCCGCGTCCTTCGCGTATCCGGCGCATTCGACCAGGCTGTCGCGGCACCAGCCCCATATTTCCTCTTCGGAGAACTCCCTGTGAACGACAGGCCACAGCCCCTCGGCGATCCGATAGGTGGCGATCTGCGGGTGCCGGGTGACCCCCCACCAGGCCAGAAACACGCGGAGGTTCCTGGCGCCAAAATCGGAGGTCATGCGGATCAGCTCCCGGACGTTGCAGATCTGCGCTTCCCGCACCTCAGGGACCGGATTGCTGAAGTCGTTGTTGGCCGCGACCGCGTGAATCTCGATCCCTTCGCCGTCGGCGACGGATCGCAGCTCGCGGCACCGTTTCGCGGGCCAGTCCAGCGGATTGCCGTGCGGCCGTTTCCCGTCTATTTCCACCCCGTCGTAACCGTACTTTCTGGCCGTTTTAACGAGGTCCGCGAGGGAAAGCGCCTCACCGCGGTACCAGACCCCCAGGAAGGTGATGCTGTAGAGTCCCGTTTTCATCCCCGGCTTCTTCTCCTTCCGCGTCGTGCATTTGAATCCGGCCGTCTCCGCCGCCAGCAGGCCGGCGGCCGTGCCGATGAACTGCCTGCGATCCATGCCCTTTCCCGTCCCCCCGGCGGCCCGATCAGGGTTCGACGATGAAGCGTTTCCCGGACTTGACGATCCTTCTGTCCTTCAGCCCGCGTTCAAGCACGTTGTCGTACAGCTTCTGGTAGGACGACAGGGAATCGAATCCCCGTTCGATCCGGTCGATCTGCCCGTCCGCCTCCGTGTCGAAAATCACCGAGGGATCGCCGAAAATCTGTTTGTTCGAAATGGTCAGCTTGTTGTACACTTCGCCCGTGGCCAGGATGTAGGTGGCCAGAACGAAATCGTTCAGGGGATCCGCCGTCTTGTATTCCCTCGCGAAGGTCCGTTTTCTCAGGTAGCCCCTGCGTTCGCCCTCGAGAATGCCCTCGCGATAGATGTTCCTGGCTTCGTCGAGCGATATCCTGCCGACCATGAGCTCGTCGAGCTGTCCATCCTGCTCCTTGTCGATGCCTTTCACCAGCAGTTTGTCGCCGTCCCTCTGGCTGAGGATGTTGTATCCCTCCGAATAGCTGGGTGTGACGCTCTCGATGCGGTACTCCTTGCCCCCGTAGTTGAAACCGTACCCGCCGATTTCAACCCTGGGCCCGGACGTCCGGCATCCGGCGATCCAAACGGCGAGAATGGCGGCTGCGGTTCTGGCGTGTTTCATGGGATGGCTCTCCTCGCTGCGCTTGATGCGGACGCCGCGGTGCGCGGATCCGGATTCAGAGGGGCGCGGATTTCCGGGGGACGAAGGGCGTGGGTCACAGTTTACGGAACAGGTCCAGGAAACGGTCCTGGTAGTCTTCGAACAGGTTCCAGCGGTCGAGTTCCTCCTTGAGCCGCATCTTCAGCTTGTAATTGCCGTCCGTCTCGGCGTCGCGGAACAGTTTCTCGATCTTCATCCGCACCACGCGGGGAACTTCCTTTTCGGATTCCGGAACGGTTTTCTCGTCGGGCCGGATTTCCTTATCGGATTCGGCGGATTCCGGCGCCCCCCGCGACAGGATTGCCGCAAGCGGCGCAATTTCCTTCTCCTTCTGGGCCGCGTACATCTCCAGATCCAGAAAGTCGACGCGGACACCGAGTAGTTTGGTGAGGACGTCGAGCACCCGGACCGCCGCCTTGGGAAACTCGATCTGCGCTGTGAAAAAAGGAATTTCGCCGAGAAGGCAGATGCCGTCGAGCTTCATGCTCCGGGCCACGCTGATCAAAAGGCCGTTCAATCCCGCGATGTTGCCCTCACTCATGAAGTGGACCTTGTATTCCATGAGTTTTTTCAGCAGATGGGTTTCATTCGGGACGGCGAACACACGCGGCATATCCTGGTAGTTCATGTCGGAAGGCGCGGCCGCGGTCGTGAGCACGAGCGTGACGCCCCACATTTTCGCGATCTTGAGCAATTCCCCCGCGAATTCGAACTCGCGGTGCGGCACGGGCTGTATGCTGCCGATGAAAAACAGGATGTCGTTGGGAGTCTGCGGAGAGGAGTAATAATAGAACTGGTTGTCCGGCCTTTCCGGCGGAAGGATGATCTGCTTTGCAACCGCGGCCCCGGTCGGGGCGAAGAAATCAGCCGTGGAGAGTTCGCCGAGCGCGGTGGCGCCCAGCTTGTCCTTGAGGTAGTTCACCGCGATGAGGGCGACATTTCCCATGCCCGGCCAGGCGGCCACGAGGCAGGGTTTTTTCATGACCGGCTTGCTGTAAAGCTTGAGTCTATCCAGCATCTCGGATGCTCCCCATTCCGCTTCTTTCATTAAAGATAAGGTTTTATGCGGTTATGATCAAGCGGTTTTTGAAGGATCGGTTGGAGGATCGGGCGACGCCTCAATCACTGTTATCCAGCGCCCCCCTCAGCAGAAGAAAGCTTTTAAGACCGCGTTCATAGGCGTCCGTCGCGGCTTTTTCTGGAAGCATCCGGCCGGAGACGGAAAACTCGACGCATACCGAGTCGCCGTCCACGGACACGCGCGTGACGTGGTTCACCAATCCGAGCGCTGGATTCGCGGCCAGCCGCAATTTGCCGCCCGTGGGCCCGACG
>Ga0316628_100000914_pt1 | contig 19768 bp, 21 predicted proteins | sample OWC_Aug_M2_C1_D5_FD_207648 | JGI IMG/M metagenome (GOLD analysis project Ga0316628, IMG submission 207648) | Wetland soil microbial communities from Old Woman Creek delta, Ohio, United States - OWC_Aug_M2_C1_D5_C | ecosystem: Environmental > Terrestrial > Soil > Wetlands | place: USA: Ohio... | reverse complement strand
CGGCGCCGATCTGGAAGTAGCCGCGCCCATCGTCCGCGGACGCAGCTCCGCCCAGCAGGACGATGATCGCGGCAGACGTCATCGTCTGCTTCGCGAACATTTCGCAGCGTACGACCGGGCCATCGCGCGCGCGGTTGCCTCTGCTCGCAACCATGCGGTTCGTCATCTACGGAGCCGGTGCGGTCGGCGGCATCACCGGCGCGTTGCTCGCGCGCGCCGGCGCTCGGCCCGGAGCGCTCGCGCTCGCCGACCTCGAGGCGCAGGTGCTACGCAGCTAGCCGGCCGCGCACCCACGCGCTCAGCCGGCGGAGCGGGTGGATCGGATCGATCTCGTAGACATCGCTGCTGGGTTGCGGCTCGGCCGCGAACCAGCTGTCATCGAGATCGTCGATGACGTCGTGATCGATCTCCTGGTCGGGCCCGTCGGTGAACAGCAGCTCGAGCTCGACCTCCAGCTCCGGATCCCGCAGTGCCTCGAGGTGGTCCATCGCCTTCATGACTCGCGGTTTTTCCGATGGCGGGCAAGTTTTCGCGTGGCACGTACATCGCACTACCTGCTGTAATGCGAGCTTCCAGCACCGCCGTGCAGCTCGGCGTGGGGGCTGCGGTCGTCGCGACGATCGTGCTGGCGAGCGTCTTCTTGCCGGTCGCTACGTGGATCGAGCACCTCGTCACGTGGACGCGCCACGAAGGCGTGCTCGGCCTCGCCGCGTTCTCGCTGGTGTTCCTCGTCCTCACGATCACGATGCTGCCGACGGTCGAGCTGTACGTCGGTGCCGGCCTCGTCTACGGCACGTGGTGGGGCACCGCGCTGATGACCGCGCTGTCGCTGATCGGCGCGATGCTCGCGTTCGCGATCGCGCGCACCAGCCTGCGCCGCTGGGTCGAGCGCCGGCTCGACGGTCACGAGAACGCGGCCGAGATCGACCGCGGCATCGGCCAGCACGCGTTCTGGGTCGCGGTGCTGCTGCGGCTGTCGCCGATCCTGCCGTTCGGTCCGACCAACTACGCGCTGAGCGCGACGCGGATCTCGCCGGGCATGTACGCGCTGACCGCGGTGGTCGGCACCGCGCCGACCAATCTGCTCTACGCGTATGCAGGCTCGCTGCTGCACCGCGTGACGGAGCTCGGCAACTCGCCGGAACACGAGGTGCTGCTGTGGGGAGGCATCGCCGCGACCGTCGCGGTGACGATCCTGCTGAGCTGGATCGCGAGGCGGGCGCTCGATCGCTCCCGGAAGGCCTGATAGCGTCGCGGCGATGCCGCATCAGCTCTACATCGCCACGCGCAAAGGTATCTGGATCGCGAGCTCGACCGATCGCAAGAAGTGGTCGCTGTGGGGGCCGAAGTTCCTGGGCCAGCAGTGCCATCACGTCGTGCTCGATCCGCGCGATCGCAAGACGCTGCTCTGCGCGTCGCGGCAGTGGCACCTCGGGCCGACGGTGTTCCGCAGCCTCGACGGCGGCGCGACCTGGAAGGAGGCGGCGACGCCGCCGCAGTTCCCCAAGGGCGATGTTCGCGAGCGCGCCGTCGATCACGTGTTCTGGCTGACGCCGGGCCACGCGACCCAGCCGGGCGTCTGGTACTGCGGCACCTCGCCGAAGGGTCTGTTCCGCAGCGACGACCACGGCGTGACCTGGACGCCGATCGCGGGCTTCAACGATCACCCCGAGCAGCACAAGTGGGTCGGCAGCGACAAGGACCAGACGCCCGACGGCGGCAAGCTGCACTCGATCATCGTCGACACGGTGGATCCGAAGCGGCTGTACCTGTCGATGTCGGGCGGCGGGACCTTCACGTCGCCCGACGGCGGCGAGAGCTGGAAGCCGCTCAACAGCGGCGTGGCGATGGACTTCGCGCCGCCGAAGACCGACGGCAGCGAGTACGAGTACGGCCACGATCCGCACTGCATGGTGCAGCACCCGGCGCACCCCGACCGGTTCTGGCAGCAGAACCACTGCGGCTTCTACCGGCTCGATCGGCCGAGCGAGAAGTGGCAGCGCGTCGGCAAGAACATGCCGGCGGAGATCGGTGACATCGGCTTCGGCGTCGTGCCGCACCCGCGCGAGGCCGACACCGCCTGGGTGTTCCCGATGGACGGCGGCGGCGACTGGCCGCGCACGCCGATCCACGGCAAGCCCGCCGTGTACATGACGCGCGACGGCGGCACGAGCTGGAAGCGCTGCGACGAGGGCATGCCGCAGGAGCAGGCATGGTGGACGGTCAAGCGCCAGGCGATGTGCGCCGATGCCGGCACGCCGGTCGGTGTGTACTTCGGCACGACCTCGGGCGAGGTGTGGGGTTCGACCGACGAGGCCGCGAGCTTCTCGTGCCTGTTCCGCCACCTGCCGCACGTGTTCGCGGTGACGTACGGCGAGCCGGCATGAAGGTCGTCGTCCCGTCGCAGCTGCGCGGGTACACCGGCGGCGCGAAGGAGGTCGACGCGGCCGGCGGCACGCTGCGCGCCGTGCTCGCGGATCTCGATCGCCAGTTCCCGGGCTTTCGGTTCCGGGTGATCGACGAGCAGGACCGCGTGCGGCCACACATCCTGATCTTCGTCGGAGGGGAGCGTTGCGAGGATGTCGCGGCGGCCGTCCCCGACGGCGCCGAAGTCTTCATCGCAGGTGCGCTCAGCGGCGGGTAACGCCGCGGCGCGGGAGGGACTCGAATGAGCATGGAGATCGCAGATCGCGAGCTGGTCGAAGGCGTTCCGGTCGTCGGTGAGGTCGACGGCGAGAAGGTCGTGGTCGTCCGCGCGGGCGGGCAGGTCCACGCGGTGGGCGCGACGTGCACGCACTACGGCGGGCCGCTCAACGAGGGCCTCGTCGTCCCCGCGGGCCGGAGTGAATCCGGCCCGCTCCACTCTGGGCCCGGCACGATCCGCTGCCCGTGGCACCACGCGTGCTTCGATCTCGCGACCGGGAAGGCGCACGGGCCCGCGCTCGCGCCGATCGCCTGCTACGACGTCGTGCTCGAAGGCGGCACGATCCGCGTCGGGGCGAAGCGCGAGGCCGCGCCTGCCGCTGCGGTCGCCGCTCCCGCGCGCGTCGTGATCGTCGGAGGCGGTGCGGCCGGTGTCGCGTGCGCCGAGGCGCTGCGCGCGGAAGGCCACGAGGGCCACATCACGCTGGTCGCCGGGGAGGGCACCGATCCCGTCGATCGCCCGAACCTGTCGAAGGACTACCTCGCGGGCAGCGCGCCCGAGGAGTGGGTCTACCTGCGCACGGCCGACGCGCTCGCCGGCATCGACGTCGAGGTGATCCGCACCAGCGCGTCCGCGATCGATCGCGACAGGAAGGTCGTCAAGGCCGGCCGCGACCTGCCGTTCGACGCGCTGCTGCTCGCGACCGGCGCCGAGCCGATCAGGCTGCCGGTTCCGGGCGCCGAGCTGCCGCACGTCCACACGTTGCGCACGCTCGCCGACAGCAAGGCGATCGGCGCCGGCGGCGGCCCGGCCGTCGTGATCGGCGCGAGCTTCATCGGCCTCGAGGTCGCGGCATCGCTGCGCGCCCGCGGGCTCGACGTCACCGTCGTCGCGCCCGAGACCGTGCCGCTCGCACGCGTGCTCGGCGACGAGGTCGGTGCGTTCATCCGGCGCGTGCACGAGGACAAGGGCGTGCAGTTCCGGCTCGGGCGCAAGCCGGCGCGGATCACGGCGACCCACGTCGTGCTCGACGACGGCAGCGAGCTCGCCGCGCACCAGGTCGTGCTCGGCGTCGGCGTCAAGCCGCGTCTCGAGCTCGCCGAGGCCGCCGGGTTGAAGATCGACCGCGGCGTCGTCGTCGACGATCAGCTGCGCGCCGCGCCCGCCATCTGGGCCGCCGGCGACATCGCGCGCTATCCGTTCGGCGGCGAGCAGGTCCGCATCGAGCACTGGCAGGTCGCGGTGCGCCACGGCCAGGCGGTCGCGCGCGCGATGCTCGGCAAGCCGGGCCGCCGCGACGTGCCGTTCTTCTGGAGCCAGCACCACGACGTCACGCTCGGCTACGTCGGACACGCCGAGAAGTTCGACAAGCCCGAGGTCCACGGCGACCTCGACAAGCACGACGCGCACGTCGTCTACCGCGACGGGCAGACGATTCGCGCCGTGGTGACGCTCGGCCGAGACAAGCTCGGCCTCGAGGTCGAGGCGGCGATGGAACGCGGCGATGTGGCCGCGCTCGCGAAGCTCACGCGAGCTTCGTGACGATCGGCGTCCCGCGCTTGATCGTCTTCGTCACGGGAGTCTTCTCCGCGATCTCGGCGAGCCGCGCGCGCTGCTCGTCGGTGACGCCCGGTGCGAGCACGATCGTGCGCTCGATCCGCTCCTCGTCGCCGTCGCGGTGGAACCACAGGTCGACGTGCACCGGGCCGAGCTCCCAGCCCTTGCGGTCGGCGTACATCCGCAGCGTGATCGACGTGCACGCGGCGAGCCCCGCGAGCACGAGCTGGTACGGGTCCGGGCCGGCATCCTGGCCGCCGTTCGCCGGCGGCTCGTCGGCGACCAGCTGGTGACTGCCGGCGCGGATGTCCTGCGCGTGCTTCGCCTGCCGACTGTCGAGGTGAACGGTGGCCATCGCTGAATCCTAGGCCAAGTCGAACGCGATCACCTCGCCGCCCCCAACACCTTCGATCGAGATCGTGCGCTCGTCGGTGAACGAGGCGCCGTCGCCCTCGCCGAGCTCCGTCCCGTTGACCTTCACCTTGCCGCGCGCGACCTGGATCCATGCGTGGCGCCCCGGCGCGAGCTCGAGCTTCGCCGACTCGCCCTGGTCGAACAGCCCGGCGTAGACCTTCGCGTCGGTGTGGATCGTCAGGCTGCCGCCTTCGGCGCCGCGCGACGCGACGAGCCGCAGCACGCCGCGCTTGTCGGCGTCGGCGAACGTCTTCTGCTCGTAGCCGGGCTGGATCCCGCGCTTCTCCGGCAGCAGCCAGATCTGCAGGAAGTGCACGGCATCCGTCTTCGACGCGTTGAACTCGCTGTGCACGACGCCGCTGCCGGCGCTCATCCGCTGGACGTCACCGGGGCGGATCACGCCGTCGGTGCCGGTCGAGTCCTTGTGCGCGAGGCCGCCCTCGAGGACATAGGACAGGATCTCCATGTCCCGGTGCGGGTGCGCACCGAAGCCCATGCCGCCCGTGACCCGGTCATCGTTGATCACGCGCAGCGCGCGAAACCCCATGTGCTCCGGGTCGTAGTAGTCCGCGAACGAGAACGTGTGGCGCGTGTCGAGCCAGCCGTGGTTCGCGTGTCCCCGGTCGGCCGCCTTGCGGATCGTCATCATGACGAACCATGGTGGGCACGACCGAGGGCGTACGCCAGTCGTCAGTGCTGCGAATAGTGAGTTGCACGAGACGCAATCGCCTGGGTGATCGCGTCGCGCAGCTCGTGGCGCTCGATCTCGGTCCACCGCGCACGCAGCGTCTCCAGCACCTGCTCGCGCAGCACCCGGCCGAGGCGCGTGCGCAGCGTGTCGGCGATCTCCTCCGGGTCCCACTGGCCGAGCAGCTTCTGCTCGCACACCGCCGTGCGCAGCGCCGTGCCGAGCTGGCTGCGCAGGCACTCGTCGATCTCGGTGCGCATGTGGCGCGTCAGCGTCTCGCGCAGCGCCTCGGTGACGCGGTCGCGGACACAGGTGTGCAGCTGGTCGCGCCACGTCTCGGTCCACCGCGTCGTCTCGGGCTGCTGCCACTGCGTCTGCCACGGCGGCGTCTGCTGCCACGGCGTCTGCTGCTGCTGCCACTGCCAGGGCGGCTGCTGCCACGGCGACTGCGCGTGCGTCTGCCAGTGCGGCTGGTACTGCGGCTGCCACTGCCATTGCCACTGCCACGGCGCGGCGTCGCTCATCCGCTCGCGGACGATGTCCTCGAAGCGCGTGCGCACGAGCTCGCCGAGGCGCTGCGGCAGCGTCTCCCACAGCTTCTGCTCCATCGCCTCACCGACGCGGTCGCGGACCCACGTGATCATCGCCTCGGGGTCGAGCTGCTGCTTGTCGAGTGACTGCGTGAAGGCCTCGGTCATCCGCTCGCGGGTCGCCTGCCAGATCCGTTCGCGCACGATCTCGCGGATCCTCTCGCGCATCGTGTCGGCGAGCCGGCTGCCCAGCTCGGGCTCGAGGCGCTCGCGCACGCGCGTCGCGAGCTGCTGCCACTCCTGCTCCCATTCCGTGCCGGCGACGGCCTCGCGCACGACGTCGGTCAGCCGCTCGCGGATCGGATCCGCCGCGCGATCGGCGATCGTCGCGGTCAGGCACTCGGTGACCGCCTCGGTCATCCGCTCGGTGACGCGCCCCTCGACGCGCGCGAAGTCGAAGTCGCGGCCCGTCGTCGCGGCGAGCATCGCCGACCGCAGCTCCGCACCGAGCTGGGTACGGATCGTCTCGCGAACGCGCTCGCGCGCGGTCTCCAGGATGCGCTCCTGCACGCGCGCCGCGAGCCGCTCCCGCAGCGTCGCCGTCAGCTTCTCCGTGACGGGCGCTCCGCCCCACGCCGTCGTCGTCGTCGTCGTGCGCTGGTGCGCCGCCCTCATCGCGGCCTCCATCGCGTGCTCGAGCCGCTTGGTCTCCCCGTTCTGCATGATCATCATGTGCACGTAGCTCCCTCTATGTGAGTTGTGTGGGCGTGCGCCAAGCAAACAGTGTGCGCAGCGGCTCGCGGATTCGTGCGGACGTTTCGTAGCGCGCGCGCGCACTGTGGCCACTCCGTAGCAGCGGAGTAGCCTCGCTCATGAAATACGAGCTCGCTGGCAAGGTCGTGTTGATCACGGGTGGCTCGCGCGGGCTGGGGCTGGTGATGGCGCGGCAGCTCGTCGCGCAGAAGGCGCGCGTGGCGATCTGCGCCCGCGATCCCGACGAGCTGCGCCGCGCGAAGGCCGACCTCGGCGAAGAGGTGGTCACGATCACGTGCGATCTCACCGATGCCGATCAGGTCGAGCGGCTCGCCAGCGAGGTCCACTCGCAGCTCGGGCCGATCGACGTCCTCATCAACAACGCCGGCATCATCCAGGTCGGACCGATGAAGCTGATGACGATCGAGGACTACGAGATGGCGATGGCGACTCACTTCTGGGCGCCGCTGCGGCTGTCGCTCGCGGTGCTCCCGAAGATGCTCGAACGCGGCTCGGGGCGGATCGTCAACATCAGCTCGATCGGCGGCCGCATCGCGGTGCCGCACCTGCTCCCGTACACCGCGAGCAAGTTCGCGCTCGTCGGGCTCTCCGAGGGCATGCGCGCCGAGCTGGCGAAGGACGACATCAAGGTCACCACCGTCGTGCCGGGCCTGATGCGCACCGGCAGCCCGGTGCACGCTCAGTTCAAGGGCCGCAACGAAGCCGAGTACAAGTGGTTCGCCGCCGGCGACAGCTCGCACTTCACGGCGATGCAGGCCGAGCGCGCCGCGCGCCAGATCATCACGGCCATGCGCCGCGGGCGTCCGGAGCTCGTGCTTTCGTTTCAAGCAAAGCTTGCATGGCGGCTGTTCGCTCTTGCGCCGGGGCTCGCGCAGCGCGCGCTGTCGCTGATCGATCGGCTGCTTCCGAAGCCGGGAGGGATCGGTGCAGCGTCTGCGCTCGGCAGCGAGAGTCGCCGGCGATCACTGTTGACGCGCGCGAGCGATCGAGCCGCCTTGCGGAACAACGAACTGTGAGTAGGTTTACGCATGGACGCGTCCGACGCGCTCTGACACCCTCCGGGCCGCCATGTACCAGGCAGTCTTTCGCCAAGTGCTGTTTCCGCTCTACGAAGGCGTGGTGAAGAGGCGCGGCACTCCGGGCTACCTGCGCGAGTACGAGCAGAGCCAGTGGCTCGACGGCAAGCGGCTCGAAGCGGTGCAGCTCGACAAGCTCAACCGCCTGCTGCTCCACGCGTGGGACGAGGTGCCGTTCCTGCAGACGTACTGGCGCGAGCACGGTGTGTCGCGCGCGCCGCTCGCTCACGTCTCCGAGCTCGAGCGCTACCCGGTGATCACCAAGGAGCTGATCAGCGACCACTACGCCGACATGATCGCGCGCTCGTGGCGCGGCAAGACGCTCGACAAGACCACCGGCGGTTCGTCGGGCACGCCGTTCCGGTTCGAGTACACGATGGAGAGCTACGCGCGGCGCACCGCCGTGATGTGGCGCGGCTACTCGTGGGCCGGCGCCGAGCCCGGCACGCGCACGGCGTACCTGTGGGGCACCGGCCAGCGCACGCACGGCTTCGGCGGCATCAAGGACAGCCTCTATCACCGCGCGTTCAACCGCCGCTTCCTCGACGCGTTCAGCATGACCGAAGGCAACCTCGACGAGTACATCGCCGAGATCGAGCGCTACCGGCCCGACGTGATCGTCGGCTACGTCGCGCCGGTCGTGCTCGTGGCCAAGAAGCTCAACCGCGACGGTCGCCGGCTCGCCGGGCCGCGCGGCATCCTCACCGGCGCCGAGCCGCTGTTCGAGCCGGAGCGCCGCGAGATCGAGCACGCGTTCGGGTGCCCGGTGTTCAACACGTACGGCTGCCGCGAGTTCATGCTGCTGGCCGCCGAGTGTCCCGAGCACGCCGGCCTCCACGTCAGCGCCGATCACGTCGTCGTCGAGACCGTCGACGAAGACGGCCGCGCCGTCACCGGCACGTCGGGCGACGTCGTCGTCACCGATCTGCACAACTACGGCATGCCGTTCGTGCGCTATCGCAACGGCGATCGCGCGACCTACAGCCGCGAAACGTGTCCGTGCGGCCGCGGGTTGCCGCTGCTCGCGTCGATCGACGGCCGCATCCTCGACACGATCCACACGCCAGACGGCCGCCACGTCCCCGGCGAGTTCTTCGTCTACGCGATGCTCGATATGGATTCGATCAAGCAGTACCTGGTCGTGCAGACCGCCGCGGACGAGATCGAGATGCAGGTCGTCAAGGACGGTCCGGTCACCGCCGACGAGCGCACGAAGATCGAGCAGAAGGTCGGCGGCGTCATCGGCTCGACGTCGCGGATCATCGTGCGTCAGGTCGATGCGATCGCGCCGAGCCGCTCGGGCAAGCGCCGCGTGACGGTCTCGCTCGCGAACCGAGCAAGTGCTGGTTGATCCAGCCCATGCGCTTCTCGGCGGCACCGGGGGAATTTCGCCCCGGCTCGTGTCGCGGTACGGCTCTCGCTCGATCGCTTCCACGATATCATCTAGGGAATGTGGCGCCTGTTGTTCGTGCTGGCCGCGGCCGGGTGCGCGACTGCCGGGCAGTCGATGGGCGACGCTCCGTCTCACGGTGACGGCCCGAGCGTAGATTCGTCTCACGACGCTCCACCCGGGGCGTGCGCGAACCCGACGACCGGCACGATCGCGACCTGGTCGTTCATCGGCGAGCCGGGCTCGCAGCTGATGACCGCAGCCGTGGCGAACATGACGGCCGCCGGTGTCACCGCGGCGCCGGTCTCGCGCTCCGCGGCGCTGGTCGTCGCGTCGGGCGTCGGGTCGATCAACTCGAGCAACTGGGCGACCGGATCGTCGCTCGATGTCAGCAAGTACTACACGTTCGCGGTCACGCCCGCGTCGGGCTGCACGCTCGCTCTGACGTCGCTCGCGATCGACACGAAGACCAGCAGTACGGGGCCGACGCTCGCGGTCGTCGCGACGAGCGCCGACAGCTTCGGCCAGACCTCGCCGGTTGGCCTGAACACCGCCGGCACGAGCAACCTCTCCGTCGGCGGCGCGACCGGGATGGTCGAGATCCGCGTGTTCGGCTACGGCGCGTCGGCGACCGGCGGCACGATGCGCATCCAGAACACGCTGACGCTGAGCGGCTCGCTGAACTAGGGGCTGTCCCTATTTGGATCGCCGGCTGCGACCGTCGCATCGCGGGCATCTCGGGCCGTACGTCCGGTTCTCGCCGGACCGTTACCACCAGTAGCGGCCCGGCTCCGCTTCCGGGCGTGCGGCCCGATCTGCCTCGCGCTGCTCGGTCTCGCTCGGCGCTTCAAATAGGGACAGCCCCTAGTTGCTCTCCGCGATGCGGAATGCGCGGTGCTCGTTGATCAGGTCCATCGCCATCACGCCGAGGTGGCGGCCTGCGTTCGCGGAGTCGTCGAGGAAGGTATCGAGCATCGGGTTGATCGCGTTCGCGACGGACGGCGTGTTCGGCACGCCGCTGTGCGACTCGTAGCCGCTTGTGTAGTCGAGGTAGAGCGTCGCGCCATCGCTCGCGGTCGCCTCGTCGAGCAGGGCCGTGATCTCGCTCCACTTGGTATCGGTCGAGGTCACCAGGTACTGGTCCTGCACGCGCAGCGTCGCGTCGGTGTCGGTCAGCGTGAACGTCGTGTTGTCGGCCCACGCGGACGCATCGAGGCCGAGCGGTGTGGCCGTCGCCCCGAAGCGGCGCAGCAGCACGATCTTGCCGCGGACGTCGCCGAGGGCCGGGACCGCATCGCCGAGGTACCAGCGATCGGGGTGCTGCGCGACGTACGACTGGAACGTCTGCTCGAACGTCTGCGTGTCGCCCGACGGCGCCGACTCCTCCTTGATGCTCATGACCACGGTCTCGGTCGGCTGGGCGTCGAGGAAGTCGAGCATCGTCTGCGTGACCTGATCGAAGGTCTGCTGCTCGTCGACCGGGCCGTGGAAGATCGCGAACATGTCGTTGACGTGGCGGCAGCGAATGTCGAAGTAGCGCACGCCGGCGGCGAGCTGCTGCTCGAGCGTCAGGTTCTGGCACTTCGCGGTGCCCGGCACCGGCTCGTAGAGAGCGGCGCTCTCGTGCGTGCCGGGGATCGAGAGCGAGGCGAGGTCGCGCGCATCGTCGATCGCCGACATCCAGCCGGGCTGCACGCCCGGCGGCGACGAGCCGCACGCGCAGAGCACGACCAGCGCGTACTTCACGCGATCCATCGTGCCACGTCAGCCGGAGGTGTTGCGCATGAAATCGGCGACCTGGGCGAACCGGTCCTCGAGGAACGCGCGCAGCTCGCCGGTGACGCCCTCGGCGTCGAGCGCCGCCGACATCGAGCGCAGCCACGCGTCGCGCATCGCGATGTTCACCGGGACATGGCCGTGGCGCATGCGCAGCCTCGGGTGGCCGTGCTGCTCGATGTAGTCCTGCGGCCCGCCGAGCCATCCGATCAGGAACAGCGCGAACCGATCGCGCGACGTGCGCTCGACCTTGCCCTCGGGCGTGCACGGGTGGAGGTGGGCGAGGGCGGGCTCACGCTCGCTCATCACATCGTAGAACCGCTCGACCAGCGCGCGCACGCGGTCGGCTCCGCCGAGCTGCTCGAACGGCGTCACTTCTTCCTCGCCATCCACGCCGCAAAGGCCGCGAGCAGCGTATCGAGGCTGCCGAGCGCGCGCTCGGCCTCGCTGCGACCGTCGCCTTGCTCGAGCGCGTACTCCAGCTGGGTACCGCCGTCGACCTCGACGAACCGCGCGTGCCCGCTGACCGCATCGCGCTTGCCGAGCTGCGGCGACCAGCGCACCTCGCGCGCCGCGAGGTTGTAGTCGTAGATCAGCGTGTACGTCCGCGACTCGGCGAACTCGAACAGGATCTCGCGCGGCAAGCCGAGCGCGGCGGTCGAGATCACGGTCGCGCGGCGCAGGCCCGGCACCCATGCGAGCAGCAGCTTCGCGTCCGTGAACGCACGCCAGCACGCGTCGACCGGCTGTGACAGGACAGTGGTCGCCGTGCGCATCGGCGCCAGCCTACCACGGCGAGAAATGTCCGCTGATCTGCTGGGTCGAGTCCACCGGATCTCGACGGTACCATCGACCTGGAACGGCCTCTGCAAGGCCTCGAGGCATGTCGGAACACAGCGTACTGGAGGCAACCATCGCGACCTCCCGGATGTGGCTGCACCAGATGATGGAGAAGCTCGACCTGCCGCCCGACGACGCCGGTCGGGCCCTGCATGCCTTGCGCGCCGGCCTGCACGCGATTCGCGATCGCTTGCCGGCCTCCGAGGTCGTTCATCTCGGCGCGCAGCTGCCCGTGCTCATCCGCGGCGTCTACTACGACGGCTGGCGCCTCGCCCAGGACGCGACGCGGATGAAGAACCGCTCCGACGTGCTCGAGCATGTCCGCCACGAGCTCGACCCCGATCCGCTATCGGCGACCGACGTGCTCGCGGCGGTGATCGAGCTCGTCCACGAGCACGTGTCGGCGGGCGAGATCGACAATGTCGTGGCGACCCTGCCGAAGGCGCTCGCGGCGCTGTGGCGGGCGCACTAGCGGGCGATCGAGAACTTCACCGTGGCCGGGCTCTTGTCGTCGACCTTGACCTGCTGCGCGGGCGCCTTGAGCTTGGGGTTCCACACGTCGAGCTCGTACGTGCCGGCAGGCAGGCCATCGATCGTGAACGCGCCCTTGTCGTCGACGACCGCCGCGAACCGGTTCTGACCGACGAACACGTACGCGAGCATCTCGGGGTGGAGCTTGCATACCTGGGCGAACACGCCCTCGCTCGTGAACTGGTGATCCTTGGCCTGGCCGGCGCCCCACACGCCGAGGTCGTAGCCGCCCTCGTGCGACATCACGTTGTGATCGACCTTGTCGTGGTTCTCGAACTTCACGGTGTCGCCGACGGCGGCGAGCACGATATGAGGCTGGAACTCGAGCCCCTTCTGGTCGATCTGGAGCGTCTTCGGCGTGTTCTTCGTGCCGGGGACCGTCTTGACGTAGACGATCGTGTCCTTGAGGAACTTCGACGGCTTCGCGTCGACGACGCCGGTGATCTTGCCGGCGTGGGCGGAGGTAGAGACGACGAGCGCGATGAGCGGGATGAGTCTGGTCATGATTGTCCTCTTCAGAAAGCGGTCCACAAGACGAGCTGGAGTTGTTCGATCTCGATGCCGACGGAGCTGGTCATGTCGGCCGGCGCCGCGAAGAGCCCGGCGGCTCCCCAGCCGGCATCGGGCATGCCGCTCGCCCACTCGACGGGCGCGGTCAGCACGAGCTTGAGGTTCGGGCGGATCAGCGCGGAGGCGCCCGGCACGATGCGCAGGTCGCTGACGGCGGTGCCGGCGTCGGGCGTGACGCGCAGGTACTCGACGCGGCCGCCGACGGCGAGCCATGGATAGACGAGGTACGCGAGCTCGTTCCACTGCGAGATCGTCGACGTCTTCGGTGCCGTCGAGGTCACGTGGTCGTCGCTCTGCCAGAACACACCGGAGTCGAGCTCGAGCTCGGCCATCTGCGCGCGGAGCGCGCCGCCGAACGTCACGGACGTGTCCTTGGTGAGGGCCATCGCCGGATCGGTGAAGCGCGAGATGGCGCGGTAGGCGAACGCGTCGAGCGTGATCGACTGCTCGTGATCGAGGTCCTGCGGCACGCCGCCGGTGTCCTCGCCGTCGAGGTTCGCGCCGCCGAGCTTGTAGCCGACGTGGCCATAGACGTTGGCACTGTTGCGGACGTCGAGGTTCGTGCCCGCCGCGACGCCGGCGGCGTAGTTGAAGCGCCCGCCGACCACGCCGTTGACCTCGAGGCCGTTGTGGTTGTCGTTGAACAGGAACGGATCGCTGGTCGCACCGTAGAGGCCCGTCACCGGCACCTGCGTCACCGCCATGTCGGCGAAGTAGCTCGAGTGCGGCGCGAAGCTCGTGTACGTGCCGACGCGCTTGCCGACCGCGAGGTTGACCGCGTGTGCGGGCCCGACGAGGTCGTTGAAGTACAAGGCGGCGGTCTCGAGCTCGACGCCGTCACTCGCGGCGGTCAGCTCGCTGTAATAGGTGATCGAATCGTCGAGGTTGCCGGCGGCCCACAGGTGGCCCTCCTCGATGACGTTGTCGAGCACGACGACCGCGTTGTTGTCGGCGGCCGCTGCGCTCGAGTGCTTGTCGGGATGGAACACCGCCTCGCCGTTGAAGCCCCACGCGAGCGCGGGGAACGGCGACACGAAGCCGGGCCACACCGCGTCGGGGAAGTCCTTCTTCGACTCGTCGGTGCCGAGCGGCACCGGCTCCGCCTTGACGTTGTCGCTGTCGATGCCCGGGAACCGGTAGCCGTTGCGGCGGAACTGCTCGCCGAACGGGTTCAGCTTCGGGAAGATCGTGTGGCACGTGACGCAGCTCGTCTTGTACTTGCGAGCGAACGCGGGGACCGCGCCCGCTGGGGCTGCCGTCGCGATGAGGAGAGAGAGAACGATCAGGAACTTCATGGGAACCTCACAGGGAGTGGAGGGCAGTCCGAACGGCGACCTCTTCGTCGGCGTTCGGGAGAGAGGGAGCGGTGGCGCAGCGCAGGCCGCCGGGTGCGTCGGTGACCGGTGGCGCCAGCGTGTGGACGAACATCGCGACGTCCCACAGGTCGTCGTCACCGAGCACCTTCGCGAACGAGCCCATCGGCGTGCCGTCGAGGCCCGTCGCGATCGACGTGTAGATGTCGGCGGTGCTCGAGCCACGGTGGAAGCGGCCGGCCGTGAAGTTGCGCGGCTTGACCGGCAGCGACGCCGCCGCGAGGCCATCGCCGCGCCCTTCGGCGCCGTGGCAGCTCGCGCACCCGCCGCTCGCGAAGATCTGGCGGCCGTGCTCGATGCGCGCCGGCGTCGCCGCCGGTGCCTTCGCCTCGATCGGCGGCGGCGCCTCGTCCTCGCTGAATGCCTTCGACAGCGACTTGACGTAGGCGACGAGCGCCCAGCGATCGCGCTCGGGCAGCGCGAACCACGGCGGCATCGCGGTGCCGTGAATGCCGCGCGTGATCGTGCGGAACAGATCGGTGTCGGTCGGGAGGGCCTCGTGCTCGGTCGTGCGCAGCGCGTAGACGCCGCTCGTCAGGTCGGCAGGCGCTATCGAGAGCGCCGCAGCGGTCTCGCCCTTGCCGTCGCCGCGTGCACCATGGCACGTGGAACAGTGCGTCGCGAACAGCTTCGCGCCGCGCTGGCGAAGCGCCTCGTCGACGGCCGGCGCGGCCGACGTGGGCTCCGCGGGCAGCTCGGCGCCGTCGAGCCACGCGCGATATGCGCCCTTGGTGCCGGTGCCGCCGTCACACGCGGACCTGGCGTGGAGCTCGGAGTCATCCGGCGATGGTGTGTGCGGTCGGTCGATCAGGACCGCGGTCGCCGCGACGGCGCCGGAGCCGATGGTCGCCCATTCGACCGCGAGGAGCAGCTTGGTTAGCGAAGGCATGGCCGCCCGAACAGCAGGGCGTGTGCCAGCGCAACTACCGCATGTGCCTTGCGCGGGTGCGCAGGCCTTGCCGGCAGTCCCGGAATGCCCCTAGTTCAGCGCGACGTTTGCGACGCCGACGGCCGTGAGCTTCTCGCGATCGCGATCGATCTCGAGGTCGGTCAGGTCGAGACCGGAGCCCGCGAGCGCCTGGACCTTCACGGTCAGCGAGCCGCTGGGGATCGACACGAGGTCCGGGATCGTCGCCGTCGCGGTGCCGTCGAAGCTGGTGATCGACAGGATGCCGGTCGAGCCCGAGTCGTACTCGACGCCGTGGATCAGCGCGCCGGTGACATTGGTCCAGCTCGCCGACGTGCGATCGACCGTGACGTTGGCCGGCGGCGGCGTCCACTCGCCGGCGGCGAGCGACGTCGTCGACAGGTGGCGGTGCAGCGTGATCGCCTGGTTCGGCGGGGTCGCGGTGGTCTGCGCGATCGCCGACAGCCGATAGGTCGCGCCCGAGAAGCTCGCCAGCGACGGCACCGGCGCGCTGCTCACGGTGTTGCTGATCACCGGCAGCTGGATCACGCCCGAGCCGTCGGCCATCTCGATCCCGACGAGGCCGAGCAGCTGGGTCAGCCCGGACGGCGGCGTGCCGAAGTCGACCGCCACCGTCGACGTCATCGCCATCGGGATCACCGTCAGGTCCTGGCCGGTCTGTGCGACGCCGTCGCTGACGGTGATGCCGGTGCGCGACGCGTACGAGATCAGCGTCTGCGTGTCGTCCGCGGTGGTCTGCGTGCCCTTGGTGTCGTAGTCGAACACCATGCCGATCAGCGTCACCTTGCCCGCGCGCGTGACGATCTGGAAGTTGCAGCCGGTGTTCGCGGTCGTGACGATGCAGACGTTGCCGCTGTTCGGCGTCGTCAGGTTGTTCGCGGCGTCCGGTGCGAGGTCATCCTGCGAGTAGCCGACGAGCCCGACCTTCGCGTGGCCGGTCGGTACCGTGATCTGGTCGAAGCCGGTGATCGATCCCGACAGCGTCGCCTGCGCGACCGTCGGGTTCGCCGCGTGGAGATCGAACGTCATGTTCGCGCCGTTCGCGCCGATCCAGTACTCGGAGCGATAGCCGGCAGCGGTGACCACGACGTCCTGCTTGCCGACGACGCCGTCGGCGACGAACAGGCCGGTCGCGTCCGTCGTGCCTTCGATCGTCCCGACGCGGACCATCGCGCCCTGGATGGGCATGCGGGTGGCGTCGTCGATGGCGTAGAGATTCACGACACCGTCGATGGCACCGCCGGTGATTCCACCACCTGCAATGACCATCGGATCGGGGTGGTTGCCGGTCGGCGAGTCGGGAGATGCGGTGTCATCTCCGCCACATGCAGCGAGGATCGCGAGCAAGGCGAGTTTGCGCATGGGCCTCGCCATTGCGAGGAGCGCGCCATTAGGATGCCGCCCATGAAGTACCGAAATGTAGTTGTGGTGTTCTGCCTCGCCGCGGCGACTGCCGGGTCGGCGTGGGCAGGTGACGAGCAAGGCTGCAAGGACCCGACGTGGGCGAAGGAACGGATGCCGGGGTTCGAGATCGGAAGCTGCGACACGAAGGCGTGGGCGTCGATCAGCGTCTTCCTACCCGAGGGTGAGAAGCGGCTCGAAGGCCAGTTCGAGGCCATCACGTACAACCTCGCGGACCAGTCGAAAGATCCTCCATCGAAGAAGGCCCGCGACTTCTACGCGGCGCAGGGGATCAAGGCGGGCGCCAAGCCGCTGACGACGGACGACACGTTCAAGGTCTACCTGGTGCAGAAGTCGCCGAAGGGCGATGTCTACATGATGTGGGATCACGGCAGCGGCAACGACGAGTCGACCAGCTCGTACACCGTGACCACGCTGCGGATCGCGCCGCCGCCGCAGGATGTCGTCGCCAAGGCCGTCAAGTCGCCGATCGACACGCAGGCCACGTGCGCCGATCCGCCGTGGCAGGTCAAGGGCATGCCCGGGTTCAAGCTTGACGGCTGCGACAACCGCGACCTCGATTCGGTGACGTTCAAGACGAAGGACGGCGACAAGACGATTGCCGGCCGCGTGCTCGAGGTGCACTACGCGCTCGCCGACGAGTCCAAGAACCCGGTCGCGGCGCTGGTCGCGAAGAACTTCGCTGCCGCACTGAAGAAGGTCGGCGCGAAGGTCGTGTCGTCGGACGACGACATCTACAACGTCGTCGCGGAGCAGAAGTCGAGCGCCGGCGACGTCTGGTACGGCTACGTCCACACCAGCGGCAGCGAGGACACGACCGGCTCCTACGATCTGATCACGGTGCAGACCGGAGTGCCCAAGGCGTGCACGCTCGAGATCTACGGCGTCAACTTCGACACCGACAAGTCGACGCTGCGCCCCGATGCGGATCCCGTGCTCGGGCAGGTGCTCGCGCTGTTCAAGGCGGATCCGAAGATGAGCGCGGACATCTCGGGGCACACCGACGATCGCGGCGCGAAGGACTACAACGAGAAGCTCTCCGGCGAGCGCGCCGACGCCGTCAAGGCGTGGCTCGTCGCGCACGGCGTCGCCGCGTCGCGCATGACGACGCACGGCTATGGCATGTCGAAGCCGCTCGTCCCGAACACCAGCGACGAGAACCGCGCGAAGAACCGGCGCGTCGAGCTCACGAAGGCTGGCTGCAAGAAGTAGTCACTCGAGCACGAGCTTGACCAGGTCGACGGCGGGCAGCACCTCGCGCGCGCCGATCGCCGGCGGCTGGTAGGGCACGTAGGTCTTGCCCTGCCAGCGCAGCCACGTGAACGATTCGACCGGCTGGTCGAAGTGCGCGAGCACGCTCGCGGGCCGGCCATCGGCGGTGATCGACTCGATCTCGATCGTCAGGCCGGTCAGCGGGATGCGGTCGCCCTTCGCGAACGGGCGCGAGCGCATCATCCGGTCGACCTCGTACCGCAGATAGCCGCCCTCGGGCGTGACGCGCAGGGTGCGGGCGTCGACGCGCTCGAGCGTGACCGGCGTCGTCGCGGTCGCGAGCCAGTAGAGGTGATCGGGATGCGGCTGGTTACGCGACAGCCGCATGATCGTGATGTACGAGGCGAACGCTTCGTTCGGCGCGGCGGCGATGATCACGTTGCCGTGTGCCGGGATGCCGGCATCGGCGCGATCGAGCACGCGCGCGACCGCGACCATCGACCGCGACCGCATCACGAGGAACGGCGGCGCGGCGACGAGGTGGACGAGCACCATGACCAGCGCGATCGCGATGCACGCCGCGCGGCGGAGCTTGCCGTCGCCGAGCTGATGGCGATGGCGGATCGCGGCGGCGATCAGCTGCGCGACGAGGCCCATCGCACCGATCCCGACGAACGACAGCAGGCGATCGGCGGGGAACGTGCTGGCGATCGGCAGGGTCGCGAGCACCATGCCGGTCGCGAGGAAGCGGCTCACCGGATCGCGGCGGAGCAGGCGCGCGCACGCCAGGCCGATCGCGGCGAGCGTGATCACGCCGATCACGAGCATCACGCCGGTGATCCCGAGGATCGGGTACATCGACGCGCCGTCGGACCACGGCAGCGCGAGCTGGGAGGCGAGCAGGAACACGATCCGCGGCCCGGCTGCCGCGAGGAATGCGCCCGGCTGCGCGCCGGGATCGAGGTAGATGCCCGAGCCGGCGACGCCGTAGCCGAGCTTGACGTAGAGCACGCGCCACGCGACGGTGACCACCGCGTACGGCAGCAGCGCGACGGCGCGGTCCTTCCACGGCGCGCGGTCGAGCCACAGCGCGTGCGCGGCCAGGTAGGCGACGATCGCCAGCGACGACTCGCCGGCGCCGAGCGACAGCGCGAACACGAGGGGCCCCAGCCAGCGACCGGGTTGCCAGCCGTTGCGGCGCCAGCGATCGTGCGCGAGCAGGACGGGCAGGGCGAGGGCGAGCGCGACGAGCGCGTTGCGGTTGGCGATCCAGCCGACGACCGGGCCGCGGGCGTCGTCGAACGCGTAGAGTGCGAGCGCGAGCACCGCGATCCAGCGCACCGGGATGAACCGGCGGTAGAACGCCCACACGGCGATCAGCGCGAGCGCGAGCCAGACGAGGTTGTGCGCGAGCTGCGCGGCGGCGCTGTCGGGCCACAGCGCGTGATCGAGCGCGTGGGTCGCCGACGTGATCGGCCGCCAGAACGCCAGCTTCAGCCCGGGATCCGTCCACCACGAGTAGAGGCCGGCGTCGCGCAGGCGTACGGCGTCGTCGTGGTCGCCGGTGACGAACGTGAACAGGTCCCACTTGTGCGAGTGGAGCCCGGGGATGCCCGGGTCGTCTCGCTGGACGACGCGGTGCAGGTGGTCGTCGGCGGTGAAGTCCGCCGTGATCGCGGGCGCGGCGAGCGCGAGCCCGACGAGGATGACGAACCAGGGGAGCGCCTTCTTAATACTGGCGCTCGAGGACATACCACCCGAACGCGCGCAGCATGACCCGCGTCAGCGACGGCTCGAGCAGCGGCTCGGCCTTCGCCCAGCCGGTCTCGACGAGCTCGCGCGCGCGGTCCGCACACGCGTCGATCGCGCCGCACGTCTGCACGAGCTCGACGGCGGCCGCGATCGTCCCGGCGTCCTTCGGCTTGGCCTGGAGCGTGTCCCACAGCCACTGCCGCTTGTCCTTGGGCAGCCGGTTCATCGCGACCGCGATCGGCAGCGTGACGACACCGTTGGCGATGTCCTCGCCGCGCTGCTTGAGGTTGC
>Ga0316628_100000913_pt1 | contig 19774 bp, 15 predicted proteins | sample OWC_Aug_M2_C1_D5_FD_207648 | JGI IMG/M metagenome (GOLD analysis project Ga0316628, IMG submission 207648) | Wetland soil microbial communities from Old Woman Creek delta, Ohio, United States - OWC_Aug_M2_C1_D5_C | ecosystem: Environmental > Terrestrial > Soil > Wetlands | place: USA: Ohio... | reverse complement strand
ACTCCTGGACCACGGGGGATGGAAGCGCGCGCTCGGCCGCCATCGCCTCGGCCAGCCGCACGCGCAGGTACGCCTTCCAGGCCGCCACCGGCGCCTGCTCGAACTCCTCGCCCACCCGGGCCACGAGTCCGCCGTCCTCCACCCCGAGGGCGTCCAGGCGATCGGCCCCCAGCACCCGGAGGAACCGGTCCCAGGGGAAGCCCGGCGCGAGGCGCTGGAGCCCGGCCCGGTCGAGGGGCTGCGGCTCGGTTCTCGCCGCGCCGACGGGGGAGCCGGACGGGGCGCCCTGCAGCGCGCGCTCCAGATCCACCGCCGCCTCGGCCTCCGTGCCGACCTGGTCCGCCGGAAAGCCGCCGAGCCGCAGCATCGCCCGCGCGTGCTCGAGCAGCGGATCCGGCTGGCCCGGCTCCACGTCCGCGCGCGGCACCACCGGCCGCGACCGCGCCCCGGCTCCGTCCCCGGCCGGCGGCCCCAGGCCCACCCCCCCGGCGCCGAGGACCAGCAGGTTTCGCGCCGGGCTGGCGGGATCGGGCCGGGCCCGCACGCCGAAGGGCGCCCGGAGCCCCATCGCCGCCAGCCGGAAGAGCGCGTCCCCGAGCTCCAGCCGATCCGAGACGGCGTCCAGCCGGGCCCACTCGGCCTGCAGGTCCGCCAGCCCGCCGGCCTCCACGTCGGCCTCGGCCATGCACGCCGCGTAGAAGTCGCCCGCCTTGCGCCCGAAGCGCTCGCGGGCGTCGACCCTGCCGGCGCCGGCGTCCTCCAGGATGCGCCGCAGCAGCCGCGCGTTGCGCTCCTCGAGCTCGCCCGCGCCCCGGACCCAGCGCGTGCGGTCGGGCGGCACCGGGGTCTCGGCGATCCAGCGCCCGCAGGCGAACTGATAGAAGTCCTGGCAGGGGGAGGTGTTGCGGTCCAGCGCCGCCTCGTCCACCGCCGGATACGGCACCTCGTCGCCGGCCGTCCGCCGGGCCTGGTGGTGACAGGCCGTCGCCAGCAGCGAGGCAGCCAGGAGCAGGACCGAACGGCGCACGCGCAACCTCTCGACCGGCGGCCGGCTCACCGCCAGCCCGCATGATCGCGCGCGCGGCGGGCGGCGCTCAAGCAAATCGAGAAGGCCCCCGGCCCGAGCGCGGAGGCACGTCGCGCGCCGGAGCCGCCTCACCGGACGGGCCCTCGCCCGCGCTGCGCCAACCGCGCCTCCCGGCGCGCCCGGGCGCCCTCCGCCCGCTCGCGCTCCTCGTCCGTCTCGCACAGGAGCGCTGGGACCCGGGCGGGTCTGCCCTCGGGGTCCACCGCCACGAAGGTGAGGAAGGCGTCGCAGCACCGCTCCCGGGCCCCCGTCGTCGGATCCTCCGACACCACCTCGACCTCCACCTCAATGGAGTGGCTGAAGGTCGCGTTGACGCGCGCCACCAGGACGGCCATCTGGCCCACGCGGATCGGGGCCACGAAGTTGAGCTGGTCGACCGAGGCCGTGACCACCGGCAGGCGGGCGTGCCGCATGGCGGCCATGCTGGCGGCGATGTCGATCCACTGCATCACGATGCCACCGAAGGCCGTACCGTGACCGTTCGCATCCGGCGGCATGACCAGGTGCGTGGTCTCGATCCGGGACGCCGAGGAGGGCTTGGGATCGCTCATGGGTACCGCTTAGCATGCCGCGCCCGCCCGTCCCTCGCCGCGTGTGGGTGCCGGCGGCTATATTCGCCCTTCCCCAGGGAGCAACCATGCCGCTCGCGGTCACGCTCATCGATTTCGCCCGGGATCCGCTGCAGAAGCTCTACGGCGCCTACCGGACCTGCTACACCCCCAAGACGCCCGCCGAGGTGTGGGACGAGATCCGGGACGGGCGCATCGCCCCGGAGACCATCCGCGAGTTCGTGACCGAGCGGCTCAAGTCCGGCCACGCCTCACCGCTCGAGCAGGTGGTGTTCTGGTTCGGGATCTCGGGCGTCTCGCGCGCGCTCTCCCACCAGTTCGTCCGACACCGCGTGGGCATCTCCTTCGAGCAGCAGTCGCAGCGCTACGTCCGATACAAGGAGGAGCGGCTCGACTACGTCATGCCGAAGAGCTGGGACAAGGCCGGCCTCGGCGACGAGTACGATCGGCTCATGCGCGAGATCACCCGCGTGTACGAGGACGCGCTGAAGAAGGGGATCCCGGCCGAGGACGCGCGCTTCGTCCTCCCCAACGCCACCCCCACCAACTTCCAGGTGATGGTGAACTTCACCGAGCTGCTCCACATCGCCGACCTGCGCCTGTGCTGGCGCGCCCAGTGGGAGATCCGGCACATGGTGGCGCTCATGCGCCGCGAGGTGATGCGGGCGGCCCCGGAGCTGGGGTCGCACCTGCAGCCCAAGTGCGGCGACAAGCGCACCGGTTACTGCGACGAGCCGCGCAAGGAGTGGGAGCGGTGCCCGCTGGGCAAGGTCCGCCCGCACAAGGAGCAGCTCCTGGAGGTGTTCCAGCAGTACCGGACCGGGAACCTGGTGCCGCTCGGGGAGGAGCACCTCAGGACGGTGGAGGATGCCGAGGGGGAGGGGTAAAGGTGGGGGGCGCATGGGCCCCTTCTCGAGCCTCACCCCGAACCCGCACCCGAACCTGAACCCGAGGGCCGTGATCCCTGACCCGAGTCCCGGGTCCCCAGGCCCATGTCCCCTGTTCCGCCGGACTCCGGGCCATGGGCCAGGGGACTCGGGACGGGGGTCAGGGGGAACGGAGAAGCCGGGTTCAGGTTCAGGTTCGGGTTCGGGCTGGCTGGCCCTGCTCGCCACCCTCCTGCTCGTCCTCGCGTTCCCCGCCCGCGCCCAGATCGCCGCCGCCGACCGCGAGTCCGGGCTCCCCGCCGGCCTCACGCTGCCGAACCAGTTCGCCGCCGTCGCCGAGGAGCCCACCGCGCTCGGCGTCAACCCGGCCGGCGTCGGGTTCGTGGGCGGGTTCGCCTTCCAGTACTTCCACGAGGGGGTCGCGAGCGAGCACACCTCGGCCGACGGCCTGTACCTGGCCGATCGCTTCGGACCGCTGGCCATCGGCTACGGGCTGGAGCTCGTGAACCCGGGCGACGCGCCGCTGGCGCGCTACCGCCGTTCCCGGCTGGCCCTGGCGCTCTCGGACGGGCGCTCCGCCTCGCTGGGCTTCGGCTGGACCTGGATCCACTCCGGCGACGACGCGCTGGAGCGGGCCGGAAGCTGGGAGGCGGGGCTCACCGTCCGGCCCTGGCGGTTCCTGTCCCTGGGCGCGGCCGCGCTGGGCAACGGCGCCCACCTCGGCCCGAGCCGCCTCCCCACCCGCTTCGACCTGGGCATCGCCACGCGCTGGTGGGACGACCGCATCACGCTCTCGGCCGATCTCCTGGCCGACGATCGGGGCCAGCCCTTTCGCACCACCCAGGCCCGGCTGGGCGCGGGGGTGGAGGTGCTGCCGGGGCTCCTGGCCGGGGTGGAGCTGGACCTCCCCACCCGCGACGAGGCCGGCCCCGGGCACGCCGCCACCGGGCTCCTCACGCTCACCTTCGACGGGCGGCACGCCGGCGTGACGGCCGGTGCCACGCGCCTCGAGGGCCGGACCGGCTGGATCGCCGGGCTGCGGCTCTCGCAGGAGAAGTACCGCGCCCCCGGCGCCGGCCGCTCGCTGGCGGCGCTGAACCTGCCCCGCGCGCTCGAGCCGCGGCGCTTCCTGTGGCTGACGGTCGGGGACCGCGATCCCTACGCGGCGCTGGTGGAGCGCATCCTGGCGGCCCGCGACGACCCGGCGGTGGGTGCGCTGCTGCTCCGCATCGACAGCGCGCCCATCGGGGCGGGCCGCGTGGAGGAGCTCCGGGCGCTGCTGGCCTCGGTCCGCACCAGGAAGCCCGTGCTGGTCTACCTCCCCGGCGGCGGCACGCGCGAGTACTGGCTGGCCAGCGCCGCCACCGCGGTGGCGGCGCCGCCGGGCGCTCCCATGATCGTGAACGGGTTCTCGAGCGCCCAGCTCTACCTGCGCGACCTGCTGGCACGCCTGGGCGTGAACGTGCAGGTGGTGCGCGCCGGCGCCTACAAGACCGCCACCGAGCCGCTGGTCCGGAGCGGGCCCTCGCCCGAGGCCAAGCAGGTGACCGACGCCATCCTGGACGACGTGTACGGGCGCTTCGTGGCCGACGTGGCCGCCGCCCGGCGGCTGGCGCCGGAGCGGGTCCGGTCGCTGGTGGACCAGGGGCTCTTCACCAGCGACGAGGCGCGCGCCGCCGGGCTGCTGGACGCCACCCTCTGGCCCGACGAGGTGACGGAGTGGGCCGGCCACGTGGCCGGACGCCGGCTCTTCGCCCGGGGGACCTACCGTCCGGAGCCGGAGCGGCTGGCACAGCGCTGGGGTCGGCCGCAAATCATCGAGATCGTCCGCCTCTCCGGGATCATCGCCCGTAGCTCCGGCGGCTCCGGCCTGCTGGGCGAGGATGCCCTGGCCGGCGCCGACGCGGTGGCGGCCGCCATCCACCGGGCCACCGACGACGGCGAGGTGAAGGCCATCGTGCTGCGCATCGAATCGCCGGGCGGGGACGGCCTGGCCTCGGACCTCGTCTGGCGCGAGGTGGTCCGGGCGCGGCGCAAGGGCAAGCCGGTCATCGCCTCGATGGGCGACGTGGCCGCCAGCGGCGGCTACCTGGTGGCGGCCGGGGCCGACGCGATCGTGGCCGAGCCCTCGACGCTGACCGGCTCCATCGGCGTCTTCGCCGCCAAGCCGGACCTGGGCGGCCTCCTCGACAAGCTCTCCGTGCGCCGCGACGCCGCCGCCCGCGGCGACAAGGCCCAGCTCCTCTCGCTCATGCGCCCCTGGACGGAGGCGGAGCAGAAGGTGGTGCAGAAGCAGGTGGACGCCTTCTACGGCCTGTTCCTGGACCGGGTGGCGGAGGGACGGAAGCTGCCCAGGGCCGAGGTCGAGGCGCTGGCGGCGGGCCGCGTCTGGACCGGACGCCAGGCGCTTGAGCGCCACCTGGTCGACCGGATCGGAACGCTGGCGGACGCGGTGGCGATGGCGCGGGCGGCCGCCGGGCTGCACGAGCGCGAGGCCGCCGTGCGCCGGTCCAGCGCGGGCGGCGGGATGCTCGAGCGCGCCGGGCTGGGAGCGCTGGTCCGAGCCGCCCCGGAGCCCGCGCTGGCCCGCCTTGCGCGCTCCACGCCGGAGCTCGAGGCGCTGCTGGTGCTGTCGGAGGCTGGCCTGGGACCCGTGCTGGCGCTGCCGGAGGACTGGATCCAGTCCCCCCAGCGATGAGTGATGGTGCCCCCTTCGACAGGCTCAGGGCAGGCCTGCGTCAGACTCTGAACAGGCGCATCCGCGCACCCTGCCCCACCCGGGTCGCACATTCGCTTTCGCTTCGCACGCTTTTTTGCTAGAGATCGAGTTGTCTCCTGCCCTGTCTCGACGTAGGTTGGACGGGTCGAGGGGATCGACCTCGGGGTCGACCGGCTCCTTGCATCACCAGGGGAGAGACGCCGCGCGGGTAGCGCGCGGCGCGCCAGAGTCGGGACCTCGGGCCAGGCACTTCGCGGACCGTTTCGGCATCACAGCTCCGCGAGCGGCGCCGTTCCAGACGCGTGGATGAGACCGCAGGGGGACCAGGACGTCCCGCGGTCGGAGCAGACAACAGCATGAGCGAGCACGAAGAGACCCCGAGCCAGGGTGAGGGCGGGGCCCCGCAGACCGCCCCGGTTCCGGCGACGTCAGCCGAGCCGGCGGATGCATCGATCCCCGGACCCAACGGACAGGCTCCACAGCCTGGCCAGCCCGGGCCGGGCCCGGGGCGGCGCCGGCGGCGCCGCCGGGGACGCCGAGGCCGTGGCAACCCCGCCCAGGCGGGCGGAGCTCCAGCGCCCGGCGCCAACGGGCAGGGCGCGCCCTCACCCGCCGCAAACGGCGCCCCCGCCCCGATGGCGCAGCCGGGTGCGGCCCCTCAACCGGAGGTGACCGAGGAGGTCGAGGGGGTGCTCCAGTTCGAGGGCAAGGGAAACGGATACCTGCGCGACCCCAAGCGCAACTACCTCCCCCAACCGTTCGACGTGGAGGTCCCGCGCTGGCTGGTCGAGCGCATGCACCTGCAGCCCGGGCTGCTGGTGAAGGGGCTGGCCTCCGTCAGGAACATGAAGCGGGTCATGAGCCGCATCGACACGCTGGAGGGCGCGGATCCCATGGCGGTGGCGCGGCGGACCCACTTCCACAACCTCACCGCCACCGACCCCACCGAGAAGCTGGTGATGGAGACCAAGCCGGACGAGATGATCGGCCGCGTCCTGGACCTCATCTCGCCCATCGGCCTGGGAGCCCGCGGGCTGCTGACCTCGCCGCCCAAGGCCGGCAAGACCATCATGCTGCAGCGGATCGCCCAGGCGATCACCGCAAACCGGCCCGACGTCCACCTCACCGTCCTCCTCGTCGACGAGCGTCCCGAGGAGGTCACCGACATGCGGCGCAACATCAAGGGCGAGGTCATCGGCTCGTCCAACGACCGCCCCACCGAGGAGCACCTCCACGTGGCCGAGATGGCGCTGGAGCGCGCCAAGCGCCTGGTGGAGGGCGGCAAGGACGTGGTCATCCTGCTCGACTCGATCACCCGCCTGTCCCGCGCCTACAACAAGGAGGTCGAGTCCTCCGGGCGGACCCTGACCGGCGGCGTCGACAGCCGCGCCCTGGAGCGTCCCAAGCGGCTCTTCGGCTCGGCCCGCAAGGCCGAGGAGGGCGGCTCGCTGACCATCCTCGCCACCGCCCTCATCGACACCGGGTCCCGGATGGACGAGGTGATCTTCGAGGAGTTCAAGGGCACCGGCAACATGGAGGTGGTGCTGTCGCGGCAGCTGGCCGAGCGGCGCATCTTCCCCGCCATCGACATCGGCGCCACCGGCACGCGCAAGGAGGAGAAGCTCTTCTCGCAGAAGGAGATCGAGAAGATCCGCCGGCTGCGCGGCGCGCTGGCCTCGCTCAAGCCGGTGGAGGCCATGGAACGGCTGCTCAAGAAGCTCTCCGAGTTCGACACCAACGACGAGTTCCTGCAGAGCTTCTAGCGCTCCCTGCCAGGGTCACCGGCGCAGATCCACGTTTGGTGTCCCCCGACCGCGGGCGTCCCGCACCCGGGTGTCAGGCTTCGGGGGGTCCCTGCCAGCCCGGGGACCGGTGACTACACTTCCCCCCTCGCATGGAACCGCGCCTTGCGCCGGGCGGCATCGCCTGCTCTACTCACCCCATGGCAGGGGATCGGGTGCTCATCGTCGACGACGACGAGCTCATCCTCAAGGCGCTGGCCCGCATCCTCGAATCGGCTGGATTCGAGCCCCGCTGTTACATCACCCCCGAGGAGGCGCTGGAGGCCATCGAGGCCGAGGCCCCGGTGGTGGTCATCTCCGACTACATGATGCCCACCATGGACGGCGTGGCCTTCCTCAAGGCGGCCCGGGCCCGCTTCCCCTCGGCGGTGCGGATCCTGTGCACCGCCGCCGAGGACTTCCGGGTGGCCCTCCAGGCGGTGAATGCCGGCGAGGTCTTCCGCATCGTCTCCAAGCCCTGGCACCAGCAGGAGCTGCTCGGGACGGTCCAGCAGGCGGCCGAGGCGGCGCGCCTGCGCAGCGAGAACGAGCGCCTCACCGCCGAGGTGCAGCGGCAAAACGAGCGGCTGCGCGAGGTGAACACGCGCCTGGAGGAGATGGTGCAGCAGCGCACCCAGGCGCTCCTGGAGGGTCTCATCGCCGCGCTCGACTACCGGGACGCGGAGACGCAGTGGCACTCTCGCCGGGTCTCCCTCTACGCCCGCCGGCTGGCCGAGGCACTGGGCCTGGGCGAGCCGGACCTGACCGTCATCGAGCATGGCGCGCTCCTGCACGACATCGGCAAGATCGGCGTCCGCGACCTGGTGCTGCTCAAGCCCGGGCCGCTGACCAGCGAGGAGTGGAACGAGATGCGCCGCCACCCGGAGCTGGGGTGGGCGCTGCTCCAGCGGGTCGATTACCTGCGCCCCGCCTCGGCCATCGTGCTGCAGCACCAGGAGAAGTGGGACGGCTCCGGGTATCCCAAGCGGCTCAAGGGCGAGGAGATCGTCATCGGGGCCCGCATCTTCCACGTGGTGGACACCCTCGACGCCATCACCAGCGATCGCCCGTATCGCCGGTCCCGCCCGTTCCAGGAGGCGCGCGACGAGATCGCTCGCTGCCGCGGGACGCAGTTCGATCCCCAGGTGGTGGACGCCTTCATGGCCGTGCCGCCGGAGGACTGGGAGCGGATCCGGCTGGACGTGGAGACGGTCGCGGTCCTCTCCGCCGACCTGGCCGAGAGCTCGGCCGCGTCCGAGGAGCTCGTCAACGTCCTCGAGCTGGGCTCCGGGTACTGAAGGCGCCGCCAGCCTCCGCCAGCTCCGCCCCGCCCGCGTTCTCGATGCCGGGTGCCGGGACGCCCGGCCCGTCCTCGACCGCGTCGAGCTCCTGCAGCCTCTCGATCCGGGACAGCTCCAGCCGCAGGTCCGCCGGGAACGTGCGCGCCAGCAGCCGGGCCACCGCCGGCCCGCCCTCGGCCGCGACCCACGGCAGGAGCGCGTCGCGAAGCTCGCTGGCCCAGCGGTACCGGTGGTCCGGCTCGCGGGCCAGCGCCCGCAGCACCACCGAGTCCAGGCCCGCCGGGACCTCGGGCCGGCGGGCCGAGGGCGGCGGCACGTCGGCGTTGCGGATCTCGGCCAGCGTGGCCAGCCCGGAGCGCGACGAGAAGAGCCGCTCGCCGGTGAGCATCTCGTGCAGCACCACCCCCAGCGAGAACACGTCGGATCGCCGATCCACGCGCAGGCCGCGCACCGCCTCGGGCGAGAGGTAGGCGAACTTCCCCCGCAGACCGGGACGCGACGACGAGCGCCGAGCGAGCGCAGGGCCAGGCGGAGGAGCCTGGCCCGGAGCGAGCAGGGGGTGCCGGGGGCCGCAGGCTCCCCACGCCTCGCGGCGCGGAGCCGAGGACTCCGCCGCGTAGATGGATTCGGCCTGGGCGATCCCGAAGTCGATGATGCGCACCGAGCCGTCGAAGCCGAGCAGGACGTTCCCGGGCGAGACGTCGTTGTGGACCACCCGCATGGCCTCGCCCCGGGCACCCCGCCGCCGGTGCGCGTGATCGAGCGCGTCCGCCACCCGGACCGCCACGTGCACGGCCACCGGCACTGGCAGCTGCCCGTCCACGGCGCGGAGCCGCTGCTGGAGCGCGCGCAGGTCCTTCCCGGGCAGGTACTGGTAGGCGATGTAGTAGACCCCGTCCTCGCGCCCCAGCTCGCGCAGGGGAAGGATGGACGGGTGCGCCAGCTGGGCCCACACGCGGGCCTCGTCCAGGAACATCGTGACCAGCTCCGCATCGTCCGCCAGCATGGCGAGCATGCGCTTCAGTGCGTAGAGGCGAGGCGGCCGCTCGTCCCCCCGCAGGACCACGTGGACCTCCGCCATGCCGCCGACGGCGATGCGGTCCAGGAGCAGCCAGGGGCCGAAGGGGGTGGGCTTGCGCATACGGGGGGTGGGTTATGATACCGCGGCCATGGCCACCAGCTGCTACCGATGCGGCGCCGAGCTCCCGATCGACGGGCCGGTGGGACGCCGTACCACCTGTCCGGAGTGCGATGCGGACCTCCATTGCTGCATCAACTGCAAGCACTACGACCCCGCCGCCGCCCACGAGTGCCGCGAGCCGCACGCCGAGCACTACGTGGACAAGGAGTCGTCCAACGCCTGCGACCTGTTCCAGCTCGGCGACGGTGCATCGCGGCGCAGGAAGAGTGCCCGCGCCGCCAAGGACCAGCTCCGCGCCCTCTTCGGCGATGCCCCCACCCCCACCGACGACGACGACCCGCGCGACGCGCTCGAGGCGCTGTTCAGGAAGAAGTAGCGATCAGCGCGCGGCGGCGGCCGGAAAGGCCTCCGCCACGCACGCCTCGTCGGCCAGCCCGCGCGCCGCCGCCTCGCCGGCGGCCTTGGCGGGGTCGCGGAACAGGAAGGCCCCCACCCAGCGAGCCGGCGGGACCGGATCGCGGGTGGCGCGGCGCAGGAAGACCCGGGCCACGCGCCCGGGGTGCGCGGCCGCGAAGGCGGCGTAGATCTCCGGGTCGCGCTCGCCGGTGTCTCCCACCAGCACGAGCTTCGCGTCCGGAAACCGCTCCGCCAGCCGCTCCAGCACGGGCTCCTTGTAGCCGTGCAGGGTCCTGCGGCCGAGGTTCCGCAGGAACAGCGCGGCGGGCGGGAAGCCGTTCTTCTCCAGGAAGCGGGCGATGCGGGGGGCGAGCTGGATGGGGGAGCCCGAGACGAAGGCCACCGGCGCGCCCTTCTCGTGGAGACATCCGTAGAAGGCCGCCATCCCGGGGACCGCCGGCTGCGTCTCGGCGTCCTCGAGGAACGTCGACGCGAGCATGTCCGGGGTGCTGGTCACGTTGGTCACGGCCACCGTGTCGTCGAAGTCCGAGATCACCAGGAAGGGAGCGTCGGGGGAGAGCACCTGGACGCGCGCCGTCGCGGTCACCTGCTCCACCTGCACGGTGACCTCGTGGAGCCCGGGCGGGAACGTCTCCCCGTCCGCGGGGCGGATGGCCACCTCGAACTCGCCGTCGTGGCCGGAGACGGCCTGCGCCGTGCGGCCCATGAAGCTCACCGCCACCGCCGCGCCGACGCGGTTGGTCGCGGCCAGCACTCGTGCCGTGCGCGCCGCCCTGGGGCCGTGCTTCCCGTGCTCCTCCTCCAGGACGCGGCCGGACACCCAGACCACGTCGGGGCGGCCCAGACCGGAGGGGAGGAGCAGGGCCGGGGTGTCGTTCGCTGTCGCGACGGAGGTGGTGAGCAGGACGAGCAGGAGCACGACCCGGTGAAATCGCATCGAGGAGATGCTACCGCGTTGCGCTACCGCCGTCCTGCCGGCGCCACTGCGGCTGCCGAAGATGCGGGGTCTGGTGCTGGTGCTGGTGCTGCTGATGCTGTCACTGCTGCTACCGCGACTGCCACTGCAGGTGCTGGCGGCAGCCGTTCGGCATCGGCCATCGGCCATCGGCATCGGCGTCGGCGTCGGCGTCGGCGTCGGACAGAGACCTATTCCGTCTCGCCCGCGATCCACTGAAGGTACTTCTCGCTCCCCGCCTCGATCCCGAGCGCCACCACCTCGGGCACCTGGTACGGGTGCAGCGCCAGCACGCGATCGCGCAGCGCCTCGAAGCGGGCGCGGGTGGTCTTGAGCAGGATCAGCGCCTCGGGCTCGTCCTGCACCTTCCCCTCCCACCAGTAGATGGAACGGATCCCGGGCAGCACGTTGGCGCAGGCGGCGAGCCGCTCGGACACGAGCGACCGCCCGAGCTCGGCGGCCTTCTCCGGCGACGGGGCGGTGACCAGCACCACCAGCGCCTCGGCCGCGCCGCTCACAGCCCCGCCCCCCTGGCCACGATCTCCTTCATGATCTCGGACGTGCCTCCCGCGATGGTCATGACCCGCAGGTCGCGCCAGGCGCGGGCCACCGGGGTCTCGAGGACGTACCCCATCCCGCCGTGGAGCTGCATGCAGTCGTAGGCCACCCGCTGGGCCAGGTCGCAGGCGAAGAGCTTGGCCATGGAGATCTCCTTCACCGCCGGCTCGCCGCGGGCGAAGAGATCGCAGGCCCGATAGGTGAGCCAGCGCGCGGCCTCGATGGCGGTGAGGTGCTCGGCCAGCTTGTGGCGCCACACCTGCATCCGCGCCAGCGGCCGCCCGAAGGCGGTCCGCTCGCCGGCGTAGCGCATGGCGTCCTCCACCAGGAGCTGCATGGCCGCCACCGCCTGGACCGCGGCCACCAGCCGCTCGCCCTGGAAGTTGGCCATGGCGTGGTAGAAGCCCTGGTTCTCCTCGCCCAGCAGGTAGCGCGCCGGGACGCGGCAGTCCTCGAAGAAGAGCACCGCCGTGTCCGACGACGGGTTGCCGACCTTCTCCAGCACCTTCGAGACCTGGAACCCGGCCACGTCGGTGGGGAAGAGCAGCAGGGACAGGCCCTCGTGACCGGGGCCGCCGGTGCGGACCGCCAGGGTGAGGAAGTCGGCCCGGGCGCCGTTGGTGATCCACATCTTCGAGCCGTTCACCACGTACTCGTCGCCCTCGCGCCGGGCCGAGGTGCGGATGGCGGCCACGTCCGAGCCGGCGTCGGGCTCCGAGATGGCCAGCGCCGCCACCCGCTCGCCGCGGATGGCCGGCGCCAGGAACTCGCGCTTCTGCTCGTCGGTGCCGATCTCTCCGATGACCGGGGTGGCGATCTCGCCGTGGACCAGCATGGCCATGTTCAGGCCGGCGTTGCCCGACCGGACCAGCTCCTCGGCGTAGGCCACCACGTACCAGTAGTCCAGGCCGGAGCCGCCCCAGGCCGGGTCCTGGCGGATGCCGAAGTAGCCCAGCTCGCCGAAGCGCCGGAACAGCTCGGGCGGGAATGCGCCCGCGTCGTCCCAGGCCTTGGCGTGCGGCTGCAGCTCCCGCTCGCAGAAGGTCCGGACCGAGCGGCGGAAGACCTGGTGATCCTCGGTGAAGGGCTCGAAGGCAACGGCGGGTCGCTCGCTCATGCCGCGTTCCTAGCCGGCGAAACCTCCACGGGGGGGACAAAGTCGGGGCCTGCCCGGCGTCCCGCACCGCCGGCGAGCGATCGGGCCGCGGGACAGGCGTGGAGCGGCCTGCACCTCGCCCGCCCGCACGCCGCCTCGAAGGAGCGTGTCCGTTCGGCTCCTCCCGGCTGGCGGTCGGCGCCTCCACCGTATGGTGCGGCGCAAGGAAGGGGGAGTGCCATGGGCGTGGACATCAAGCAGGCTCACCGGCAGCTTCTGGAGGACGTGTTCGGGAAGGGACGGCTGGACGTCGTCGGGGAGATCTGCGACGCCGGGATGCGCGCCCACGATCCGCTCACGGGCGACGCGGACCTGCGGCAGTTCCGCGACAACTGCACCACGTACCGGAGCGCCTTCCCGGGGACCCGCTGCACCATCCTGGCGCAGTATCTCGACGGCGAAACCGTGATCACGCGCTGGCGCATGTCCGGAGCCCATGAGGGCGAGTTCATGGGCATCCTGCCCACCGGCGCCGAGTGCACGGTCGAGGGGATCGACGTGGGCCGGTTCCAGGGTGGCAAGCTCATCGAGAACTGGGCCCAGTGGGACGCGCTCGGCCTCATGCGCCAGCTGGGTGCGAGGATGGTCTCGCAACCCGAGGAGAGCGAGATGCGGGTGCCGCTGTAGCCCGCCACGGCTCGCCGGCCGTTCCCGCCTCACGGCACCGCGCACGCGCCGGCGCTGGCCAATGCCAGCGCCGGGGGGCGCACCCGCCGCGATCCGGCCTCAGGGGGCTTCCGTCACCAGCCGGGGAGCGACCAGGACGGTCTTCCGGGGTGGAGCGGCCCCGGTGCGGATGTGATCCACCAGGTACCGGACCGCCCGGGCGGACTGCTCGGCGAAGGAACAGTCGATGGTGGCGTCGAGCATCCCGCTGCGCAGCATCTGAAGCGCGGCGGGGATGGCGTCGAAGCCGACGGTGACCTTGCTCGAGGGATCCTCGGAGGACATCGCCATGGCCTCGATCGCCCCGATCATCATCTCGTCGTTGGCGGCGAACACGGCGTCGAAGCTGGGATGCTTGCGTATCATGTCGTACATGGCGTTTCGGGCCCTGGCCCGGTCGTAGCTGGCCGGCTCGCTGGCCAGGATCTTCACGCCCGACGCCTTCATGACCTCCTCGAAGCCGGCCTTCCGGTCGGCCGTCATGGGAGATCCGGGGGCGCCCTCGATCTCGATGACCGAGCCCTTGTTGCCGAGCTTCTCGATGATGAACCTCGCGGCGAGCCGCCCTCCCTCGGCATCGTCGCAGGCGACCTGCACCACCGTCTTGTCCGTGTCCACCCTGCCGACGGTCGCGACGGGGATCCCGGCCTTCGCGGCGGCCTCGATCGCAGGGACGACCGAACCGATGGGGATGGGGGCCCGGTCCAGGGCGAGCATGGGTGTCGACCACCGGGCCTGCGGCGCCGGGGCGAGGACGGCCAGCCGTAGCGCCCTTCCCTGCCCTACGGCTCCTCCGCCGGCAGCACCGGAACCCGCGAGGCCACCGGCGAGGTGGGCCGGGGCCGGGCGCCCAGCAGGCTGCCGTAGGCGACCCCGGCCACGCCCAGCAGCACCCCGAGCGCGGTGACCCAGGTGATCCGCTCCGCCAGGAGCAGGGCCCACAGGTAGGTGGCGATGGGGGTGAGCTGCTGCAGGACCGCCGCCTCGGGGATGGACAAGGCGCCGTAGGCCTCGGTCATCGTGAGCTGGGCGAAGAAGGCCGCCACCCCCGCGCCCAGCGCCGCCAGCCAGGCGATCGGATCGGCCGGCCAATGGGCGAAGCCGAACGGGAGGGACACCAGGATCCCGCCGGTGGCGAAGCTCGAGAAGATGGTGGGGGCGTTCACCGACGAGCGCAGCGCTCGGATGGCCGTCACCGCCACGCCGCCCGCCATGGCGGAGAGGATGGCGATCCCCTCCCCCCAGCCGAGGTGGAGCGAGACCCCACCCGCCTGCCCGCCGCTGCCGCCCCACAGCACCAGGTACACGCCGGCGCTGGCCACCATCAGCGCCAGCGCCAGGTGCACAGTGGGCCGTTCACCCAGCGCGAACAGCGAGATCAGCACCGCGAAGATGGGGAAGAGGTTGTTGAGCAGCGTGGCCTCGCCGGCGGGGATGCGGGCGATGGCCAGGTAGTAGAGGAGCGCCGCCCCGCCGCCCACCAGCCCGCGCACGGCCAGGAGGCCCCAGCGGCCGGGACGGAAGGTCCCGGGGCGCAGCCGGAACAGGGCGACGACCGCGCCCAGCCCGAGGCTGAAGCGCACCAGGGTGGCCTGCCCGCCGCTCATCCCGCCGTTGGCGGCGACCTTGGCCAGCATGGCCGCCAGGCCGAAGAACACGGCCGAGGCGAACATCAGGATCCGGCCGCGGGCCCGACCGGCGGGATGGGCGGCGGGCGGCGAAGCGGGCGCTCCGGCGGGGGATTCCGGCCCCGGCTCGCAGGCGGTGGATCGACGCACCGGACCGATGTACCACCCCTCCGGCGGGGTGGGAACGGCGGCCGGCCGTCCCGGGCCCGGCAAGCGGCCCGTTCCGAGCGTGCCACGGACCGGCCCGCGACATCCGGCCCCGGGTGGGGATCTCGCGCCTGGCCAACGTCGGACCCCTCCGTTAAGTAAGGCGCTTCATGAGCGAGCCCGAGTTCATCTCCGTCAAGGGGGCCCGCGAGCACAACCTCAAGTCCGTCACGCTGCAGATCCCCAAGAAGAAGCTGGTGGTCTTCACGGGGGTCTCCGGTTCGGGCAAGTCGTCGCTCGCCTTCGACACGATCTACGCCGAGGGGCAGCGGCGCTACGTCGAGTCGCTCTCGAGCTACGCGCGCCAGTTCCTGGGGCAGATGGAGAAGCCGCGCTACGACACCATCCGCGGCCTCTCGCCCACCATCTCCATCGAGCAGAAGGCCGCCTCCAACAACCCGCGCTCCACCGTCGGCACCATCACCGAGGTGCACGACTACCTGCGCGTGCTCTACGCCTCCATCGGCGTGCAGCACTGCCCCTCCTGCGGCCGGCCGGTGGGGAAGCAGACGGCGCAGCAGATCGTCGACTCCATCCTGGAGCTGCCCGAGGGGTCGCGCATCCTGGTGCTGGCCCCGCTGGTCCAGAACCGCAAGGGCGAGTACCGGGACATGCTCGGCGACGTGCAGAAGCGCGGGTTCTCCCGCGTGCGCGTGGACGGCATGGTCCACGCCCTCACCGACCGCCTGGCCCTGGACAAGAAGCTCAAGCACGACATCGAGCTGGTGGTGGATCGCCTGGTGGTGAAGGAGGGGATCCGCTCCCGGCTGACCGACTCGGTCGAGACCGCGCTCAAGGAGGGCCAGGGGACGCTCATCGTCGCCGAGGCCGACAAGGAGCAGCGGGTCGGGCCGGGGATCGATCCCGAGGAGTACAAGCGCCACGACCGCTTCTACTCGGAGCAGAACGCCTGCCACGCCTGCGGGCTCAGCTTCGGCGAGCTGGCCCCGCAGAACTTCTCCTTCAACTCGCCGCTCGGGTCCTGCCCCGACTGCCAGGGGCTGGGCACCCGGGCCGAGATGGACCCGGACCTGATCGTCCCCGATCCCTCGCTCACCATCCGCGAAGGGGCGGTGGAACCTTGGGCCAGCGGGATGGAGCGCGGCGAGGGCTGGACCTTCGAGTTCGTCGAGCACCTCTCGCGAGCCCTCAAGCTCGACCTGGACACCCCCTGGGGCAAGCTCTCCAGGAAGGATCGCGACCTGGTCATGCTGGGCAGCGAGGCGGTGGCCAACGGCACCCGCTACCGCATCGAGTGGGAGGGCGTGGTCAACCAGCTCCTGCGGCGCTTCAAGCAGACCACCTCCGAGTCGATGCGGCGCTACTACATGCGCTACTTCTCGGACAAGCCCTGCCAGACCTGCGGCGGCGAGCGGCTCAAGCCGGAGAGCCGGGCGGTGAAGGTCCGAGGCCGGGGCATCGTGGACCTGTCGCACCTCACCATCGTCGAGGCGCACTCCTGGCTCTCGGGCCTGGACCTCAAGGGCAACGAGGCCCGCATCGCCGACGAGCTGCTCAAGGAGATCCGGAACCGCCTCAAGTTCCTGCTCGACGTGGGCCTCGGCTACCTGACCCTGGACCGGCCCGGCCCCTCGCTCTCGGGCGGCGAGAGCCAGCGCATCCGGCTGGCTTCGCAGATGGGCTCCGAGCTGACCGGGGTCATCTACATCCTGGACGAGCCCTCCATCGGGCTGCACCAGCGTGACAACGGGAAGCTGCTGGCCACCCTCAAGCGCCTCCGCGACGTGGGCAACTCGGTCATCGTGGTCGAGCACGACGAGGAGACCATGGTGGAGGCCGACTGGCTGGTGGACTTCGGCCCGGGCGCCGGCGCCCACGGCGGCGAGATCGTGGCCGAGGGCACGCCCGCCCAGGTTCGCGGCAACGCGGCCTCGCTCACCGGCGCGTACCTCTCCGGCCGCATGGAGATCGCCGTGCCCGAGCGGCGGCGCACCGCCGACCACGGCGCCATCTCCGTGCAGGGCGCCCGCGAGAACAACCTGAAGGACCTCACCGTCGGCTTGCCCCTGGCCCGGCTCATCGCCGTGACCGGCGTCTCCGGGGCGGGCAAGTCGACCTTGGTGAACGCGGTCCTGCGCCCGGCGCTGATGCGCCACCACTACGGTACGCGCGAGGTCCCCGGGAAGCACGACCGGCTGGTGGGTGCCGACCTGGTCGACAAGGTCATCGACATCAACCAGCAGCCCATCGGCCGCACCCCGCGCTCCAACCCGGCCACCTACACCAAGCTCTTCGACGCCGTGCGCGACGTGTTCGCGCAGACGCCGGAGGCGCGCGCCCTCGGGTACCAGCCGGGCCGCTTCAGCTTCAACGTCAAGGGCGGCCGCTGCGAGGCCTGCCAGGGCGACGGGATGAAGCTGGTCGAGATGCACTTCCTCGCCGACGTGCTGGTCCCCTGCGAGGTCTGCGGGGGGAAGCGCTTCAACGAGGCCACGCTGCGGGTCGCGTTCAAGGGCAAGAACATCGCCGAGGTGCTGGACCTCTCGGTGACCGAGGCGATGGAGCTCTTCCAGCACCACCGGGAGATCGCCCGCGTCCTGCGCACGCTGGAGGACGTGGGGCTCGGCTACATCAAGCTGGGGCAGCCCTCCCCGACGCTCTCCGGCGGCGAGGCCCAGCGCATCAAGCTCTCGCGCGAGCTGGCCCGGGTCGGGACCGGCAAGACCCTCTACATCCTCGACGAGCCCACCACCGGCCTGCACTTCGAGGACGTGAAGCGGCTCCTCCACGTCCTCGACCGCCTGGTCGACGCCGGCAACACCGTGGTGGTCATCGAGCACAACCTCGACGTCATCAAGTGCGCCGACTGGATCGTCGACCTGGGGCCGGAGGGCGGCGACGACGGCGGACGGATCATCGCCGAGGGGACGCCCGAGGACGTGGCGCGAAACCCGGAGAGCTACACCGGCCAGTACCTGGGCAGGGTCCTGGCCGCGCAGGCCGGGCGCCACCGCGCGCCGCCTCGCGAGAAGCTGACGCAGACGGCCTGAGGCGAGGTAGATTCCCCTGCCATGCCGAACCTCGACCCCGATCAGCTGCTCGCTCTCCTGCGCGACCCCAACGTGGAGAGCCAGGAGATCGCCGCCCGTGCCGGCGTGGCGCGGGAGGAGGCCGGCCGGGCCGCGCGGCTCCTGATGGTGCTCCCCAAGGCGAAGCCCGAGGAGGTGGCCAGCCTCCCCGGACCGCTGGCCATGGCGCTCGCGCGCGCCTCGCTGGCAGCCTCGCGCGTCGACCTGCTCTCCGCGCTGGCCGGCCACGCCGAGAAGGAGATCGCCAAGGAGGCGAAGCGCTGCCTGCACGTGCTGCGCACGCGCGGGGTCGAGGTGCCCGAGGCCCCGCGGCCGCCGGCCCCCACCGCCGCCGCGGCGCCCCCCGAGCCGCCCCTGGCCGCGCTGGCATCGGTCCTGGACGGCCACGGCGAGCGGGCCGTCTGGCTGCCGCGGCCGCTGCCGGGCCGGGGCATCGAGGTGGGCCAGGCCGTGCTGTCCGACGAGCGGGGGCTGCTCTCGCTGCAGGTGGGCCTGGTGGGGCGCAAGGAGTGGCGCGCCTTCTCGCGCGGCATCATGGAGCGCGGCGAGGCGGTGGGCGTGACGGAGGTCCCGCGCGAGCGGGTCCACGCCTGGGTGGCCCAGGCGCGCACGGTCAACGAGCGCACCGGCCAGCGCGTCCCGGACGGCACCGACCTGTGGCTGAACCAGCTCGGGCCGGCGGCGCCGGTCCCGGCCCCCGGTGCGTCGCTGCCGGCACCGGGCGAGGAGGAGGAGCGCGAGGCGCTGGCGGCCTCCGGCGCCCTGCACGAGCTGCCGGTGTTCCGGGGTTGGATGGCCGACGAGGACTTCCTGCGCAAGGTCGCGGCCCGGCTCGACGAGGTGCAGGTCTCGCCGCTCTACATCGACGAGCGGCAGCGCCGCGCCCAGCTCGACCGCGTGCTCGCCGACGCGGTGGAGGAGTTCCTCGACCCGGGCCGGCGCGAACGGCTCTCGGCGCGGCTCCTCACCATGGCCGAGCACCTCCTCGAGCGCGGCGAGCCGGCCAGCTCCCGGGCCGCCGCCGCCGCGGCCCGGGCGGTCGCAGCCGTCAAGCCCGGCGCGACGATCCCGTTCGTCCGGCTGATGGTGGAGAAGGCCTTCGCGCGCAGCGGGCCCGACCCGCAGGAGGCCGCCGATGCGCATCCGGAGGCGTCGGGGCTCATCGTCACGCCCAGGTGACCGGGGCGTCCTCCCGGGCGGGGGCCGGGGCCCGGCTGGGCGGGGGGATCCGGCGTCGGAACGCGGCTCGCCTCGCATCCCTCCGGGATGGATGCTCGCGAGCCGCCTTGCCGGATGGCGCCGGCAAGTGTACTCGTGAGGAGCACGGGCTCGAGCAGAGGGAAGACGGTGCCGGCCCGGCCTGCGGGCGGACATCATGACGTCGACGCTCTCGTGGCCCTCCTTCGCCGAAGCCGGCGACGCCCTCGATCGGCTGGTGCTGCTCTCGCGGTACTTCGGCTCCGACCCCGAGATGGTCCTGGCCGGTGGCGGCAACACGTCCGTCAAGATCGGCGACCAGCTGCTCGTGAAGGCGAGCGGCTCGGCCCTGGCGACCATCGGCCGCGAGGGCTTCGTCGCGCTGGACCGCCGGCGCCTGGAGGCGCTCGCGAGCGCCAGCTTGCCGCCCGATCGCGAGCGCCGGGAGCCGGCCT
>Ga0316628_100000912_pt1 | contig 19774 bp, 13 predicted proteins | sample OWC_Aug_M2_C1_D5_FD_207648 | JGI IMG/M metagenome (GOLD analysis project Ga0316628, IMG submission 207648) | Wetland soil microbial communities from Old Woman Creek delta, Ohio, United States - OWC_Aug_M2_C1_D5_C | ecosystem: Environmental > Terrestrial > Soil > Wetlands | place: USA: Ohio... | reverse complement strand
CGTTCTGGGTGTTCGACCACGAGTGCACGTAGCCGATTCGCGGGGCCACGAGCTCGTGCGTCTTCACGGTGGGCACCGCCGCGACCGCGTAGGCGGCGAGGCCGAACTGCTTGATCGACGGCTCCAGGCGGGCACGATCCGCGCCGGGGATGATCAACGCGCCTGCCGTGAACTTCCGGCCGGCCGCCTCGAACGCATCCTCGGCCGCCAGCATCTTCACGTCCTTGTTCGCGAACCGGAACGGCGCAATGCTCGTGTCGCCGTTGTGATCGACGACGAGGACGTTGCCGCCGCCGGATATCGTGCCGGGCACTGCCGCGTCGGCCGTCAGCAGCGTCATCGGTTGATCGAGCACCGACTTGTCCTCGATCTTCGCCACCTTGACGTTGCGCAGCAGCGGGATCGCCCAGCCGGTGTCGTCGTACGGGCTGGGATTGGCGGGCGAAAAGAACTGCGTGTCGAGGAACTGCAGCGCGCACCGGCTGTACGGCTGATCCATCCGGACGACGTAGTCGCCCGGCGCGACCTGCACCTTGCCCGCCGTGAACCCGGCGTTCGCGGTGTGCACCTCGACGCCTTCCGTTCGCAGCAGGTTGACGAAGCTCGCCGCTTCGCCGCGACGCCGCTGGCCGGCCGGGATCACCCACGCGTGCGGCGCCTCGTTCTTGCCCAGCTCGATCGCGCGCTTGTTCTTCAGGTAGTAGTTCTCCAGCAGCAGGTCCTTGTTGCGCGCCGTGTACTGCAACGCGAAGAGCAGAGCGCTCTGCTGGATGTTGACGTTGTTGCGCGGTCCCCACTTGATCGTCGGCAGCGGCGGGTTGGGGCGGTACCATTCCTTGCTGGCGTTCAGGTTGATGGTGCGGTTCTGCGGCCCGTAACTCTCGGTCTCGTAGAAACGCCCGATCGAGTTGTGGATGTTGGCGATCCAGAACAGATAGTTGGGAGTCCACCCGTCATAGAACGTCCCCGTCCAGACGCCGGGCACGCCGCGCTTGGTCATCTCCGACACTTCGTGCTTGGCGATCATCCACCACTCGTCTGTCTGCACGGGATCGACCGCGACGTTGTAGGGGCCGGCACCGGTGGACGCGTACAGGTAGTCCTGCGACTCGTGCAGGTCGTGCAGCACCGTCGGATGCCACTCGAGGAAGGTCCGCAGGACGCTTCGCGTCAGGTTCAGGCCGAGGCCGAGGCCGTCGCGGTTGTTGTCGTGCGCCACGTACTGGCCCCACCAGATGAGCGGCACGTTCCTGCCGGGGTTCTTCTTCCCGTAATAGAAGCGATCCACGACCTTCTCGCGGCCGTCGACTTCGACCACCGGCGTCAGGAACACGATCTCGTTGTTCCGGATGTTCTGGATGAACGGCGTCTCTTCGACGATGAGCCGGTAGGCCAGCTCCATCTGCATTTCGGCGCTGCCGGTTTCACCCGAGTGGAGGTTGCCCGTTGCCCAGTAGATCGGTTTGCCGGCCGCGATCAACTGCCTGGCCTGCGCCTCGGTCAGCTTCCTGGGATCGGTGAGGTCGGCGAGGATCTTCTTGTACTTGTCGAGCGACTTGATCGTGGCCTCGTCCGCGATGGCCATGACGATCATGTCGCGTCCCTCTTCGCTCTTGCCGATCGTGAAGAGTTTCGTGCGGCCCGGCGCCGCCTTCGCGAGGGCCTCGAAGTACGCCTTGATGTCCTTGTAGTAGGTGAGCTCGTCCGGTGTGCCCGGGACGTGGCCCACCGATGCGAACTTCAGCGGCGAGGGCACCTTGTCGGAAGCCGGCAGGTGGTCCACCAGCTCCGTGAGGATGCGCGGATCCTGCGTGTACTCCTTGATCTTCGCCGTGTACTCGGCGTCGACTTTCTGCGCGGCGACGGCGCGCGTCCCTGGCTGCCTGCCGGTGTTCTGCGCCAGGAGCGAGCTGCTGGATAGCAATGCGGCCAGGCCGAGCACGACCGTACAGTGGATGGCGGAATTTCGCATCCAACCACGTGTCATGACATCCTCCTCTGCTGTGAGCAGGGCTGAAGGCGTGAAGGGCGCGTTATAGCACAAGCGCGCGCATCGCGCAAAATCGAGTTTTCTTCCGCTGAACGGCCGGGTTGACCAGCCCATGAGCCGTGCGGGAAGAAGGGTTCCCCGCCTGCGCAGTCCGGATCGGGACGGGAATCGTGGCCCTATCAGCGGCGGCACCGGGACCGGCGTTTTCGAGCGTGGCGGCGGGCGCGCTCATTGAGCTCCTGCAGGTCGGCATCGACCCCCAGCGCGAGCAGCGGCTGTTCGGGATCGCGCAGCAGGTTGAAGAACTCGCCGCGCGCGGTCCGGGCGTAGATCGCGCCGTCGTCGGTGAGCAGCGTCAGCGATCCGCCCCACACCGCGTCGTAGAGGCGCGCCCCGAACCGATCGCGCAGGATGTCGACCAGGCGGCGGATGGTGCGGACCGAGAAGCCGCGGCGCCGCAGTTCCGCGAGCGCCATCAGCTCGTAGACGTCAATCGGGGAGTACCGCCGTTCGGTGAAGCCGCCGGCGGCGGTTCGATGCGACGGGATGGCGGCGGTGACGAGGCGATGGGCATCCCACCATCGCATCTGGCGGGCGTTCAGGCCCGTGAGCGCGGCGACCTCACGCGAGCTGTAGTGCTTCTTCAGGCGCATCGATCGGCCATGCTTGCTCCCTCGAAGTCCTTCTCGGTCAGCCCGCCCTCGCTGTGCGTCGAGTAGGAGAGGGTGACACGCGTGTAGTTGATCGCGATGTCCGGGTGGTGATCGGCGGCCTCGGCGCCGGGAACCAGCCGCGAGACGAACGCGACGGCGTCCGGGAAGGACCCGAACTTGTACTCCTTGCGAATCGCATCGCCCTGCCGGCGCCAGCCACTCAGTTTCGCCAGCCGCTCGACGATCTGCGCGTCGTTCAACCGGGACATAAAATACTCCAACCTGTGCTGAACCAGACAGCAGATAGTGGGCAGTAGATTGCCTGCCAACCGACCAACGAGCAGCTCTTGACGATGATCAAGTTGACATGCGTTCCGCTGACGACTGTCCACTGACGACAGTCTGCTGTCTCCCCTACTGCCGGTCCGATTCCCCGGGCCTGGCCTGCCGGACTTCGTCGAGACGCCGCCGCGCCTCTTCGAGGCGCTGAAACGCATCCTGCTGCACTTCGGTTGCCGAAGGATCCTCGCCCGACAGGAACGCGCTGCCCGCGATCACCCGGCGATAGGCATCCTCGGCCTGTCGCAGTGCCTCGAGAGCCGCGTCGTGCTCGCGCTGCCAATCGGCCTGCCGCGCCGCTGCGCCCGCCTTTTCGCCGGTCATGCTCTCCTCCTGGAAGGGAAACGGTCCGGACCCCATTACATTTTCGTCAGGTCGAAGAAGAAGGGCCTGGCCCATTTTCTTGGGCGAAACGGTCGGGGCGGAAGGGAGACAGGTCAAGAGCGGTCGGCTGGCCGAGGACGAGGTCGGCCACCAGCGCGCCGGTCACCGGGGCCAGCAGGACGCCATTGCGGAAATGGCCTGCGGCGTAGTACACGGCGGGAACGCGTGTCGAAGCGCCAATCACGGGCAGGCCGTCGGGCGTCGCGGGGCGAAGGCCGACGCGCACCCCGACAAAGGCTGCCTGCCAGGCCTGCGGCAGGGTGTCGCAGGCGGCTTCGAGCAGGTCGCGCACGCCGGCGGCCGTTGCGCGCTCGTCGAAGCCCGCCTCTTCCATGGTCGCCCCGACCAGCACCGCGCCGCTCGTCCACGGCACCAGGTAGCAGTCTGCCCCCCAGACGATTCGCGACAGCGGAGGAGCGGTCCAGTCCAGCTGCACCAACTGCCCGCGCACCGGCCTGACCGGGAGGGCGGGATCGCCGTCCACCGAAATCCGCGAAACCCAACTCCCCGCCGCGAGGACGAGGGCAGGCGCGTGCAGACGCTCCTTCTGGGTCTCGACGCGAATGCCGGTCGGCTCCGCCGTGACGCGCAGCGCGCGTTCGATGGCCACTCGCATGCCCCGCGCGGTGGCCGCGGCCATGAGCGCCCGCGTCAGCGCGGCCGCCGCGACGTACCCGTGCGACGGCACGAGCAACCCGGCCGCGACGCCTTCGCCGATGTTCGGTTCGAGCTCGCGCACGTGCGGGCCGTCCACCCATTCCGCAGACACGCCGGCGCCGTTCAGACGTCGGGCCGTCGCCCGCAAGTCTTCCACCTGCGCATCGGTCACCGCGACATGCAGGGAACCGCAGCGCCGGTGTTCGACCTCGACACCGCTGTCTTCCCGAACCTGTCCAACGAACCCGTCGTAAAGGTCCAGGCTGGTGGTGCCGAGCTGCCACAGCGGACCGAGAGGCTGAGCCTCGGTGTAGGGCGCCAGCATGCCGGCCGAAGCGCGCGTTGCGCCCTGCCCTTCCCCGCGCGCATCGAGTACCAGCACACGCGCGCCCCGGCGGCACAGTTCGTACGCGGCGGCAAGCCCGATCACTCCCGCGCCGATGACGATGACGTCCGCTGAACGGTTCATCAGCTACCGTGGTGGGTGGCCGGTGAGGCGTCCCCACCGGCCACCGATCACTGACCACGACCGATCTTCCGACGTTCGGATTATGACGTTTTCCCTTGTCTATTATGCGCCGGCAGACGCCGCCTGGGTCGGCCCGGAATCGCTCAGGGCACGCGTCCACTTCTTCAAGACGGTGAGGACGAGGAATTGCAGCCCCGTGACCGCGAACACGATGGCCCACAGGGGGCTCGCCGCCAACCGGCCGCTGCCAAAGACGTGTCGGAGGATGTCGAGGAACAGGAAGCCGGCGCCGATGACGAAGAGCGCGTGAAACTCCCGGGCCAGCACCCGCTTCCAGCGGAAGGCGCCTGCCGGTCGACGGTAGCGCGCAAAGGCCGGCACCAGGGCAGGTACCTGATCGGCCCAGGTTCTGAACGCGTCGCCGAAACGCGATTCCAGGAACATCTCCTCGCGAAGGCAGATGCGCTCGTGGTAGAGAAAGCTGGCAAGAATCACGATCGTCGGCAGGAACCAAGTGGCCGTGAACAGCGCCAGCCCGACGGCAATGAGCGTGTTGCCCAGGTAGAGAGGGTGGCGCACCACCGAGTAGGGCCCGGACGTGTTCAACAAGCTCGCGCGCGGGTCTCGCGTGCTTCGTTCTGAGGTTCCGGAAGGCGCGACGCCAATGGTCAGGATTCGAAGGCCGAGACCGGCAACGGCGGCGAGGACGCCGGCCGTCTCGCTCACGGGCGGCCAAAGCCCGGTCGCGTGCGATCCAGCCCTGGCGCTCACCACGAAGGCAGGCAGCAACAGCAGGGGAAGGTAGCTGCGAAGCCGGAAGAAGACGCCACCGCTGTGGTCCAAGTGATCGAGAAGCTTCATGGCGTGCCGGGCCTGGCCCAGGGGTTCGCGAGAACGAAGGAACGTATTGTTACGGGCGGCGGGACGATTTGCAACCTGACCGGCCGGCCCCGCATCGGCCGTCGGGAGGTGGCGCCGCCCCTTTGTAAGGACACTGTCCTCGGCGAGGGACCGGCGGAGCCAGGCGGCCCGCGGATTTATGCCGGAAACGACCATGTCCGACCGATAAGCTCGGGTACGGGCCTTGCTCGGTAGGGTCCCGGCAGGAGTAATCGATGACATCCCGGTTAAAGGCATTTGGCGCGCTCGCTCTCGCCTGCATCGTGGCCGCGGGCGGCGGCGCATACCTCGCGGTCCGTCAGAGTCAGAGCGCCGCCCCGCCGGCACAGGCTGTCAGCGAACCGGTTGCCAATGCCGCGCAGTCTGCCAACCCGGCAGGGTCGGCTGGCCTGGTTACGACGCCGCCGGCCGTAGGTGAAATCGCCGCTGCGCCGGCTGCCTCGTCCGCGACGGCCCAGCCAGCCGAGGCCGGGCCCGGTGCGTCCCAAGAGCCGCGGGCAACGCGGCCCTCCAGGAACGAACGACCTATCCGGCGGGCGGCACCGAAGGCCACCGAGGATCCCGGACAGCCGGCTGCGGAGCAGGCAGACGGCAAGGTTTCGGCCCAGGCGGCCAACGCGGTCGACCTGTCCGGGCAGTCCCAGGCTGCGCCACAACCCCAGTCGGTGACGCAGCCGACTCCCGAACCGCAGCGCGAGTGGGTCGAAGTGACGGTCCCCTCGGAATCGGTGCTGGGCCTGCAGGTGCAGACGGCGGTCAGCAGCGATACGGCCCGCGTCGAAGACCGTGTGGAGGCACGCGTGACCCGCGACGTCCGCGTGGGCGACCGCGTCGCCATCCCCGCCGGCACGCAGGCACTCGGCTCGGTCGTGCAGGTGGAGCGCGGCGGCAAGCTGAAAGACCGCGCGCAACTCGCGATTCGTTTCAACACGCTCGTCCTGCCCGACGGCAACCGGCTGTCGATCGTTGCCGAGGCCGTCCACCGCGAGGGACCGTCGCCGGCAAACAAGAGCGCCGCCAAGATCGGCGGCGCCACGGTCGGCGGCGCGATCCTCGGCGCGATCCTCGGCGGCGGGAAGGGCGCGGCAATCGGCGGCGCGATCGGCGCCGGCGGTGGAACGGCGGCCACGATGGCGGGCGACCGCGAGCCGGCCACGCTTCCCGCGGGCAGCATCGTGAACGTCCGCCTCATGTCTCCCGTGGCGGTGACCCTGGAGCGTTGACCCTCCTCCCCGACGTTGCCGGACACCGGCTGACCCCGGTGTCCGGCGTTTTTTTGCCCTGCCGCCGCCCCGCGCTACAATTTCCCGTTATGAAACCTCTGCGGACTCCGGCATTGACGGCGTGCCTCTGCGCGCTCGTCGTTTCGTTCGCTGCTGCCCAGGCGACCGACACGACGGAAACGGTGAGCGGCGCGACCAACTACGCGCGGCTCGACGCGAACTTCGCGACTGGCGGCGACACGAGCGCCGACGCGTTTGCCACGTTGAAGAAGATGGGCTTCAAGACCGTGATCAACCTGCGCACCGCGTCGGAGCCCGGAGTGGACCTGGCGGCCGAGGAGAAGACTGTCACGGCGGCCGGGCTCCGCTACGTTGGCCTTCCCTTCGCGCTCGGCACCGCCGACCGGGCAACGGTGGACACTTTCCTGAGGGTCGTGAAGGACGGCGCCAGCCAGCCTGTCTACATTCACTGCCACAGCGGGCAGCGCGCGAACGGCTTCTGGCTGATCAAACGGGTGGCCGTCGACGGCTGGACGGTGGAAAAGGCGCTCGCGGAAGCCGACTCGCTGAAGGTGAACCCGGCCCTTCGCGACTTCGCCGTTGCATACCTGCAGAAACGCTAGTGGACTGTATCGCCTGCAGTAGCGGACCGCTCCGTTGTCGCGGCCCGCGACACGCGGGATTCGCAAGCCGATATTCTGCTACCGAATGAGCTGATACGAGCCACTAGTCAGGAAAGCTCATGTCCCAACCGAAACGGCCCGCCGGTGACATGGACGCCGAGAGCTTCCGGCGCTACGGTCACGAGTTGGTGGAGTGGGTTGCAGACTACCTGAGCCACTCCGAGCGCTACCCCGTGCTCTCGCGCGTGCAGCCGGGCGAGATTCGCGACGGGCTGCCGAAGCGCGCGCCCGAGCACGGCGAGGATTTCGACGCCATCCTGACCGATTTCGAACGCGTCATCCTCCCCGGCATCACGCACTGGAACCACCCGGGGTTCTTCGGCTACTTCGCCATCACCGGCAGCGCGCCGGGTGTGCTTGCCGAATTCCTGTCGGCGGCCCTGAACGCGCAGGGAATGCTCTGGCGCACCTCGCCGGCGGTCACCGAGCTCGAGGAAGTGGCGCTCGGGTGGCTGCGCCAGCTCCTCGGCCTGCCCGCGGCCTTCGAAGGCGTCATCTACGACACGGCATCCACGTCCAGCCTGCACGCGCTCGCCACCGCCCGCCACGCGGCCGTTCCCGGCGTCCGCGAGCGCGGCCTGCCAGGCCGCACCGACGTTCCCGCGCTGCGCGTCTACTGTTCCGACCAGGCGCACTCATCGATCGACAAGGCGGTGATGGCGCTCGGCCTCGGCCACGCGGCACTGCGGAAGATCCCGGCGGATGCCGCGTTCCGCATGCGAACCGACGCGCTGCAGCAGGCCATAGACGAGGATCGCGCGGCCGGAATCCGCCCGATCGCCGTCGTCGCCACCGTCGGCACGACGTCGACGACGAGCGTCGACCCGGTGCCGGCAATCGCCGACATCTGCTCGCGCGAGCAGCTGTGGCTGCACGTGGACGCCGCCTACGCCGGCGTCGCGGCGATGCTTCCCGACCGCCGCGACACGCTGGTCGGCTGCGACCGCGCCGATTCCCTGGTGGTGAACCCGCACAAGTGGCTGTTCACGCCGTTCGACCTGAGCGCCTTCTACTGCCGCCGAATGGACACGTTGCGCGAGGCGTTCTCGCTCACGCCCGAATACCTGAAGACGACGGACCCGAAGGCGGCCCGCAACCTGATGGACACGGGGGTCCAGCTCGGTCGCCGGTTTCGCGCGCTCAAGCTGTGGATGATCCTGCGGTACTTCGGCGCCGAGGGGATCCGCGAGCGCCTGGCCGGGCACATCGGTCTCGCGAGGATCTTCGCCGACTGGATCGACCGGAGTCCCGATTTCGAGCGGCTGGCGCCTGCGCCCTTCAGCGTCGTCTGCTTCCGCTATCGCCCGCACGACGGATCGTTCTCCGAGCCGGAGCTCGAAACGCTCAACACCCGGTTGCTCGACGCGGTCAACCGGACGGGAGAGGTGTTCCTCTCGCACACGAAGCTCGGGGACCGCTACTCGCTCCGGCTCGCGATCGGTCACATCCGCACCACCGAGCAGCACGTGGCCCGCGCGTGGGAACTGCTGCAGTCGGAAGCGCGGAAGATCAGCCGCACGGTTGCGTAGAACCCACTTCTCACGCATCCCCGTTCGCGCCATACTCAGCGCATGAAAACCGCCTCGCTGGCCATCGTGGTCGTGCTCGCGTGCGCCGTGCCAGTCGCGCAGCAACCGTTGTCGCCACAGGCCGAACGTGCCGCGCTGGACGAACTGGTGTCGCTGGTGTCGCTTCCGAACGTCGCAACGAACCAGGCCGACATTCGCAGGAACGCGGAGTACCTGAAGCAGGCGTTCGAGCGTCGCGGCTTCAGCATGCGGATCGTCGAGACGAGCCACTCGCCGGTGGTTCTCGGCGAACTGCGCACCGCGAACGCCGCGCGCAGCCTTACGTTCTACGCACACTACGACGGTCAGCCGGTGACGCCGTCCGAATGGAAGGACGGGGCGCCGTTCCAGCCGGTCGTCCGCGACGGCGCGCTCGAGCAAGGCGGGAAAGTCGTTCGGTTGCCCGCGTCTGGCCCGCTCGATCGAACGTGGCGCGTGTACGCGCGTTCGACGTCGGACGACAAGGGCGCCATCGCCGCGCTCCTCGCCGCGCTCGATCGACTGCGCGCGACCGGGCGTGGACCGACCTCCACGATTCGCCTGATTCTCGAGGGCGACGAAGAAGCCGGCTCTCCCGTCCTCGAGCAGGTGGCGACCTCGCACCGTGATCTGATTCTCGGCCCTTCCGGTGGCAGTCGTGGGACTTCCGGTCTTCAGACCGGGAGCAGGCTCGTCATCATGATGGACGGCCCTCGCCACGCGAGCGGGCGTCCCACCTTCTTCTTCGGCGCGCGCGGCATCGTCAGCGCGGAAATCGCGGTTTTCGGCGCGAAGCACGACCTGCACAGCGGCAACTACGGCAACTGGGCGCCCAATCCCGCGCAGGAGCTCGCCCGGCTGCTGGCTTCGTGCAAGGACGACACCGGCAGGGTGACGATCGCGGGCTTTTACGATGACGTCGTGGCGCTGACGGCCGAAGAGAAGCAGGCCATCGCGGAGATTCCGGAGGTCGAACGAGAGCAGATGCGCGCGTTCGGGTTCTCGCGGCCGGAAGCGCCCGGCACGCGCCTGGAGGAACGGCACAACCTTCCTGCGTTCAACGTGTCAGGACTCGGGTCCGGAACCGTCTCGGGGCAGGGCCGCACAATCATCCCGGCAATGGCGGTCGCCCGTGTCGACATGAGGTTGGTCAAGGCGATCGATCCGGCGAGACAGGTGGCCCGACTTCGATCGCACATCGAGCGGCAGGGATATCACCTCGTCGCGGGCGATCAGCCGACCGACCAGGAGCGCGCGGCGTATCCGAAGCTCGCTCGCCTCACGCAGTTCGAAGGATACCCGGCCGGGCGCACGCCGCTCGCCCAGCCGATCGCCCGCGCGGTGATCGGCGCCGTCGCCGCGGCATCCGCATCGGGCCACCCGATTCGCTATCCGACCCTCGGCGGTAGCGCGCCGTTCTACATCTTCACGGATCGCCTCGGCGCGCCGACGATCGGCATGCCCATCGCGAACTACGACAACAACCAGCACGGCCCGAACGAAAACCTGCAGTTCGGCGCGTACTTCGACGGCATCCGCGCCATCGAAGCGATCCTCGCGATGCGATGACGCTCGGGCGCATTCCTGTCGTTGGCCGCAGATTCACAGGAGATTCACGCCGATTGTCGGCACTCCGGTGCTTCGACGGCGGACGGCAAAGCCGTCCACCGCCGCAGGCGGCTGTCGAAGCGTGTCCGGAGTCGATGTCCGGCCCGCCCTCGCCGCGAGTGAAATCCGCCGATCGATATTTCTGCGTGAATCTGCGCGAATCTGTGGCTAATATCCTCGTCGCCGTCCAGCCCCTCTTGTCGTCCGCAACAGGAGGCAGCCCGTGAGATACCGCAACTCGCGTCCACCTGCGCTCGCTCTGCTCGCGCTGCTCACGGCCCTCGGTTGGGGCCACCCGCTGCGCGCCGGCCAGGCGCCGTCGCAAGGCAAGTCGACTCCCCGGCAGCCGGCCAAGGCGGCGCCGCCGATCGTCATCAAGGGCGGCACGGTCTTCACGATCACGAAGGGCACGATCCCGAACGGCACCGTCGTGCTCCGCGACGGTAAGATCGCCGCCGTCGGCACGAACGTCGAGATCCCGCCTGGTGCCGAAGTCATCGACGCGACGGGCCGCTTCGTCACCCCGGGCATCATCGACCAGCACTCGCACATCGCCGAAGACTCGACGAACGAGGCGGGAACGACGGTCAGCTCGATGACGCGGATCGACGACGTGCTCGATCCGACCGACGTCAACATCTATCGCGACCTGGCCGGCGGCCTGACCGTCGCAAACGTCCTGCACGGCAGCGCGAACCCGATCGGCGGAACGAACACGATCATCAAGCTGCGATGGGGAAAGACGCGCGCGGAGGACCTCGTGTTCGACGCGGGCGTGCCGGGCTTGAAGTTCGCGCTCGGCGAGAACCCGAAGGACATGCCGCGGCCGGGTGCGGCAACCACCGGCCCGAGCCGCTACCCCCTCAGCCGCCTCGGTACCGAATACGTGGTCAGGGAGGCGTTCACCCGGGCGAAGGCGTACCAGAGGCAATGGCAGGACTACGAAAGGCGGAAGAAGGCCGGCGAGGACCTGCTGGCGCCGCGGCGCGACCTGCAGCTCGAACCGATCGTAGAGGTGCTGGAAGGCAAGCGCCTGGCCCACGTGCACGCGTACCGGGCCGACGAGATGCTCATGATGCTGCGTGTCGCCGACGAGTTCCATTTCAAGGTGTGCAGCTTCGAGCACGGGCTGGAGGGCTACAAGGTCGCGAAGGAACTGGCCGCGCACGGGGCGGCGGTCGGCACCTTCGCGGACTGGTGGGGCTACAAGGTGGAGGCGATCGATGCCATCCCCTACAACGCCGCGATCATGACGCGCAAGGGCGTCCTCGTCGCCATCAACTCGGACAGCGCGGAACACGCGCGGCGACTGAACACCGAGGCCGCCAAGAGCATGAAATGGGGCGGCCTCACCGAAGACGAGACGCTGGCGATGGTCACGATCAACCCGGCCAGGATCCTGCACCTCGAGAAGCGCGTCGGGTCGCTCGAGCCCGGCAAGGACGGGGACGTCGTCATCTGGAACAGACACCCTTTGAGTGCGTACACGGTCGCGGATCGGGTGTACATCGACGGCACGCTCTACTACGACCGCAAGGCCGACGAGCAGCGCGTCGCCGATCTGCAGAAGGAGAAACAGGCGCTGCTCGCGGCCGAACGCGGCGAGAGTCGCGTCACCACGCCGCCCGAGCGGCCCGCGCCCGGCATGGCAGCGAAGGATGCGAGCGGCGAGTCGGACGGTCTTGCCCGGCCGCGGCAGGCAGGAGCCGTTTCTGCCGCGTCAGACCGGGCGGCGCTTGCGCCCGTGCTGCAGCCGACGCCACGACCGCGCGGCGTCGTCGCGATCGTCAACGCGAAGATCGTGCCCGTGACGAGGCCGCCGATCGAACGCGGCACGATCGTGATCCGTGACGGCCGAATCGAGGCCGTCGGGGCGAACGTGGCGCCGCCGCAGGGGGCGACGATCGTCGACGTCGCCGGCAGCGAGGTCTACCCGGGCTGGATCAACGCGAAGACGACGGTCGGGCTGGCCGAGCCGGGTCCGAGCGGCTACCAGGACACGACGGAGATGCTCGAGTACAACCCGCACTTGCGGACGGTGGTCGCCTATCACAACGACAGCGAGGCGATCCCCGTGGCGCGCGCGGCCGGCGTGACGACAATCGCCACGTTCCCGTCGGGCGGCCTGCTGGGTGGCCAGGTCCCGGTCATGAACCTGGATGGCTGGACGTGGGAAGAGAGCGTCGTGGAGCCCATTGCAGGCATCGCGTTCCAGTTCCCGGGTGTCGGCGGCGGAGGCCGGGGCGGGTCGGTGATGCCCGCCGCGGAAGGGGCGCCGGAGCGGACGTACGAGGACTTGAAGCGCGACCGCGACGGGCGGCTCGACAGGCTGGTCCGCCTGTTCGAGCAGGCCAGGGCGTACGCGAAGGCGGCCGGGCCCGACCGGCAGGTCGATTGGGTCCTGGCCGCACTGGTGCCTGTCGTCGAGCGCCGCCTCCCCCTCTACACCGTGGCCAGCCGCGAACAGGACATCAAGGACGCCGTCGCCTTCGCCGAACGCGCGAACGTGAGGATCGTTCTGTGCAGCGGGCCGGAGGCCGCGTTCGTGGCGCCGTTGCTCGCGGAAAGGCAGATTCCCGTCATCCTCGGGCCGGTCCTCGCGTTGCCGACTCGGGAAGATCTGTCGCATGCCGCCAGTTACATGGCGGCCGGCGAACTGGCGCGCGCGGGCGTGAAGTTCACCTTCGCGACGGGCGACAACGCCAACGTCCGCCAGGTTCCGTACAACGCTGCCCACTCGGTCGCGTGGGGACTGCCTCGCGACGAGGCGATCAAGGCGCTCACGATCAACGCCGCCGAGATACTCGGCGTCGCCGACCGGCTGGGCAGCATCGAACCGGGCAAGGTGGCCAACCTGCTCGTCGCAAAGGGCGATCCCCTGGAGGAACGGACCGTGGTGACGCACGTGTTCATCAACGGCCGGCAGATGAGCCTCGACAACAAGCATCTGGCGCTCTACGAGCGCTACATGAAGCGTCAGTAGGGGGCGATATGAGAACGACCAGGTCCGAAATCCGGAAGTCCGAAGGTCCAAAGTCAGACCGCTGGACGCTCGTGGCACTCCTCGGATTCGCCACCGCCGCAGTGCTTGCGTTCGCCCCCCTGCGCGCCGAGGCGCCGCACGTCTACGCGATCACCGGCGCACGCGTCGTCTCCGCCGTCGGTGCTCCCCTCGACTCCGGCACGCTCGTCATCCGCAACGGGTTGATCGAGGCCGTCGGCGCGTCGGCGAACGTGCCCTCCGACGCCGTGGTCATCGACGGAAAGGGATTGACGCTCTATCCCGGACTGATCGACATGGGCAACGCCGCGGGGCTCGAGGTGGCGGTGTCACCCGCACCGCGCGATGCACGCACCCGCATCGAACTCGAACGGTGGAAGCGGCAGTCGATCCTCCACCCGTACGTGGAAGCCGCCAACTACGTGAAAGGCGACGCGCCGGAGCTGCGGCGCCTGACCACGGCCGGCATCACCACGGTCCTCTCCCTGCCGCCGGGCGACGTCGTGCGCGGCCGCAGCTCGCTGCTCAACGTCGTCGCCCCTGACGATCAACCGCAGATCGGCAACATCGCGGACGAGCGGCGCGGCGTCTACGTCGTCAAGACACCCGTGGCGCTGCACGTCGCGCTCGCCGATCGGCCGCAGGGCACCGGCTACCCGGAATCGCTGTTCGGCGTCATCGCGTTCATCCGGCAGGCGTTTCTCGACGCCCAGCACTACCAGGCGGAGTGGGCGCGCTACGAGCGGACGAAGACCGGACCACGGCCCGTCTACGACCAGGCGCTCGATGGACTGCAGCCGGCCCTGGCCGGCAAGCTCCCGGTCATCTTTCACGCGAACAACGCGCTCGACATCCGGCGGGCGCTCGCCCTCGCATCCGAGTTCAATCTGAACCCGGTCATCGCCGGCGCCCAGGAGGCCGGCGACGTCGTGGACGAGTTGAAGGCCCGGAAGGCGCCGTTGATCTTCAGCCTGAACCTGCCCACTCGTTCGCGGATGCTGGCGCCCGACGCCGATGAACCCATTCGCGTGATCCGGCAACGGGTGAACACGCCCAAGGTGCCGGCCGAGCTGCACCGGGCGGGCGTGCTGTTCGCGTTCGAATCGGGCGGCCTCAAGGAGCCGGCGGATTTCCTGCGCAACGCCGCGAGAATCGTGAAGGCGGGCCTGCCCGCAGACGTCGCGGTCAGGGCGCTGACGATCAACGCCGCCACGCTGGCGGGCGCAGGCGACCGCGTCGGGTCGCTCGAAAAGGGCAAGATCGCGAACCTCATCGCGACCGACGGCGACCTGTTCGACGAGAGGACGAAAGTGAAACACGTCTTCGTGGATGGCCGGCCGGTCGATCTGGAGGCGACGGCCCAAGCTCGACCGGCCCGGACTGGATTGCGCTGATTCGACCGCGGTTACGCGGAGGGGTTCATCCGCAGATTGCGCGGAAGGGTTCATCCGCAGATTACGCGGAGGGGTTCATCCGCAGATTGCGCGGAGGGGTTCATCCGCAGATTGCGCGGAAGGGTTCATCCGCAGATTACGCGGAAGGGTTCATCCGCAGATTGCGCGGATTACGCAGATTCGCTTCCGTTTGGAATCTGTGTAATCTGTGGATCGATTCTCTGCGTAGTCCGCCTGCGGGTCGATTCTCTGCGTAATCCGCCCGCGGATCGATTCTCCGGTTCATCCGGTGTGAATCTGCCGTACTCCATTTGCGGCATAATTCTCTGATGCCCCGTCTGCCTCAGTCGCTTCGCGGTGCCCGCCTCGATCGGCACGAGATCGGCGGATCGCTCGGCGACCTCGGTACCTTCCTGCCGCTGCTCGTCGGCATGTCGGCCCAGAACGGCCTCGACTTCGGCGCCTCGCTGTTCTTCGCCGGCCTCTTCAACTTCGTCACCGGCCTCATCTTCCCAATCCCGATGGCCGTCCAGCCGATGAAGGCAATCGCCACGGTGGCGATCACCTCGCAGCTGCCGGTCAGCGAAATCCTGGCTGCCGGCATCACGGTTAGCGGCGTCGTGCTGGTGCTCGGCCTCACCGGCCTCATCAACGCGCTCAACCGGGCGATCCCGAAGAGCGTCGTGCGCGGGCTGCAGCTCGCCCTCGGCCTGTCGCTGCTGATGAAGGGTCTGCAGATGGTGACGGGAACCGGGACCTGGCTGGCGCCGGACAGCTACATCACCGCAGCCATCGCCGCGCTCGTCGTGCTCGCGCTGTTCTTCTCGAACCGGGTCCCGTCGGCGCTGATGCTGTTCATCGCCGGCGTCCTGATTGCCGTCTGGAGCAACCCGTCGGTCGTGAGAGTGATTCACCTCGACTGGACGGTCCCGCACTGGACACCGCTCGCCTGGCCGGATTTCGCGCGGGCCTTTCCCCGCGCCGCGCTGCCGCAGATCCCGCTGACGACGTTGAATTCCGTGATCGCCGTGTGCGCCCTTTCCGCGGAGTTGTTTCCGGCCGCCGCGGCCTCGCCGCGCCGCGTCGCGGTGTCGGTCGGCCTGATGAACCTGGTGGCCGGGTGGTTCGGCGGCATGCCGATGTGCCACGGCGCCGGCGGGCTGGCCGGCCAGTATCGCTTCGGCGCACGCACGAACGGCTCGATCCTCTTTCTCGGCGCGTCGAAGATGATCATCGCCGTGCTGTTCGGCGCGTCGTTGATGGCGCTGTGCCGTGCGTTTCCCGCCAGCGTGCTCGGCGTCATGCTCGCCTTCAGCGGCATCGAGCTGGCGCTCGTCACGCGGGACCAGGTCGGCCGCACGGATTCGTTCGTGATGCTCCTCACCGCGGGCGCCTGCCTGGGCGCCAACAGCGTGGCGCTGGGCTTCCTCCTCGGCCTCCTGCTCGCGTGGGCGCTGCGGCTCGAATCGCTGTTCACCGTCGAGCGCGTGCGGGCCGGCAGCCCCCGGGAGACGCGTGACGAGCGGTCCACGGTCGGCCGATAAGACTGCCCTGCACGGTCAGCCGATCGCGCCGCGAAACCGTGTAACGGGTCGGCTCGAACGCCTACACCGCTATTTCCACCACTCCGCCGTCGCCCAATCCGGCTTGTGCGCCATGATGTGCTGCGCCATCTCTTTCAGCCGTTCGCCCGTGTTCACCGGGCCGCTCCAGCAGTGCGGCTTGCCGTCGCCGTACAGGAAGTATCCCTCGTAGTGCGGGTTCGTCGTGGTCTTCATCCACTCCTGCATCTGCCTGGTGGAGTTGTTCAGCAAATACGTGTCGGCGGTGCCTGTGTACACGTGGAGCTTGTCCACGATCCTCGGGCCGATCGTGGACCAGTTCTTCTGGAGGTGGTAGAGCAGGTCGTAGTGCTCCTTCCAGTACTGCGCGACCGCGGGATCGATCTCGCCCGTTCGCTTGTTGAAGAGCGGTGCGAAGTAGCCGTCAGCGCCCTGCGGACCGAACACGGCAGACCAGATGTCCAGCTGCTCGCCGGATCGCCCTTTCGTTCCAGACACCAGCTCGAAATGGTTGCGCTGCTCGGATGTCTGACGGATCTGACCGTCCACTTCGCGGCTGTTGACGGTCGGCACCCGGCGCCACTCGAACTGCTTGTAGAACGCGTTGATGTCCTTGTAGACGTTGATCCCCTCGACGTCGGTGAACGTCACCGGGTCGGGACACGACGACCAGGTGCCGCCGAAGAAGTCGGGGTGGAAGATCTGCAGTGCGAGCGACTCCCATCCACCCGTCGATCCTCCGGAGAGCACGCGCGCGTAGGGTTCCTTGATTACCCGGAAGCGCTTCTCCACCTCAGGAATCAGCTCCTGCATGATCGCGTCGCCGTACGGCCCGACGTTCACCGAGTTCACCGCGTACGAGTCGTCGAAATACGGGTTCGGATGCTGGAACGTAACGACGATCATCCGCGGGAAATCGTCCTTCAACCAGTCCTCGGACACGTTGTAACGAGTCCGCTCGTTGGGTTTGAAGTTCGGATCGAAACCGAGCGGCGCACCGAGTGAGAAGTGCCCCTGCACGTAGTGAACCGGGTAGCTGGTCGTCTTCGTGTCGTAGTCGCGCGGCAGCAGAACCGTCGCGCCGAGGAAGATCGGACGTCCCCAGAACCTCGCCAGCGTCGGGCTCTGGAACCGGAATCGCTTCACGAACTGGGTGTCCGGCGGGACGACCACCGCAGGAACGACCTTGGAGGCAGACAGGGTGATGGTGCCGCCGCGCGCGGGGTCGATGTGAATGCGCTGCACCTCGCTGTACAGATTTCCCGGCGACCGCACCCACTGCTGTCCCTCCCACTGGTCGTCGTGCATCCACAGCACGTGGCCGTCGGCCCGGCGGAACTCCGAGTACACGTTCACGAACGCCTGCACGAAGTAGTCGCCGGCCGGCATCCCTCGCAGGCTCTCCACCGGCGATCCCAGGTCGGTTTCGTCGATCGTCGCCACCTGCCCCGGCTTCAGCTGCTCGACGTCCCGGCCGAAGAACGGCACGCCGATGCGCCCGATCTGCAGGCGAGGCTCACGGTCGCCGGTTCTCGAGATCATCACGTAGACGCGGCCGGTGATCGGCTGCGCGTGCACCGAAGCGGGAAACGAAATCGCGACCCGAACCGGCGCCGGACCGGATGCCGCGACAGCGGCGAGGGCGACGAGAGCCGCGAAGAGCGACGTGGCGAGGACGCGAACGAGGCGGGGAGTGGTGGTGGTCATGGCGCGGCTATCTTAAGCCAACGAGCGACGGCTCGTTGTGTTAGCCTCAGCAGATGCCGAGCTGCTGGTGTGAACGGCTCGCGAGCGAGCGTCCCCGTCCCGGCGTCCCGGCGGCTGTCCTTCTGGTGGCCCTGGTCTTCTGCGCCGCCTGCACCTCCTCCGACACCGGTTTCTCAGAAGTGAACGCCCGGGCGCACATGCAGATGCTCGCCGGCACCATCGGCAGCCGGCCGACGGGCTCGGATGCGAATCGCCGTGCGCGTGAGTACATCACCGCCCGGTTGCGCGCGTCCGGCTTCGACGTCGAGATCCAGCAGGCCGAGGCCGTGCGCCCGGAGCTTGGCCTGACCGTTCCTGTCGCCAACATCATCGCAACCAGGCCGGGCCGCTTCGACCAGGCGATTGCTCTGGTGTCGCACTATGACTCGGTTGCCGACGGCCCCGGCGCATCCGACGACGCGGTGGCGGTTGCCGTGTGCCTGGAGGCGGGACGCGTGCTCGCGCGGCGCGAGCAGCCGAACCACACACTGGCGCTCGTCTTCACCGACGGGGAGGAGTTCGGGCTGATGGGCGCCGTCGCCCTCATGAAGCACCCGATCAAGGACGCCCTCGGTGCCGTCCTGAATTTCGAGTCGATCGGTTCTGGCGGCCCGGATCTGCTGTTTCAGACCGACACCCCCGGCGACCCGCTGGTGCGTGCGTGGGCGCGGTGGGCTCCAAGGCCGACGGGCGGTTCCTACGCAGCCGAGATCTACGAACGGATGCCGAACGACACCGACTTCACGGTCTTCAAGCGCGCCGGCATCCCGGGGCTCAACTTCGCCGCGGTCGGCGACGGCTACTCCTACCACACGACACGCGACGCGCCCGGACGCGTGGATCCTGCGCTGATCCGGGATCGGGGGGCAAACACGATCGCCATCGTGCGTGCAATCGATGGCACCGGCGATTTGACGTCGGGCCGCCGCCAACCGCTCACCTACTTCGACGTGCTCCGGTTGAAGGCGTTCGCGTACCCGTGGCAGGTGGGACTGGCCCTGTTCGCGGCGGCAATGCTCGCGGCGCTGTTCGGCTGGCTGACGGTGCTGCCCGTTGCCCGCGTGGCCGCCCGGCCCGCTCAGATGGCGCTCACGGTCGCCTGGACGCTCGTGGCCGCCGCGGCCGTGTTCGCCGCGATGTTCGCAGCCGAGTGGCTCCTGCGCGCGACACGGGAAACCTACCACCCGTGGTACGCGCACCCGGACCGGTTCTTCGTGTTCCTGGCGCTCGCCGGTATCCTGGCCGGCCGGGCGGTCGTCTGTATCGGCCGCGCGCTGCCTCGCCGCGCCCGCGGTTCGACGCACCCTGCCGTCGCCTGGCTGGTCACGCTGCCCGCCTGGGCCGCACTCGCAATCGCCGCGCAAATCGTCGTTCCGCTGGCGTCCTACCTCGTCGTGATTCCCCTTCTCGCCGCCGGCGCCGCCCTTGCCGCCTCTCCCGTTCGGCGGGTGGCCGGCTTGCGGGTCGCGTCCGCGATCGCGCTCGCCGTCTCCGGCACGATCTGGATTCCAGACGCGATCCGCACGTTGCGCTTCGCCGTCCCGACGTACGGCTTTCTGCCGATCGTCACGCCCCTCGTGGTCTATCCCGCGCTGTTGACGGTCGCGGCGTTGTTCGT
>Ga0316628_100000911_pt1 | contig 19777 bp, 15 predicted proteins | sample OWC_Aug_M2_C1_D5_FD_207648 | JGI IMG/M metagenome (GOLD analysis project Ga0316628, IMG submission 207648) | Wetland soil microbial communities from Old Woman Creek delta, Ohio, United States - OWC_Aug_M2_C1_D5_C | ecosystem: Environmental > Terrestrial > Soil > Wetlands | place: USA: Ohio... | reverse complement strand
CGATCCGTTTGATCTCATCGTGACGGACATCCGCATGCCCGAGCTGTCGGGGATCGAACTGATCGATGCGTTGAAAGATCACGGCGTCAGCGTCCCGATATGCGCGATCACCTGTTTCGACGACGGTGCGCTCGTTGCGGAGCTTTCCAAAAAGGGGTGCCGTGAATATCTGGAAAAACCGTTCACGCCCGAGGAACTTGTGAAATGGATCGGAACGATCCTCGGCAGCAGCGGTTAATGAATATCCGGCGAACCGGGGGAGGGAGATGACCGACGGTTTGCGGATCCGGTGGAACGTTCTCGCCCCGGTCGTTCTATTCCTCGTCGTGGCCGCCGGGAATGCGTCTTCTTCCCTCGCCGAAGCCGACGTCGTGCGCGAACACGGAACAAAGGCGCCGGACGTGGAAGTCAAGCCGGTGACCGTGAATCTCGCGGAAGCCGAATTGCTGGACCAGGACGGGAACCGGGTTCGGTTTCGCAGCGACGTGGTGAAGGATCGCCTGGTCGTGATCGACGTTTTCTACACCACCTGCCCCCTCGTCTGCCCGATCCTTTCCGCCACGTTCTCCGATCTTCAGGATCTTATCGGAGACCGATTGGGCAGGGAGGTATTCCTGCTCTCCGTCACCGTGGATCCCGTCACGGACATCCCCCCTCGCCTCAAGGAATACGCGCGACGTTGGGACGCGAAACCGGGATGGATCTTCCTGACCGGCGCCAGGCCCGAGGTGGACAGGGTTCTTCAGGGCTTGGGGGCGTTCGCGGCGGATTTTACGGATCATCCCACGATGATGCTCGTCGGGGACGCGGCGAGCGGCGAATGGGCGCGGTTCTATGGCTTTCCGACGGCGGAGATGCTATCGGCGAAGCTGGACGAGTTTCGGGCGAAACGCGAACCCGGGTCGAAGAGGGACACGGGTGTCCTACCCGGACAGGGTACGAAGCGGAAGTAGGGGGGGAAGGGTGAGACGCCCGGCAATCGCAATTGTTCTCGCCGCCGGGATTTTTTCGGCGACTTTTTCCCCGCTCGCGGCGCGCGCCCACGACGAGCACCGCCGCACGCCGTCGTCGGCGATTGAAGTGGAGGCCCCTGCGGTTCGCCTGCCGAAACGCCTGGACGAGGCCGAGCAGAGAAACTATTTCACGGACACGCATCTTCTGACGCAGGACGGTCGGCAGGTGCGGTTCTACACGGACGTCCTGCAAGGGAAGATCGTGATCATCAGCTTTTTCTATACCAACTGCACGGACGTCTGCCCGATCCTCATGCACAATCTGCAGGACGTACAGGACAGGCTTGGCGACCGTTTCGGCCGAGACGTCTTTTTCGTTTCCATCAGCGTGGACCCGGAGGACGACACGCCCGAGGTGATCGGGAAATTCAGCCGCCGGTACAACGCGAAGGCCGGATGGATGTTCCTGACCGGGAAGAAGGAAGATGTCGACCGGGTCGTGCAAAAGCTGGGGCAATATTCCCCGGAGTTCGAGGATCACTCGATGCTGTTCCTTCTCGGGGACGTGAAGAACGCACGCTGGCGCAAAATCAGGGGGGATCTTCCCCCCGGGAACGTGACCTCCCTTGTTTTCGAATTGCTGGAGCACCGGTGACCGGAGGGAGGAACCGCATCCCTCGGGGGCTATGGGGCGCCGTTCCGCTGCTGCTCGTTCTCACGGCGGCCATGGCGGCTTTCGCGGCTCCCGCCCCGCTCACCGACCGGGAAAAACGGGGCAAGCACATCTACACGGAAGGGACCGGTTCCATGCCCATCCATGCCTTCCTCTCCGGGCCGGGCATCCGTGTCCCGGGACGCGGCTTCCCGTGTGTCCAATGCCACAGGGCGGACGGGAAGGGGGTCCGGGAAGGGGGCATCCGCGCGGCGGACATCACGTATTTCAACCTGGGCAAGCAGTACGGCGGCCCTCGCGCTTCGGGGCGAACGCACCCTCCCTACACCGATGCCGCACTGCGGCAGGCGATCACGGGCGGAAAAGACCCCGCCGGCACGGCGCTCAACGCGGCACATCCCCGTTACGAGATGGCGCGGGAAGACCTCGACGACCTGGTCGCATATCTCAAGGTGCTCGGGGATGAACCGGTTCCGGGGATCAACGCGGGGGAAGTCCGCGTGGGGGGACTCTTCCCCTCCGGGGGGGCGCTGGCGGAAGCCGCCGCCGACGTGGAAAGGTTCCTCTCCGCATTCTTTTCCGGAGTGAACGATCGCGGGGGCTTGTACGCGCGCAAGGTTCGTTTCCTCCCCGTTCATTTCGACCCGATCGTTCCCGGGGCCGCCGCCGCGGCCGCCCGGGAGATCGTCGCGCGGGAAGACCTCTTCTGCCTCGTGGCGAACCTTGGCGTCTCCATCGACGACGAGGCGATCGGCGTACTCGGCAGGGCGAAGGTGCCGGTGATCGCGCCTTTGATGGTAGCGCCGGAGGGTCCCGCCTGGATGGATCGCAACACATTCTATATCCATCCGAGTTACCGGGATCAGGCCCGGGTGATGGTGGACTACGCGGCGGACTCGTTTCCCCTGGAGAGCGGCAAGGTCGCGATCCTTCACGTCGCCGACCGATCGGGAGCGGGGGGCGCCGCCGGCGCGAGGGAACAGGCGATGCGGCGCGGGATCGCCGTGGCGGCGGATGAATCGTACGGGAACGGAGCGTTCGATCCGGCGGACGCGGCCCGAAGGGTTCGAGCCTCCGGCGCCGGCACGGTCCTGTTCTTCGGGGGAGGGGAGGAGATCAAGGCGTTCCTCTTCGAAGCGGACCGGCTGGGCTGGGCTCCCCGGCTCCTTGCGTCCGCCGCGATGACGGGGGAGACGCTGCTCTCTCTGCCGGAGCGGTTCTCTTCCCGGGTGGCTTTAGCCTCGCCCTCCGCGGGGCCGGAGGAGGCGTCCGGGGAGTGGAAGGACTTCGTGGCGCTCTCCGCGCGAAATGGAGGCACGGCCCGCCATGGCCAATTCCTCGCGACCGCCTATGCCGGCGCGCTCCTTGTGGAGAAAGGCCTTGCGCTCTCCGGAAGGGGGGTGACCCGTGAAAGCTTTCTTGAGGGGTTGGGCCGGCTGCGCTCCTTCCGGACGGGCGTGACTCCCCCTCTCACATACGATGAGAATCGACGGGTCGGGGCACGTGGAGCCTCCATTCTCGCGATCGACGCGGCCAATCACCGGTTCGTGACGGCGGCCCCATGGCGTGAGGCGCAATGAGCGCGGCACCATGCCGGACCGATGCGACATTTCATCCCTTTGCAGCGAAGGGATGAACCACCTCAAGCATCTGAAAACAATATAATATTTCGGTCCGTACCTTGGTTCCCTCATTCCGTGCGTCTCACCGGTCGACGGTTTGCCGCCACCGGATTTTCTTCCGAGTAATTTGATTTCATTGATGAATTTATGTGCCATCCCTTGGCACGTGGATTGCTGGGATTTTTACGACCGGAAAACCCGTCCGGGGGGGAGGGAGGAAATGGAGGCTTCGAAGCGGATCCTGCTCGTGGATGACGAAGAAGAGTTCCTCTATTCAGCGGAGCTCGCCTTGAAAGTGGCGGGGTACAATGTTCACGCTTGCGCGAACCCCGAGGAGGCGATCTGCTGGGTCATCCGCGCGGCGGAGGAGGACGATCCGTTCGGCCTCCTGGTCACCGATCTTCGCATGCCGGGGATGTCCGGCGTGGAACTGGTCGAGGAATTGAGGAAGCGGAAGATCACCCTGATGGTTCTCGCGATCACCAGCTTCTGCGAGATCGCGCAGATGCGCGACATGAACTGCGGGCGCGGCGCGGACCATCTCCAGAAACCGTTCGGGCCGGGGGAGTTGGTGGAGCGGATCGGGCGGATCTTCGCACGGGGCATCTCGGGCGCCAAGCCGGAGGAAGGACTCGACAACGCCGGATTCCCGTGAGGAGACCCGGTTCACTTCCCCCGCTTTCGACCCGGGCGAACCGGAAGGATCTGCCCTTCCTCCGTCGCCTCCACGGAGAGGTTCGGGAGATCATTCATTCGAGCCTTTCTCGACGGGCATTCGACATGCACGTAGTAGACGCCGCGCTGGGGCAGGGACAGCGGGGTTTCGTACACCCCTTCGCCGAGGTGGGTCGCGATCACCTGCCGCTGCCAGTTTCCCGAGGCGAGACTGATCCAAACGATGACATCCGCAAGGTCCGCCGCCTTGTTTGTCGCGCGGTCCGTGATTTTCATCCTCAAGGGAACCGACTCCCCGACTCCGATCGTTCTGCGGTCGAACAGGTATACAAGATCGAGCCCCTTCGGAGCGGCTTTCTCCAGCCGGGGATCGGGATTCACCGCCACGCGGAAGCATTGGACGATGCGGGGGGTGTCGAGGAAAAACGCAACGTCGTATGCGCCGCTCAACGGGAAACGCACCTTCGCGGAGTAGAGGCCGGGCATCTTCTCCCGCAGACTCCGATCCACTACGATCGCCGCCAGCGGATCGTGGCCGTAATCCCGGAAATTTCCCAAGGGAGCGGTCATTCCCTCCGTGTAATAGAAGATGGTCTTTTCGGCGGGATTGGCCGCCACGACGGCGTACTGCTCCGGCGTGGGGACGATGGCGTCCGTGATCGGGATGTAAGGAGCGCGCCCGGGAGGATAAACCCCCGTGGTGAACTTCTTCGTCGAGAGGGGGGCGCTCTTCCCCAGTTCCGACAGGGGGATCATGGTGACGTATTCCGACCCCAGCGCCCGAACGTAGGCGAATGCCCTGCTGAACGTCACCTGGTCCGGCGCCGCTTCCACGGGGATCACGTGGACCGCGTGCTGGGTCGAGGCGTCGATGATCTGGACCGTGTTTTCCAGTGCGTTCACCGCGAAGGCGTAGCGCCCGTCCGCCGTGAAACGGATCACCCGGAGGCCGGGTTTCCCGGGGACCCGGGCCACCACCTCATGGCGTTCGCCGTCCACGACCGCGACTCCGCCTCCGTCCTCGTCAGCGACGTAGAGCGCGTTCGCGAGCGAGGACCAGGCCGCGGACAAAGGGCGTCCCCCCGTATGGACGTCCCGGATCTTTTTCATCGTCCGGATATCGATGACCGAGACGGTGCCTTCTTCCCGGTTGGTTACGAAGGCAAACCGGCTTTCGGTCGAGAAGGCGAGTTCGTGATGCCCCTTGCCGGTCCTGATTCTCCCCACGACCGCCATGCTGTCCGCATCGATTACGGTGACGCCGCTCTCACCGCCCGGAGCGTCGTTTCCCACCCATACGTATTTCCCGTCGGGCTGCGGGGCCACCCGGACGGGGGCGCTCCCCGCCTCGACATTCGCCAGAACCTTGAAGGAGTCCGTGTCCACCACCGCCAGGCGGCCCGCCCTCGGCATCGTCACGAAAAGCCGCCTTCCGTCGGCGGACTTTGCCCAGTCCTCCCCGGGTTTCTGCAGGAGGACCTGCGTGTAGAGCTGCGTCAGTCCTCCGACTCCCACGATGGGGTCGATGACGGAGATGGTGGCGTCCTTGTTAAGGGCGAGGATGAACCAGGACGTCAGATCGATCAATGGCCGGAAGCCGATGATCCCCCGCGTGAACATGCGGACCTTTTCCCTGCAATCGGGAGAAGTGGAACCCGCCGCCCCGCCTTCCCGTTGCAGGTCCGCCCACGCCGACGGGTACAGGGAGGGGACCGGGGCGCCCGTCGCGGCATCCGTGATACGGAAGGAAAGTTCGGCTTCGTCTCCTTCGATCAGCCCCCGGGGGCGGGTCCCGCCGGCGGGCAGGACCGAAAACTCCACCGAAAGCCCCTCCGCGATGCGCTGCTCTCCGGGCAGGGAAACGGGTGCGGCGTTGTCCCGGGCGTCCGCATCGCCGGCGGGAACGTGTTGCGATACGGCGAGCAGCAGGGGAAGGAGAAGGAGAAACCGCATCCGGTTCCCCGGAGGATCTACTTGCCGCCCGGAAGGAGCGACAGCAACGCTTCCGCATCCATGTAGCCGCTGATCATCCTGCCGTCGGGGAGGATCAGCGTCGGGGTGCCCTGTACCTGGAGGCGTTTCGCGAGCCGGATCGTTCTGTCCACCGCATCGGTCGTGCAGGCGGGCTTGGGAATCTCCTTCCCGGCGTAGGCGTCGTCCAGCATCTTCACCGATTTCGCGCAGACCAAGGCTTGGCACTTCACGTAGGTGGCCCTGTCGTTCGAATTCCGCGGGTACGGCATGACGAGGAAGGCCACCTCCGCATCCTTCGCCGCCGCTTTCTTGAGTTCCCCGTGCAGCTTGATGCAGTAGGGGCACGTCGGGTCGGACAGGACGATGATCCTCTTTTTCGCCGACGGACTTCCGATCCGGATGGCGTCCTCGACCGGGATGGAAGGGACGTCCACGCGGTTGAGGTCCGTAAAGCGCTGCCCCGTGAGGTTCGCCATGTCCGACAGGCGGATGAACTGCCCGTTGAAGAGGTACTTCAGGGAATAGTCCAGGTAGATCGGGTAGGTTCTCCCGTCCCGGGCGACATCCACCTCCCAGAAGCCGGGGAACGGCCCCTGCGCGATGCCGACGACATTGTCCACGATCCGCCCGAGGATCTTCCCCGCCTCCTCCTTCGTCAGCTTGTGGCACTCCGTGCACCCCGCTGCAGCGCCGGCCTCTTTCCGGAACGCCGTGGCCGGGGTGGATTGCTGGAGCACGAGGATCGCGGCGAGGGTGCCGGCGAGCAGGATCCGTTTCATCCGGGGTCTCCTTGTTCGGAAGTCGTCACTTCTTCGGACGGGGTCCGTCCGCGTCTTCGTTGAGGAGGGTCAGGATCGTGTCCGCTTCCAGCGCTCCCGGGACCACGCGGCCGTCGGGGAAGACCATGGTCGGGGTTGAGCGGATGTTGAGCCGTTCCGCGATCCGGATCGTCTCGTCCACGGCGTTGCTGCCGCATGTCCCCTTCGGAATCGGTTTTCCCTCGAAAGCGTCCTCGAGGGCCTGGGCCGTACCCGCGCAGACGATGGACAGCGCCTTGGCGTGCGTCTCCTTGTCCCGCATCCGGGGGAACGGGCGCACGAAGAACGCCACATCGGGATTCTTCGCGACGATTTCCTTCGACGTCCGGTGGAGTTTCGCGCAGTGGGGACAGCTCGGGTCGGTGAATACGATGATCCGGCGCTTTGCGTCCTTCCTTCCGATCACGATCGCGTCCGAAAGGGGGATCTGCGAAACGTCGACGCGGTTCATCGACAGGATCCGGCTCCCCGTGAGATTCTTCTTCGTGCTCAACTGGATGATCTGCCCCGCGATCACATAATCCTTTGAGAAGTCGATGTACAGGGGCGCCCGTTTTCCCGCCTTCTCCACGTCCACTTCCCACAGTCCCTTCACCGGGCTCATCGTAACGGAGAGGACGTTGTCGACGCCGTTCCCGAGGATCGCGGCCGCCTCGTTTCGGGTGAGGCTGTGGCAATCGGTGCAGGCGCCGCCTCCGCAACCATCGCCCGTGAAGGAGTGCGCGGCCGGAGCGGCGAACAGGAGCAGGAGCACGGCCAGCGGAACGGCCGGAAAAACGTTTCTCATCCATTCCCCCCGGGCAATGCGTATTGAATAGATTGTACACCGGCCGCCGGTGCGATTCGTTGAAATTGAGGATGAGCGCGGGAACGGGTCCGTTTCGGCGCACTCCGTTTCCGCGGTGGAAAATTTTGTTTCCCGAAATGGGAATATTACAATTTCGCGAGGTCCCCCTGGGAGGGTGTATGACGTATGTCACCGTTTCCAGGCAATAAATATTGCAGACAAAAAGGCATATTAATTGCTCTATAGAAAAGTTTACCGTATCGGAATCATCGGCTGATCCGAGGCATCTAACTGCGGGATTCGGGACGGTTCGTCGGTTTTGTCGATAATTATTGTTGATTCGAGTCGGTTTGTTTCGGAGAATACGTTCATTTAAAATCCCGTATTGGGGGTACGAATGGGACGTCCTGCGACCGTCGCGGCTTTCGGAAAAAGGCTGCTCCCTCCCATTGTTTCCATCTCCCTGCTCCTTTCTCTCCTGCCGGTGGGCGCTGCCCGCGCGGCCGACGTTTCCGTCTCCTCCCGCACGTATCTCCAATATTACGAGCGGGAGCTTGCGGGAGGGACCAAGAACCGGCTCGCTCCACTCTCCGAGTACCTCTCGGGGGACGCAGTGAACCTCGGGGGATCGCCCATCGCCTTCCACTTCTACGGGTGGGGGCGGGTGGACCTGTCCGATCCGACCGGCTCCGGCAAGGAGTCGGGGGACCTCGGCAGCGCCTATCTCGAATACCTGCACCCCCAGGGGAACGCCCAGGTGAAGCTCGGCCGTTTCTTCCTCACGGAAGGGGCGGCGATGGAGACGCTTGACGGCGGCTTCGTCAAGGTGACGACCCCGCTCGGGATCGGCATCTCGGGGTACGGCGGCTCTCCGGTCGAGCAGTCCATCCTCGACAACACGGACACGGGCGGGTCCCTTTACGGAGGCCGGGTCTTCTTCAACCGTTCGGGGTTGACCGAGATCGGGGTTTCGTACCTGAAGGAGAAGGGGCCGTTCCAGGGAAAGGACCGCGAGCTGTACGGCGGCGACCTGTGGCTGCGCATCGCGCCGCCGGTGGAGATCACCGCGCAGGCGACGTACAACCAGGCCACGAAGGGGATGGCGTCCCAGCGGTACGCCCTTCGCATCATCCCCGGCTCCCGCTTCGACTTTTCCGCCGGGTACGAGGCGTACTCGTACAGGGATCTTTTCCAGACCGCGCTCCATCCCATCTTCGTCACTCCCTCCGCCGCGATCGACAATACCGACAAGGTCCGGACGATCTTCGGCGTCCTGGACTGGGAGGTCGTCTCCGGGCTGACCTTCGAGCTGGCCGGCAAGAATATCAGGCATGACAGGGCGAACCCCGGTACAGCGAACCGCGGGGAGGCCGGTGTCCGTTACACCTTCAACGACAAGAAGGACGTCTTCGGGCTGTCCGCCGCCGTCGTTACCGCCGACCGGGACGAGAACGAGTACCAGGAGTACCGCGGGTTCGTCACCTTCTCCCCGTCGAAGTTCCGCCTGACCCTCGACGCCTTGACCCAGCAATACAAGCAGGCGATCGACGGGAGGAAGAACGCGCACCAGATCGTCGCCTCCGCGGGGTACAAGGTGCTCGCGTACCTGTCGTTTTCCGGCGACCTGACGTATACGCAGAGCCCGACGTTCCAGAAAGATTACGCGGGGCTGTTCCGGGCGAGTCTCGATCTCGGGACGTCCACGGGAGGACAGAAATGACGCGTCGCGCGCCGTTCACCGCCGTTTTCGGGGGGGTCCTGATCGCCTTGCTCGTCGGATGTTCCGCCGTTTCCCAGACCCCGTCGGTGCCCCCGAAGCACCCGGAGGAGCTCCCGGCGGGGCGGGTCGACTGCCTCGAATGCCACAAGGACGTTTCCACGGGGGCCCTCAAGCCGTACGCAACCGTACGCCACTCCCGCGTCTTCATCGATTCCCACGGGACGTACGCGCGCCAGGGGCAGAACCTGTGCGCCTCGTGCCACGTCCCGTCGTTCTGCCAGACGTGCCACGCCCGGAAGGACGAGATCAAGCCGAACGTGAAGATGGGCGACCGGCCGGACCGCATGGCGCCGCACCGGGGGGACTACATCGCCACCCATCGGATCGACGGACGGATCGACCCGGGGTCGTGCTTCCGTTGCCACGGGAACAAGAACGATGCCATATGCAGGCGATGCCATAAGTAAAAGGGGGGGAGATGATCCCGAAGGCGCGCACTTACCGGCACTTCCGCGTCCGCATCCTCTGGATGATCCTTGCCGCGGGGATGGTTGCCGCCGGGTGCTCCACTTCCGCTTCCAACGGGGCCGGTGGATCGGTGAACCACATCACCCCCCAGGGCACTTCCGTCGCCGGCTGGCTCACCTCCTCGGGGCCGTCCGACCACTCGCGCTCCGCGACGAACTCCTTCATCGCCCTCGGGAACACCGGCGGCTGCACCGATTGCCACGGATCCGACCTCCTCGGAGGGATCTCGCGCGTATCGTGCATGAGCAATCCGTCCGCGTGCCACCACGGGACGATCGCCGATTGGGTCGCTGCCGGCTCGGCCGCACAGCAGCACGGCGCCTCGGCGAAGCGGGGCCCGGGAAGTTCCAGCATGTTCGCCTGCCAGTTCTGCCATGGTACCGATTTCCGGACCGACCGGGGGAGCACGACCTGCTTCACCTGCCACACGCTGGCCCCGCATCCGGACGCCCCGTGGCGAAGCGGGGGAACCGACAACACGCATGTGAATACCAACACCGTGAACGCGCCGGTCTGTTTCCGATGCCATGCCGACTCCCCGGCGGGGAACGTGAACAACCCGCACCGGCCTCCGTCTCCCGCCCCCGCCGGAACGGCGCCGGGCTGCTTCAATGGAACGATGTGCCACAACCAGGCGGCGGCGCCACACGCCACGGGAAGCGTATGGCTCGTCGCCGGCCCGGGGTTCCACGGTACCGACGCCAAGGCGGATCTCACGTTCTGCCAGGGGTGCCACGGCACCCCGGGAACGATCCTGTTCAACGGCGGGATCGCACCCACGTCGTGCAACCCCTGCCACACGGCCGCCAAGGCACACCCCACCGATTGGCAGGGCCTCCGGACGATCAACGGGGTGACGATCACCCACCGGACGTCGGGTAACCGGGACGTCGCCTGCGCGATCTGCCACAAGACGACCGGTCCGGGAGCGGGCCCCAACCCGGCGGCGCCGAGCTGCTTCTCGGCCAGCTTCACGAATGCATCGGGCCAGGCGCGGTCGTGCCACTCCGGAGGCCCCGGTGCGGCGCCGCACATCCTGGGAAGCGCCTGGCTCGACCCCGCCGCCGGCGGGGCGGCGTTCCACGGGATCGAAGCGAAGGCGGACCTGACCTTCTGCCAGACGTGCCACGGGACGCCGGGGACGACCCTCTTCAACGGAGGCAGCGCGTCGACGGCGTGCGACACCGCCGCATGCCATCCCGCCGCCAAGGCGCACCCGACCACCTGGTTCAACGCCCCGGGCCCGTTCCCGAACTATGTGGCTTCCCACAGGGATTCGGGGAACCGGAACGTGGCATGCGCCATCTGCCACGCGGTGACGGGCCCCGGAACCGGGCCCATGGCGGGGGCGCCGAGTTGCTTCTCGGCCAGCTTCACGAATGCGTTGGGCGTAGCCGCAAGCTGCCATGCGGGCGGCCCGTCGCAGCCGAACCACCCGGTGCCGTTCCTCGACAACACGTCGCACACCCAGGCCACGGCCGCCACCTTCACGGCGGATTGCGGAAATTGCCATGCCGCGACGACGGGCACATCGCCCGTTGTCGGAGCGCCGTTGTGCACCTCCTGCCACATCTCCGATCCGCGGGGAGTGACGAACTGCACGTCGTGTCACGGGAACCCGCCCACGGGCGGTACGGCGGCATACCCGAACGTGGCGGGGGCGCATTCGCCGCACCTCTCCCTGAACACCGCGGGAGCCCCGGTGAACTGCTCCACCTGCCACTCCGGCCTGGGAAGCGGGACCCTGTCGCACTATAACCGTACGCGTCCGCCCCGGGTTCCTCCGGCAAGCGCGGCGTTCGTGGCGACGTACGACGCCAAGTCGGGGGCTGCCGCCTTCGACAACTCTTCCCTGCTCCGGTGCACGAACGTGAGCTGCCACGGCGGGCAGGCCACGCCGAACTGGCAGACCGGGACGATCGACGTCGTCAACGCATGCCTCAGCTGCCACGCCTCGGGCACGACGCAGTTCAACAGTTATTTCTCCGGAAGACACTCGACGCATACCGGCGAGTTCGGTCTCAGCGCGGCGACGTGCAAGCGGTGCCACGACCAGGCGAAGGTGGACGTCGTCGGCCATTTCTCGAACCTGGCGACCCCGGCGTTCGAGCAGACGGCCCTCAGCACGATCCTTCCGGCGGTGCAGTACAACGGCACGACGTGCAATCCGGGCGCTGGGGGACTGTCGGGATGCCACGGTTCGGAAAGTTGGCGGTGATCCCGGCGGAAGTGCCGGTTCCACTGGAGCAGCGTTTTCAGGCAGGATCACGGAAGCCCCGGTCGAAACGGCCGGGGCTTCCGTATTTCATGGCTGCCGGGCAAAATTTCCTGTTTGTAATTTTTATCGCTATTTAATCCGTATGATTTCATAACCGGTATTTGTTCCAATACCGTTCTCTGCCGGTCTGCCTCCATTTTTTCAGTATCTCCCCGATATTGCATACGATTCATGAAATATTCCTGTACGTACCCGAATTGGCATGAAGAATGATTATCATTTATTGAATTCCCTATCGAGCAGAGGGGAAGCCGGGAGGTTTGCCGGTCTTTTCCCTCTTTTGGGTCGGTCAGGAGGAGTATCCGATGGCGCAGATTCCAGGAAGCCCGCCGCAGGTCGTACGGATGGAACGCAAGGAGACCATGATGCAGGACAAGCGTCCCCTCCGCTATCGTTTCTGGGGACTGTTCCTGGCGGCCGCCTTGGCGGCAGGCTGCTCCACGGCCAACACCGGGGCGACATCGGGGGGCGGGGTGCCGGTGAGCCATGTCATCGCTCCGGGCACTTCCGTGGCCGGCTGGTTCGTTCTCCCCAACGGGGGGTTGCACGGCAGCACCGCGACGCAGAACTTCATCGCCAATGACGGGAGCAGCTCCTGCACGGAGTGCCACGGCGCGGATCTTTCCGGCGGCATCTCGAAGGTTTCCTGCTTCGCCAATCCGGCCGGGTGCCACCACGGGCCGATCCAGAACTGGGGAACGCCGGCCGTGCATGGAGCGACTGCGAAAAAAGCCCCCGGCAATTCCGGGTTCGCCTCCTGCCAGATCTGCCACGGGGCGGGATTCACCGGCGGAGGGTCGGGAATTTCGTGCTTCACCTGTCACGGCGTCAGTGCGCCGCATCCCGCCAAGCCGTGGCGCTCTTCCACCGGAGGACCTACCCACGCAACCACCGATCCGCAGAACGCGTTGGTCTGCGCGCGGTGCCATTCCACGGGATCCTCGAACAACCCGGCGGGGCACCCGGCCACGCCCGCTCCCGCGGGAACGCCGCCCGGATGCTACAACAACACGCTGTGCCACGGCGTGGGGACGGCGCCCCACCTGCTTGGAGCCACCTGGCTGAACGCCACCTCCGGCGCGTTCCACGGGTTGACCGCCAAGCGCGACCTGACGTACTGCCAGGGTTGCCACGGCGCTCCCGGGACGACGCAGTTCAACGGAGGCGCCGCATCCACCTCCTGCCAGTCCTCCGCCTGCCACCCGCAGGCGAAGGCGCACCCGACCCGATGGTACCAGGCGCCCCAGTCGTTCCCCGGCTACGCGTCATCGCACAGGGACGCAGGAAATCTGGACGTGGCGTGCGCCCTCTGTCACAAGGTGAGCGGGCCCGGCACGGGGCTGGACAATACCGCCCCCAGTTGCTACTCCGACACGTTCAACGGTGTTTCCTGCCATTCCGGCGGTCCCGGCGGTCCGAACCACGCCGTTCCGTTCCTCGGCACGGCGCACACCACGTCGAACACGGCCGGCTTCGACGGCAACTGCGCGCCCTGCCACGCCGTTTCGGGCGCCTCGCCTCTCGCTTCGGCGCCCCTTTGCACGGCATGCCACGCCGCGGGTTCCCCGCTGACGAATTCCAATTGCACCTCGTGCCATGCCAAGCCCCCCGCGGGAAGCGCCTATCCGAACATCGCCGGAAAGCATGCCAAGCACGACGCATTGGCAAACGTCACCGGCGTCTGCACCTCGTGCCACAACAACCTCGACTCGGGAACGTCGGGGCACTACAACCGCGCCAATGGCGTGGCGGGCAAGGATGCGCTGCGGGTCCCCCCCGGCGACGCGGCGTTCCTGACGGCCTACAACGCGAAGGCGGGGGCCGCCTCCTTCGACATTACCGCACTCACCTGCGCCAACGTGAGTTGCCACGGGGGGGTGACGGCCTCCAACTGGCAGACCGGGACCATCAGTGTGAACACGGACGCCGGATGCCGGCAGTGCCACAAGTTGGGCACGGCATCGGGGAATCCGGAGAACAACAGCCCCTTCTCGGGCCTGCACAGCTTCCACCTCAGCGCGTCCGGTTCGGTGGTGGCGGCCTGCACGGACTGCCACAACATGGCGAACGGGACCACGGGTGCGACCAACCACTTCAAGTTCCTGAACACTCCCCAGATGGAGGGACCGGCGAGCCAGACGGTGGAGCCGGGCGGTTCGGCCGCCAACTACAACGCGGTGAACCAGACCTGCACCGTCAACTGCCATTCCGTGCAGCATACCGGCTTCTCCTGGCAAGGCGGGGCGAACCATTCGGTGCCGTTCCTGGCCACCGCCCATACCACGGTGGTCCAGGCCGGCTTCGACTCGAACTGCGCGACTTGCCACGCGGTGGCGGGAGCGTCACCGGTCGCATCGGCGCCTTCCTGCACGGTGTGCCACCAGTCCGCGAGCGCGCTGCCGTTCACGAACTGCACCTCGTGCCATTCGAAGCCGCCGGCGGGGACGGCCTATCCGAACATCGCGGGAAAGCACGCAAAGCACGACGCGCTGCCCACCGTCACCGGGGTTTGCGGGCCGTGCCATACCGGCCTGGACAGCGGGAGCCAGGCGCATTACGACCGGGCGAACGCGCGGCCGGGGATGAACGCGCTGCGCGTCGCACCCGGAGACGTGGGGTTCCAGACCACCTTCAACGCGAAAGCCGGGTCCGCTTCGTTCAGCGGCACCGCCATTACCTGCGCCAACGTGAGCTGCCACGGCGCGGTCGCCGCGCCGAGCTGGCAGACCGGGACCATCTCCAGCGCCACGGACGCAGGGTGCCGGCTATGCCACAAGCCGGGCTCGGCGCTCGGGAACCCGGAGAACAACAGCCCCTTCTCCGGCATGCACGGCTTCCACCTGAGCGCGACCGGCACGGTGGTGGCGCTTTGCACCGACTGCCACGACATGACCCTCGCGACGACGGGGGCGACCAACCACTTCAAGTTCCTGAACACCCCCCAGATGGAGGGCCCGGCGAGCGATACCGTCGCCCCGCTGGGAGTCCGCAGCAATTACGACACGACGAACCAGACGTGCACCGTCAACTGCCACTCGCACCAGCATACGAACACCTCGTGGTCGGGCGGCGCGAGCCACGCGGTGCCGTACCTGGCGACGGCCCACACAACGGTGACCCAGGCCGGCTTCGACGGAAACTGCGCGACCTGCCACGCGGTCACGGGAACGTCGCCGTTCTCCCAGGCGCCGACCTGCACAACCTGCCACCAGGCGGGTTCGCCGCTCACGGCGCTCAACTGCACGTCGTGCCACGCCAACCCGCCGACCGGCGGCAGCTACCCGGGGATCGCCGGAAAGCACGCCAAGCATAACGCGCTGGCCACCGTCACCGGGGCGTGCGGCACCTGCCATAGCGGCCTGAACACCGGAAGCCAGGCGCATTACGACCGCGCCAACGCGCGCCCGGGGAAGGATGCGCTCCGCGTGGCGCCCGGAGACGTGGCCTTCGTTTCCACCTTCAACGCGAAGTCGGGGGCCGCATCCTTCGACAATTCCGCCATCACGTGCGCCAACGTGAGCTGCCACGGGGGGCGCGCCGCTCCCAGCTGGCAGACCGGGACGATCAGCGTGAACACGGACGCCGGGTGCAGGCAGTGCCACGTGTACGGCACGACGCAATACAACGGGCCGACATCGAGCAACCACAACCGCTCCGAGCACAGCAGGCAACCGTGCACGAACTGCCACAACATGGCCAACGGGTCGACCGGGGCGACGAACCACTTCCAGTACCTCAACACGACCGCGCTGGAAGGTCCGGCGGGGACGACCGTAGGGGGGACGGGCACGATCGTCACTTACACGGACAGCACGAACCGGTGCACCCCGAACTCGGGCAACGGTTGCCACTCGGCGGAGACCTGGTAAGGGAGGAAGCGGCGAGCGCAGGGCGGCCCCGGGGGAACTTCGTCCCCCGGGGCTTTTTTTTCAGCGCGCATCCTTGGGGGCAAGGCCCGGATGATATAGTTCTAAAGTGAAATCCTCACATCCCAGTGAAGCGGGGCCCTCGCACGGCCGGGTCTATGCCGGACTTGTCCTCACGATGGTCTTCTGGGGGAGCGCCTTCGCCACGTCGAAGATGCTCGTCCTCGAAGTGCCGCCGGACGTGGGCGCGGTCCTCCGGTTCGGCTTCGGTTCCCTCCTGATGATGGCGATCCTCTTCCGACGGTCTGCGAAGCCGATCCCGGCGCGGGCCGACTGGGGGCGTCTCGCCGTCGTCGCGCTGGTCGGCGTCACGGGGTTCAACACCCTCTTCTTCCGCGGGCTTTCCCTTGCGCCCGCCTCCGATGCGGGGATGATCATCCCGACGATGTCTCCCGTCTTCACCGCGATCGCCGGCATGCTCTTCCTCGGCGAGGGGGTCCGTCTCCCAAGGGTCGCGGGGCTCGTCCTCTCCTTCGGAGGCGCCATCCTCTTTTTCTGGGGGGTCATCACCCATTCGGGGGGGCAGGCGGACCGCGTGTGGGGAGACGTTGCGCTGGTCGGCGCCTCCGTGTGCTGGGCGGCTACATCCATCCTGTCGCGTCCCCTGTCGGTGCGGATCGGCGCGATGCCGACGGCCGCGTGGACGATCTTCCTCGGGAGCCTCGTCCTGCTGCTGATTTCCTCCCCCAGGCTTGCCGGCGTTCCGTGGGGGGAACTCACCGGCCGCTTCTGGATCGTGCTGGGGTACGTGGTGATCTTTCCGACGGTGATCGCCTACATCCTGTGGATGGAAGGGATCCGTGCGATCGGATCGGGGCCGACGACATCCTTCATGTTCCTTGCGCCCATCTTCGCCCTGCTGATCGCCGCCGCGCTGCTCGGCGAGCGTCCCACGGCGCTTCAGGGTGCGGGGGGCGCGCTGATGCTGCTCGGTGTGTGGCTGATAAACCGTCCCGGGTAGGGGAATGTCCGAGGAGTATCTTCCCCTCGGGAGAGCGACCTTCTTCCCTTCCGTTCACCCGAGGATCGCGCGCAACCCGTTCACCAGCCGGTCGATTCCTTCGACGGCCGTCTCCGCCCGCAGGCTTCCGTAGGCGATCCGCAGCCAGCACCCCCGCGTCACGCCGAACGTCTCCCCGGGGATGACGGCGACCCGGTGCTCCCGCACGAGCCGTTCCGACAGGGCGATGGCGCTCATCGCGGTATTCACTTTCACGAAGAGGTAGAAGGCGCCGGTCGCCGGAGGAACTTCCAGCAGGCCGGGAACGGCGGCGAGGCGCGCGAGGACTTCCTTCCGGACACTCGCGAGGGAAGGGAGGTGCGCCGCGCAATATCCGCGCCCTTCGCGCATCGCGCGCAGTCCCACGAACTGGGAGATCGCAGAGCCGCTGACGACCACCGTGTCCTGGATCTTCACGAGGTCCCGGTGGAGGTGCTCCGGCGCCACGAGGAACCCGACCCGCCAGCTCGCCATCCCGTACGCCTTGGAGAGGCTGAAGAGGGAGATCACATGTTCCCCGCCGAGGGAGCCGGGCGAGAAGTGCCGGGCGCCGTCGTAGGTGAAGTATTCGTACGCCTCGTCGCTGACGTGGTAGATTCCGCGCTCCGCGCAGAGCCGGTGGACCGCCGCCAGCGTTTCCCGCGGGTAGACCGCCCCGGTGGGATTGTTCGGCGATACGGTGACGATCGCGCGCGTCCTTCCGGTGATCGCCGCGGCGATCGCCGGAAGGTCCGGCTGGAGCCTTTCGTCGACGGGGACGGGCACGGGGACCGCGGAGGCGAGCGTGATCGCCATCTCGTGGTTGAAATAGTACGGGGCGAGGAGGATCACCTCGTCCCCGGGGTCGCAGATCGCGAGGACCGCGTTGAGGAACGCCTGGTTCGCGCCGACGGTCACGAGGATCCGGCGTTCGAAGGGTGCATCGATCCCATTCTCTGAGCGCAGCTTCCCTTCGAACGCGTTCCGCAGCCCGGGGAGACCGGCGTCGGGGATGTATTGATGGTGCGGAACGGTCGCGAGGAATTCCGGGATCGCCGCGAGCGCCGACGGCGGCGGCCCGTAATGGACCACTCCCTGGCCCAGCGAGATCGTGCCCGGCGTCTCCTCGATCCAACCCGCCACGATCGGGATGATGGGAAGCTGGACACCCGCCGCGCGGTTCGAGGGGACCATCATCAGGGGCCCGCCGGATTGGAGCGCTCGATATCGATGACGGTGATCTCCGGGGGGGCGAGGAAACGCATCGGGGGTCCCCACGTCCCCGTGCCCCGGCTTACGTGCAGGATCCCGCCCCCCGGGACGGGGTGGTCCCCCGCGAGGAGGGGGAAGACCAGCCGGGTGAGGAGGCGGAACGGGAAGATCTGCCCGTCGTGCGTGTGTCCCGAGAGCTGCAGGTCGAATTTTCCCCCGGTGGCCGGGTCCAGCACCGGGCGGTGCTTCAGGAGGATCGTGAACCGTCCGTCCGGGCGATCCCCGAGGAGGGCGGCTTCGGACTTTCCTCCGGTTCGGCCGAACCGTGCGCCGACGGGATCGTCGACGCCCGCGATGCGCACGGGAGCGTCGATCGCGGCGGAGTCGTCCCGGAGGAGCGTGAAGCCCGACTTCCGGATGAATGCGATCGAACGGTCGACCCCCGCGAAATATTCGTGGTTCCCGAGGATCGCGAATTTCCCGCGCGGCGCGGGGATTTCCCGCAGGATCTCCGCCAGTTCCGCGACGCCGTCCAGCTGCCCGTCCACGAGGTCTCCCGTCGACACGAAAAGGTCCGGGTGTTCCCGGGCCACGATCGCCGCGATCTTCCCGGCCATGCCGTTCCGATGGATGAGGCCGAGATGCACGTCGGTGATCTGCGCGATTCGCAGGGAGGGGACCGACACCGGGAGCCGGTCGGTGGCGACGCGCATCCGGACGACCTCGATGCGGGACGCCTCGACGATCGCGTACGCCGACAACGCGACGGCGAGCCCGGCGATGCAGAGGAACGCCTGGCGGCCCGCGAGTCCGGCGGCCACGTTCGCGGCGATCCCTCCGCGCCCCGCCGCCCGCAGGGGCAGGCGGAGGAGGTCGGCGGAGAGGTTCAGGCAGGTGAAGAAGAAGAGAAACCCCATCCAGATGTAGCCGAAGTGCGCGGACATCCGTGCCGCGCCTTCGTAGCCGTGGCGGGCAAGTTGCTGCGTGAGGATCGGCGCGTACAGGAGGACCGCAAGAACGAGGAGAAGCGCCGCCGTCGTCCCGGGACCGAAGGCCAGCGCGGATCTCGCCTTGAGCAGCGCATAGGCGTGCATGGAACCGTAGACCAGGAAGAACGAAAGCAGGAACAGGCTCATGGCGAATGTGCGATAATCAGCGGGAACGAGATCCGGTCCCGACGGAGGAAAACGTGCCCACCTACGAGTACAAATGCCCCGAGTGCGGGGAGTTCGAGAAGGAGCAGCGGATGACCGACCCGCCGCTCAAGAAGTGCCCCCATTGCGGCAAGGCGGTCACCCGGTTGGTCGGCGGCGGGGGCGGATTTGTGCTGAAGGGCGGGAACTGGGTTTCGAAGATGGCGTCTTCGGGAGAATCCATGAAGAAGAAGTCCGACCGCTTCATGAAGCAGACCGTGGGCGAGGTCGCCGAGGACATAGCGAAGCACTCCCGCTCGCATTGACGGCACTAAGGTAACGCAGTGAGCCGGACGGAGCGGGGAGCGTCCGGTGAAAGTTCGACCAGCTCCCCGTCCTCGAGGAGACGCCATCCCGGCTCCGTGTCCAGCGGTTCGCTAGCCACGATCGAGTGCCCGTTCCCGGATTTCATGTACAGCGTGTAGTATTCCCCGTTCCG
>Ga0316628_100000910_pt1 | contig 19789 bp, 14 predicted proteins | sample OWC_Aug_M2_C1_D5_FD_207648 | JGI IMG/M metagenome (GOLD analysis project Ga0316628, IMG submission 207648) | Wetland soil microbial communities from Old Woman Creek delta, Ohio, United States - OWC_Aug_M2_C1_D5_C | ecosystem: Environmental > Terrestrial > Soil > Wetlands | place: USA: Ohio... | reverse complement strand
GACATCCTGCTCGCTCGCGGGATGCGGCAGGCGGCCGGCCCGGCGGCGGGCCGGGCCGCCGGCTTCCTGGCGACCGCGGGGAGGGTCTTGCGGAATCGCAACTTCCTGCTGTGCCTCGTCGCCAACGCAGTGGCGCTCTGTTCCTTCGTCGCGGTGCTCGCCTGGGCGGACCTGAGCTTCGCATTCCCCGCGACGACGCTCGTTTACGTGGTCAACGCCTTCGGCGCGAAATATTTTCTGGGAGAGACGGTCACGCCCCGGAGGTGGGCGGGAATCGCGCTGGTCTGCATCGGGGTCGCGCTGGTCTCCCTGCCGTGAGGACCCGCCCGGGGACGTCTTTCACGATCGGGCCGCGGCGCGGGCGCGTGTCCGGGAGCCCGGTCCCGCTTCCCGTTCCGCCCCGAAACGGTTACACTGCAACTGCCATCGGCCGCTCGTCGGGACGTAGCGCAGCCTGGTAGCGCATCTGCTTTGGGAGCAGATGGTCGCCGGTTCGAATCCGGCCGTCCCGACCAGTTTTCGCACGGACCTATTTGACGACCTTCCCGTACAGCCTCATGGCGCATTCGGGGCAGATCCCGTGGCTGAAATCCGCCTCGGTGTGATCCGCGATGTAGACCTCGATCTGTCTCCAATAGCCCTGGTCGTCGCGAATCTTCTTGCACGCCGCGCAGATCGGCAACAACCCGCGGAGCGTCGATATCTTGCCCAGCGCCTCCTTCAACTCGGCGATCGCCAGCTCCTTCTCGCGATTGAGGCGGGTCAGTTCCTCGTTGGCGGCCGACAGTTCCGCCGTCCGGTCCAGGACCCGACGCTCGAGGTCTTCCTTCGCGGTCCGTACCCGGTCGATCATCGCGTTGAAGGACGAAGCCAGCGCCTGCACGTCGTCGGGCCCCGCGACCTCGGCGTGTCGGTCCAGGGAGCCGCCTTCCGCGACCCGCCGTGCGACCGTCTCCAGGGCCGCCAGGTGGGAGGTCACCGAGACGGAGATCCGCCGCGCCAGGATCATCGAGAGCGCGAACAGGACGCCGCCGGAAGCGGCATAGATGGGGATCAGCCACCACAGGGAGATCGGCCGCCGGTTCTCGATCTGTATGGACAGTCCGAGATTGCCGATCGGCGGCGCGGTCGTCAGCGGGATGTCGAACCGCTGGAAGCGCGTCCTCTCGGCAAAGTCCTGCGAGAACAGGACGTGTTCCCCGCCCCGAACCCGGAAGCCCATGTCGTCCCCTGCCGCGGAGAGCTGGGCGGCGATGATGTCATGGGCCGGGATCTCCGCGACCAGCACCCCTTCGGCGCGGTTCGTCATCTGCCAGTAGACGGGGTACGCCACGAGGAGCAACGCTCCGTGCCCGGGTTTTTCGCCATGCAGCACGGTCGCGTAGGGAAGCTTCCGTTCCAACGTCTGCCGGAGCAGGTCCGGGATCTTGTAGGCCACCGGCGCCGGCAGGTTCGACGCGACGGGGTTCCCCTGGAAATCGCACAGGGTCAGGTGAATCGACTCGTGGCCCGCCGGCCGGTAGCCCTTGATGAAGGAATCGATGTATGGCAGGTTTCCGCTGGTGTCGATCAGCGCGTTGACCAGCAGGTTGTTCTTCGAAAGGTTGGACAGGCTCTCCTGCACGGAATCCAGGGAGGAGATCAGCTTCACGGCGAGCTCGCGCGCGTTCGACTCCATGGCGAGCCGCTCGTTTTTCCGGATCAGCAGGTCGACGCACACGTAGGAAACCGCGCCGATCAGGAGGATGACGCAAACGGCATACACCGTCATCGCGGTGGCGATCTTCCGGTAGACGTTACCGCGCGGGGAGAGTCGCGCGGAGAGCCCTTCCAGGATACGGCCGTTTGTCCTTGCGTCCGAAGGTCGGGTCATCGGATGGCGCGGATCGTCCCGTCCTTTCCGTATCGGGCCATGAACACGTTTTCCGGGGAGAGCCCCTCGTGCCGGTCCGGGGCGAAAGGCGGATCGTAGACGCGGATCAGCCCCTCGTACCGATCCAGCTGCTCCAGGGCGTTGCGTACCTTCCTCCGATCGGTGCCGCCCGCCTTCTCGATTGCCATTGCGAGGATGCGGGTGAGGTCGTAAGCATGGGCGAGGCCGCAGGGCGACTTCACCTCGGAGAACGACTTCATGCCGAAGAGGCGGTTCGCGGCGGCAAGCAGCTGCCGCGCCCTCTTGCCGCTGTCGTGGTGAAGGTCGAAGGTCTGGACGAACGCGAGGTCGACCTTGGCCAGCGCTTTCCCGGTCATCGCGGGAAAGTCGCCCCCGGCCACGCTCCAGTGGCTGATGATGGGAAGCCGCCTTCCGGGGGGGAGGTCGGCCATTTCCCTGACCAGGACCGCCCCTTCCGGCTCGATGCCGACGAAAAGGACCGCTTTTGCCCCCGCGTTTCGGATGGCGTTGCACTGCGGCATCATCGAGTTGTCGCCGTAGTTGAACCACTGCGTGGCGACGACGGAGATCGAGGGATCCGCGGCGAGATAGCGTTTCACGACCTCGTTGTTGTTCCGCCCCCAACTGGTGTTCACGAGGAGGAGTCCGACCTTGGAGAACCCGCGCCGTCTCGCGTGGGACATCATCGCGGGCACCGCCCAGCTGTCCTTCAGCGACAGGCGGAACGCGTAGTTGGGGGAGTGGCCGTTTTCGACGACCTTGTCGTTGGCGGCCCACGGATCGAGGAGCACCAGGTGCTGTTCGTGGATCAGCGGCAGCGACTCGAGGACGCCGGAGCTGAACTTGCCGCAGAAGACGCCGACGAGGTCCTTGGTCCCCGCAAGCTCCTTGTAGTGGGCGGCGGCTCGCGCCGCGACGGCCCGGTTGTCGCGCACGAGCAACTCGAGCTGTCTCCCGCCCAGGACGCCGCCGGCGCGGTTGACCTCGTCGATCGCGAGCTGGATTCCCTGCCGGATGGCGTCGTCGGACGTGCTCGTGAGGTGCCCGGCCTCCGCGTTGAGCCCGATGAAGACCTTTCCGCCTTGAGACCGGGCCGCCCCCGCGACCAGCAGGACAGCGACGAAAACCGGGACACCCGCCAAACCTCGCAGGCTACGTTTCATCGGCCTCTGGCCCCCTGTCGGTCCCGCCGGTCGGATCGTATTCCCGGCTGGCGCGCTGCCGGGAAATCGCCTGCAGCGGGCGTCTGCCGCCCCGGATGGGCGGACCACCCGTTCGATCCATGTGGATCGATTCATCGTCGCAATCGGCGTCGGCGCCGGGACACGTCGTCTCCCGAACATACACCGATGCTTACAGATATCGATGCGAACATACACATATAGATGAAGAGAATCAATACCACATGCTGCTATTGGTCCCGCGGCGGCATGCGCACCATCCGCCCATTGGTCGGGAAGCACGCCCGGATGGGCTGACCCGCGGCGAGTCTGCGGGCGGCGAGACTCCCGGCGAACCGGCGGGGCTGCGTCGCGGAGCCGAAGATGTTAAACTGATCCAATAGCCCCGCGAACAACGACGGCCGGCCCGGGAAAGCGCCTTCCCGGCGAGGCCGTGAAAAAATAATGTCCCGTCGGGGTCACTTCTATCGACATTGAAAGAAGTACGGGATGTTGGCTAGAGGAGGCGACATGATGAAAAAGCTGCTCTTGGGGACGATCCTGCTCGCGCTTCCGATTGTCATTTCCGCTCCGGCAATGGCGGAGGTCGGTATCAGCGTCGGAATCACTTTGCCGCCGCCCGTCGTCTTTGCGGCGCCGCCGGAAGTGATCGTGATGCCGGATACGGACGACGTCTACGTGGTTCCCGACGTCGATGTCGACATCTTTTTCTGGGGCGGCTGGTGGTGGCGTCCGTGGGAAGGCCGCTGGTATCGCTCACGCTACTACAACCGGGGTTGGGCCTATTACAGGAATGTCCCGTCTTTCTATTTCGACGTCGACCCGGGTTGGAGAGGGTACTACAGGGACCACAACTGGTACGGTCACCGGTGGGACTACCAGCGGATTCCTCACCGGCGTCTTCAGCAGAATTGGCAGGGCTGGCACAGCAATCGATATTGGCAACGGCGGGGGACCTGGGGCGTCCAGAGTTATCAGCCGCGCGCAACGCCGCAGAGACAGGAGCTGAGACGTCAGAGGCAGGAGCAGTACCGGCAGAGGCCCGAGGTCCAGCGGCACCAGCAGGAGAGACAGTCTCAGGATAGACAGCGGCAGCAGCGGGTTCAGCAACCGCAGCGGCCGCAACACGAGTCGCAGGTCCAGCAGCCCCGGAGACAGCCGCAGGGACAGCCGCAGCCCCAGGCGTCTCAACCCCGGGGCGGGCAACGCCAGGGCGAATCGCGGCCCGAGGCGTCTCAACCCCGGGGCGGGCAACGCCAGGGCGAACCGCGGCCCCAGGCGTCTCAACCCCGGGGCGGGCAGCGCCGGGGCGAACCGCAAGGCCAGGGGGACCAGCGCGAGCAGCGGTCCGGAGAAAGGCCTGATCGAGGGGGCCCGGGACCGAGGTAGCCGGGGGCCCGGAATTGGGCAATCCTTGTTCCGCTCGTCGCGGCCGGGAGGGCGAAACGCCCTCCCGGCCGTTGTTTTTCCGGAGCGCGCGCGACACCGGCGGATCCCGTATCGGAATGATGAAAAAGGGGCCGCGTCACACGGGGCCGCGCTGGGCAGGGCGTTCCTCGACCCTATGGGAGCTCGTGTAGCGCGCGGGCCCGATGAATGTCGTTATTGGGGCTGCACGGTGAGCCGGATCACGGCGTCCCCGCGGATGCCGGCGGCGGAGAACTCCGCCCAGCGCCCCCCGTGGAAGAACCAGTTGCGGCCATACTGCGAGAGTCCGTCCCCGTCGATCGCGACGGCGGGCGCGCCGTTGTGGAGGTGCTGGAGCGACACCCGGACGCTGCCGGCCGGCGCCACGATGTTCTGGGCGGACATGTCGATCTCGGGGAAGACGGCGCTGGTGCACTGCCCCTGCCCCAGGTTTCCCTCGAAAATGAGGCGCCCCGGGACCTCGCTTCCGGCATCTTCGTAGATCTTCAGGCCGAACGTCCCGGCGTCGGGCGTGCCCATGCACTGGAAGGCGAGCTTGAGGATGCGGAAGGGGCGCTCCACGGGGCCCAGGACCGCCGCGATCTCGTCGCCGGCGGAGACCGCGGTCGCGGGCGGCGCGGGGCTGTTCGGGACATAGGCGTCGTTCTGCAGGACCCGCGGGGACCCGGACACGACGCCCGTCGTCGCGGGAGCGCCCACAGGCTGGCCGCTCGCCGCGTCGATCGTGAACGGCTCGGACAGGTCCTGGGAGGTGGTTCCCGATCCGCCGGTAACCTCGGCCCTGGCCCGGTACGTGCCCGGGCCGAGTGGCATCGCCTCGGTGTCGCCCTGCCAGTTCGGCTGCGCGAGGTTCCGGATCGGCTGCTCGGCGACGAACCCGCCGGCCATGTCGTAGATCCGGATCGTGATCTCGCGGAGGCCGACCTGGTCGTACGCGCTGATGGAGAAGGTGATCCGGCCCGGCTGCACCCTGTTGACGAGTATCCGCTCGATCACCGGTCCCGCTCCGTACGACGCTCCGGGGACTGGCGACCCCGGCGTCGACCCCCCGGGATATTGCCCCGCCGGGGAAGGCGTCCCGTACCCCGGCCCCGTGGGGTAGGGCGTCCCGTACCCCGGCCCCGCGGAAATGGCGCCGCCGGCCGGCAGAGACACATCCCCGGCCGGAGCGCCGGGGACCGGGAACCCTTTCAGGTGCTCCCGTCCCCACCCGTCGTCGGGCTGGTCCCCGAGGCGTGCGGCGACGACCTTCAGCTTCCCGGAGACCTGTTCGCTCTTCTGCTTCAGGTCGTCCTCGATCTGGAGGAGGTACGGGATCGCGTCCTGGTACTGGCCCGGCTCGACCTTGAGCTCGATCGTGGCCTCGCCCCAATACCCGTCCTGGTTCCGCTTGTTGTCGTACTCGTCGACCTTGATCTCCTTCTTCAGGTTCCCGACATACGCCCGCACCGTGGTGACCGGGTTCGGGGATTGCCAGTGGATCGTGAGGACCAGGGCCCGGTCCAGGTAGTTGGCGTCGTGCCGCACGATCTGCGGCCGCTCCCTTCCCATGGCGAGCGTTGCGGCGAGAAGGATCGCAAGGCCGAGCAGCGACGCGGTCGCGAGGCACCGCGTTCCCGGCCGAACCCGGCTCTTGAAAAGCGGCGGAAGATGTCCCATCTTATCGTCCCTCAATGTCCGCGGTCCGGACGAGCCGGACGTTGAACGATTCGTCCACGAGCAGGGCCCGGGCTTCCCAACGGGCGGGGCGGAAGGCGTCATCCAGCTCCGATTCGACCAGGGTCACCTGGAGTTTCTGCCGGACGATCCGGTCGGTCGCCGGGTCCAGGCGGGAGAAGACGATCCCGCTGTAGCTCCGGCAATCCTCGACCGCGGGGTAGGCGGGGAAGGCGATCGTCAGGGACTTCCGCTTCGGGTCGAGGGGCCGGATGTCCACCAGCCACGCAGCGGCGGCGTCCCGGCTCTTCGCTTCCGCGCGGGCGCACGACCAGAGCAGGTTCCGCGGCAGCGGCTTCCCCGCGCCCGGCTCGATCCGCTGGAGGCGGGCCTTAAGCACAAGTCCTGCGGCGGGAAAGTCAACGCTCCGGTCGAGCTCCAGGGCGACCGGCCCCGTCTCCTGTTTCCGGTAGGAGGCAGGGTCGATCTTGTGCAGCTTGTACGCGACGACGAGCCCTTCTCCCTCCGTCGCCGTGCGGGACTGGCCCCCCGCACCCGCGGCCGCGTCCCCGGAGGTCGCGACCGGCGTTCCCGCGACGGTCTGAGTGCCGGTCCTCAAGGCGAATCCCCCCTGCGCCGTCCGCTCGCCCGTCAGCCGGAAGTTGGCCAGCCGAAGCGCCTCGGTCACGTATGCCACGTCGGGCTCGAACGCGATGTCGCCCAGGGAGACGGGCGTGATGATCTCCACGCCTTCCGCCCGCGCCTTGTCGAGCCCGCCCCCCTGGGGTCCCATGGTGACCGACTGCCCCGTGAGGTTCTGCGCTCCAAGCTGGATCCCGCGGCTGTAGGCGTAGTCCTGCTGGAGCTTGTTGAGGGACCGCTCCTTCCGGACGCGGATGTCCGCGGCCGCCGGGTCCTCCACGGGGCCGAACTGGCGGGACCACGCGCAGCCGATGTACGCCTTGTCCACCGGCTTCTTCGGGACGAAGTACTCCGCCTCGAGCATGCTCTCCATTCCCTGCCGGTGGGCGACCATTGCCTTCCGCTCGGGGACGGCGCACCCGTTGAGGAAGAGGACGGCGACGAGAGTCGGGCAGAGGGTCCAAAAGACGGGGGGAGAAAGCGTGCGGCGGTTCATCGGTTCCCTCCGGTCGGGGGAATTTCCCCCGCTGGATTTCCCGGCGCGCATGATGTACAAGAGTGGTGAGTCAGGTCGATCATAGCACCGGCGAGGCGGCAATCCAATGACGTGACCACGGAGCCGCCTCCGGGAAGTCCCCAAGATAATTGCCAAGGAGGAAAACCGATGCGCACAGGCGTAAGCGGAAACTGGAAGCGTGTCTCCTTGCCGGTCCTCGCAGTGGCTCTCGTCGCGTTGACGGTTGCGGCACCGGCCCGGTCGGAAGCCGCCTCCGCGGATTGTTTCCTCAAGATCGAGGGCGTCGCTGGGGATTCGGCCAACAGCCGCCACAAGGACGAGATCGACGTCCTGACCTGGGGTTTCGGGGAGTCCCAGTCGGTATCGGCCGTCCGGACGGGGGCCACCACGGCAACGGCCGGCCGGGTGCAGATGCAGGACTTGAGGTTCACCGCCAGGATGGGTAAGCAGTCGCCGCGGCTGTTCCAGGAGTGCGCCATGGGGAGGCATCTCAGACAAGCCACGTTGACCTGTCAGAAGATGGCGCCGGGGCCTTTCGACTTTCTCCGGATCAGGATCGAAGACGTGATCGTGACCGGATACCAGACCGGGACCCCGGCTTCGACGGGTTCGCCGGCCCAGCCCGGGCTCGACACTTACCCCGTGGACCAGGTATCGCTCGGATTCGCTAAGATCCGGGTCGAGTTCCAGGCGCAGAAACCGGACGGAACCGGTGCCGGCTGGATTCCCGGCGGCTGGGACCTGATGATGAACAAGGCATTCTGATTGCCCGAATTGGGGAATTTTTTCGTCGATCGGCGGACCTTCATCGAAGACAAGTCCTGTTTTTCAACGTGCTAGGGGTCAGGTGACCGAAGGAATAATTTTTGCTACGATCTCACTGAATCGGACTCACCGGAATTCCCGCCCGAGCTGCCGAGTATCCGATCACATTGCCGCGCGCCAAGAAGGGGATGGAGAGTTGACCCGGCCGTAAACATCTCACGGACTTCCTTATCGAGGGGGAGACCGCATGAAGCGCCTTCCGATCGTTCTCGCTTGTTGCCTTGCCATCGTGTTCGCCTCCTGCAGTTCCGCCAGGCCCAAGCCCACCGCCGAGTCGAAAGCCACGTACGCCGGGCTGAGGATCGGCCGTCCCTCGCCGGTGAAGGGGGCCGTCGAGGCTTCCAACGTCTTCCTCACGAGCGACAGGCAGATCATGGCGCTCGCGGAGATCAACGATCTTCGCAGCGAGGTTGCGGTGGGGTGGGAATGGGTGACCCCGGCCGGGGAGCCTTACCTCACCGTGAGCCAGAAGGTGGGACCGGGGGAGGGGATGTATTATCCGAAGGTCGCGGTGAGCCACGCCCTCAACGTGGACCGGGAGGAGGCGTCGCTGTACCCGGGGACCTGGAACGTCTCGGTGTTCATCGACGGACGCCTGAAGGAGTCCCGGAAGTTCGACCTGGAGCCGGGGCTCGCGACGCTGCTGTCGCCGCTGACCCCGCCGGACCCGAAAAAGTGGGCGCTGGTGGTGGGGCTGGAGCGGTACTCCCACCTTCCCCCGGTGGACTACGCGGGCTCCGACGCGCAGACGGCGGCGAACTACTTCGTGAACCTGCTGGGCGTTCCGGAGAAGAACGTCATCCTCCTGGAGAACGAGAAGGCGACGCGGTCGGCGGTCGTCGCGCGGCTCAAGGATTACCTGCCCGCGAACCTGGGGGCGGATGCCACGCTGTATGTCTACTTCGCCGGGCACGGGATGCCGGACGTGGCGAGCGGGGATCCGTACCTCGCGTTCTACGACAGCGAGGCGACGAACATCGCGCGGACGGGATACCGGTTCCGGGAGTTCCTGGCGGACGTCGGGGCGCTCAAGGTGAAGAACGCCTACGTCTTCACCGACGCCTGCTTCAGCGGGATGGCCGCCCGGGGGGAGAAGATGCTCGTGCCCGGCGCGCGGCCCGCGCTCATCCGGGTGGATGACGTCAACCTCGCCGCCGGCAAGGTGGTGGCCCTCGGCGCCTCGACGGGCAGCCAGCTGAGCCTGGCCTACCACGACAAGCGGCACGGCCTGTTCACCTTCTATCTTCTGAGCGGGCTCAGGGGGCAGGCCGACCCCGACGGCGGCGGCGTCGTCACATTGGGAAACCTGTACGCGTACCTGAAGGAGAACGTCGAGCGCGTGTCCCGCCGCACGACGATGGAACAGGTTCCCTCCATCACTCCGAGGATCGAGAATGTCGCGGACGTCCGGCTGGTCGTCCTGCCGAAACAGTCGAAACAGGGAGGCTTGCCATGAAACGGGTCCATCGCGCGATCTGCGCGCTCGTTGCGGCGTTGACGCTCAACCTGTTCGTCTCCCCGTGCTTCGCGGCGGACGGGCTGCCGTCGGGGCCGGAGAAGAAGATCACGGTCAACGATCCCCAGTTCGTCCCCTTGTCGGAGCCGAAAAGCCTTCAGGAGGGAGGGAAATTGAAATGGTACTGGTACGTGATCGGCGCGGCGCTGATCGGAGGTGGCATCGCCGTGGCCGCGGCAGGCAGCAAAGACAACGGCACGAGCGCGCCGACCACCGGCGGCGTGAGCGGCTCCTGGTGACCCGGCCATGAGGACACCCCCTCGATGCCCAACGGTTGCGTCCCCGATTCTCGTCGCCGCGTTCATCGCGCTGCTCCCCGCGTGCGGGAGCTCGCCGGGCTCCACGTCCCAGACCGGCGTTTCGCAAGGGCCGACGACCGGGTCGCTCGTCTTCACCTCGACCTGGGAACCGCCCCCGGCGGCGGCTTTGGCCGCCCCGACCATCACGTCCGCCGGTTCAAGCCTCGCCCCGCTTGCCGCCGCGGTGGATATCTGCGTGGATTACGGGATCGACACCGTGTCGATGCAGGTCCTCTCGGGAACGACGGTCGTCGCGGAGAGCTCCTTCCCGTGCGGGGCGCACGCCGGGACCCTGAACGACGTCCCCGCGGGGAGCAACCTTGTCGTGCGGCTGCAGGGAAGCGTCGGCGGAAACGTCTTGTGGCGGGGGAACAGCGACAACGCCGTCACGGTGAGCCCGGGGCGGACGACGGATGCCGGGAAGATCACCGTCGGCTACATCGGGAACGATAACGTCGCCCCGACGATCGTTTCCGTGTCCCCGGACAACAATGCGACAAACGTCCCGAACGCCTCGACGCTGCGCCTCCAGTTCAGCGAGCGGATGGCGATCAACACCGTGATCGACAACGCTTCGATCCTCATCGTGGACAACGCCTCGCTCAACGTGCCCGGGACCGTCGGGTACAACGGGACCGACAACTCCGCGGTCTTTACCCCCGCCGCTCCCTTCGCCTCCGGCGGGCGCTACACGTTGATGGTCAGCCCGGTCGTGACCGACATGGCGGGACGCCCGCTGCCGGGTCCGTACGTCTCCAATTTCACCGCACACACGGCCGGTACGTTCGTCCGCCCCGCTCTCATCGAGAATTACGACGGAGTCAGCACGTCTCCATTGGGTGTCGTCGGCGATTCCCTCGGCAATGTGCTGGTCGTGGGGGCGATCCGCGGGACCCCGGCGTTGCTTTGGGACAACCGGTTCGACGCGGCAGGGAAGCAGTGGGGCGTGTCCGCACGGGTGCCGAAGGAATCCTTTGCTCCTCTTGCCATGGGAGCCGCGAAAGTGGTGTCGGACAACACGGGGAACGCGCTGCTCCTGTTCGAATACACCATGAACAATCTCGACCTCGTGCTTGTCGCAAAGGAATACGATTCCGTTCTCGGCTGGGACAGAAACAACACTCTTCTCGCCTCCGCGGTCAAATCGGCTCAAGTCCCCAACTTTGGCGTCAGCGGGGGCCACGTCGACATCGCCTCGGACGGAATCGGAAACGCGATCGCGGTGTGGGTCACCAGCGCCTCCGGAGTCGATTCGTTGTGGGCGCGGCGCTACTTGCCCGGCGTGGGATGGGAACCCGCCCCCGTGCAACTCGCTTTCACGACCGAAGCCATTGGTTACATGAGCTTTCCCAAGGTCGCGATGAACTCGCGGGGGGACGCGGTCGTTGCCTGGGCAGAACGCGGAAACACCTATTTCCTTGTCCGCGCGATTCGGTACACGCCGGGGGCGGGATGGGAAGGGAGCATCTCTGACCTTGACAACACGTTCAGCTATCCTTCCGTCGTCGTGGACGGGGACGGGAACGGCCTCGCGTTATGGAGGAGAGAGGCGGGCGGCCAGGTCGTGGCGAATCGCTACGCGTCGGGGCAAGGGTGGGAAGGCCCCGCCCCGATCAGTGGAACGGACCTAGTGCCCGGTTCTACCTTGATGGATGTCGGCGTGGACGGTGCCGGGAGAGTCGTCGCTCTTTGGGCGGATTCCTCGGTCGGCAGCCCGTTCCGCCTGAAGGCACGCCGGTTCTTGCCCGGGACCGGATGGGGGGCCGATGTGGTTGTCGCGGTCAATGTCGCAGGCAGGTTCGATTATTCCGTGAATGCCGCCGGACAGGGCGTGGTCGCCTTTTATGGGGCAGTGCCCGCATTGAACGTGTCCGCCGTTCGATATGACGGAAATTCGGATTCGTGGGGGAGCGTCCTGACGGTCGACGACAGCAACGCGACCGGAATGGTCCTGATGTTCACTTATGTCGACCCCTCCGGTATCCCGTATGTTGTCTGGGGGAAGGCAAACAACGACCCGCCCGACACTTTTGCGACCAGGGTGGAGTGAGCGAAACGATCGATCCCATTGGGGTCGAGGCCCCGAGAAGGAGCAGGCAAAGATGAACGCGACTCGGACGCGATTGTTCAAGGTCCTCGCAATCACGGTGCTTCTGAGCCTGGCTGGCGCCCTGCCGGCGCTCGGGCAGAGCCCGGCGCCCGGAGGGTTTTCGCTGCAGCCATCATCCCCTCGGCCGGGTCCGCTCCCCGCTCCGGGTAGCCTCCCGGCCGCGCCGCGGGCCGCCACGACCCCGGCTCCCCCGATCGCTCAACCGGCGGTGAGGCCCGGGACGATCCCCGGCACAGGTGCCGCCGCGCCGGGGGCTGTCGTCAGGCCCCCGACGGGTCTCGTCCCGCCCGTCGTCAAAGGGCCCGTGCTGAGGGCGACGATCAAGCCCGCGATCCAGAAGACCGACACGAGGACCGCGATTTCTTTCCGCCCGTTCACCCTGGCCGAGCTCAAGAGAATGGCTCCGCGCGTCTTCACCAGCAACGTGACCGACAATACGGTCATGACGCTTCCGCCCTTTCCGGCCAGGGCACAAACGACTTTGCCGGATCGCTATCGCCTCGGGACGGCGAGCCCGGTGAGACGGTCCCGGGTCATGAAGGCCGGGGATATCGTCAAGGAGCTGAATGCCGTCGAAAAAAAGTTCAACCAGCAGGGATACACGCTCCGGGATCCGAGGACCCGGAGGATCCGGGTCGGAAGGCTGCTGAAGAACGAGCAGTTGTTGAAGGAGCAGGAAGGGAGCGTAGTCGAGCGGAGGGGCCGGGTGGCTGCCCCGTTGAAGAAGTTCGAACGGCCGTCCGTGACAACCGGGTTGGTCCGGGATCTGGGCGGAAGGACGGCCTACGATCCCGATGCGCCGACAGGCAGAAAGGGCTTCACGCCGCTGCACATGGAGGACCACCGGAGCTTCGCCGGGGGAGATCCCGACATCTTCTGGGGCCGTCTGACCACCGATTACACGATTCACGGCGACAACAGCGTGATGACGTTCGACGGCAACGCCAAGGTCGACGTCGCCATCTTCGGTCAAAACGCCAGCCTTCTGGAGATCGACGCGGACACCTGGAGCGTCCCCGCCCGGGACCGGCAGGCGAATTCGAAGACGAGAACCACGGCGCGGATCTTCGGCAGGGATGAAGTGACAGCCCTCCTCCCGGCGCAGCTCAATAGCACGGGAACCAACATCAATATTCCGGGATACAAAAAATCGAAGATCGTGGAACAGCAAGTCGAGACGACGATCGAGGTCGGGCCGGTCCCGGTCACGCTGCGTGCGGGCGTGAGGGGGGAGGTCGGTGTCTCCACGCAGCTGACGCTGTATTCCGGGAGCCCGCAGACCTGGACCGACTGGCCGAAAATGTCGGCCTCCGTCTCGCCGTTCCTGGACACCTGGGTCTGGGCCGAGGCGGGCGTCGGCGGGTATCACGTCGCGGATGCCGGGGTCGGGGGGACGCTTCGCATGATCAACGATACCGTGGACCTTGGGGCGGGGTTGTTCGCGAAGACTTTCCCGGAAACTCCCCAAGGCGAGACGTTCTTCCAGGCCGATCTCTACGGCACCAACGACCTCCGCATGCTCGATGGAAGTCTATACGTCTACGTCAACATCGATGCGGGCCTCGATCTCGGGGAATACCGGTACGACCTTTTCGACTGGAAAGGCCTGCAGTTCAAGGACGACCTGTTCCGGTACCCCCTGTTTTCGTATTACCCCAACAAGGAAAAGGTCCTGACGGTGCAGGTAAACGGCGTCACGAGGGGAGGCGAGCCCGGCATGTGCTTCTATTTGAACCTGCCGTCCTTCATGGCTCCAACGCTGCTCTCGCGCGATACCCACTTTCTGTACGCCCAGGTCTGGGAAAACGGGATGATCGCGGACCCCCGGGAAGAGCCCCATTTGATCGCGAGTCAAGCGGTCTATAACGGGGCGATGGCGAATTTCACGTGGAGCCCCTCCCTGACCACCGCTGCGGAACTCGAAATTCCGGTTTCCAAGCAAACGCCATACGTGGTCAAGGTCACCCTGATCGAAGGCACGACCTGTTCCTATGGAGGAAACAGCGCTCCGTACCCGTGGTATCAGATCGTGGACGTCTCGCCCGGCGGGAAAAGGGCGTTGTGGCTGGAATACGACGGCGTCAACCACCGCTTCCGGGGCCTGGGCGATGGGTCCCTCGCTCTCCCGGACTACATCCCCCGGGGGACTGCGGTGACACCGAAGCTGGAGAACCCCTCGAGCATCACATTCACGTTGAAGGATCGAATGTACTGAGACCATTCCCGGCCCCTCCCGGGGATCGCCCCGGGAGGGGCCGGGGATTCGAGCGCCGCACGTGATCCCCGAGGCCGCAAGTCCGCGTCGGAACCGTTTCGCGCCGAGCCGGTGGTTGCTTGCCGCCGCGGTCGCCATTCTTCTCTGCAGCCCGGCCGCGGCGTCCGGCGACGTCCCGGGGGCCCCGGAGGGCGTCGCCCCGGATGATGGCGGCGGTCACCGGTTTGCGCCGGGAGCGCGCATCGTTCATCGCATCGACTACCGCAGCGAAGGCGCGACGAACTTCCTGGCCGTGTTCGGCGGACAGCGGGCGCGGGGCGACGGCGGGCCTCCGCCGCCGGGGCTTGTGCGAAGCTTCCGGTCGGAGGTTCGGGGCGAGCGATCCGTCACGATCCTCGAATGGCGCGACGGGGCTTGGCTCGCCGACGTTCGAATGGCAAAGACCGAGGTGTCGTTTGCCGTGGACGGGCACGTGGATGCGCGCCAGGCCGCGATGCTGCGTCGCGCGCTCTCCGGCGACCTGTTCGTCCGCATCTCGCCGGAAGGGAAGGTGCTGACCGTCCGCTTTCCGCCCGCCGCCGACAGTCTCGCGAAGACCTTTGCCCAATCGCTCCTCGGGATCACCCAATTCGTCGTCCCCGGCAAGGGAATCCCCGCCGACGGGCGGTGGGAGACGGACGAGGACGACCGGTCGGGACGATCGGTGGTCCTCTACGAGCGTCTCTCCTCCGACAACGCCGCGTTGTCACGCGCGCCTTCCGGCGAGGAGGCAAATTCCTATCGCAAGACCCGGCTCCGCTACCTGGGTCCTGCCAGGAGAAGATCCGTCCGGGAGTTCTCGCTGGAGCCGACGACCGAGCCGAAAGGGAGCCTCATCGCCCGGTTCCGCGACCGGGATGGGACCCTGCTGTCCATGGCCGGGACGGAGGTGCAGGATATCTTTATCGGCGACAACCCGGTCGGCCACGCCGAGAACACCCTCGACATGGAATTTCTCCGGCGCGAAACGGTCTCCGCGGCGGCGCTGTCGAAGCTCCGGAAGAAGTTCGCCGCGCCGAAGGGCGTCTCGAAGGACGTCACCCTCTCCACGAACGTCTCGAGAGAGGAGGGGCGCCTCGCCATGGACCGCCGCGCGCTCGGAGAGGCGACTGCCGGGAGCCTGCTTTCGGAGCTGGAGGCGGCGGACCGGTCCGGCGGCGGATTCGACCCGCAACTCGTAAGGAAGCTCGAGGCCCTGTTCGCGCTCGACCCCGCCGCCTGCGCGCGCTTCGGGAAAAAACTGGCGGAAGCCGAGGTCCGGAGCCGGACGTTCCAATACGTTTCCACGGCCCTGGCTTCGGCCGGACACGCGAAGGCCCAGAAGGCGCTGATCGATGCCCTTCGTGCGCGCAGGAAAGACGGGCCCGCGTTGGTCGCGCTGATGTCGACCTTCGGGGACGTCCGGGACCCGGAACCCGCGCTATTGACCACGCTGGAGGAGATCGCCTTCGCGGGCGGGGAGGAACGGCCGGTCGTCGAAGCGGCGTGGAGCGCCTTGGGGACCGCCGCCGGAAATCTCGAGACGGCGCATTCCGACAGGGCGTCAAAGATCGTGGACACCCTGGTCCGCGAGGCGGCGAAATCCCGCTCGGAAGAAGAGACGGTCTCGCTATTGTCCGCCCTCGGGAACTCCGCTTCGCCCCGGGCGCTCCCCGCGATCCTGAAATGCCTGGGCGATCCTTCGGTCGACGTGCGGGCGGCGGCGGTGTCTTCCCTGCGGTTGATCGATGCGCCGGAGGTTGAGCCGGCGCTCCTCCGGGCGCTGGCCGCCGACCCCGCGGAACCGGTTCGCCGCCAGGCCGTCTCCGCCCTGCAGAACAGGGAAATGACGCAGACTGCCTTCGACGTGCAGGCGTCGGCGCTTCTCAAGGACGATTCCGCGAACGTCCGCATGCGTTTGCTACGGACGATGGCCGATGTTCTGACGCGGTACCCGAAGGCCCGGGCGGTGATCCGCGAGGTGGCGGAAAAAGACCCGTCAGAGGATATCCGCAAGGCCGCAGCGGGGATACTCGAGGACAATCCGGAGGAGGGGAAAGGTACGAAGTGATCGTTCCCCGGACGCGGCTGCCCCGGGTCGCGAGGGCGGGGAAGCGGTTACCTCCCGGCGATGACGACCTTCGCCGCCGCCAGGTAGTCGTTTCCGTACCGAGTTGTCTCACGGACGGCTTTTGCCGCCTCGGGGCCGAGGACCAGGAGGTTGTCGCGCGTCACGTCGGAAACGCCGACGATCAGCGGGTTGTCGCCGACGTGGGGATTCTTCAACGCCTGGTCCACCGTGTCGGCGTACCGGGCGACGCCGTGGGCGCGTATGACCGCCGGATCGACGCGCTTGGCGGAGAATACCGTGAGGAGCTTTCCCTCGCTCCCGCGCGTCGCGACGACGGGAAAAAGCTCCCTCTCGAAACGGAACCCTTCGATCTTGAGCACGAGGCCGGTGACCGGGCGGGCGCGGTCGTACGAGACGGCCGCGGAGCCGGTTCCGCCCGCGCCGCTCGCCGGCGAGGCGGCTCCTGCTGCCGGTCCCGCCTCAAAATACGCCGCGGGAACGTAGGCGGGCTCCTGCCGCCGCTCGACCGGGAAGGCCTCCAGCAGGGACGCGCCGGGGCGGCACTCCGGGGCGTCCGCCACGAGGCAGATCCGCAGCTCCACCGTGGCAGCCGGGATCTCCCCGTCCCAGGCCACCTCTTCCCTGACCTTCTGCGCTCCCCGGATGATTCCCTGCACCCGCGACTCGAGGAGGTATTCCTTCATCGCGTCGCCCATCGCGGTCGACCCGTCGACGCGCACGCCGTGGATGGTCTCCGCGAGGGCCCGTTGCGCCAGGACCTCCGCCGCCCGGATCGCCATGAGGCGGTCCCTCACCTTGTTCCCGCTGGGCTTTGCGGTGCCCTGGCCGACCCCGCGAACGTAACCCCCGACCCAGTCGACCTGCCCCCGGGGCGCATCGGCGGCTTCCGAAGCTGGGATCGAAACGGCCCAGATCATTGCGAGCGCGAGCGTCGCGAGACGGGTTCTCCATCGCTTCAAAGCGTGTCCTCCGTGCCGGGGCCGGCTTCGACGCAGGCGCCGAATCCCGGCGTTCTTCGACGCCCTGGTATATTACTATCGGAAAACGGATAAAATGGAAGCCGCTCCGGACCAGTCCGGGCGCGGGAGGCCGGTTATGAGAGCAGAACGTCCGCGGAGGTCCCGCCGGTCCGGGCCTGCCTTCGTCCTCGGCGGATGCGTCGCCGCGGCCCTTTCACTGGGCGTGACGTCGGCGCTTTCGCACGGCGCTCCGGCGGCGCAGGCGGGAGTTGCCGCCGGCACCCGGATCGTGCGGGGCGTGGTCGGGGACGGGGCGTGCGCGATTTCCGGGATGAGCGCGGAACAGTCCCAACTTCTCGCTCTCCAGAAGGCCCGCGCCGCGGCGATCGAGCGGGCCGCGGGCGTCAAGGTCGCCTCCGCAACTCTCGTCCGCGACGGCGCGGTCGCGGTCGACCTGATCCGGACCTACGCCCGGGGGTATGTGATCGCCGAGCGGGTCGAGTGGCTCCCGCTCGCCCAGTATCAGGACTCGCCCAGCAGGCCCCCGATCCCCGAGTATCGGGTCCGCATCGTGGCCGACGTGGCGGTTCCCGACCGGCCCGACAGTTCCGTGGGTCTGAGCGCCCGGCTGAACAGCCGGGTGTTCCGAAAAGGGGAGAAGGCCCGGATCGAAGTTGCCGCGGCGAAGGAGGCGCGCATCGCCCTGTTCAACATCACCGCCGACGACAGGGTCGTGATGGTCTTCCCCCATCCTTTTGAGCGGGGAAACTTCGTGGCGCCCGGGAAGCCCATCGTGTATCCCGGGGAAGGATCGCGGATCGAGCTCGTGATGCACACCCTTCCCGGCCACGCGCGGGATGCCGAGGCGTTTTTCGTGGTCGCCGTCGCCAAGGACGAGGAAGTTGATTTCGCGGCGACATTCGGATGCGGCACCTCTTATTCCCTGACGGCCTTTTTCGAGCGATACGCCGGGATCGCCCCCCACTCCGACGAGGTCATCCTTCCGTACACCGTCGAGGTGAACGAATAGCGGACAGCGCCTGACAGGCGTGTCCGGGGACCCGCCGCGCGCCTTCCTCCCCTGTAGCGAACGCCACAGCTATATCACTAAATTGAAGTACATCGATTCCGGGCGCCCCTGTCGGGATCGCGGCCGCATGCCAATTGTGAAATTTCCGCAGGCTGTGACGACGATTCTCGCCTGTCGCCACGTTTTCCCAACACGGTCCTGTGACAAATATCCCCCTATTGTCCAATGCCTTCTGTGGGTACGAAGTCCGGCATGCATCTTGAATTTCCCCATGCGGCGAGCGCCGACAGACGGCGATCGCGAACGCGGAGGGACGTGCGATGGGGCGCTACAGGCTGCGGAGTCTTCCATTCATCCTGATCGTCATCAGTGCGCTTGCCGCAGGGTGCGGCGGGGGAGGAGGAGACAGCCCCACCGTGGTCGGGCCGACTTCCGCCCTGGGTTGGGACCCGCCGGGAACGTACTCGGACAACGCGACCCTCGATCCGTACCAGGACCTCGAGTACTACGAGGTCTATGTCCGCGAGGATCCGAATTTCACGGACAACGATGCGCCCGTGGCCCTCATCAAGGCCGTGATGGACGATCCCACCGCGGGCGGGAACGGGAAGAAACTGGAGACCGAGTTCATCCTGGACAACATCAGCGCCTTTGTCGTCCAGGGGAAGTTCTACTACGTCTCGCTCAAGGCCGTCGGAGTGGACGGGCAGAAGTCGGCGTACATGAGCCCGGTCGCCTGGGACCAGCGGTCCTCTGCGCCCGTGCAGCCGCTGTAGGACGGTGACGGCAATGAAGAAGACATGCGCAGTGCTCCTCGTCGCCATCGCGACGGTCGTCGCGGTTTCCCTGCCGGCCAGCGGGGAAAACCGGCTCGTGTCCTGGAATCCCTCCACCACCTATACCGACGGAACGCCTTTCGTGGCGGGAACGACGGTCACGTACGACGTCTACTGGACCAGCGACGCCGCGCTGAGCCCCGCGTCGCTTCGGCGGATCGCCTCGTCGATCGCGGGAACCTCGACGACGTTCGACCCGGAGACCTTGGGGATACCGCGGGGACAGACCGCGTATTTCACGGCGGACGCCGTGCTTAACACGGGAGTGACGTCCTCCCTCGCGACGGCGTATGCGTGGAACGTGCCGACGCTGGTCTCGCTGTCGATCGCGGGCCCGTCGTCGGTGAACGAGAACGCGAGCGGAACGTACGCGGCGACGGCGGCCTGGAGCGACAACACGACGACGTCGGTGACGCCGTCGTGGAGCGAGAACTCGGCGTACGCGTCGATCGGCGCCGGCGGCGTGCTGACGACGACGGCGGTGACGGGGAACCAGCCGGTCACGGTGTCGGCGAGCTACACGGCGGGCGGGGTGACGCGGACGGCGTCGGCCTCGGTGACGATCGTGGAC
>Ga0316628_100000909_pt1 | contig 19808 bp, 16 predicted proteins | sample OWC_Aug_M2_C1_D5_FD_207648 | JGI IMG/M metagenome (GOLD analysis project Ga0316628, IMG submission 207648) | Wetland soil microbial communities from Old Woman Creek delta, Ohio, United States - OWC_Aug_M2_C1_D5_C | ecosystem: Environmental > Terrestrial > Soil > Wetlands | place: USA: Ohio... | reverse complement strand
CAAGGGCACCGGCAAGCAGTTCAACGTGTTCTTCGCCGGCGCGCTCGCCACCGTCAGTATCGCCCAGCCGCGGGTCGGCGGCAGCGGCTTCGACGTCGGCGGCAACGCGTTCGCGATCGCCGTGCCGATCGAGGACAAGCTGTACGTCAACGGGCGGGAGCAGACCGGCCAGACCCTGAAGTCGCTGCCCGCCCGCGCCAGCCTGTCGATCGGGCATCCGATCGGGAACTTCCTCAAGGCGACGTTCTCGTACGACGCGGCCTACAATCACTTCCAGCGCACGCGCGACACCGCCGCGAGCTTCACCCTGCCGGCGGACCACTTCGTGCACAGCCTGTCGCTCGATCTCAAGCTGGCGCGCGAGGGCTACCAGGCGACCGCCGGCGCCGGCTACAGCATGCGCTCGCAGTGGCGAGCCTGGGGCTATCCGGGGAATCCCGACTACGCTCCGGCCAACCGCAACTTCTGGCGCTGGGACGCAACGTTCAGCAAGACCTGGAGCTTCGCCGCCTTCCGCCGCTTCGGCATCGAGGCGGACTACCTCGGGGGGCGCAACCTCGACCGCTTCAGCAAGTACGAGTTCGGGTTCTTCGGCGGCTCGCGCGTGCACGGCTACGCCAGCAACCGGCTGCGCGCCGATCAGGTGTGGGCGACGCACGCCACGTACGGCTTCGGGATCGGCGACGTCTTCCGCATCGACGCCGCGGCCGACGTCGCCTGGGCGACCGACCGGCTCACCGGTCTCGACCACGAGCTGCTCGCCGGCGTCGGCCTGGTCGGCACGCTGGTCGGACCGTGGGAGACGGTGGTCAACCTCGACGTCGGGACGCCGGTCGCCGGACCCGAGCACGGAGCGGTCGTGTACGTGGTGTTCCTGAAGCTCTTCAAGTGAACGGCGGATGCTAGGGTGATGGCCGTGGTCGGCCGCTGGATTCGACGTCGCGTACTGCCTGCCACGGCGCTCCTCGTCGCCCTGGCCGCCCTCGGCTGCGCCTCGGCGCCGATGGGCCAGGCCGGCGGAGCCCCGCGCGTCGCGATCGCGACTCCGTTCGACGGCGTGCCGATCCGCTCAAGCGATGCGCTTCCGCCAGTGCCGCCCGCCGAGGGCCTCGAGCCGGCGCGCCAGAGCGCCCTGCTGGCGCTGCGCGGCGATTTCGCAGCGGCGTTGCAGGGCCGCGGCGTCGCCGTCGTCCAGGACGATCTCCCCGAGCTCACCGGCAAGCGGCCTTCGTTCGCGCGTATCGCGGCGCTCGGGCGCGCGCAGGACGCCGACGTGGTCGTCTTCTCCGAGCTGATCGCGTACGGCAACATCCGCCGCTCCTGGCTCTGGGTTCTCGCCGCCCAGGGCCTGGCGGCCGGCATCGGGCATGGCGTCGTGGTCGCCAAGGCGACCGGCAACTCGACCTACGGCTGGTGGGCGGGCGCCGGCGAGTTCGGCCTCGAAACCGCCACCTGGGTCGGCGGCGCGGTGCTCGGCAGCCGCGGCATCGACCCGGTGCTGCTGCGCGTCTGGCTGGTGCGCACACGCGACGGCGCGATCGTAGGCCACTGGACGCGGGAGGGGATGCGGCCGATGCGGCGCTGGTTCCGCAGCCAGGGAGAGCCGCCGCGCGACCAGCGACTGCGCGCCGTCGCCGATCGGGTCTTCTCCAAGCTCGCTCCGCGCATCGCCCGCCGCCTCGGGAGCCCGCCCGCGGCGCATTCGTGAGGCCGGCGCGCCGAAGCGGCGACCACCCGGCTTCGACTCCTGGGCCGGAATCCCTTATAGTTCATGCACTTGATGGCTGTCGAGGGATGAGGACCACAGTAGCCTCGGGAACGATGGGCGCCGCGAAGCGACGCAAGGTCCGGCAGGGCGGCGACCCCGCCGGCTGCCCCGCGAGCGCCCGCGAGGTGGGGTCGTGACTCGAGGCGAAGGTCCCGAGCCGGCGCACGGCGGCGCCGTCCCCGGCTTCTCGGCGGCGCTCGCCGAGGAGCTCCTGCCGGACTTCATCGCCGAAGCGCGGGAGCGGCTCGAGCACCTCGAAGAGCTGCTTCTCAGAACCCAGACCGAGACCGTGGCCGCGCGCCCCGTGCTCCTCGACGAGGTCAAGCGCGAGCTCCACACGCTGAAAGGCAACGCCGGGCTCATGGGCTTCACGTCCCTGCAGGCGAGCGCCCACCAGATGGAAGACATGGTGGGGGGTCTCGAGCCCGCGCAGCCCGCGGTCGGACCGATCCTCGGCGGCATCGATCACTTCCGGTCGGCGTTGGCGCGATTGACCGGCGAGGCCGGCCACGCCACCGCTCCGCAGCCTGCCGGCGAGGCGACCGGCGCCGAGGCGGCGGCCCCGGCGGCGCCCGGCGGGATCGAGAAGCTGGGCGGCGGCGTGCGCATTCCGTTCGCCGCCCTCGACTCCCTCGTCAACCTGCTCGCCGAGGTCGTGGTGGTGCGCAACCGGCTTGGCGACGCGCTGGCGCGCACCGCGCCGCTGCGCTCCCGCGAGCACGACGAGCAGGGCCGCTGGCGCGAGGTCGACGACGCCCACGAGCGCCTGGATGCGACGCTCGATCAGCTCCAGCAGCAGGTGCTCCGCCTGCGCATGGTGCCGCTGCACTCGCTGTTCCGGCAGCTGTCGCGCATCGTCCACGACACCAGCGTGCAGGAGGGCAAGCAGGTCCGCCTCGCCGTCGAGGGCGCCGACACCACGCTCGACAAGGCCCTGCTGGAGCTGGCGAGCGAATCGCTCGGCCATCTGGTGCGCAACGCGGTCATCCACGGCATCGAGCCACCGGAGGAGCGCCGGCGCGCCGGCAAAGACGCGAGCGGCATGGTACGGCTGGCGGCACGCGCCACGTCGCGCGAGGTGTGCATCGACGTCGAGGACGATGGACGCGGCGTGCAGAGCGCGGCCTTGCGTGCGGCGGCCGAGCGCGCCGGGCTGCGGCCCGACCCCGGCGCCGATGCGCTCGAGCTGCTCTTCCTTCCCGGCCTCTCGACCCGCGGCCAGGCCGACATCGCGGCCGGGCGCGGGATCGGCCTCTCGGCGGTCAAGGAGGCGGTGGCGCGGCAGGGCGGCGTGATCCAGGTGGCGTTCGCCGAGGGCCGCGGCAGCCTGTTCCGCCTGCGCCTGCCGCTCAACGCTTCGATCACCCGTGCCCTGCTGGTCAGCGCCGACGGCGAGGACTACGCGCTGCCGCTGCGCGCCGTCCTCGAAAGCTCGCGCCTCCAGCCCGGCGAGCTGCACGAGATCAACGGCGCCGGCGCCCTGCGCTGGCGGGGGCGGGTGCTCGCCGCACTCGACCTCGGCTGCGTCTTCTCGACCGCCGAGCGCCGCCGGCGCGACGGCTACGCCCTGATCCTGGAGGACGGCGACAATACCCGCGCTGTGGTGGTCGATCGCATCCTCGGCATCCGTGAGATCGTCGTCAAGGCGCTCGATCCGCTGGTGGCGGCGCTGCCCGGCGTCGCCGCCTCGACCCTGCTCGGCGACGGACGCGCGGTCCTGATCCTCGACCCGGCTTCGCTGTGCAGCATGTCTCCCATCCTCGGTGCGACGCCATGAGCCGCCGCCGCAAGGACCCCGAGGCCGGCAAGCAGGGCGCGGCCACCGAGCCCGAAGCCAAGCCGCCCCTCCAGCTGCCGTCCTCCGGCCTGGCGAGCGAGATCCTGGCCGCGATCGACGAACCCCGCACGGCAGTCGGGCCGCCCGCGGCGCCTGCGGGCCCAGGCCGCATCTATTCGTTCGCCGACAGCTTCGAGCGTCGCGAGGAGAGGCCCAGCGCGCCGGTCGAGCGTGAGGAGAGCTGGGTGGCCTTCGAGCTCGCCGGCGAGACCTACGCCCTGCCGGTCGCGCGCATCCAGGAGATCCAGCGTGCGCACGACATCACCCGGGTGCCCCATGCCCCGACGCCCGTGCGCGGCATCACCAACCTGCGCGGCAAGGTGCTGGTGGTCGTCGATCTGCGCGTCCGGCTCGGCCTGCAACCGGCCCCGCTCGACGCGCGCAGCCGCATCCTGGTCGTCTCCTCTCGCGAGCGCGCCCTGGGGCTCCTGGTCGACGCCGCCCGACAGGTGATCAAGCTCGCGCCGAGCCGCATCGAGCGACCGCCCGCCGACATCCTGACCGAGCGCTCGGAGTTCCTGGTCGGCGTCGTGCAACTCGGCGACGGCCTGATCGTCGTGCTCGACATCGACCAGCTGTTGCTCGTCCCCGAAGCGCTCGATGCACCCGGCCCGGGGAGCCAAGGAGCCGCGTGAACGATCGCGAACGCCTGCTACGTGACCACCCGGCGCAGCCGGTGGGAGGTGGAGAAATGAAGCCGATCCCTGAGCTCAGATCGCCTCGTCGGAACCGGCCCTGGCGCCGGCTCGCTCGCCGATGGAGACCGCTGAGGCTCGCCACGTTCGCCATGCTGGGCCTCGCCGCCCTCGGCAGGGCGTCTGCGGCGGCGCCCGCCGACTTCGTGGTGGTGGTCAACGCCGGCAACCCGGCGACCGGACTGTCGGTGGCCGAGCTGTCGCAGATGTTCCTGCAGAAGACGCCGCGCTGGCCGTCGGGAGAAAAGGTGATGGCCGTCGATCTGACCGAGGATTCGCCCGCCCGCGAGGCGTTCTCCAAGGCCATCCTCGATCGCCCGACCTCAGCGGTGAAGGCCTACTGGCAGAAGATGATCTTCTCGGGCCGCGACGTGCCGCCGCCGGAGAAAACCTCTTCCGCCGATGTCCTCGCCTTCGTGCGCAGCAACCCCGGCGGCATCGGCTATGTGCCCGCCGGCACCGACCTGCCGAGCGGCGTGCGGGCGCTCCAGGTGACGGATCTGGGCGGCGCGGCGGGCGGTGAGGAGCAGGTCTACACCCTCGAGGCCGGGATGACCCTCCCGGAGCCGATCGTCAAGCCGGAGCCGGCCTACACCGACGCCGCACGCCGGGCGCGGATCGAGGGCACCGTCACCGTCGAGGCGACGATCGACAAGCAGGGCAACGTCGTCGGCGCCAAGGTCCTCGAGGCGCTGCCGATGGGGCTCGACCGCTCGGCCCTCACCGCGGTCCGCAAGTGGAAGTTCAAGCCCGCCACCCGCAACGGCCAGCCGGTGGCCGTCAAGTACGTCCTTTCCGTGAAGTTCAGCCTGCAATGAGCGCCCCGACCGGCGGTACCCGCCCCGGTCGCCGATTGGGCGCCCTGTTCCAGAACCTGCGGTTCGCGCAGCGCGTCGCGCTGATGCCGGGGCTGGCGGCGGTCGGCCTGCTGGTGATCCTGGGAGTCATCCTCTTCCAGGGCTACCGCACCGAACGACTGCTGACCGGCATCCAGACCGGCTACACGCCGGCGCTCGAGACCGCCCGCGACCTCGAGGATTCGCTCGCCGCCATCCAGCGCGGCCTGCAGGATGCCGTGGCGGCGCGCGACGCCTCGCTGCTCGACGAGGTCGACACCCATCGCGCCGAGTTCCTCGCCGCGCTCAAGCGCGCGGCGAGCAACCCGACCATCCCGGTGGCCGATCGCGAGAGCATCGCCAAGTCCTTCGACGCCTACTACACCCTGGCGCGCGACAACAGCCAGCGCATGATCAACGGTGCGACCGGCGAGAGCCTGGTCGGAGCGCTGCGCTCGATGGGCGAGCAGTACAACGCCATCCGCACCTCGCTCGAGGCTTTCACCGCCCGCGGCCGCAAGGACATGGAGACGGCCTTCGCCACGGCGCGCTCCTATCAGCGACTCTCGGTCGGGATCATCATCGGCCTCACCCTGGGGATCGTGCTGGTTCTCGCGGCGCTCTCCTTCCTGATCATCCGCTCGCTCACCGTCCCCCTGCGCGAGGTCGTCGACGCGGCGGGCCGCCTGGCGCGCGGCGACATGTCGGCGTCGGTCGAGGTGCGCTCGCGCGACGAGATCGGCAACCTGTCGCTCGCCATGCAGCAGATGCTCGACTACCTGCGTGCCATGTCGGGCGCCGCCGACTCGATCGCCCAGGGCGATCTGCGCGCCACGATCGAGCCGCGCTCGGACGCCGATGCGTTCGGGCAGGCCTTCCGCACCATGACCGCCAACCTGCGCCAGGTGCTCGGCGACCTGAAGGGCTCCGCCGGGCAGGTCGCCTCGACCGCCGACGAGATCTCGGCCTCCGCCCTGCAAATCAAGCGCGGCGCCGAGAGCCAGTCGGGGGCCACCGAGGAGACCTCGGCCACCATGGTCGAGATGGCGAGTCAGCTCGACAGCGTCAACCGCTCGTCGCAGGCCCTGGCGAGCAACGTCGAGGAGACGTCGGCGTCGATGCAGGAGATGGCGACCTCGATCGAGGAGGTCGCCAAGAGCTCGGAGCGCCTGCTCGCCTCGGTCGAGGAGACCGCGACGACGATCGAGGAGATGGCGGCGTCCATCGAGTCGATCGCCTCCAAGGTGAACGTCGTCGACGAGGCCTCGCGCCAGGCCGCCACCGCCGCGACCGAAGGCGGCGAACGGCTGTCCGGCATCATCGTCGGCATCGGAGCATCGGGAAAGGACGTCGTCAAGATCGTGCGCATCATCGACGAGATCGCCGACCAGACGAACCTGCTGGCGCTCAACGCCGCGATCGAGGCGGCGCGCGCCGGCGACGCCGGGCGCGGGTTCGCGGTGGTGGCCGACGAGATCAAGCGCCTCGCCGAGCGCTCGATCCAGTCGACGCGCGAGATCTCGAGCTTCATCGAGTCGATGCAGAAGGACAGCGACGAGGCGGTGCAGCTCTCGCAGCGCGTCCTGCGTCACATCGTCGACTCGGTGAACCGCACGACCGACCTGGTGCGCAACGTGCAGACCGCCACCCAGGAGCAGAGCAAGGGCGCCAACCAGATCCTGCGCACCGCCAGCGGCATGCAGCAGGTCACCCAGCAGCTGGCGACCGCGGCGCGCGAGCAGGCGCAGTCGGCCCGGCAGATCATGACGACGACGACGTTGATGAACCAGATGACCCAGCAGGTCGCGGACGCGACCGCCGAGCAGATGGTCGGCGGCGACCAGGTGGTCAAGGCGGTGGATCAGATCGCGCAGGTGGCGCAGCAGTTCCTGACCGCCACCGAACAGCTCTCGAACGCGACCCAGAGCCTGGCGGGCGAAGCCGAGCGTTTGAAGGGTCTCTCCGCCGTCTTCAAGCTCTGAGCTCGCCAGAGAAAGGTTCCCCGCCATGACCACTGCGCAACGACCCACCGGCGCCGGCGAGATGTCCTGGGAGGACGCGACTCGCCTGCTCGAGAAGCTGCCCACGCTCTCGGCGAGCCGGCGCATCGACGCCATCGAGAAGCTCGTCCGCGTAACCAGCCCGGGGATTCGCGAGCGCGCGCTGCGTCTCGGCGCCAGCCTGCTGCCGGAAGAGCGCCTCGCCGAGCACGTGCACAACGACGCCGACGCGACGCTGCGCAACGCCGGGCTCGAGATGCTCAAGCTGCGCGGGCCGCGCAGCTTCCCGCTGGCCCTGCGGCTGCTCGCCGACGCCGACGAGGACGTCGTGCTGCAGGCGGTCCTCATCCTCGATCACCTGCGGGATCCACGGGCCCTCGAGCCGCTGCGCGGCGTCCTCGCCTCGACCGACCTCAACATCGTCCAGGCCGCGATCGTGGCGATCGGGCGGCTCGGCAACGCACGCTCGGTCCCCTACCTGCTGCCTTTCCTCGACGGCGATCCCTGGCTCCAGATGGCGGCCGTTCAAGCGCTCGGAGACCTGCGCTCGCCGCGCGCCGTGCCGGCGCTCGCCCGCCTGTTCTCCGACCTGTTGCTCGGATCGCTCGCGGTCGAGGCGGTGGCGCGGATCGGCGGCCCCGCCGCCCATCGCGCGCTCGCCGATCATTGGCTCCGCCACGCCGCCCAGCTCGACGCCGAGGCGGTGCTCGGCATGCTGGCGCACGTCCTCGAAGGCCTCGGCCGCGCCCCGGCGGGGCCCAAGGAGCTGGTGAAGAGCCTCGCCCGCCACCTCGCCGACGCGAGCCACGAGGGCCGCGCGGCGGCGGCGCGCTGCATTCTGACGCTCGGCCCGAGCAAGGCGGACGAGCCGGCCCTCGCCCTGCTCGTCGCCCTGGCCGAGGGAAACGGCGGCGACGCCGGAGCGGGCGGGGATGCCGTCAACGCCGCCGGCATCGAGACCACCAGTCTGCCCGCCTCGCTGGCGCGGCGGCCCGATCTCATCCCGGCGCTGCTGCGCCACGCCGGCACCCGCCGCACCTGGGGCCTGCTGCTCGCGTCGCGCCACCCCCGCCAGCTGCCGCGCCGCGAGTTCGTGGCCACGCTGCATGACGCCGGGCAGAGCCCGGAGGCCCTCGCAGCGGCGACCCACTGCCTGCTGCGGATGTCCACGGGGGAGTCCTCGGCGGCCCTGGGCAGGGCGCTCCTGGCGCTCTATCTGGGTCTGCCGCCGGAGCTGCGCGGCGAGCTCAATCCGGCGCTCAAGCGCCATCGCGCCTCCCTCGGCCGCGCCTTGCAGGCCCAGACCGGCGTCGGCACCGTCGATCGCGTGGTGCTCACGGCCCAACTCGGCTCGAAGCCGGGGGGCATTGCTCGCGAGATCGTCGGGCTCCCGACCCGCGATCGCCTGGCGGCACTCACCCAGCTCGCCGCCCACCGCCAGGTGATGCAGGCGCTCCCCTGGGCCGCCTGGCTGCGGGAAGCGCCGGGGACCTATGGCGCTGCCGCGGCCGAGGCGATCTCGGCCTCGCAGCTTGCCGACCTGCTGCCGCTCCTCCACGAGCTGCGCCCGGAAGACGTCCAGGCGCCGGTGCTGCGGGCTTGCGCCGAGCTGCGCGATCGCGGCGGGGTGCCGCTGGTGCTCGCGGTGCTCGCCGACCGCGCCGACTTGCGGCCCCTGGCGCTCGAGACCCTGGGCCGGATCGGCGGGCCCGAAGCGCGGCGAGCGCTGTCGCAGGCGGCCAAGAGCGGCGGCGACTCGCGCCTGGCGTACCGGGCCCTGGCCATGTGCGCCACCGAGGAGGACGAAGCGCTGTTCCGCGCCGCCACCGGCCACGAGGACTGGTACGTCCGGCTGGCCTGCGCCGAGGTGCTGGGGCGCTTCGCCCGGCCCGAAAACCTCGGCGCCCTCGCCCGCCTCGCGGGCGATCCCGTGCCCGCCGTCGCTCACCGCGCCCTGGCCGCGCTCGAGGGCTGAAGCCGGTGCAGGCCTCCGGCCCGCAGATGACCGAAGAGGAGTTCCTGCTCCTCAACGAGATCATCACCGCCGAGCTCGGCATCTCGTTCCCCGAGCACAAGCGCGACATCCTGGCCTCGCGCCTGCGTCCCCGGCTGCGCGAGCTGCACCTGCCGCGCTTCTTCGACTTCTACCTGCACCTGCGGTCCAACCTGGCGCGCGAGCGCGACCGGCTCATCGAGCTGGTGACCAACAACGAGACCTACTTCTTCCGCGAGACGAAGCAGATCGACGCCCTGTTCGGCCCGGGGCTCTGCGAGCTCCGGAGCGCGACCCGGTCGCGCTCCACGCTGCGCCTGCTGTGCGCCGGCTGCTCGAGCGGCGAGGAGGCCTTCACCCTGGGCCTGTACGCCCGCCAGCACGTCGTCGACCTGGCGGGCACCCGCTTCGAGATCGACGCGTTCGACATCGACGCCACGCGCATCGCGCAGGCGCAGACCGCGGTCTGGGGCCCGGGCTCCTTCCGCGCCACCTCGGAGGAGCAGCGCACGCGCTACTTCACCCAGCGCGGCGCCGAGCGCTGGGCGCTCAAGCCGGCCTACCGGCCCGGGGTGCGCTTCTTCACCGCGAACATCGTCGAGTTGCGCAGCTTCGCGCCCAGCGCGCCCTACGACGTGCTGTTCTGCCGCAACGTGCTCATCTACTTCTCCGAGCCGGCGCTGCACAGCGCCGTCGAGCACTTCGCCGCGGTCCTGCGGCCCGGCGGCCTGCTGTTCCTCGGCGCCGCCGAGTCGATCATCGGCATCTCCAGCCGTTTCGAGACCGTGCGACTCGGACCGGTGATCGCCTACCGGAGAATCGGGAAGTGAAGCCCCTGCGGGTCGCTCTCGCCGACGACTCCTCCTTCATCCGCCGAGCGGTCGCCCGGCTGCTCGCCGGGGAGCCGACGATCGCCGTGGTCGGTCTCGCCGCCTCGGGTGAGGAGCTGCTCGAGCATCTCGACGACTGGAAGCCGGAGGCGGTCGTCCTCGACCTGTCGATGCCGGGGATGGGCGGGCTGCGCACCCTCGACGCCTTGCGCGAGCGCGGCGGATGCGCGGTGCTCATCCTCTCGACCCACTCGCGCAAGGACGCGCCGCTGACCGTGGAGGCCCTGCACCGCGGCGCCGCCGACTTCATCGACAAGCAGCAGTACTCGCTCGTCGACTTCGACGCCCTGCGCGGCGTGCTGGTCGAAAGGCTGCACGAGATCACCTCGCGCGAGATGCCGCTCCCCGCGCCGGAGAGCCTGCGCGCGGTGGAAGCCGGCGGCGCGGAGGAGCCCCTCGCCAGCCCCGCCCCCGGGTCGATCGAGCTGGTGGCGATCGGCGCCTCGGCGGGCGGCCCGCCGGCGATCGAGAAGATCCTGGCGGATCTCGGCGCCGCCGTTGGCGTGCCCATCGCCGTCGTGCAGCACATGCCCGGCGCCTTCACGCGCTCCTTCGCGGAGCGCCTCAACGCCTACCTGCCGCTGCGCGTGAAGGAGGCTGCCCACGACGAGCTGCTGAGCGCGGACGTGGTCTACATCGCCCCCGGCGGCATCCACCTGCGCATCGAGAGCGCCCACGATCGCTTGCGCGCCGTCCTCTCCGCCTTCCCGGAGGACGCGACGCATCGGCCCTCGGTCGACGAGATGTTCAACTCCGCGGCGCGGGCGACCCGGGGCCGCATGGTGGCGGTGCTGCTCACCGGCATGGGGCTCGACGGCGCTGCCGCCATGGTCCATCTGGCGCAGTCCGGCATCCACACCATCGCCCAGGATCGCGCCTCCTCGGCGGTTTTCGGGATGCCGCGCGCCGCGATCGAAGCGGGGGGCGCCCAGGAGGTCCTGGCCCTCGACGCCATCGGGCCGCGGCTCCTGCAGCTGGTCGCTACAGGCGAGCGATGATGTCCAGGATCTCCTTGTGCTGGAACGGCTTGCGAACGTAGGCCGCGGCACCGGCGCGCAGTCCGGCCACCGTGTCCTCCTCCTTGCCCTCGGTGGTGACGATCACCACCGGAATCTTCGCCAGGCCGGCCTCGGCCTTGAGCCGGCGCAGCAGCTCGAGACCGTTCATGCGCGGCATGTTGATGTCGAGGAAGATCAGGTCGACGTCGGGGTGCTCGGCGAGCCGTAGCAGGGCGTCCATGCCGTCCTGGGCGCTGACCAGCGACACCTTGGGCAACAGTGCGCGGAACAGCTTGTGCATCAGCATGGAATCGTCGACGATCAGGACCTTGGACGGTTGCATCGTCTTCTCCTCGGACGGGCTCGCCTCCCCCGAAGATACGACTCCTGCCGCGCCGGTGACAGGAGCGAGCTCGGGGTGCCGCTGCCCAGGACTTCCCTACCATTCTGTCAGCGTTGCCGGCTCCAAGGCGAGTCCTCGCGGGAGCTACCGGGGCGATGAGCTTCGACGACGACCAGGGCCCTGAGACGCCCGCCCCCGGCGGCGATCCCGTCGAGCTCGAGATCACCGACGTCCTCGACCTGCACAGCTTTCCGCCCGGCGAGGTCGCGGATCTGGTGCGCGACTGGCTGGACGCCGCTTACGCCCGCGGGCTGCGCGACCTGCGCATCATCCATGGGCGCGGGATCGGCGTTCAGCGCCGCACCGTGCGTACGCTCCTCGAGCGCGATCCGCGGGTGGTGGGCTTTGGCGACGCCCCCGCCGAGGCCGGCGGCTGGGGCGCCACCTGGGTCAAACTCCGGTAGTCTGGCGGTAAGAACTCCCCCGAGCGCCCATGACCCCGGAGCGGGGCAAGAGCGCCGGACGAGCGACCATGCGCTCCGTGCCCACCACCCGCAGCGAGATTCTCGCCGGGATGCGCCGCCAGGCTCGCCTGCTCGGGCAGACCATGCGCCGCCGGCGCGCCCGGTTCGTCTACAGCACACGCTACTCGCTCGACGTCCCCGGAGTGCTGGTCGACCCGATTCGTGGCGAGCGCATCCTCGCCTGGCTGGCGCTCGAGGGGCTGCTGCGGCGGCGCGACGTGCTGCGGCCCAAGCCGGCGACCTTCAAGGCGCTGCGCCGGGTACACGCCGACGACTACCTTGACGCGCTCTACCTGCCGGGATCGCTCGAGTCGATCATCGGCTTCACCGTGCCCGATCCGCTGCAGAGCCGCATCCTCGAGATGCAGCGCTGGATGGTCGGCGGCACCGTGCTCGCGGTCGAGACCGCGCTCGCGACGCGCGGCATCGCGCTCAACCTGGGCGGCGGCTTCCACCATGCGCACCGCGATCGCGGCGCCGGGTTCTGCGCCTACAACGACGTGGCGGTGGCGATCACCGAGGCGCGCGAGGCGGGCTTCTCCGGCAGGACTCTGGTCGTCGACCTCGATCTGCATGACGGCGACGGCACGCGCTCGATCTTCTCCGGCGACCCCGACGTCTTCACGTTCTCGATCCACAACCGTCCGTGGAGTCCGTCGGACGCCACGATGTCCTTCAGCCTGGCGCTCGGCACCGCGATCGATGACGCCGCCTACCTTGCCGCGCTGCGCGCCCACCTGCCGGAGGTGGTCGCCCGGTTCCGCCCCGATCTGGTCGTCTTCGTGGCGGGTGCCGACCCCGCGATCGACGATCGCCTGGGCGACTGGAAGATCACCGGCGCCGGAATGCTCGAGCGCGACAGGTTCGTGCTGCGGACCGTGCGCGGCCACACCGATCGCCCGCTGGCGGTGGTGCTCGCCGGCGGCTACGGCCCGGACTCCTGGCGCCACAGCGCGCGCTCGTTCTCGCTGCTGGCGAGCGGTCGCGCGCACGAGCCGCCGCCAACCGAGACGATCACCCTCCACCGCTACCGCCAGCTCGCGCGATTGCTCAGCCCGACCGATCTCGCCGGGCCGGCCGGCGACGGCGACTGGGGCCTGAGCGATGAGGACCTGCTCGCCGATCTCGGCGGAGCGCCACGCCAGACGCGGTTGCTCGGCTTCTACACCGAGCAGGGGGTCGAGCTCGCCCTCGAGCGCGCCGGCCTGCTCGACCGCCTGCGCGCGATCGGATTCACCCAGCCGCAGGTAGCCTTCGACCTCGGCAACCCCAGCGGCCAGACGATCCGCATGTACGGCGAAACGGAGCGCCACGATCTACTGGCGGAGGTGCGCGTGCGGCGCGACCGCCGCACCCTCCCCGGGTTCGAGCTGCTGGCGGTGGAGTGGATGCTGCTGCAGAACCCGCGCGCCACGTTCACCCAGGACCGCCCGCCGCTGCCGGGGCAGAAGCACCCGGGCCTCGGAATCGCGGAGGACGTCATCGCCCTGCTGATCCTGGCTTGCGACCGGCTGCACCTCGATGGCATCTCCTTCGTACCGTCGCACTTCCATCTGGTGGCGCCGGTCTTCGGCTCCATGCACTTCCTGGAGCCCGCGGACGAGGCCTACACGCGCGCGCTGCGCGACGCGGTCGCCGGCCTGCCGCTGCCCGAGGCCACGCGCGCCATTGCCGACGGGCGGGTGGTCGACGCGCGAACCGGCGAGTCGCGGCCCTGGCACCCACGACCGATGATCTTCCCGGTCGCGCCTCGTCTCAAGGAGCACTTCGGCGCGGACTACGAGCGCGCGGTCGAGGAGTCCCTCGCCGCCCAGACGATGAAGCTGCGCGACACCTAGCGCCGAGCGCCGGGCGCGACGCGTTTCTGCTCGAGCAGCCAGCTCCACAGATCGGGCGAGTTGAAGGTCGGGTCCCAGGCGTCGTGACCGACGAACGGGTACTCGGTGTAGCGCAGACGCGCGCCCCGGGCGGCCAGCTCAGCCGCCATGCGGCGCGCCTCGCCGATCGGCACGACCGGATCCTCGGCGCCGTGGAACATCCAGATCGGGAGCGCGGCGACGGCGCGCGCGATCTGCGCGTAGGGATCGGCCGCGGGATCGGGCACCTTCACCCCGAGGAGCTCCGGCTCGTGCGGCGGCGGCAGCACCCCGGCACAGACCGGAACGATTGCGGCGAAGCGGTCCGGATGATCCATCGCCAGCTGCCAGACCCCGTAGCCGCCCATCGACATCCCGACCAGATAGATACGGCCGGTATCGATCTTCCATTCGGCCTCGACCGCGTCGAGGATGCGCACGACGTCGGACTCGGTCTCATCGCGCCAGCGTCCCCCTTCCGGCGCCTGCGGGAAGACGGCCACGAGCGGAAACCACTGCGCGTGGGCACGAATCGCGGGCGCCAGCCCCTCGCGCAGCTGCGCGGCGTTGTCGGAGCCGCGCTCGCCCGAGCCGTGCAGGTAGACGACCGCCGGCCAGGGCCGCGCGGACGTGTACTCCGGTGGCACGTAGACCTGGTAACGAACCTGCCGCTCGCGGAGCTTGAGGGTGCGCGCGAGAAAGCCGCGCTCCGTCTGCGCCGAGGCGGCGACCGCCACGAGCGCCAGTGCGCCGAGCATCCCGATGAGCCTGAGCATCCCGCGCTATCCTCCGCCGCCCAGGAACACCGTGGTCAGCAGCGGCACGTAAGTGATCAGCAGCACGCCGCCGAGCAGCACCAGGAGCATCGGCAATACGGCGCGGTAGGTCTGCAGGATGGGCTTCTCGAAGCGGTACGAGGCGAGATAGAGGTTGAGACCGACCGGCGGCATCAGGTAGCCGAGCTCCAGGTTGGCGATGAAGATCACCCCGAGATGGACGGGATGGATGCCGAAGGCGAGGCCGAGCGGCGCGATCAGCGGCACCACCACGGCGATCGCCGAGAAGATGTCCATCAGGCAGCCGCACAGCAGCAGGAACAGATTGAGGCCGAGCAGGAACACGTACTTCGAGTGCACGTGCTGGCGCGTCCAGTCGAGCAGGTGGGTCGGCACCTGCGCGTCCACCAGGTAGCTCGTCAACCCCACCGCCACGCCGAGGATGATCAGCACTCCGCCGACCAGCAGCGCCGAGCGCCACAGCACGCCCGCGAGGTCGCGCCCCCAGCCGAGATCGCGGTAGATGCCGCACTGCACGATCAGGGCGCAGGCCGCGGTGAGCGCCGAGGCCTCGACGATCGTCGTCAGGCCGGAGAACAGCCCGAACAGCACGATCACCGGCAGCAGCAGCTCCCACTTGCTGCCCCACACCGCGGCCACCGCCTCGCGGCCGTCGAAGCCGACCCGCGTCGTCTGCGCGCGGCGGCCCTCGCGCACCCCCAGCCCGGCGGCGATCAGCAGCATGATCCAGCCCGGCAGCTGGCCGCCGCGGAAGAGGTCGGTGATCGGCACCCGCCCGACGATGCCGTAGAGGATCATCGGCAAGGACGGCGGGAAGAGGAGCCCCAGCGAGCCCGACGCGGTCAGCAGGCCGATCGAGAAGCGCTCGTCGTAGCCGTCGGCGCGCAGCGCCTTGTACAGGAACGGCCCCAGCGCCAGGATGGTGACGCCCGAGCCGCCGGTGAAGGTGGTGAAGAACGCCGACAGCACGACGCACATGACCGCGGTGCCGCCCGGCACCCAGCCGAACAGGGCGCGGAACAGGCGCAGCAGGCGCTGCGGCGCCTTGCCCTCGGCGAGCACGAAGCCGGTCAGCGTGAAGAGCGGAATCGCCGGCAGCGCCGGGTTCACCGCCAGGCGGTAGGTCTCGCTCGGCACCGCCGCGATCGGCACGCCCTCGGCCATGAACAGCAGCACTGCGGCGCCGCCGAGCGCGGCGAAGAGCGGCGCGCCGAGCGCGGTCGCCGCCGCGACGATCAGCAGGCCCGGCCAGGCGGCGTGGCCCTCCAGCCACTCCGGCTTGGCGCCGAGCAGCAGGCCGGCGCCGACCCCGAGCGCGGCGATCGCCCGGATCGTCGGCCGCGAGCCCGAGCGCCGCACCAGGCGCCAGGCGATCAGCGCGAAGGAGATCGGCAGGACGAGCAGGACCACCCACAGCGGCGCGGCGGCGAGCCGATCGCCGGCCTCGCGCTCGGTTTGCACCAGCGAGAACGCGGCGCAGGCGAGCAGCGTCGCCACCCCGGCGCCGACCGCGGAGGCGATGACCTTCGCCACCTCGCGGACCCGACCCTCGGGCAAGAACTCGCCGGTGGCGAGCGCCAGCAGGCGCCCGTCGCGCGCCGCCAGCGCCGCGCCCAGGAAGCCGACCCAGAGCACCAAGTGCTGGACGATCGGCTGCGAGGCCGGGATGCCGGTGTGGAAGACCTCGCGCGCCACCATCTCGGCGAGCGGCAAAACCACCATGACCGCCAGCGCCAGCGCGGCCAGGCCCTGCTCTCCCCGGCGCAGCCAGGCGCTCAGCGCTTGTCTCCCGGGTTGGCCTTGCGCCAGGCGTCGCGGGCCTGGAAAACCATGTCGAAGGCCTCGGCCGGCACCACCACGCCGCGCATCGTCGCGTCGAGCTTCTCCGCCTCGGTGCGCCACCGCGCCTCGGCGGCGGCGTCGAGCGGCACGATCTTCAGACCGCGCTTGACCATCTCGTCGACCGCCGCCTTGTCCTGCTTGGGGATCTCGGAGCGCACCTTCTGCTCGAGGCGCACCGCCGCGTCGAGCACCTTGGCGCGGTCCTCCGGCGAGATCTGGTCCCAGGTCTTCTTGGTCATCACCGTCGCGCCGACCAGCGGGCCGAAGCCGAGCTGCAGCATGTTCGGCACCTGGCGGTACCACTGCAGGGTGAGCGCCGCGAGCGGGGTGGTGGGGATCGCCTCGATCATCCCGGTCTGCAGGGCGGTCGGCACGTCGGTGGTCGCGATCGACACCGGCTCGAAGCCCTGCTCCTTCCACCAGCTCGTCATCTGCTCGTCGCCGGCCCAGGAGAAGAGCTTCGCCGCCTTGAGGTCGGCGATGGTCACGATCGGCTTGCGGCTGAACAGGTTCACCCAGCCCGCCTCGGTCCAGTCGAGCAGCACGAAGCCCTTGGCCTCGAGCCGCTTCGCGAGCTCGGGCTTGAGCGCCGCCAGGACGCCGCGCAGCTCCTCGTAGGAGGAGAAGAACATCGGCAGGCGCAGGGCCTTGAAGCTCGGGTCGATCTCCGACAGCCCGACGGCGGTGAGCATCGCCCCCTGGAGCTGGCCGATGCGCATCTTGCGCACCATGTCGGGATCGTCGCCGGCGACGCCGCCCGCGTAGAGGCGCATGGTCACCCGCCCCTGGGTCGCCGAGCTCCAGTCGGCCTCCATCTCCTTGTACATCTGGTGCCAGATGGTGCCCTCGGGCACCAGGGTGGCGAGCTTGACGACCACGGGCTCCGCCGGCGCGGGCGCCGGCATCGCCAGCGACACGAGCGCCAGCGCCAACAGCAGGGGAATGGTGCGGGTCCTCACGGGGTTGCCTCCTCCAGGAAAAGCTCGTCTTCGCGCGCCTTCAGAGTGCGGGCGCGGCGCTGCGCGACCAGGTTGGCGAGGCGGCTCGCCGGCTGGGCGTCGGGGTCGATCGCCAGGGCGCTCGCCAGGGCGGCGTCGAACCCCTTGCGGTCCTGCCGCGCCACCGCCACGCTCTCGGCCCAGGTCACGTAGATCCCGGCGTCCCTGCCGCCCGACAGCGCCAGCGCGCGCTCGTAGTGCCGTGCGGCGCGCTCCGGCGAGCCGCCCATCGCCGGCGACAGGGCGTCGAGCGGCAGCAGTGCGGCGTGGATGGCGCCGTGCTCGAAGCCCTCGTCGAGCGCCAGGGCGCGTTCCAGCAGGGCGCGCACCGCAGGCAGGTCGGCGAGCAGCTCGGGGTGATCCTTGCCGACCGAGACCGCCCCACCCCAGGCGGCACCGCTCCAGTACAGGAGAGCGACGTCGGCGCGGTCACAGGCCGCAACCGCCTGCGTCGGGTGCTGCTGCAGCGCGGTGGCGATGCCGGGATGGCTCACCTCGAGCCCGCGCAGGCCGTAGTCGCGCCCGCGCAGATAGAGCCGTCGTGCCCGCTCGCGCTCGGCCCGCGCCGCCGCGTAGTCCTTGATCTCGAGCTCGCGCGCGTCGGTGTCGACGAAGGCGTACGCGTACTCGGTGAAGCCACGCGCCGCGGCCCGCAGCAGATCGGGATCGCGGGGGTCCTCGGCGAGCAGGGACTCGATCGTCTTCAGCGCGAACGGTGTCGCGTCGCGGACGAGCTGCGGGTCGTCGTCGCTCGCCCACACCTCGCCGCCGCCGGCGAGCGACCTGGCGACCGAGTGGATCGCCGCCCGGCGCACGACCGAGCAGCCGGACAGCAAGAGGCACGCGGCGACGCCGATCCAGATCCCTCGTCCTGTCGCCCGAGCCATATCCGCGCTGTCGCCCCGGGGAGACTGTAGCGGCCGCCCCCGAACAGGGTCAAGCGTTGGAACCGGGCCAGGAAACCGCCCCGCGGGGCTCCAAGGTGAACTTCGCGCCCCGCGGCACGTAGGATCAGACCATGGGACGACGGCGCAAGACCGCCCGCAAGCCGGGTCTCGAGGCGTTCCTGCGCGACTACACGGCGGGATTCAACGTCCAGGAGCTGCGCCGGCTCCTCGACCGCGACGCGACCCGCGCCTACGAGGTGCTGACCCGTGGGCGCCGGCCCGCCGAGCAGCCCCGGACCCGTCTCAAGCGCTTTCTGCTGCGCTGCAAGCTCGTCTTCCTTGGCATCTCCTACCAGCTGCCACCGGCCCGGCGGCTGATCTTCGGACTGTCGGTCGTCTTCGCGATCCTCGGCGTGCTCAACGTCGACTTCAACGTCTCGCGCGAAGGCACCCACATCAGCGTCCAATCGCAGCCGCTGTTCTTCGTCCTCAGCCTGCTCGGAATGGGCTTCCTCCTGGTCATGGAGCTGGTCGACCGCATCCTGGTCCGCGACGAGCTGCAGGTGGCCCGCCAGCTGCAGCGCGACCTGCTGCCCAAGGACGCACCGCAGGTCCCCGGCTATGCCTTCGCCCACTCCTATCGCACCGCCAACGACGTGGGCGGCGACTACTACAGCTTCCTGCCCCTCGCCGACGGCCGCCTGGCCATCGCCGCTGGCGACGGCAGCGGTCACGGCATCGCGGCGGGCCTGCTGATGGCGATCGCCAACGCCGTGCTGCAGACGATGATCGAGATCGACCCCACCCCGGCGCGGGTCGCCGAAACGCTCCACCGCGTGCTGCGCAAGACCGGCGATCACCGCGCCTTTCTCTCGTTGTTCTACGCCGTCCTCGAGCCCGCGACCGGCCGCCTCCAGTACGTCTGCGCCGGGCACCCGTTCCCGCTCCTGCGCCACGCCGACGGCACCGTCGAGGAGCTCGGCCAGGGCGGCTTCCCGCTCGGCCTGCGCGACCGCCTCGAGCTCCACCCCGGCGAGGCCACGCTCGCGCCCGGCGATCTCATCCTGCTCTACACCGACGGCCTCCCCGAGGCGGTCGACCCAACCGGCACCCACGCCTTCGGCTTCGACCGGCTGCGCACTCTGCTCTCCGGCGGCGGCACCGCGCAGGAGGTCCACGACCGCATCCTCAAGGCCTTCGAGCTCCACGTCGGAGAGGAAACGCTGCACGACGACATGACGATCGTGGTGATGACGCGGCCGCTGGCCTGACCCGATGAACACGTTCCGAATCGCCCTGGCGAACCTCCGGTTCCCGGCGACTCCCGAGGAGTCGGTCACGCTCGCCGAGCAGGCGATCGCCCGGGCATCCAGCGAAGGCGCCGAGCTCATCTGCTTCCCGGAATGCTTCATTCCCGGCTACCGGGGACCGGGGAAGCCGGTGCCTCCCCCGAACCCGGAGTTCCTCGAACGCGCCGGGTCCACGATCGCCCGCGCTGCCGCAACGGCCAATCTCGCCGTCGTCCTCGGCACCGAGCGCGTGGT
>Ga0316628_100000908_pt1 | contig 19816 bp, 31 predicted proteins | sample OWC_Aug_M2_C1_D5_FD_207648 | JGI IMG/M metagenome (GOLD analysis project Ga0316628, IMG submission 207648) | Wetland soil microbial communities from Old Woman Creek delta, Ohio, United States - OWC_Aug_M2_C1_D5_C | ecosystem: Environmental > Terrestrial > Soil > Wetlands | place: USA: Ohio... | reverse complement strand
TGCCGGGCGACAACGTGGCGATGCAGATCGAGCTGATCCAGCCGATCGCGATGGACGAGGGGCTGCGCTTCGCGATCCGCGAGGGCGGCCGAACCGTCGGCGCCGGCGTCGTCGCCTCGATCATCGAATAACAGGCGTCAGGCGACGCGCCATCGGGCGCAGCAAGGAAACGGGATATGGAAAGTCAGAACATCCGCATAAGGCTCAAGGCCTTCGACCATCGCGTGCTCGACCAGTCGACGCACGAGATCGTCAATACGGCGAAGCGCACGGGAGCCAGGGTGCGGGGTCCGATCCCGCTGCCGACGCGGATCGAGCGCTTCACGGTGCTGCGCTCGCCGCACATCGACAAGAAGTCGCGCGAGCAGTTCGAGATCCGCACCCACAAACGGTTGCTCGATATCGTAGACCCCACGCCGCAGACGGTCGACGCGCTGATGAAGCTCGACCTCGCGGCCGGTGTCGACGTCGAGATCAAGCTTTAGGACAATGGCGATGCGCGCGGGCATCATAGCACAGAAGGTTGGCATGACCCGGGTCTTCACCGGTGAGGGCGAACACGTGCCCGTCACCGTGCTGAAGCTCGACTCGTGCCAGGTGGTCGACGTCAAGACGACCGAGAAGCACGGTTACAACGCGGTGCAGCTCGGCGTCGGCAAGGCCAAGGTGAAGAACGTCAGCAAGGCGCTTCGCGGCCACTTCGCCAAGGCGAAGGTGGAGCCGAAGCGCAAGCTGGTCGAATTCCGGGTCAGCGCCGACTCGCTGCTCGAGGTGGGGGCGGAGATTACCGCGAACCATTTCGTCGCGGGCCAGCGCGTCGACGTGTGCGGCACCAGCATCGGCAAGGGCTTCGCCGGTTCGATGAAGCGGCACAACTTCGCCGGCCTCGAGGCCAGCCACGGCGTCTCGATCAGCCATCGCAGCCACGGTTCGACCGGCAACCGGCAGGATCCGGGCCGCACCTTCCCGGGCAAGAAGATGGCGGGCCATCTCGGCGACGAGCGCTGCTCGGTGATGAACCTGACCATCGTGTCGACCGATGTCGAGCGCGGCCTGATCATGGTTCGCGGTGCGGTGCCCGGCGCGAGCGGCGGCTGGGTGCTGGTCACCGACGCCAAGAAGAAGCCGCTGCACAAGGACGCGCCGCTGCCGGCCGGGCTGCGCACGGCCGCAGCGCCCGCCGGTGCGCCGGAAGGCGCCGCCGAGAGCAAGGTTTGATCCCGATGAAGTGCGACGTCATCACCCTCGACAACAAGTCGGCCGGCTCGATCGAGCTTCCCGAGGCGGTGTTCGGCCTGCCGGTGCGGAGCGACATCCTCGCCCGCATGGTGCGCTACCAGCTCGCCAAGCGGCGCGCCGGCACGCACAAGGCCAAGGGCATCAGCGACATCAGCGGCACGACCAAGAAGCCTCATGCGCAGAAGGGCTCGGGGCGCGCCCGTCAGGGCAGCCTGCGCTCGCCGCAGTTCCGCGGCGGCGCGGTGATCTTCGGTCCGGTGGTGCGCGATCACGGCCACCAGCTCAACAAGAAGGTGCGCCGCCTCGCGCTCAAGACCGCGCTGTCCAGCAAGTGCGCCGAGGGCAAGCTGATCGTGCTCGACGAAGCCAGGCTCGGCGACTCCAAGACCAAGGAGCTGACCAAGCGCCTGGACAAGCTCGGCTGGCATTCGGTGCTGGTGATCGACGGTCCGGCGGTCGACGTCAATTTCGCGCGCGCGGCTGCGAACATCCCGAAGGTGGACGTGCTGCCGCAGCAGGGCGCCAATGTCTACGACATCCTGCGCCGCGATACGCTCGTGCTCACCAAAGACGCCGTCAAGCACCTGGTCGAGAGATTGTCATGACAGCCCGGCGCATGAAGCCCGTTCAGATGAGCCCGCTTAAGGCCTACGACGTCATCCTGTCGCCGGTGGTGACGGAGAAGTCGACCATGGGCTCGATGCACAACCAGGTCACCTTCCGGGTGCCGCTGACCGCCACCAAGCCCGAGATCAAGGCGGCGATCGAGGCGCTGTTCAAGGTCAAGGTGAAGGCGGTCAATACGGTGCGCCGCCAGGGCAAGCTCAAGCGCTTCCGCGGCTTCCTCGGCAAGCGGCCCGACTTCAAGAAGGCGATCGTTTCGCTGGCCGAAGGCCATAGTATCGACGTGACGACGGGAATCTAGGCGATGGCACTCAAGAGCTACAGGCCCATTACGCCGTCGCAGCGCGAGCTGGTCCTCGTCGACCGCTCCGAGCTGTGGAAGGGCAAGCCGGTTCGCGAGCTGACCGAGGGCTTGAGCAGCCAGGGCGGCCGCAACAACCTCGGGCGCATCACCATGCGCCATCGCGGTGGCGGCCATAAGCGGCGCTACCGCGTCGTCGATTTCAAGCGGCGGAAGTTCGACGTTCCGGCGACCATCGAGCGCCTGGAATACGACCCGAACCGCTCGGCGTTCATCGCGCTGGTCAGGTACACCGACGGCGAGATCGCCTACATCCTGGCGCCGCAGCGGGTGAAGGCGGGCGACACGGTGGTCTCGGGCGAGCGCGTCGACATCAAGCCCGGCAATGCGCTGCCGATGGAGAATATTCCGGTCGGCACCATCATCCACAACATCGAGATGCGTCCGGGGAAGGGCGGCCAGATCGCGCGCAGCGCCGGCACCTACGCCCAGCTGATCGGCAAGGACGCGGGCTTCGCTCAGCTCCGGCTGGGGTCGGGCGAGCTGCGCATGGTTCCGGCGCGCTGCATGGCCACCATCGGCGCGGTGTCCAACCCGGACCAGAAGAACATCAACATCGGCAAGGCCGGCCGCAACCGCTGGCTCGGCTGGCGCCCCTCGGTGCGCGGCGTGGCGATGAACCCGATCGACCATCCGCACGGCGGCGGCGAAGGCCGCACCTCGGGCGGTCGCCATCCGGTGACGCCGTGGGGCAAGCCGACCAAGGGCAAGAAGACCCGCGGCAAGAAGGCGTCGGACAAGTACATCATGCGTCGCCGGAACAAGCGGTAGGAGAAGACACGTGGCTCGTTCAGTCTGGAAAGGCCCGTTCGTCGACGGCTATCTTCTCAAGAAGGCGGAGAAGGTGCGCGGCGCCGGCCGGAACGAAATCATCCGTATCTGGTCCCGGCGGTCGACCGTCCTGCCGCAGTTCGTCGGGCTGACCTTCGGCGTCTACAACGGCCAGAAGTTCATTCCGGTGCTCGTCACCGAAAACATGGTCGGCCACAAGTTCGGCGAATTCTCGCCGACCCGCACGTTCCGCGGCCATGCCGCCGACAAGAAGGCGAAGAGGACGCCGTCGCCAGCATGAGCAAGCCATCCGCACCCCGCCGCGTGGCCGAGAACGAGGCGATGTCCTATGTGCACGCCATCCGCACCAGCCCGCGCAAGCTCAACCTGGTCGCCGAGTCGATCCGCGGCAAGGACGCCGCCTCGGCGCTGGCCGAGCTGTCCTTCTCCAAGCGGCGTATCGCCGGCACGGTGAAGAAGGCGCTGCAGTCGGCGATCGCCAACGCCGAGAACAATCACCAGCTCGACGTCGACCGGCTGGTCGTCGCCGAGGCCACCGTCGGCCGCGCGTTCGCCATGCGCCGCTTCCGTCCGCGCGCACGCGGCCGGGTCGGCAAGATCGTCAAGCCGTTCAGCAATCTCACCATCATCGTGCGCGAGCGCGAGGAGCAGAGCTAGATGGGCCAGAAGGTCAATCCTGTCGGTTTCCGGATCGGCATCAACCGGACCTGGGACTCGCGCTGGTACGCCGACGCTTCGTACGCCAAGCTGCTGCACGAGGACATCCGGCTGCGCGGCTTCCTGTTCGGCAAGCTGAACCAGGCCGGCGTGTCGCGCATCGTGATCGAGCGGCCGGCGAAGAAGGCGCGGGTCACCATCCATACCGCGCGGCCCGGCGTGGTGATCGGCAAGAAGGGCGCCGACATCGAGAAGCTGCGCCTGGAGCTGTCCAAGATGACCGGCAGCGAGGTGCACCTCAACATCGTCGAGATCCGCAAGCCCGAGATCGACGCCAAGCTGGTGGCCGAGAACATCGCCCAGCAGCTCGAGCGCCGGGTCGCCTTCCGCCGCGCGATGAAGCGCGCGGTGCAGTCGGCGATGCGCCTCGGCGCCGGAGGCATCCGCATCAACTGTTCCGGCCGGCTCGGCGGCGCCGAAATCGCCCGGATGGAATGGTACCGCGAAGGCCGCGTGCCGCTGCACACGCTGCGTGCCGAAGTCGATTACGGCACCGCGACGGCCAAGACCACCTACGGCACCTGCGGCGTGAAGGTCTGGGTGTTCAAGGGCGAGGTTCTCGAGCACGACCCGATGGCGCAGGACAAGCGTGCGCTCGAACAGGCGCCGGCACGCTAGGATCAGGGACTAGGGACGATGCTTTCTCCTAAGCGTACGAAATTCCGCAAGGCCCACAAGGGTCGCATCCATGGCGCGGCCAAGGGTGGCACGACGCTCAACTTCGGCGCCTTCGGGCTGAAGGCGATGGCGCCCGAGCGCGTCACCGCGCGCCAGATCGAGGCGGCGCGGCGCGCGATCACGCGCCACATGAAGCGCGCCGGCCGGGTCTGGATCCGTATATTCCCGGACGTGCCGGTGTCGGCGAAGCCGGCCGAGGTCCGCATGGGCAGCGGCAAGGGCACACCGGAGTTCTGGGTGTGCCGGGTGCACCCCGGCCGGATCATGTTCGAGATCGACGGCGTGCCGGAAACAGTGGCGCGCGAGGCGTTCGATCTCGCCGCCGCGAAGCTGCCGCTGCGGACGCGGTTCGTGCGTCGGCTGGTCGAGTAGAGAGGGACCCGGCGATGAAGGTTGTCGATATCAGAAGCAAGACGGAAGACGAGCTCAAGGACCAGCTGCGCGAGCTCAAGCGGGAATCGCTGAACCTCCGCTTCCAGCGCGCGAGCGGTCAGCTGGAAAGCACGTCGCGTATCCGCGCGGTGCGGCACGATATCGCCCGCATCCGCACCGTATTGAACGAAAAACGCCGCGCCTCTTAGGGAATCGTCATGCCGAAACGGATTTTGCAGGGCATCGTAGTCTCGGACAAGACGGCACAGACAGTCACCGTGCGCGTCGAGCGCAAGGTGATGCACCCCGTCTACAAGAAATTCATCCGGCAATCGAAGAAGTACGCCGCCCACGATCCGCAGAAGCGGTTCAAGACCGGCGATGCGGTACGAATTCGCGAATGCCGGCCGATATCCAAGACCAAGCGCTGGGAAGTGCTGGTCGAGGGTGAATGACCCGGCATCGAGGTAGAGTGAGATGATCCACGTTCAGACGCACCTTGAAGTCGCCGACAATTCCGGCGCGCGCCGGGTCGAGTGCATCCGCGTGCTCGGCGGCAGCCATCGCAAGACGGCGACCGTCGGTGACGTGATCGTCGTCTCGGTGAAAGAGGCGATCCCGCGCGGCCGCGTCAACAAGGGCGACGTGCACAAGGCGGTCGTCGTGCGCACGGCGAAGGAAATCAAGCGGGCGGACGGCACGGCAATCCGTTTCGACCGCAACGCGGCCGTGCTGATCAATGCGCAGGGCGAGCCGATCGGCACGCGCATCTTCGGGCCGGTGACGCGCGAGCTGCGCGCCAAGCGGTACATGAAGATCATCTCGCTTGCGCCCGAGGTGCTGTGAGCAGGAATGCGGCAATGAAGATGAAGGTCAAGAAGGGCGACGACGTGATCGTGCTCACCGGGCGCGACAAGGGCCGCAAGGGCGAGGTGCTGCGCGCCATGCCCGAGGTGGGCCGCGTGCTCGTCCAGGGCGTGAACATGGTGAAGCGCCATACCCGCGCGTCGGCGCGCGGGCCCGGCGGCATCGAGGAGAAGGAGGCGTCGATCCACGTCTCCAACGTGGCCCTGATCGATCCGCAGAGCGGGAAATCGACGCGGGTCGGATTCAAGGTTCTCGAAGACGGCCGCAAGGTGCGCGTCGCGCGCCGCTCGGGCGAAGTGATCGATTGAGGAGCGGGCCCCGATGAGCCGCCTGAAAGAGCATTACGAGAAGACGATCCGTCCGTCCCTGCAGTCGCAGTTCCAGTACAGGAACGTGATGCAGGTGCCGCGGCTGGAAAAGATCGTCATCAACATGGGTGTCGGCGAAGCCACGTCGGACTCGAAGAAGATCGACGCGGCGATGAAGGACATGAGCCAGATCGCCGGCCAGAAGCCGGTGCGGCTGCGTACCCGCAAGTCGATCGCCACCTTCAAGCTGCGCGAAGGCATGGCGATCGGCTGCAAGGTGACGCTGCGGCGCGACCGGATGTACGAATTCCTCGACCGCCTGATCAACATCGCGCTGCCGCGTGTGCGCGATTTCCGCGGGCTGTCGAGCAAGAGCTTCGACGGCCGCGGCAATTTCTCGATGGGATTGCACGAACAGATCGTGTTCCCGGAGATCGACTACGACGCGGTCGACGAGATCCGTGGCATGGACATCGTGATCGTGACCACGGCACGGACCGACGACGAAGCACGGGCCCTGCTGAAGGGCTTCAATCTGCCGCTGAACTGACCGAGCACTCCTTGGAGGACTGCGCATGGCAAAGACGAGCGCCATCGAAAAGAACCGGAAGCGTATGAGACTCGCGAAACAGTACGCGGGTCGACGTGCCCGGCTCAAGGCGACGGCGAAGGACAATTCGCTTCCGGCCGAGGAGCGGTTCGCCGCCCGGCTGAAGCTGGCCGAGCTGCCGCGCAACTCGTCGAAGGTGCGCGTGCGCAACCGGTGCGAAATCACCGGCCGGCCGCGCGGCACCTACCGCAAGTTCAAGATGTCCCGCATCTCGCTGCGCGATCTTGCGTCGCAGGGGCTGATCCCGGGCATGGTCAAGGCGAGCTGGTGAGGGAAGACCGACCATGACGATGACGGACCCCCTGAGCGATATGTTGACCCGCATCCGGAACGGACAGCGGTCCAACAAGTCGCATGTCCTCTGCCCGGCGTCCAAGCTGCGCGTGAACGTGCTGGATGTGCTGAAGCGCGAAGGCTTCATTCGCGGCTATTCGTCGGATACCGCCGATAGCGGCCTGCCGCAGATCCGGATCGAGCTGAAATATCACGACGGCTCGCCGGTGATCCGCGAGCTGCGGCGCGTTTCGAAGCCGGGCCGCCGCGTCTATTCCAGGATTCACGACCTGAAGCGCATCTACAACGGTCTCGGCATCTCGATTCTCTCGACGCCGCGTGGCGTGATGTCGGACGGTGAGGCGCGCGCTGCCAATGTCGGCGGCGAGGTCCTCTGTACCGTGTTCTAGGAGATCGCCATGTCGCGTATCGGCAAGAATCCGGTAGCCGTGCCGTCCGGCGTGACGGTCGACATCGCCGGCCAGCGCGTCACCGCCAAGGGCAAGCTCGGCCAGATCAGCGTCGATCTCGGCAACGAGGTCGAGATCGGCCGCGAGGCCGACAAGGTCTGGGTCAAGCCGCGCGGCGACGGCCCGCGTGCCCGCACCATGTGGGGCACGGCGCGCGCCCTGATCCAGAACCTTGTGGTCGGCGTCAACCAGGGGTTCACGATCAACCTCGAGATCGTCGGCGTCGGCTACCGCGCCGCGCTAGATGGCAAGACGCTCGTGCTGCAGCTCGGCTACAGCCACGAGGTCCGCTTCCCGATCCCGGAGGGCATCACCATCCGCTGCGACCGTCCGACCATGATCGCGGTCAGCGGCGCGGATCGCCAGAAGGTCGGTCAGGTGGCGGCGATCATTCGCGGATACCGCAAGCCCGAGCCGTACAAGGGCAAGGGCATCAAGTACGCGAACGAATACATCCTGCGCAAAGAAGGCAAGAAGAAGTAGGTCGGTCATGGCAAGCGCGAACAAGCTGCGCACGAGGCGCACGCAAAGAGTACGGCTCCGCATCCGGAACCGGGCCAAGGGCCGGGTCCGCCTGTCGGTGTTCCGCTCGGGCAAGAACATCTATGCGCAGCTGATCGACGATACGTCGGGCGTCACGCTCGCCGCGGCGTCGACGCTGGACAAGGATCTGCGCGACAAGCTCAAGAGCGGCGCGAACAAGGACGCGGCGGTCGAGGTCGGCAAGCTGATCGCGGCGCGGGCCACGGCGAAGGGCCTGTCCGATGTCGTTTTCGACCGCGGCGGCTATCTGTATCACGGGCGGGTCAAGGCGCTCGCCGACGCGGCCCGAGAGGCCGGATTGAAGTTCTGACGGAGAACGGTATGGCACGAGGTCCGAGACAAGGTCGCGAAGGTCGGGAGCGCGGTCCGCGCCGCGGCGGTGATGATAGCGGCGAGGCGAGCGATATCATCGACAAGCTGGTCAGCATCAACCGCGTCGCCAAGGTGGTGAAGGGCGGCAGGCGCTTCGGCTTCGCCGCGCTGGTCGTCGTCGGCGACACCAAGGGCCGCGTCGGCTACGGCCAGGGCAAGGCGCGCGAGGTGCCCGAGGCGATCCGCAAGGCGACCGAGCGCGCCAAGGTGAGCATGATCCGCGTGCCGCTGCGCGAAGGTCGCACGTTGCACCACGACGTCCGCGGCCATTTCGGCGCCGGCAAGGTGGTTTGCCGCGCCGCGCCGGCGGGCACCGGCATCATCGCCGGCGGTCCGATGCGCGCCGTGTTCGAAACCCTGGGCGTGCAGGACGTGGTGGCCAAGTCGACCGGCACGACCAATCCCTACAACATGGTCAAGGCGACCTTCGCGGCCCTGACCGGCATCCAGGCGCCGCGCTCCGTGGCGGCCCGCCGCGGCCGCAAGGTGTCCGAGATCCTCGGGCCGCGCGGCGGCGAAGAGGCGAGGGAGTAGGCGATGGCCGGCACCATCCGCGTCACCCAGGTCAAGAGCCCGATCCGGCGCACCGAAGACCAGCGCCAGACGCTGATCGGGCTCGGTCTCAACAAGCTGCACCGCACGCGCGAGCTCGAGGATTCGCCCGCCGTGCGCGGCATGATCGCCAAGGTCCGCCATCTGTTGAAGGTGGACGGCGCTTAGGGTGAAGAACGGGCGCGCGTGAACTTTCGCTTGCGCAGCCCCATATCGAGGTTTGGGAGTTCGGTGGTATGAAGCTCAACGAGATCAAGGACAACCGCGGCGCCAATCATGTGCGCAAGCGGCTGGGCCGCGGCATCGGCTCCGGGCTCGGCAAGACCTCGGGCAAGGGCCATAAGGGTCAGAAGGCGCGCACTGGCGTCGCCGTGCGCGGCTTCGAGGGCGGCCAGATGCCGATCTACCGCCGGTTGCCCAAGCGCGGCTTCACCAACATCTTTCGCAAGGATTTCCGCGTGGTCAACCTCGACCGGCTCCAGGCGGCGGTCGACGCAAAAAGGCTCGACGCCGGCAAGACCGTCGACGCGGCGGCGATGGCCGCAGCGGGCCTGATCAAGACCGCGGGCGACGGCGTCCGCCTGCTCGGCCGGGGCGCCCTCAGCATCGGCCTGACCATCGAAGTCGTCGGCGCATCGAAAGCGGCGGTGGCGGCGGTCGAGAAGGCAGGCGGCAAGGTGATCGTCACGGCGCCTCCGAGCCCGCCGGCGGCCGAGGGCGCCGGCGCGTAAGGCGCAGCCGCGCCGGATGCCGGCGCGGGGATAGACGGCGGGATACGGCCCGCCATCGATGAAGGGCCCAGACGGCCCACAGCGGAGACGACATGGCATCGGCAGCCGAACAACTCGCCGCCCATATCAATTTCGGCCAGCTGGCGAAGGCCACTGAGCTGAAGAAGCGCCTGTGGTTCACGCTCGGCGCGCTGGTGATCTATCGGTTCGGCACTTACATTCCGCTGCCCGGCATCGATCCCGCGATCCTGCAGGAAATCGTCCATCAGCAGGCCGGTGGCATCCTCGGCATGTTCGACATGTTCGCCGGCGGCGCGTTCGGCCGCATGACCATCTTCGCCCTCGGCATCATGCCGTACATCTCGGCGTCGATCATCATGCAGCTGCTGACTGCCGTCTCGCCGCATTTCGAGGCGCTGAAGAAGGAAGGCGAGGCGGGGCGCAAGAAGATCAACCAGTACACCCGCTACGGCACCGTGGTGCTGTCCGCCTTCCAGGGCTGGGGCATCGCCGTCGGGCTCGAGGGCATGACCGGTCCGCACGGTTCGGCCGTGATCGACGCGGGCATGTTCTTCCGCCTCACCACCGTCATCACCCTGGTCGGCGGCACGATGTTCCTGATGTGGCTCGGCGAGCAGATCACCGCGCGCGGGGTCGGCAACGGCATCTCGCTGATCATCTTCGCCGGCATCGTCGCCAACCTGCCGCGCGCCGTGGCCGCGACCCTCGAGCTGGGCCGCACCGGCGCGCTGTCGGCCGGCCTGATCATCTTCCTGATGCTCATGGCGGTGGCCGTGATCACCGTGATCGTCTTCATGGAGCGGGCGCAGCGACGAATCGTGGTGCAGTACCCCAAGCGACAGGTCGGCATGAAGATGTTCGGCGGCGAGAGCTCGCATCTGCCGCTCAAGCTCAATACATCCGGCGTGATTCCGCCGATCTTCGCCAGCTCGCTGCTGCTGCTGCCGATCACGATCGCCGGCTTCAGCGCCGGCCAGGGCCCGGAATGGCTGACCACGATGACGGCGCTCCTCGGTCGCGGCCATCCGCTCTACCTGTCGATCTACGCCGCGCTGATCGTGTTCTTCGCCTTCTTCTACACCTCGGTGGTGTTCAACCCGACCGAGACCGCGGACAATTTGAAGAAGAACGGCGGCTTCGTGCCCGGCATCCGGCCCGGCAAGAACACCGCCGAGCACCTCGACTACGTGCTGACCCGGATCACGGTGCTGGGCGCGATCTACCTGACGGTGATCAGCATCCTGCCGGAGATCCTGATCGCGCAATACGCCGTGCCGTTCTATTTCGGCGGCACCAGCCTGCTGATTGCGGTCACCGTGACCATGGACACGGTGGCGCAGATCCAGTCGCACCTGCTCGCCCACCAATATGAGGGGCTGATCCGCAAATCGCGGCTTAAGGGGCGCCGTGGATGAATTTGATCCTTCTCGGCCCGCCGGGTGCCGGCAAGGGCACCCAGGCGCAGATGCTGGAGCGCGACCGGGGGCTGGTGCAGCTGTCGTCCGGCGACATGCTGCGCGCCGTGATCGCCTCGGGCAGCGCGCTGGGCAAGAAGGTCAAGGGGATCATGGATTCCGGGGCGCTGGTGCCCGACGACGTGATGATCCAGATGATCGCCGAGCGTATCGAACGGCCGGACTGCGCCAAGGGGTTCATTCTGGACGGATTTCCGCGGACCACGGCCCAGGCCGAGGCGCTGGACCGGATGCTGGCCGAGAAGGGCCTCAGGCTCGACCAGGTGATCGAGATGACGGTGGACCCCGAGGTGCTGACCCGGCGGATCGCGGGCCGGTTCAACTGCGCCAAGTGTGGCGCGGGCTACCACGACGAGTTCAAGCGGCCCAGGGTCGAAGGGGTCTGCGATTCGTGCGGCGGGCGGGAATTCACCCGCCGGTCGGACGACCGGCCGGAGACGGTCAAGGCGAGGCTGGAGGCCTACGAGCGCCGGACCGCGCCTCTGCTGCCCTATTACCGGGCCAAAGGCATGGTTCGGACGGTCGACGCCATGGCGCCGATCGAGGAAGTCGGACGACAGATCGAATCTATTCTAAATGGCAGGAAATATTGACTTGACGTCGGGAATTCCTATAATCCCGGGCCTTCGGACCCCTAGGAACCCGACGAAAACTCAAGGCGTTTTCCGCCCAACCGAGGAGAGTGCGGCGTGGCGCGCATAGCTGGCGTCAACCTTCCGAACAAGCCGGTCGGAATTGCGCTGACCTACATTCACGGCATCGGCCAGGCCACTGCCAGGCAGATCTGCGAAAAGGTCGGTATCGACTGGACCATTCGGGCCAACGATTTAAGCGACGACGAAGTCGTGCGCATCCGCGAAGCCATCGACCGGGAATACCGGGTCGAGGGCGAACTGCGCCGCGACGTCGCCATGAACATCAAGCGGCTGATGGACCTCGGCTGCTACCGGGGGCTGCGCCATCGTCGCGGCATGCCGGTCCGGGGTCAGCGGACGCACACCAATGCGCGGACCCGGAAGGGTCGCGCGCGGCCTGTCGCCGGCAAGAAATAGCGCCGGCGCAACGCACGGGGATACGGTATGGCAAAGGCTGCAACGTCGGCGCGAGTCCGGCGCCGCGAGCGCAAGAACATCACGTCGGGGGTCGCGCATGTGAGCGCGACCTTCAACAACACCAAGGTTACCATCACCGACGCGCAGGGCAATGCGATTGCCTGGTCGTCGGCGGGTTCGGCCGGCTTCAAGGGATCGCGTAAGTCGACGCCCTACGCCGCGCAGGTCGCCGCCGAGGATGCCGGGCGCAAGGCGATGGAGCACGGGATGCGCACGCTCGAAGTACAGGTCAAGGGGCCCGGGTCGGGCCGCGAATCCGCGCTTCGGGCGCTGCAGGCGGTCGGCTTCACCATCACGTCGATCCGCGACGTGACGCCGATACCGCACAACGGCTGTCGTCCGCGCAAGCGTCGGCGCGTCTGACCGCGTCCGATCTGTTGGTTTCCGCCGGCGCTGGCGAGTGGCGCCGCCGTGTATTTGAAAATTCACCTGGTTCCGGGATACGGGCATGACCGCGATTCAAAAAAATTGGCAGGAGCTGATTAAGCCGAACAAGCTCGAGGTGTCGCCGGGGACCGATGCGTCCCGGTCGGCGACCATCGTCATCGAGCCGCTGGAGCGCGGGTTCGCGATGACCCTGGGCAGCGCGCTTCGGCGCGTGCTGCTGTCCTCGCTGCAGGGGGCCGCGGTGACCGCGGTGCAGATCGACGGCGTGCTGCACGAATTCTCGTCGATCGCCGGCGTGCGCGAGGACGTGACCGACGTCGTGCTGAACCTGAAGTCGATGTCGCTGCGCTATCACGGCACCGAGCCGCGGCGCATCACGCTGTCGGCGACCGGACCGGGGGAGATCACCGCCGGCATGATCCAGACGTCGCATGACGTCGAGATCATCGATCCGGACCATGTGATCTGCACGCTCGACGAGGGCGCCAAGATCAACATGGAGATGACCGTCTCCACCGGCAAAGGCTATGTGCCGGCGGTGCAGCACCGCGCCGAGGATTCGCCGATCGGGCTTATGCCGATCGATGCGATCTACGGTCCGGTGCGCCGGGTCGCGTTCCGGGTCGACAACACCCGCGTCGGCCAGGTCACCGACTACGACAAGCTGATCATGGAGGTCGAGACCAACGGCACGGTTGCGCCGGAGGACGCGGTGGCGCTCGCCGCCCGCATCCTGCAGGACCAGCTGCAGACCTTCATCAACTTCGAGGAGCCGGTCGCCGCGCAGGCCGCCGAGTCGCCGACCGAGCCGGTGTTCAACAAGAACCTGCTTCGCAAGGTGGACGAGCTCGAGCTGTCGGTGCGCTCGGCCAACTGCCTCAAGAACGACAACATCATCTACATCGGCGATCTGGTTCAGAAGAGCGAGCAGGAGATGCTGCGCACGCCCAATTTCGGGCGCAAGTCGCTGAACGAGATCAAGGAGGTGCTGTCGCAGATGGGGCTGCACCTCGGCATGGAGATCCCCAACTGGCCGCCCGAGAATATCGAGGAAATGGCCAAGAAGCTGGAAGAGCCGTACTGAGAAAGGGCGCGCCGGGCCTGTATGTCCCGGCCCGGATGGGAGAGTGAACGATGCGACACCGGCAAAGCGGCCGCAAGCTGAACCGTACCAGCGCACACCGCAAGGCGCTATTCCGTAACATGGCGGCGGCGTTGATCAAGCACGAGCAGATCACCACGACGCTGCCCAAGGCGAAGGACCTGAAGCCGGTCGTCGACCGGCTGATCACGCTCGGCAAGCGCGGCGGGCTGCATGCGCGCCGGCAGGCGATCAGCCAGCTCAACGGCGACGCCAAGCTCGCCGACAAGCTGTTCACCACGTTGGCGGAGCGGTATGCCAAGCGGCCGGGCGGCTATACCCGGGTGATGCATGCCGGGCATCGCTATGGCGATGCGGCGCCGCTGGCGGTGATCGAGTTGGTCGACCGCGATCCGGACGCCAAGGGCCTCGATTCCGGCCCGGTCCAGACCGCCGAGGCCGAAACGGTAGCCGCGGCAGCCGGTTAGGGCCGGCCGCCATTCCATGAAGCGTTGTCGCCGGGCTTGGCCCGGCGATTTCGTCTGACCGACGGAGATGCGCGGATCGAGTCCGCGCATGACGTTTCTTGCGGGGTTGTCCTATGATGCCCCGACACCGATATCCACGGCATGAAAATGTCCATCAAGAACGCCTTCCTGACGGTGACGGCCGCGGTCGCGCTGCTGGCCGCCGCGACCGCGCCGGCGGTGCGTGCCGCCGAGCCGCACGTGCCGGAAACGCGCGGCGAAATCGCGCTCTCTTACGCGCCGCTGGTGAAGAAGGTCGCACCGGCGGTGGTCAACATCTACACCAAGCGCGTGGTGCAGGAGCGCGCGTCGCCGTTCTTCAACGATCCGTTCTTCCGCCAGTTCTTCGGCAACCAGTTTCTCGGGGTGCCGCGCCAGCGGATCCAGAACTCGCTGGGCTCCGGCGTCATCCTGCGCGCCGACGGCGTCATCGTCACCAACAACCACGTCATCGACAAGGCGGACCAGATCACCGTCGTGCTCAGCGACCGGCGCGAGTTCGAGGCCAAGGTGCTGCTGGCCGATGAGCGCGCCGATCTCGCCGTCCTGCGGATCGATGCCGGCGGCGAGAAGCTGCCGGTGCTTCAGCTGATGGATTCCGACGATCTCCAGGTCGGCGATCTCGTGCTCGCGATCGGCAATCCGTTCGGCGTCGGGCAGACCGTGACGTCGGGCATCGTGTCGGCGGTGGCGCGCGCCGCCGAAGGCATCTCGGACTACAGCTATTTCATCCAGACCGACGCGGCGATCAACCCGGGCAATTCGGGCGGTGCGCTGGTGGCGATGGACGGCCGCCTCGCCGGCATCAACAGCGCGATCTACAGCCGTTCGGGCGGCTCGCTCGGCATCGGCTTCGCGATCCCGGCCAACATGGTCGCGCGCGTGGTCGACAGCGCGCTGAAGGGCGGCAAGGTCGTCCGGCCATGGCTCGGCGTCGACACCCAGGCGGTGACCAGCGACCTCGCCGCTTCGGTCGGCCTCAAGCGTCCCGAGGGCGTGATCGTCCGCAAGCTCGATCCGGCCGGCCCGGCGGCGCGGGCCGGGCTCCGCGTCGGCGACATCGTGATCGCGGTCAACGGGCGCGAGGTGGACGATCCCGGCGGAATGCGCTTCCGCATCGCCAGCCTGGCGGTCGGCGGGCGCGCGATGCTGAACGTATTGCGCAGCGGCCGGCAGATCGAGATCGCGATGCCGCTCGAAGCGCCGCCCGAAATTCCCCGCCGCGACGACGCGACCATCGATGGCCGCAATCCGCTCGCCGGTGCGACCGTGGCGAACCTTTCGCCCGCGCTCGCCGAGGAATTGTCGCTCGACACGATGTCGCGCGGCGTGATCGTGCTCGGAGTCGCCGACAACAGCCCGGCGGCGCAGCTCGGGCTCACGGCCGGCGACATCGTCGTCAAGATCGACGGCACCGGCATCGACACCGTGGCGACGCTCCAGCATGTGCTGCAGCGCCAGGCCGGCCGCTGGGCGCTCGTCATCCGGCGCAACGGCAAGCTGCTGTCGGTCGTGGTACAGGGATAGCCGCATGGCGAGGGCAGCGAAAGCGACGAAGTCGGGCTCGCTGTTCGAGGGCGCCGCGCCGCGGCCGCTGGCCGACCGGCTGCGGCCGAAATCGCTCGAAGACGTGGTGGGGCAGGACCACCTGCTCGGACCCGCCGGTCCGCTCGGCCGCATGGTGGCGACAGGCCATATCGCCTCGATGATCCTGTGGGGGCCGCCCGGCACCGGCAAGACCACCATCGCCCTGCTGATCGCCCGCCACACCGACCTGGAATTCGCGTCGCTGTCGGCGGTGTTCTCCGGCGTCGCCGATCTGCGCAAGGTATTCGAGGCGGCGCGCGAACGGCGGCAGATGGGCCGCGGCACGCTGCTGTTCGTCGACGAGATCCATCGCTTCAACCGCGCCCAGCAGGACAGCTTTCTGCCCTATGTCGAGGACGGCACGGTGATCCTCGTCGGCGCGACCACCGAGAACCCGTCGTTCGAGCTCAACCCGCCGCTCTTGTCGCGCTGCCAGGTGTTCGTGCTCAGGCGCCTCGACGACACGGCGCTGGAAACCCTGCTGCTGCGCGCCGAAGCCGAGACCGGCAAGAATCTGCCGCTCGACGAAGACGGCCGCGCCGCGATGCGCGCCATGGCCGACGGCGACGGCCGCTACCTGCTCAACATGACCGAGGCGCTGTACGACATGGCGCCCGACAATCCGCTCGATGCTGCGGGGCTCGCTGCCATGGTACAGCGCCGCATGCCGCTCTACGACAAGGCGCAGGAGAGCCACTACAACCTGATCAGCGCGCTGCACAAGTCGCTGCGCGGCTCCGACGTCGATGCCGGGCTCTACTGGCTCGCACGCATGTTGTCCGGCGGCGAGGACCCGCTCTACCTGGCGCGACGGCTGGTGCGCTTTGCGTCCGAGGACATCGGCATCGCCGATCCGCAGGCGCTGGTGCAGGCGCTCGCGGCCTGGGACGCCTACGAGCGGCTCGGCTCGCCGGAGGGCGAGCTCGCCATCGCCCAGTGCGTGATCTATCTCGCCACGGCGCCGAAGTCGAACGCGGCCTACGTCGCGCTCGGCGGCGCGATGCGCGCGGCGAAGGAGACCGGCTCGCTGATGCCGCCGCTGCACATCCTCAACGCGCCGACGCGGCTGATGAAGGAGCTCGGCTACGGCAAGGACTACGACTACGACCACAACGCGCCGGACGCCTTCTCCGGCCAGAACTATTTTCCCGACGGCATGAACCGCGAAGTGTTCTACGACCCGGCCGAGCGCGGCTTCGAACGCGAGATCCGCAAGCGCCTCGACTACTGGGCCAGGCTGCGCGAGAAGAGATCGCAAGAGGACGAACAATCATGACCGGCGTGCGCACGCTCGAGGTCGCGGGCGACGAGGGGGAGCTTCGGCTCGACCGCTGGTTCCACCGGCATTTCCCCGGCCTCGGCCATGGCCGGCTGGAAAAGCTGCTGCGGACCGGCCAGGTGCGGGTCGACGGCGCGCGCGCCAAGGGCTCGACGCGGCTCGCCGCCGGCATGCGCATCCGCGTGCCGCCGCTCGACGACGATGCCGAGACCGCGAAACCGCGCGAGGGCCGGCCCGGTCCCGTCGCCAGGCGGGACGAGCGCGCGATCGCCGAGATCATGGCGCTGGTGATCCACCGCGACGACGACGTGCTGGCGATCAACAAGCCGCCCGGCCTCGCCGTGCAGGGCGGCACCGGCCTGACCAAGCACCTCGACGCGATGCTCGACGATCTGCGCTTCGGCGCGCGCGAGCGGCCGCGGCTGGTCCACCGCCTCGATCGCGATACCAGCGGCGTGCTGGTGCTCGGGCGCAACGCCGCCGCCGCGGCGAAGCTCGCCGCCGCCTTCCGCGGCCGGTCGGCGCGCAAGATCTACTGGGCGCTGGTGGTCGGCGTGCCCCGGCCGCGCCAGGGGCGGATCACGCTCGACCTTGCCAAGACCGCGACCGCGCATGGCGAGCGGGTGGCGCCGGGCGAGGACAAGAAGGAAGCACGTCACGCCGTCACCGACTACGCGGTGCTCAACAGCGCCGGCGACAAGGTGGCGTGGCTCGCTCTTCGCCCGCTGACCGGGCGCACGCACCAGCTTCGCGTCCATTGCGCCGAAGGGCTGCACACGCCGATTCTCGGCGACGGGAAATATGCCGGCCGCTCGGCGTTCCTGGCCGGCGCGCCGCAGCAGGCGCGCACGCTCCACCTCCATGCCCGCTCGCTGGAGATCCCGCACCCCAAGGGCGGCACGTTGCGCCTGGTCGCCGACCTGCCGCCGTCCCTGGCCGCCACCTGGAAATTCTTCGGTTTCGCCCCGGGCGACGCCTTCGACCCGTTCGACTGAAAAGCCCGTCGGAAGCGCTGGCATCCGGCCGCGCCGTGTCCTATCTGTAGGGCCTGAGGGATAAGAAAAGCCGGTAAAACAAGGTTATGGCCGCATCGCGTCTCCGCCTCGCCGTCTTCGATCTCGACGGCACGCTGCTCGACAGCGCCAGTTCGATCGTCGAGGGCGTGCGCGCCTGCTGGTCGGCCTGCGGCTTCCCCGAGCCTGACCCGGTCCAGGTGCGCCGCATCATCGGCCTGCCGTGGGAGGAGTCGATCCGGGCGCTGATCCCGGATGCGGGCGCCGCCGAATTTGCCAGGATCCGCACCTACCATGACGAGGTCGCGCGCGGCCTGCGGCCCCGCCCGCCGCGCGACCAGGCGCTGTTTCCCGGCGCGGTCGAGACTCTCGATGCACTGGAGGAAGCCGGCTATCTGCTGAGCATCATCACCAGCCGCTCGAACGGCCGGCTGGTCGACCTGCTCGAGCAGCAGGGCATCGCCAGGCGCTTCGTCGCGCTCAAGACCGTCGACCACGGCCCCGGCAAGCCGAACCCGCATCTGATGCTGCAGACCCTGTCGGAAACCGGTGTCGAGGCGGCCGACGCGGTGATGGTCGGCGACACCACCTTCGACATCCTGATGGCGAAGAACGCCGGCACTGCGGCGGTCGGCGTGAGCTGGGGCGTGCATGAGCGCGACGAGCTCACCGAAGCCGGTGCGGCGCATGTGGTCGATGCGTTCCACGAGATTCCGCCGACGCTCGATCGGCTGACGCGAGGCTGATCGTGCGGGCGGCGACGGTCATCAAGATCGTCGTCGTGCTCGCCGCCGCTCTGGTGGCGACGGCGGTCGCGGTCCTGATGTCGACCGACTTCGGCGCCTACAAGGGCCAGATCGAATCCGCGGTGCGCGACGCGACCGGCCGCCGGCTTTCCATCGACGGCACGTTCAGCCTGCGGCTCGGTCTCGCGCCGGCGGTGACGGTGGAGAATGTCCGCTTCGCCAATGCGTCGTGGGGCTCGCGGCCCGACATGGCGAAGATCGAGAAGATCGACGCCGAAGTCCGCCTGCTGCCGCTGGTCTTCGGCGAGGTGCGGATCAAGCGGCTGGTGATCTCCGGCGCCGATATCATCCTCGAAACCGACAAGCAGGGAAACGGCAACTGGCTGTTCGTGGCCGATGTGCCGATCCCGACAACCGCGCCCCAACCGGCGCCCCAGCCTGAGCCTGCGCCTCAGCCGGCCGACACCGCCGGCAGGGCACCGCCGGCGCTGACCAGCTTCGACCGGGTGCATGTCGAGCGCGCGCGGCTGGTCTGGCGCGATGGCATGACCGGCAAGCGTGACGAGGTCACCATCGATTCGTTCGATGCGCAGGCCGACAGCGCGAATGCGCCGGTGCGGATCGCGCTGCATGCGCTCTACACCGGGTCGCCGGTCGGGCTCGGCGGCACGCTCGGATCGCTGGCCGGGCTCGCGCGGCCGTCGACCCCGTGGCCGTTCGACCTGACCGCCGACGCCGGCGGCGCGGCGGTGCAGGCGAAGGGCACGATCCGCGAGCCGCTGCGGGGCAGGGGGATTGACGTCACGCTGGCGGTGCGGGGCGACGACCTGTCGCGCCTCGGCGCCCTCGTCGGTACGGCGGTGCCGGCCATTGGGCCGTATCGCCTCGATGCGCGCGTCGACGAAGAGGGCGCGACCTGGACGGCGCATCATCTCGCCGTCTCGCTCGGCAAGTCGAGCCTCGCCGGCGAGGTCGCGGTCGATACCGGCGCGAATCCGCCGAAGCTGCGCGCCACGCTGGCGGCGCCGCTGCTCGATGTCGCGGATTTCGCCGGCAAGCCGGCGGCCCGTCCGGCGCCC
>Ga0316628_100000907_pt1 | contig 19827 bp, 15 predicted proteins | sample OWC_Aug_M2_C1_D5_FD_207648 | JGI IMG/M metagenome (GOLD analysis project Ga0316628, IMG submission 207648) | Wetland soil microbial communities from Old Woman Creek delta, Ohio, United States - OWC_Aug_M2_C1_D5_C | ecosystem: Environmental > Terrestrial > Soil > Wetlands | place: USA: Ohio... | reverse complement strand
CGTCCCCATCGACCCGGGGCCCCACTCCGTCCAGGCGGACGCGCCCGGCATGGTCGCCGGCTCTCAGTCGATCGAGCTCGCCAAGGGCGAGAAGCGCCGCACGACGTTGACGCTCGCGCCGCAGCCGTCCGTGGAGCTGCCACCGGCCGTCCACCGGCCCGTCCCCGTGCTGCCCATCGTGCTCGCGGGCGTGGGCGCGGTGGGGATCGGCGGCTTCATCGGCTTCGGCATCGCCGGCAACTCGAAGCGCGCCGAGCTCGACGCGGCCGGCTGCAAGCCGAACTGCTCCCCGTCCGACGTGGACGCGATCAAGACGGACTACGTCATCGCCGACGTGAGCCTGGGCATCGGCGTCGCCTCGCTCGCTGCGGCGACCGTGCTGTTCGTCCTCGCCGCGAGCTCGCCTGCCAAGCAGGAGACGCAGAGCGCGTGGCGCTCGCTCACGCTCGCCGCGAGCCCGCTTCCGTCAGGCGGCGGCCTCGTCGGGGTGGCAGGCCGTTTCTACTGAGCGCACGAAGGGACGAAGGCGAACGTCTGCCCCTTCTCGTTGGTGTAGCTCGCGGCGTCGTTCGCGCCGTAGCGCAGGCGAATGAAGCGGCCCGTGCCGAGATCCGCGCGCACCTCGCTGCCGTCCTCCGGACACGCCGCGCTCCCGGCCGTCGGGGCGCAGGCCACGAACGACGAGAGCGTGCTCGAGTACGAGAGCTGGCTGCCGTCGCTCGCCTCGAACGTGCTCGCGACCTGCCCGTCGACGTCGAGGCACGTCGATCCAGCGCTCCACTTGAGGGTCGCGCTCGCGTCGTCGGAGAAACCTCGCTGGGTCTGGCGCACCGCGGTCGTGCCGGACGCGAGCGACTGCCACACGACGGTCGTCTCGTTGGCGCTCTCGGTCACGTCCGCGGACGCGCTCCATGATGCGACCGTCGTCCGATCGATCGTGAGCGCGCTCGACGCCGTCAGGTCGAGATGGAGCGCCGGCCCCGCCACCGCGTACACGAGCCTCACGTCGCCGCTCACCACGCCGATCCCCGGCAGCGGGCACTGCGCGAAGTGGTAGTCGTTCTGTCCGGCGGCGGGGGTGTTGGTGCTGGCGGCGACGCGCGTGACGCACGACGACGGCGGGTCCGAGACCACCGCATCGGGATCCGGCCCGAGGAAGGCCGTGAGCTTGGCGAGGTCGACCTCGACGCCGCTCGAGGCGTCGGCCGCGTCGAGCAGCTCAGCCTCGACGCCGGGCGAAGCGCCACAGGCGCAGGCGAGCGAGACCAGGAAGAGCGAGCGCGGCGTCGAGATCACGGACTCTGCGCAAAGCAGGGGCCGTGCCCGCCCCGAGGACAGCGCCACGGGGTCCCAAATACCCGGTTCTCCGGGTCCTTCGGTCGCTCGGCACCCCTTCCATGGGGGCTGACACGCGCCGGCGAGACACCGTGGACGGGGACACCCCCGAGTCCACTGGTCCAAGCCCGCTCCGGGCCGAGACAGGTTTGCTATAGAGGGTGCATGCAGGGGAGCACCCGAACCCGACCGCTCAACTGGTTCGTTCGGGGCGGCACGCTCGCCACGCCGGACGGAAGGACCCACGTCATCGACGTCGACCCGGTCGTCGTGGGGCGCGAAGCCGGGGCCAGCCTGGTCCTCGAGGACCCGGAGGTGAGCTCGGTCCACTGCGAGCTGCGCGCCACCAACGAGGGCGTCTTGCTCCGAGACCTCGGCAGCACCAACGGCACGTTCGTCGGCGGGCTGCGCGTGCACGAGGTCACCATCACCCTGCGGGCCGAGGTCCTCGTCGGCCAGACCCGGCTCGTCGTGGAGCCGGCGGCCAAGCGGCGCGTGGAGGTGGGCTTCAGCGACCGCTTCGGCAGCCTCGTCGGCGCGTCGCCGCGCATGCGCCGCGTCTTCTCGGTGCTGGAGAAGGTCGCGCCGACGGCGCTGAGCGTGCTCATCCTCGGCGAGACCGGCACCGGCAAGGAGGGCGTCGCCAAGGCGATCCACGAGGCGAGCCCGCGCAAGGACCAGCCGTTCGTCATCGTCGACTGCGGCGCGATCCCCGAGACGCTCGCGGAGAGCATCCTGTTCGGGCACGAGAAGGGCGCATTCACGGGCGCGGTGGAGCGACGCAAGGGCGCGCTCGCCGAGGCCGACGGCGGTACGCTGTTCCTCGACGAGCTCGGCGAGCTTCCGCTCGATCTGCAGCCGAAGCTGCTCCGCGCGCTCTCGGAGAAGCAAGTGAAGCGCGTGGGCAGCCCGAGCTTCGAGCCCATCGACGTGCGCGTGCTCGCCGCCACGCGCCGCGACCTCGGCGCCGAGATGAACGCCGGGCGCTTCCGCTCGGATCTGTTCTTCCGCATCGCGCAGGTCCGCGTCGAGCTGCCGCCGCTGCGGGAGCGCGCGAGCGATCTCCCTCTGCTGGTCGAGGACATCTGCCGGCGCGTCGGCCGCAGCGACCACGCACAGACCGTGCTGCGCTGGATCGAACAGCGGATGAGCACCCACGACTGGCCAGGCAACGTCCGCGAGCTCGTCAACGTCGCCTCGGTCGCCGCCACGCTCGCGGACAGGCCGGAGGACATCGACGACGTCCTCACGCTCACGCGCGAGCCATCGAGGGCCGCCGTCTCCGAGTCCGCCGCGGCAGCCGGCGCGCCGAGCGGCTTCGCCGAAGCCAAGCGCCAGGCCATCGGCGCCTTCGAGCGCGAGTACTTCACTTCGCTCGCGCGCCGGGCCAAGGGCAACGTCAGCGAGATGGCCCGCCAGAGCGGGATGGAGCGGCACCACGTGCGCGCCTATCTGCGCAAGTATGGAATCGACAGGAGTTAAATGAGCGTTCGCGATTGGCGAACGCGAAGCAAGGGGGGGTAGCCGCCGAATTCACTTCGGCGGCGCGGGGGATGAGCATCCCCCGGCGCGGTTCGGCTTAGCCCGAATCGCGCATGGTGACTCAGAACGCCCAGACGCCGCCCGAGGCGGTGACGCGCACGGACTTCTTTCCGAGCAGGTACCACCCCACGAGCACCGCGGTGGTGACGGCGAAGGCGGCGGGGACCGCCCAGCTCGCGTAGGCGAGCGTGCGCGCGCCGTCGTAGGCGTCGACCTCGGTCTGCGTCGTCGGATACGGCGGCGCGTAGCGATCGTGGAGGGAGACGGCGTTGGCGTAGGCGCCCGCTGTGAAGACGCCGCCGAGCAGCGTCGCCGCGCCCGCCGCCCACAGCCAGCCGACCCCGAACGGGTGGACCACCCGATCTTTCGTCGCGGGAGGCGCCTCCCGCGGCGGCGCGATGGTCAGGGGCCGAAGAGGAGGAGGCTCGGGCGGCGCCACGTCCACGACCTCGCCCGCCTGCGCGTCGACTCGCTCGTGGCGCTCGTCCGCCGTGCCGGGCGCGAAGACGACGTCGTGCGAACCCGGCGCCACGTAGGCCACGAAGCCGGAGATGCGCGGCTCGTCTCCGTCGATGCGCACGGAAACCGGCGGGATCGCGCCCGCGACGCGAATGCGCCCGCGCGTCTTGGCGAGCTCGTCGAGGCGGGCGCGCGCCTGGGTCGCGTCGTGCGCGGCGAGCGGGCCGAGCTCCTCGCCTGCCTTCTGCCGCGCGGCGACCTCGGCGAGGAAGCTCTCGTACCTCTCCGCCGCGCGCGTGGCGTCACCGACCACCTCGTAGGCGCGCGCCAGGTTGTAACCGACGCGGTAGCCTCGCGCCGGGCCGAGGTCGCGGTAGAGCGGCTCCCAGAACGACAGCGCTCCGGCCACGTCCCCCTCCTCGTAGTGATCGAGCCCCTGCTTGAAGCGCTCGCGGTACCCGGCGAGGTTCGTCTCCTCCTGCGCGCGCGCCGGCGTCACGGGCAGCGCCAGAGAGAGCGCAAGCGCCGCGAGGACGGCGCGATCAAATCGGGTCCGGGTCCACATCGATCGGGGGCGGGTGAGCCGCGGCGCTGGCCTGCGGCGCGGCGACCACGGGCGGCTTCGGCGCGGACGGCGCGGGCGGCGGACGATGATGCACCGTCGTCGCGGTGGCGGCGCTCGGCTGGGCCGGCGGAGCGGACGGCGCGGCGATCGCGCGGACCGCCGATGCCACCACAGCGGACGGCGCCGCGTGCGCGGCGGGGGAGGCCGACGACGCGGTGGGCGCGGGCGCCGGAGATCTCTTGGCGATCGACAACACCGCGAGCGTCGCGAGGCTCGCGCCCGCGAGGCCGTAGAGCCAGGGCGAAGCGCGCGAGGCTCGCGCCGGGCTCGCAGGCGCGATGACGCCGCCAGGCTCGCTGCTCTTGGGATCCGGCTCGTGGGAGTCGGCGGCCAGCGCCTCGTCCAGGCGGCTGCGCTTGGCCGCGGCCTCACCTGGGAACGCGGCTGCGAGGGTCGCCGCGAGCGTGCGCTTCGGCGACTCGCCCGCGAGCCGGCGGAGCTCCTTGGCGACGTCGAGCGCGGTCGCGGGACGCGCGGCGGGATCCTTGGCCACGAGCCGCCGCTGGAGCTCGCAGAGCTCGGCGGGGACGGCGGGCGCCACGTCGGCCAGCGAGGGCGGCTCGGCGAGGGCGAGCTGTCGCAAGAAGTCCACGTCCGTCTCGCCCGTCCACATCCGCCGTCCGGCGAGCAACTCGAAGAGGATGGCCCCGACGCCGTAGAGGTCGCTGCGGCGGTCGAGCGGATCGCCGCTCGCCTGCTCGGGGGACATGTAGGCCGTCTTGCCCTTCACCTCGCCCGTCTTCGTCAGCTGTACGACGCCCTGGAGCTTGGCCACCCCGAAGTCGAGGAGCTTCACCTCCCCTTCGTACGAGAGCATGACGTTGTGCGGCGAGACGTCGCGGTGCACGACCCCGAGCGCCGCGCCGCCCACGTCCCGGAGCTCGTGCGCGGCGTGGAGCCCCTCGCACAGCTCGGCGAGGATGTAGGCGGACACAGGCGCCGGGAGCGAACGATGCCGCTCCAGCAAGCTCGCGAGCGTCTCGCCCTCGACGTACTCCATCGCGAACAGCAGCTCGCCGTCGTGCTCGCCGTACGCGAGCGCGTGGACGACGTTCTTGTGGTGGAGCAAGGCGGCGAGCCTCGCCTCGCGAAGGAACATGTCGACGTGCCGCCGGTCCTTGACGTGGGGCAGCAGGCGCTTGAGCGCGACGACGCGGACGCCGGCCACGCCATGCTCGGCGGCGACCTCGACCGATCCCATCCCGCCGCGCCCGATGACGAAGAGCGGCTCGAAGCGGTCGAGCAGCCTCTTGCTCGGCGACAGGCTGTCTCGGGCGCCCTCGGTCATGGCCCCTCAGTGTAGCCGAAACCGGGGCGAAAGCGCCCGGACGTGGTAGGAAGGACGGGTGCGGCCGTGTTGACCACGAGGGCCAGGGGTCTGCTGGGGGGTGCAGCGGCCGCGCTCGGCCTGGCCGTAGCCTGGGCGTGCCTGCCGGAGCTGTCGGTCGCGGTGATGCCGACGACCACCTGCGGCGACGGTGTCGTCGATTTGTCGCAGGGTGAAGCGTGCGACCCTGGCGACGCGGGCAGCGCGGGGTGCACGGCGAGCTGCCAGCTCTCGTGCGAGGGCGGAGCGATCGACCCCACGACCGACCACTGCTACTTCTGGGCACCCGGAGTCCAGCTCAAGGACAACGGCGTCTCGGAGTGCAAGGCGCGAGGCGCTCACGTGGTGCACTTCGCGAGCCTCCAGGAGCTTCAGCTCGTCATCGCCAAATGCAAGAGCCTCCCGGGCGCCCCCGACTCCGGCGCGACATGGCTGGCGCTCGAAAAAGCGGGCATGCCGCTCGACGGCGGCGTCCAGACGTACACGTCGTCGACCGGCTACGAGCTCGACCTGCCCGGCTGGTCGGCTGCGTGCCCCGGGTGCTTCGCCTCGATCGACGGCGGCGCCAACCTCCCCAACGTCTCCCCCGGCGGCTCGTGCGTCTTCTGGCCGCGGGGGATCGATCAGAGCTGGTTCCAGAGCGCCTGCGACCTGACGAGCGGAGCGCTGCCCGTCCTCTGCGAGCGCGAGCCGCAGGGCAGCTACTCCCGGCCGTGCGCGGACGCGAGCGGCACGTGCATCGAGGTGCGCTTCACGAAGGGCAAGAAGTACTACGTGCTCGAGACGACGCCGTCGACCTTCGACAGCGCGGCGGCCTCGTGCCACGACCGCAGCCTGAACGCGCGGCTCGCCACGTTCGGCGCGCCCGAGGAGCGCGAGGCCGTGGCCGGCGAGATCGCGCGCTGGATGCCGGCCGGCGACGTGTGGATCGGCCTTGTGTTCGACGAGGACGCGGGCGCGTGGAGCTGGATCGACGGAACGCCCGCGCCCGGGTCGTATCCGACTCCGTGGGGTGATGGCGAGCCGGACGGCGGCGCGGGAGCGCGCGGCGTGCTGCGCCTCGCGCCCGGCGCGTACGACACCAAGCTCGCGCACGTGCAGCCCGACGCGACCGTCCTCTTGCCCTACCTCTGCGAGATACCGATGTAGCCGGCTCGCTCGCGCGACGGCGATCAAGCCGGAGGCGTGCGGGTCGACGAGCCGACCGGCTTCGACGTGTCGACGTAGACGTCGCCGTTGCACAGGTTGACCGCGTAGTGGCGGAGCGGGGTCACCGCGGGCCCGACGAGGACGTTGCCGTTGCCGTCGAAGCGCGAGCCATGGCACGGACAGAACGTCGAGCCGTTGCTCGCCGGCGGGTCCACGAGGCAGCCCTGGTGCGTGCAGATCGCCGAGAACGCGAAGAAGCCGACGCTGTCCTGCGCGACGATGAGCTGGCCGACCAGCTTCCACGTGCCCGCGGGGAACGTCGTCTCCGCGCCCACGCGCTTGCCCAGCGAGGGGTCGCACGTCGCGGCGGCTTCGCCGTCGTCTCCACCGTCGGCTGAGGCGTCGCCGGCGTCCGGATCGGTCGTCGTGGTGTCGGCGAAACAGCCCACGAGCGCCGCGGCGGTCAGAGCGGAGAGGACGCAGCGGCGGCCGAGGACGTTGCTGGTTTCCTGCTCGGAGCTCGACTGCACGGGCAGATGCTTTTTCATGTGCAGGAAAGTGCCTTCAGCCTCGCCTTTCCATGCAGGTTTTTCGATGTGGCAACGCGCCCCGCAGGTGCGTCGCAGGTCGCCTCACCGCATCGGCGGCGGGATGATCGAGCGCCGTAGCCAGCCGTTCTGCCGCGCCCGCTCGCCGGGGAAGAGGGCGGCGAGCAGCTGCGGGATCAGGCTCGGCGCCTCGCTCGCGCCGCTCCGAGCGAGGAAGGCGTCGAGGTCGCCCGCGAGCTCGGTGCCGTTCGGGTAGCGGTGCTCGCGGTGCCGCTCGAGCGCCTTCTTCACGATGCGTGCGAGCTCGTCGGGGTAGCCGGGCACGAGGCCGCGCGGGTCCGGGATGGGGCCCGTGCGCACGGCCATCACCGTCTCCACGTCGTCGTCGCGCGCGAAGAGGCGGCGCATCGTCGTCATTTCCCAGAGGGTGGTGCCGAGGGTGAAGATGTCCGCGCGCCGGTCGAGCGGCAGCTCGAGGACCTGCTCGGGCGCGAGGTACGAGAGCTTGCCCTTCACGATGCCCGCCGACGTCTGTTGGCGGCGGCCCGCGGCCTTGGCGAGGCCGAAGTCGAAGAGCTTCACGCCGCCGTCGTAGGTCAGGAAGATGTTGCTGGGGTTGACGTCGCGGTGGATGAGCCCGAGCGGCTTGCCGTGCTCGTCGGCGAGCTCGTGAGCGTGCGCGAGCCCCTCCGCGACGCGCGCGGCGATCCACGCTGCGACGTCCCAGCGCAGCGACAGCTTCTTGGCGACGCACGCCTCCCAGACCTGCAGCAGCGTGTGCCCGATGAGCAGCTCGGTCGCGATGTAGTGCTGGTCTTGCTCCGAGCCGAACTCGATGGTGCGGATCACGTTCGGGTGATCGAGGTGCGAGAGGACGCGCGCCTCGTCGAGGAACATGTCGATGGCGTGCGTGTCACGCGCGAAGTCGTGCCGCACGACCTTGAGCGCGGCGACCTGGTCGCCGGCGCGGGCGAGGTAGATGGTGGAGAAGCCTCCGCCCGCGATCTTGGCGACGATGTCGAACCTTCCAAGGCGCCGTGGGCGCGGGGGCAGGGCCATGAGTACGTTGTACCCCAACGCCCTCCGCCCACATCAACTCTGTTGGTCGAGCTTGGCGATCTTGTCCTTGAGCTTCTGGACGACGTACGCGTAACCCTTGCCCGGCGACGTGAGCATCGAGTGGATTTCGCGGTAGTAGTTGCCCGTGAGGCTCGAGCTCTCGGTGACGATGTCGACGACGTGGTAGGGACCGCCCGCCGGCCCCGCGACGACGTAGTCGACGCGCACCGCGTCTTCGCGCGGGTTGACCTTCGACTTGGCCTCGGTGCGCACGATGATGTCGCTGCCCTGGCCGCGCGTGCCGGTGTACGTCACGTCGTAGTCGAGCGTCCGCTTGAGGTTCTTCCTGTAGTTCTTCTGGACGATCTGGCGGAGCAGGCCGCCGACCTCCGCCTGCTGGGCGGCGTTGAGAGAGCCCCAGTCGCCGCGGAAACAGCGGCGAACGAGCTCTTCGTAGTCCACCATCTTGTCGAACGTCGCGCCGATCTGCGCGTCGCGCTGCGCCGAGCTCGGCTGTTTGAGCAACGCGTCGAGCTGCGCGTGGCCCGTCTGGACGAACGTGTCGGGCGTCTCCGCGAGAGCGGTGGCGGTGGTGGCGAGGGTGACGGCGATGGCGACCACGGCGAGCAGGCGGCGGATCGAGGGGCGCTTCATGGTGTTCGTAACCTTGGACGTGAGGGGTCTTGCGTCAATTCACACGGTCCCATTGCAAAAAAAAGACCGCCAAGCAAGCGTAGTCTTTCGGCTTTGCCGGCCTCGAGCGTGACCCGTCGGATACGATACTGTGAAGATCCGTTCGCGATCGGAGCTCAGCGCTCGCCGCGATCGATGGATCACTCGCCCCCATCGGGGGAACGGCTCGGTTGGTCGTCGGCGGCGGCTTTGGCCCGCTGGAGCGTGAGCGAGAAGCGTGCGCCCCCGCCCGCTCCGCTCTCCACCGAGATGCTCGCGCCGAACGGCGCGTGGTCGTCGACGATTCGCTTGACCACCGCGAGGCCGATGCCCGCGCCGTGCGAGCGGGTCGTGTAGAAGGCGTCGAAGATGCGCCGCTTGGCCGAGTCATCGATCCCCGGCCCTTCGTCCTCCACGGAGAGCTCCACCGAGCGCTCGGAGCGCGACCTGGCACGCACGCGCACCGCGCGCCCGGCGGGGGTGGCCTGCAAGGCGTTGCGGACGAGGTTCCAGAGGACCTGGCGCATCTGCCCACCGTCGCAGCGCACGACGAGCGGCCCGTCGGGCCCCTCGTACTCGATGTGACGGTCCTCCACCGTCGGAGAGCGCCTCGCGAGCTCGACCACGTCGCGGGCGACGGAGGCGATGTCCACCGACCCGACCTCGGGCGGGCGAGACTTCGAGAGATCGAGCATGTCCGAGACGAGATCGTTGAGGCGGGAGACCTCGCGCGAGACGATGTCGAAGAGCTTCTTGTCCTCGGTCGACAGCGCAGCCGCGTCGCGGAGCATCTCCACGGAGCCGGAGATCGAGCCGAGCGGGTTGCGGATCTCGTGCGCGAGCCAGGCGGCGATCCGGCCGAGCTCGGCGAGCCGCTCGGCTTCCGTGTACCGGCGCCGCGCGATCTCCAGGGCGCCGCCGGTCGCGCGGAGCCGGTCGGACAAGTAGCCCGCGAGCCCCGAGACGACGGCGATGGCGAGCCCGTTGAGCAGCAGCGGATAGCCGAGCTGGTGCGTGGTGGTGGCGTACGTGGTCTCGGGCTGGTCGAGCGGCGGCACGACGGCGTGCGTGACGAAGCCGACGCACAAGAGGCCGTACAGCCCGAAGCCCACCGCGGCGGCGAAGCCGGCGCCCCGCACGCCGATCAGCACCGCGCCCACCAGCACCGTGAGGCCGTAAAAGGACGTCGCGCCGCTCGACGCGCCTCCGGTCACGTAGACGATCGCGGTCCACAGGAGCTGGTCGATCAGCAGGTGCCCGAACGTGAGCGCGCCGAGGCCCTTGCGCGCGCGGAGCAGCGTGGCCTCGATGGCGGAGACCGCGTACGCCACGGTGATGGTGCCGAAGACGAGCTTGAGCGAGTAGGGGTATCGCTCGAGGCTGCCGCGCAAATAGAAGAAGGCGGTGAAGCCGAGGAGCAGGGTGGTGACGACGAGGCGCGTCGCCGTCGCCCACATCAAGCGCGTCTGCGGGGTCGAATCCGTGGGTGTGGCGGACCCGTCCGCCTGGGGCGCCATGGTGGCGGTCACTCGGACTTGATCTTGCCCGCGAGCGAGAAGATCGGAAGGTACATGGCGATGAGCACGGTGCCGACCACGCTACCGATGCCGACCATCATGAACGGCTCGATCAGGCTGGTGAGCGCCGCGACGGCGACGTCGACTTCCTCCTCGTAGAAGTCGGCGATCTTGTTGAGCATGGCGTCGAGGGCACCGGTCTGCTCGCCCACGCCGACCATCTGCACGACCATCGGCGGAAAGACGTTCGCCTCCATCAGCGGCTCGGCCATGTTGCGGCCCTCGCTGATCTTCTGGCGCGCGTACATGACGGCTTCCTCGATGACCATGTTGCCCGCGGTGCGCGCGACGATCTCCAGCGCGTCGAGGATGGGGACGCCGGAGGAGAGCAGCGTGCCGAGCGTGCGCGTGAAGCGAGCGACCGCGATCTTGCGGATCACGTCGCCGACGATGGGGACGCGCAGGAGCGTCTTGTGGATGTAGCGCCGCCCGTCGGGCCGCCGGTAGGCGGTGACCAGGCCGACCGTGATGCCGGCGATGAGCAAGAGGACCAGCGGCAGGTTGCCGACGAAGGTCTCCGACGCGGAGATGACGATCTGGGTGAGCTTCGGGAGCTCGTCCTTGCTGCCGAGGTCCTTGAAGATGTTCTTGAACGACGGGATGACCCACCCGAGCAAGACGCCGCACACACCGAGGAAGACGACGCCGACGACGCTCGGATAGACCATCGCGCCGCGCAGCTGGCGTTTGAGCTTGACCGATTTCTCGTTGTAGACGGCGAGGCGGTTCAGGATGTTGTCCATGATGCCGCCCTTCTCGCCCGCCTCGACGAGGTTGCAGTACAGGCTGTCGAAGACGGCCGGGTGGCGGTGGAGCGACTCGCTGAACGTCTTGCCTTGCTCGACCTGCGACTTGATGTCGGCGATGATGCCGGAGAAGGTCTTGTTGTCGGTCTGGTTGCCGAGGATGTCGAGGCACTGCACGATGGGCAGGCCAGCGTCGATCATGGTGGCGAGCAAGCGGGTGAAGGTGACGAGGTCCTTCTGGGAGACGCCGCTGCCGAGGGAAAAGCTGCTGAGGGATTTTCCCTTCTTCTTGACCTTGGTCGGGAGCAGGCGCTGGGCGCGGAGGCGAGACTCGACGGCTTCGGCGTCGTCGGCCTCCATGGACCCCTTTCTGACCTCACCGGCAGGGCCGCGTGCTTCCCAGACCCACTCCGCCATGACGCACAAAGGTAGCGTGTTTCGCTCGCCATGGTCAAAGAGAGGCGCGAGGTGACGGCAGGCACGCTCGAGGTGGACGCGATTTGTCGCGAGGTCGTCTCCCGAGGGGTCGCGCCGAACGCGGCGGCCGGGTTCGCCCGGAGGACGGCGGGGGCATGGCGCTTCGTCTCGGGGGGTGAGGCCGGCGCCCTGTTCGACCTCGCGAGCGTGACCAAGTCGGTGTTCGCCGTGGCCTTCGCGCGGAGCCGCGTCGACCGTGGCTCGGCGCTGGCGGAAAGCCTCGACGTCGCGCGAGGGACGTCGAGCGAAGACACGCCGCTCGAGCTCTTGTTCGCTCATCGCGCGGGCCTCGCGGCGCACCTGCCGCTGTACGAGCCGCTCGTGCGCGGCGAGCGCGTCGATCTCGTGGGCGCGCTGAGAGCCGCGGCAGACTCGCGCGACCGCTTCACGACCCTTCCCGCCGCGCCGCTCTACAGCGACCTCGGCTACCTGCTCGCGGGCAACGCGACCGGCGATCCGGACGCTCTCATGCTCGAGCACGTCATCGGCCCTCTCCGCCTCGAGCGGGAGCTCGGCAGCGCGTGGTCGCTCGAAAGGAGCGGTGTCGACGTCCGCGCGCTGGCCCCCCCGACGGAGGTCGTGCCCTGGCGCGGGGGCGAGCTACGCGGGCGCGTCCACGACGAGAACGCGTGGGCCCTCGGCGGCGACCGCGCGTGCGGGCACGCGGGGCTCTTCGGCGACGTCGACGCGGTGCTACGCTTCGGGGCCGCCGCGCTCGACGCGCTCGAAGGCCGCGCCTCGCCGCTGGCGGGTGAGCTCGAGTGGCTCGTGCGGGAGCGCCCCGGCGGGACGCTGCGCGCCGGCTTCGACGGCAAGAGCCCGGCGGGCTCGTCGGCCGGCTCCGTGCTCGGGCCGCGATCGTTCGGGCACCTCGGCTTCACGGGGACGAGCCTGTGGATCGATCCGGACGCCGGCGTCTGCGTCGCGCTGCTCACCAATCGCGTGCATCCCACACGCGACAACGCCCTCATCCGCGAGGCTCGGCCCTGGGCGCACGACCGGCTCGCGCACGCGGCGCTCGGATAGTCGTCCGGCGGTGAGCCATCCAAGGACACCTGCGAGCATCTTTCCTTTTCGTAGGATGAGAAGGCTGAACGGAGTCGCGGAGTCGGTCTCGACCGCGTGACGACGCCTCTCTTGAGGTTTCAACCTCTTCGGAGTTCCTTCGTTCGATCTTCCGCCGGCGCCTTGCGATCGTCGGCTCTACCTACCGAGGTTTCAGCTGCTTCGCCGGTCAGCGTGCTGGAGCTCACCGCCGGACGCACAAGGAGGGTGCAGCACGCGTGCCACCGCGCGACCCCATCGCGCCGTCGCTTTTCTCGATGGTCTCGCGCGGTCGCGGCGAGCACCTTGCGCGCGCCGCGCAACGCCGAGCGTGGCGAGCGCGAGCGCGAGCGTGCCCCATCGTTGCGGCACCTCGCTTGCACCGTCTCGACGCGAGGTGAAGCCATGTTGCACCACCGTCGCTTCTCGCTGCTGGCCGCCGGATGTGTGTCGGCTTGCTACGGCTACGCGACGCCATCCTCGGCGGTCGAGGTGACGTCCGCGTACATCGAGCCTCCCGCACCCGCGGTCGAGATCGAGTCCTCACCCTACGTCATCTACGAAGGGCACCCGACCTACTTCTACGACAACCAGTGGTACTACCGCGATCGCGACCGCTGGCGCTACTACCGCACCGAGCCGGCGTACCTCCAGCAGCGGCGCGCGCGCGCCGAGCGCGAGTGGCTCGAGAGGCGGGGGTACCGCCAGCCCGGGTACCAGCAGCCGCCGCCCCCGCCCCAACCGCGACCCTACGAGTACGAGCACCGCTGACTGCGGCGGGTCACGGGTTGGGCACGATCGCGCGTTTGACGTCGGTCACCGCCTGCTCGATCGCGTTGAGGCTCGTCGCTCCGGCGAGCACGAAGAGTACGCCGAACGAGCTCATGCCGGTCGGCTGGAGCACCGGCACGGGCTGGTAGACGTTGGGCGCCAGCGTCGAGCCCCAGCCGTAATAGACCTGGGCGCCGATGAGCAGCGTACCGCCCGTGCCGTGCGTGCCGAACCCGAACGACCAGAAGAGGCGGTCGAGACTGGTCGAGGCGGTCGTCGTCGGACCGATGGTGGAGATCGCGGACAGATCGGTGCCGAAGCCGCCGAGCAGGCTCAGGCTCGGGCGCACGTAGACCTCGCCGCCCACGCCGACGTTGAGCGTGGGCTCGTAGCGCGTCGCGAACGAGAGGGTCGTCGGGATGCTGGCGGCCGCGGGCGTCTGCAGCTGCGTGCCCGAGGTGTCGAGCCTGACGGCGTCGTTCTGGGCGAGGGCGAGCTGGAGGTCGAGCTCCACGGTGCCGGTCGGCCACTGATACCCGGCGCCCAGCGAGAAGCGCGTGGGCTCGTCGGCGTGGAACGACCCCGACCCCAGGTACGTCGTCGACGACACGTTCGTGGTGCTCGCGAACTGGACGTAGCTGTTGATGTTGCCGTGGCCGTAGAGCGAGACGTCCGGCGACTGGACCGACGCGCCGAGCGTGACGCGGCCGAGCGTGAGCGTCGCGCCGATCAGAGCGCTCAGGCCGAAGTCGTTGCCGCTCGCCCCGGCCTGAAAGACGCTCGCGGTCGCGGGCAGCGTGCCGCCGGTCGTGGTGGTCCCGACGGAGACGAGCGAGTTGTAGTCGGTGAACGTGCCGTGGACGGAGGCGCCGAGCGCGAGCTGGTCGGTGACGTTGACCGCCCAGCTCGGGGCGACGACGAAGCGCTGCCAGCCGCGGCGGACCGAGTTGGCCTGCGTCGTCGCGCGATCGGGGCCGTTGGCCTGGTACCCCTGCCCCACCCAGTCGAAGAACTGGCGCTCCGTGGCGCCGAGGCAAGCCGCGAACTTCTGCTCTCCCGCGTGACCTTCCTTGGCCGAGCCGATGCGCGGCAGGCCCGCGAACACGCAGAACGTGGAAGGCACCGCGTTTCCGGCGACGCGCGTGATGTCCGACGAGCCGCTCGTCGGCACGTTGCCGTACGTCGCGGTGTCGACCGGGCCGGGGACGTAGTAGTTGGCCACGTGCCAGACGTCGACCGACACGAAGTTGAGCGTGAGCGCGAGCGACGAGTCGACGTGGACGACGGTGGCCGGGTTGAGGAACGGGGCGGCGCCGTCGGTGCCGAGGGCGATGCCGGTGTTGCCCATGAGGGCCGAGCGGCCGCCCGTCGGTGCGGAGCGGTAGTTGCCCTGGGCGTGGGCGGACCTGGAGATGGGGGCGAGGGCCAACAGCGCCGCGACGAGCGCGAACCAGCGCATCGAGCCCGAGGGTACACGAGGCGGGAAGAGAAAAGGACGAATGAGGGAACGGGAACGGGAACGGGATGGGGCGGCGATTTGGGCGCGGTGCTGGCGATTTTGGGGCTTTGAGCGCGATGTACTACGATCGACGCATGGCCACGCCGTCGCATACGCCGGTGGAGAAGGAGCGGGAGGGCTCGCCCGAGCCCGACCGCGGCGCCGCCTCACCGACGCCGACGCCGTCGTCGGTGCGCCACGCGCCGCTCGCGCGGGCGGCGACGTCGCTCCCTCCGCCCGGCGTGCTGGCCGAGCAAAAGCCCAGGGTGACGTATCGTCCGCGGGCCACGAACACGTGGCGCTTCGTCCGCGCGTACGTGACGACGTTCTCCGTCATCGGCAGCTACCTCTGGCTCGCCTTCTGGTCGCGCATCTTCGGGCAGAGCTGGCACGACCAGCGCATCCGCGACGTGCACAAGCGAAACGCGGTGCTCGTCAACGCCACCATCCTCCACCTGCAAGGGCTGTTCATCAAGGTCGGGCAGCTGCTCTCGATCATGGCGAACTTCCTCCCCGAGGAGTTCCGCAGCGAGCTCGAGGGCCTGCAGGACCAGGTGCCGCCGCGTCCGTTCGACGAGATCGCCGAGCGAATCCAGGGCGAGCTCGGCGGGACGGTGGACGAGCTGTTCGCGAGCTTCAACCGGGAGTGCATCGCGAGCGCGTCCCTCGGGCAGGTCCACGAGGCGCGCACCAAGGACGGCCAGCGCGTCGCGGTCAAGGTCCAGCACAAGGACATCGACGAGATGGTGCGCCTGGATCTGATCACCATCCGACGCATCATGATGATCGTGCAGTGGTTCGTGCCCGTGCAGGGGCTCGACGCCTACTACCACCAGATCAAGGGCCTGCTCTACGAGGAGCTCGACTTCGCGCGCGAGGCCGACAACGTCGAGCGCATCGCCAAGAACTTCACCGCCGACGACCGCATCGTCTTCCCGACGCCGGTGCGCGAGCTTTCGACGCACCGAGTGCTGACCGCGTCGTTCGTCGAGGGCAAGAAGATCGGCGACATGGCCGGCATCGACGCGCTCGGCCTCGACAAGAAGGACATCGCGAACCGCCTCGTCCGAGCGTACTGCCAGATGATCTTCGTCGACGGCGTCTACCACGCCGATCCGCACCCGGGGAACGTGCTCGTCCGCGAGGACGGCGCGCTCATCCTGCTCGACTTCGGCGCCGTCGCCGAGCTCTCGCCGAGCATGCGCGACGGCATCCCGGAGTTCCTCGAGGGCGTGCTGCGGCGCGACACCGATCGCCTCATCAAGGCGCTCCGCAAGATGGGCTTCCTCTCGCGCACGGGCGACGAGCAGGTCAGCGAGAAGATCATCGAGTACTTCCACCGCAGGTTCCAGGACGAGGTGAAGCTCGAGAGCTTCAACCTCAAGGACATCAAGATCGACCCGCAGCGCGGCTTCGAGAACCTGCTCGACTTGCGCAAGATGAACATCGGGATGAAGGAGCTCTCGTCGGCGTTCCACATCCCGAAGGACTGGGTGCTCCTCGAGCGCACGATCATCCTTCTCTATGGCTGCTGCTCGATGCTCGACCCGGACCTGAACCCGATGGCGATCATCCAGCCGTACATGCAGGAGTTCGTGCTCGGCACGCGCGACTGGCAGCAGATCGTCATCGAGACGGTACGCGAGATGGCGATGGGAGCCATCACGCTGCCGGAGGACCTGAAGAAGTACCTCGTGCGGGCGACCCGCGGCGAGATGGAGGTGCGCGTCAAGGGCGTGCGCGAGGGGGCGCGCGCGGTCTACTCGGCGGGCCGGCAGCTGATCTACACGGCGATCGGGCTCGGGTGCGGGTGGGCGGCGCTCCAGCTGCACTGGCGCGGGGAAGACGACCTGGCGCGCTGGCCGCTCGGCGTGGCGGTGGCGTGCGGCGTGATGCTGGTGCTACTGAGCATCTTCGCGCGGCCCCGGAAGTAGCTCGCCTCGGTCAGGGCGCAGGCGCCGGCGGCGGTGGCTCCACCCGGGTGACCGCGATCGTGTACGGCTTGGGATCCGGATCGCACCGCGTCACCAGGTCGCCGATGATGATGGCGTTCGCCTTCACCTCGTAGTGCGAGAACTTCAGCGGAAGGTTGCCCGTCGCGCCGGCGGGGATGCGCACGTCGAACTCGATCGTGGGAGGCGTGTAGCTTCCGCCGTTGGGGACGTGCGCGGGCAAGAGGAGGCGGATGGTGCCGGCCTGGTGCGTGACGCGCGCTCCGGCGCGCACGTTGGCGGTTCCCGTGCCGGGGACGACGTGAGCCGAACCCTCGACGTAGCTCGTCCCGGGCGGGATCAGGTAGTCCGTCTGCATGTCGTGGATGTAGTTCAACCCGCCGTGATCGATCTTGCCCGACGGCGTGCTCTCGATGCGCGTCGTGTAGGTCGTGCCCGCCGCTCGAGAGGATGGCACCGTCACGATCGCGTTGAACGTGGTGCCGCTCGGCCCGCGCGAGCACACCATCGGCGCTCGGACGGAGACCGGCGCGGCGAGCGCGACGACGGCGACGAGGACCATGGCGACCCCCGCGAGACCACCCAACACCCTCGACGCACGTGCTTCCATGTCGATCCTCCAAACTCCAAGGACACCCCAGTTTAGCCTCACGCCGCTCCTTCGAGCCCGACCAACCCGCCACGGACGAGGCGCACGCTCGTGAGCCGGCGCGAGATCGGGACGCTCGCCTGCCCGTCGATCACCTCGAGCGCGGAGAGGTCCCGCTCGCGCGCGTCGCAGAGCCACGCAGCTCGCACGTCGCCGGTCACGAGGGACACGCGCACCGTCCTGCCCGACGGCCGCTCGCACGCGAGCCTCACGATGATCCCGGATCCGACGTCGGCGCGCTTGATGGCCGAGAACGAGATCGACGGGTCGTCGCAGCGCACGAGCGAGCGCGCGAAGCGCTTCACGGCGTGAAGCTCCTCGGGGAACCATACGAGCTCGAGCTGCCGGCGCAGCTCGGGGGGGACGGCGCGGCCGTGCGCGCCCGTGGTGGCGAACATGGCCGCGTCGTGCGTCTGGAGCTCGTCGACCGTGCCTCCGATGGGGTGCGCGAGCACGGGCAACAACCAGAAGGCGCGCTCCTTCGTGGGGTTGCGCGCGACGATCCACTCGAGCGCGTGATCGGGACTGAACGACACCGCGGTCGGCGCCTCGAATCCCACGTGGAGCGCGTGCGCCTCGGCCTGCAGAGAGAGAGCGGAGGGCACCGGCCAGAACGTCGGCGCGTGGGTGCGCTCGCGAGGCCGCTCGATGATCCCGCCGATCGTGTCCATCTCCAGGAGGACCGGCTCGTCGGGCATCTCGAAGCGGCACGTCACCGTCTGGCGGCGCGCGGCGACGCCCTCCACGCGCAGGCGCACGAAGGGATCGCCGCGCCGGCACGTCGCGATGCGCGTGAACGGCATGCCTCGCAGCATGGATTGGATGACGACCGAGATCCCGTCGTCGAGCTCGATCACGCCCAGCTTGGCGCGGCGCCGGCTAACCCGGTCGATCTCGACGAAACCTCCCCCGCGGAACTCGTGGCCCAAGCGCCAGAGCCCGCCCTCGTCGGCGTAGGCGACCAGGTCGAAGCCGAGCCCGCCCAGTCGCTCCTTGCCGTAAGCCACGAAGCTCGTGATGCAGCCTCCGCGCTCCCCTGCAAACGAGATGCGGTAGTGGGCGGTCGTGACCTCGATCGACCCGGAGTGCCCGCGCTTGAACGTGACGTCATGGCCGGGCGCGAGCGGCGCTGCGGGAAATGACTCCTCGGCGTGGGCGCTCGCATGCCGCAGGGCCTCCTCGGCCGCGGTCTCGGCCTTGCCGAGCCAGTCGCGCTGCTCGGCGTGGCTGACGCGATCCGGAGACGTGCCGGTGATGGCGTCGTGATGATTCATCAGCACCACGTTCGCCCAACCCTCGCGCAGCGAGGCCTCGAGCGCCGGGTCGGGCGGGAAGAGCGCGGAGAGCTTCTCGGCGAGCACGAGCGCGCGAACGGTCCGCGTCGGACGCTGTTTGAGCTCGGGCCGCGACGCGTAAAAGCCCATCCAGTACGGGTTGGGGTCCACCGCCAGTACGGGCAGCTCCGCGCGGTGCTCGTCGACGAGCGCGAAGTAGTCGTCCAGCCCGGCGAGCACCGCCCACGTGCCGGTGTCGCCGTAGCGCTCGCGGTCGTAGCGCTCGAGGAGCTCGCGGATCTCCGGGATGGGATCGTTGAAGTCCATGCCGATGGGGCAGAGCAGGTACGGAGTCCGCGCGAGCGGCTCGAGCTGCTTGGCGAAGCGATCGATCTGCCGCGCGACGTGCCCGCGCGTCCGCCAGGGGATCGCCGCGACGTGGCCGCTCCAGCGCGTGATGCCCGCGTGCCCGAGCATGTCGCCCTGGAAGTAGGTGAACGCGTTCCAGTGGGCGAGCACCTCGGCGCCGTCGTCGTCCTTCCACACGAAGTCGAGCGTGCGAAGCTCGTTCTCCAACAGCTCCGCCGTCGATCCCTCGAGCGGGTACGCGCTCTTCATGCGGTAGTCGGAGGCGACGAAGTACATGCCGTCGATGCGCGTGACCGCGACGGAGTCCACGCCCACGGCGCGCATCAGAGACGGCAGGTGCGGCGAGTGGCCGAAGTTGTCCGGGAAGTAGGCGGTGTGCGGGTACGCGCCGAGGCCGGCGCTGCGGAGCCACTGCTGCCCCAGGTGGAAATCGCGCAGGATCGACTCGGGGTGCGGCAGCAGCGTGTCCGGCGTCGTGAACGACGAGGTGAGGACGCGCAGGCGCGGGCGCCCGCCCTCGATCGCCGGCTCCAGCAGCGCGCGGAGGCGCTCCCGGTGCTCCGGGTGTCGCTCCCAGAACAGCTTGAGGAAGAAGACGCTCTCGATGCAGTAGACGCGGAGGGGGTCTCTCTCGAGCGCTTCCATGACGTGGCCGAAGATCGGCTCGATGCGGCGGGCGAAGTACTCCTCGGAGGTCTCGAGCCAGTTCGTGTCCCAGTGGCTGCTCTCGGTGAAGAGCAGGACCCGCCGCGCG
>Ga0316628_100000906_pt1 | contig 19827 bp, 16 predicted proteins | sample OWC_Aug_M2_C1_D5_FD_207648 | JGI IMG/M metagenome (GOLD analysis project Ga0316628, IMG submission 207648) | Wetland soil microbial communities from Old Woman Creek delta, Ohio, United States - OWC_Aug_M2_C1_D5_C | ecosystem: Environmental > Terrestrial > Soil > Wetlands | place: USA: Ohio... | reverse complement strand
GCTTCCGTGGCTCCCTGCGTCAAACTTCTCACTGACTGGGCTGGAGCCGGCGCTTAGGACCCGGACAAAAGCGAGCTAAAATTTATCTTTCTTCAACGACTTAAGCGATGAGGGACGGCTCCGCAGGGCATCGTCCTTGGTGACCCGGTCGAAAACATGGATGCCGCGATTGTGGAGCAAAGTAGGTTGGGAGATCGCGCGCCGGGCTACGGCAGAACAGAGCGTACACTTTTTTAGCGGCTTCTCTCGGACGCTTTGAATAGCTTCAAAGCGGTGCCCTTTCGCACATTCGTACTCGTAAAGCGGCATAAGCAATCTTTTTAGCTAGCATATTGAAGTATCCATCACAACAAACACGGCGACCTTGTGAGGGAAAATATTTCCTGGTATAAGATTTTATGTTTGGTCTTAAGTTCGCAAGCGCACGAAAACCCAGGCCTTGGTCTGGGTTTTTTTTTAGCGGCGCTTGGAGGTGAGAGATGCTAGATCTAGAAGGCTTGCCCGTCGGTTTAACGTTCGACGATGTTTTACTGCTTCCGGCGGAGTCTGCGATCCTGCCGCGGGACGTTGACGTCAGCACGCGTCTGACTGCGCGCATTACCCTTAATATTCCGCTCGTCAGCGCCGCTATGGATACGGTGACCGAGTCGCGCACCGCTATCGCAATGGCGCAGGAGGGTGGAATTGGCATTATCCACCGCAACCTATCCGTGTCGGCCCAAGCCTCGGAGGTGGAGAAGGTTAAGAAGTTCGAAAGCGGCATGATTTCGGATCCGATCACGGTTGAACCCGAACAAAAGATCTCCGAGGCTCAGGCGATCATGCACCAGTACGGGATTTCGGGCCTGCCGGTAACCAAGCGCGGCAGACTGGTGGGCATCTTGACCAATCGAGATTTGCGCTTCGAAAGGAGACAGGACCGCTTGGTCTCCGAGGTCATGACCAAAGAAAATTTAGTGACGGTGAAACCCGGCGTCGATCTCGATGACGCCAAGGAGCTGCTGCACCAGCATCGCATCGAGAAGCTTCTGGTCGTAGACGAGGATTTTCAGCTTAAAGGCCTCATTACGGTCAAGGACATTGAAAAGAAGATTCAATACCCGTTCGCATGCAAGGACGAGAGAGGGCGCCTGAGGGTGGGCGCCGCGGTCGGGGTCGGACCCGATTGGGAAGCACGCGTCGAATCGCTGGTGCGCGCCGGCGCGGATCTGATAACCGTGGACACGGCGCACGGCCATTCGAAAAATGTCATGGACGTGGTTAGACAGATTCGCAGGCGGTACCCGGACCTCGACGTGGCGGGCGGGAACGTCGCGACCGAAGAGGGAGCGCAGGCCTTGATCGACGCCGGCGTGAGCGCCGTCAAGGTGGGAGTCGGCCCCGGCTCTATTTGCACGACGCGAGTCGTATCGGGCGTGGGAGTACCGCAACTGACGGCCATTGCCAGTTGCGCCAAGATCGCCGAACGGCGCAATGTGCCGATCATCGCGGACGGGGGAATCAAATATTCCGGCGATATCACGAAAGCGCTCGCGGCGGGCGCCAGTTCCGTCATGATCGGAAGCCTGTTCGCGGGCACCGAAGAGAGTCCGGGCGAAACCATTTTGTACCAGGGGCGGACCTATAAAGTTTACCGCGGCATGGGCTCGCTGGGCGCCATGAAACAGGGAAGCCGCGACCGCTACGGCCAAGCGGACGTCGATGATTCCATGAAACTGGTTCCCGAAGGCATCGAAGGGCAGGTTCCGTACAAAGGTTCGCTTTCGTTCAATATTCACCAGTTGGTCGGTGGGCTTCGTTCCGGCATGGGCTATTTGGGGTCCGGCGACGTTGCCGCGCTGCGCGCGCGGGCGCGCTTCATGCAGATCACCTCTGCGGGTCTCAAAGAAGGTCACGTGCATGACGTCTTCATCACCAAGGAAGCGCCCAACTACCGAGTCGAATGATCCTCGTTCTTGATTTTGGTTCCCAGTACACGCAGTTGATCGCGCGGCGCATCCGCGAAGCCAAGGTTTACTGTGAAATTCATCCCTTCAATCTGCCGTTAGAAAAAATCCAAGCGCTCCAGCCCGAAGGCATCATCCTTTCCGGCGGACCGGCGAGCGTCTATCAAGACAGCGCGCCGCGCGTGAACGAGAAGCTCTTTCAACTTCCGGTTCCGTTTCTGGGAATCTGTTACGGCATGGGGATGATCAATCTGACGTTTGGCGGCGAAGTCGCGCGCGCCGACCGGCGCGAATATGGGTCGGCCGAGCTGATTATCGACAACGATGCGGATCTTTTTCACGGTTTTTCCCGACAGGAGCGGGCGCGGGTTTGGATGAGTCATGGCGACCGCATGATTGCGATCCCCGAGGGTTGGAACGTGCTCGCCCACAGCGGCAATTCGCCGATTGCGGCTTTTGTCGATCCCTCGCGCCGGTTTTTCGGCGTACAATTTCATCCCGAGGTGGCGCACACGCCGCGCGGCAAGGAAATCCTCGACAACTTCGTCTTTCGGATTTGCCGTTGCCAACCGACATGGACCATGGAGCGCTTTATTGACGCTTCCGTAAAGAAAATTCGCGAGCAGGTGGGCGCCGGCCGTGTGCTCTGCGGCTTGAGCGGCGGCGTCGATTCTTCCGTCGCGGCGACTTTAGTCCATCGCGCCATCGGCGAGCGGCTCGTTTGCGTTTTCGTCAACAACGGTCTGCTGCGCCTCAATGAAGCAGAGCGCGTGTGCGGATTGTTCAGCGAGCGCTTCGGCCGGAGCTTTCGCTATGTGGATGCCAGCGCTCGGTTTCTCGCGGCGCTCGCGGGTGTGCTGGATCCGGAGGACAAGCGGAAAACGATCGGACGGCTGTTTATCGAAGTGTTCGAAGAGGAGGCGAAGCAGCTCGGCGATATCGCCTTTTTGGCTCAGGGAACGCTCTACCCCGACGTCATCGAGTCGGTGTCGTTCGTCGGCCCCTCGGTAACCATCAAAAGCCACCACAATGTCGGCGGTTTGCCGGAAAAGATGAGAATGAAACTCATCGAGCCGCTGCGCGAGTTGTTCAAAGACGAGGTGCGCGAGGTTGGCCGGGAGCTTGGGCTGCCGAACGAGCTGATCCAGCGCCAGCCCTTCCCCGGGCCCGGACTGGCGATTCGCGTGTTGGGTGAAGTGACCGAAAATCGGCTCAAGATCCTGCGCGAGGCCGATGTGATTGTTCTGCACGAGATCCGCGCCGCCGGACTTTACGAAAAGGTCTGGCAGTCGTTTGCTGTTTTGCTGCCGATCAAAACGGTTGGCGTGATGGGAGATGAGCGCAGCTATGAAAACGTGATCGCTTTGCGCGTGGTCGAAAGCCAGGACGGTATGACGGCCAATTGGGTGGCGCTTCCGGCGGATCTGCTGGCACGAATTTCCAACCGCATTATTAACGAGGTGCGCGGCGTGAATCGCGTGGTCTACGATGTTTCGTCGAAACCTCCCGCGACGATCGAATGGGAGTGAGATCTTAGCCGCGTAGCGAACGTTACCCTCCTTGCTTCTCCCCCCAGACTCGCGGAGAAAACGGTCTCTGTGACCCGGGAACTAAGGTCAATTTTCCATTGCTCGGCGCGCTCAATTTGTTGTAGGGTAGGGCTAGTTTGGTTTTTACTGTCGCAACAAACCTGCGGAGGTTGCATCATGAATAGGTATTCTCGTCGTCTCGCCTTGGGGTTCCTACTATCAAGCATGATCCTGATCTTGCTTCCGGCGCAGGCGCCCGCGGCGGAAAGGCTCAACACCTCTTATATTTCCACGGCCCCCGGTTCGTCCGCCACCATCTGGGTGGCCAAAGACGCGCGGATTTTTGACAAATACGGCCTCGACGCGACGGTGATTTTTATCTCGGGGAGCGTTCGCGGCATACAAGCCATACTTGCTGGCGAGATTCCCATCGGCGAAGGCGGGGGACCGGGCTTGGCGAGCGCGCGAATCGCCGGCGGCGACGTGGTCGCCATTGCCGGCAATGTCAATGTGCTGCCCTACTATCTGGTTGGCAATCCGAGCATAAAAAGAGCAGAGGATCTGCGAGGAAAGATTGGCGGAACTCACATCGCCGGGACCACGGCTGAGTTCGCGCTCAAAGTCGGGCTCAAGAAAATCGGGCTTGAGCCGAACAAGGACGTGAGCCTGCGCGTGATCGGCGGCTCGACAGAACGGATGGTCGCTTTACAAAAGGGCATCGTGCAGTTCACGGTGGTTACCGAAGCGGGAAAAGCCGCAGCGGAGAAACTCGGATATCCCATGGTCGTTGACATGGCGACCCTGAAGATTCCTTTTCCTCATAATGGCGTTTACGCCGCGACCAAGCTAATCCGTGAGAACCCGGATCTAGTGCGGCGCTATATACGCGCGTACACGGAAGCCATCCATTATTTCAAGACGCACAAGGAAGACTCCATCAAGATCATGAAAAAATACTCGCGACTCGACGATCCCAAAGTGCTTGAAGAGGCCTGGGACTGGCACGCGCGTTTTTTTCCGGAGGCGCCTTATCCGCCTATCGACGGCTATCAACTAGTGTTGCAGGACATGGCGGCGACGAATCCCAAGGCGGCCCATGCGAATGCCAAAGACATGGTCGATTTGCGCTTCGTCAAGGAACTTGAAGACTCAGGATTCATCAAGAATCTGTACAAGAAATAGCAGCGAACCGAGCGCTAGCCCGCTATTCGCGCGTGATAGAGGTAAACCTTGAACCAGGGCTTGTGAGCGAAGCGCTTTGAAAAAGATCGCCCAGGTTTTGCTGTTCGATCGGCGCCATCGCCTGCTGATCTACCTGCGCGACGACAAACCCGATATTCCCTTTTCCAATCATTGGGATTTTTTCGGAGGGCACCTGGAAGAAGGGGAGACGCCTGAGCAAGCTCTGGTTCGCGAAGTGAAGGAAGAGCTGGGCATAGAGCTCGCGGACTGGAACTTCTTCCGCGCCTATACGTGCACGGAAGGGGACGCCTACCCCAATGTAAAATATATTTATTGGGCCCATATCGATAAAAACCCGCAAGAACTGGCACTTTATGAAGGACAGATGCTCAGAAGCATTAGCCGCGATGAGCGGAAAAGCATTCGCTTTGCAAATATCCTCGGTGCCATCCTCCAAGATTTCATCGCCGCGGGTCTATGGCCGCGTCCTGTGGATAACTTTTGACCGCAAAAGACGCGAGATAATTTGTCGCGCAGTCCTCTTTGTGTTAATTGAATAACTAGCACGATGGAACATTCTCGCTTCGTTCACCTGCACTGCCACACCGAATACAGCCTGCTCGACGGCGCTAACAAGATCGACAAGATGTTTGAACGCATCAAAACGCTCAAACAGCCGGCGGTCGCGATGACCGATCATGGCAACATGTTCGGCGCCGTCGAGTTTTACCGGGAGGCGATCAGCCGCGGCATTAAGCCGATCATCGGTTGCGAAATTTATGTCGCACCGACCAGTCGCTTCGAACGAAAGGGCATCGACAAGGGACCCAAGGAATACAACAACCATCTTATTCTTCTGGCGATGAATAAGGACGGTTACCGAAACCTGTGTAAATTGGTTTCGCTCGGCTACATGGAAGGCTTTTATTACAAGCCGCGCATCGACAAGGAACTGCTGAAAGAATTGAATGGCGGGCTGATCGCGCTGAGCGCTTGCTTGCAAGGGGAGCTCTCTCAAGCCCTCTCGGCGGGAAACGGCGATAAGGCCAAGGCTGCCGTTGAGAGCTATTTGTCGATGTTCGGCGACCGTTATTACATCGAGATCCAGGACAACAAACTTTCCGAGCAGGAGAAAGTCAATCGGCTTTTAGTCGAACTGGCCAAGGACTGTTCGGTTCCCGTGGTCGCCACCAACGATTGCCATTACGGTGAGCGCGACGATTTCCATGCTCATGATGTGCTGCTTTGCGTGCAGACCGGCAAGACGGTCGAGGAAGAAAATCGCCTCAAGCTTGAAACCGACGAGCTTTTTCTCAAGTCGGCGGAGGAGATGAGGCGCGGGTTTGATTACTGCCCTGAAGCCGTTGCGCGCACGCTTGAAATCGCCGATCGCTGCAATGTCGAGATGGAATTCGGCAAATATCACTTTCCGACCTTTACCCCGCCGAAGGAAATTAGCCTGGATGACTATCTCGATGAACTGGCGCACGCGGGGCTTGAAGAGCGTCTGGCGGCCGCGGGTATTAACGACCCCGATGCGAGGAAGAATTACTCTGAGAGGCTGGAATACGAGCTCGACGTCATCAAGCGCATGCAGTTTCCCGGCTACTTCCTGGTGGTGGCGGATTTCATCAATTACGCCAAGCAGCACGGCATTCCGGTGGGTCCGGGCCGGGGATCGTCCGCGGGAAGCCTGGTCGCTTACGCGCTCAAGATTACCGACCTCGATCCAATTCGTCACGTGCTTTTGTTCGAACGGTTTCTAAATCCCGAGCGGCGCTCCATGCCCGACATCGACGTGGACTTCTGCATTCGCGGCAGGGCCCAGGTGATTCAGTATGTGAAAGACAAATATGGGGCCGATCGAGTCGCGCAAATCGCCACCTTCGGAACCCTCAAGGCCAAAGCCGCCATCAAGGACGTCGGGCGCGCGCTCGGCCTGTCCTTTGCGGAGACCGACGCAATCGCCAAGCTGATTCCCGCCCCGAAACAGGGATTCGACTACCCTTTGACCGAATCGATAAAGATGGAGCCGCGGCTCCAGGAATTGATGAAGAGCGATGCGCGTATCCAGACGTTGATACAGCACGCCTTGCGCCTCGAGGGCCTGGTGCGCCACGCTTCCACCCATGCCGCCGGCGTGGTGCTTTCCAATTTGCCGCTGGTGGATCACCTGCCGCTGTTCGTCGATAAAGAAGGCGGCATTGTCACGCAGTTTGATATGAGCTGCGTGGAGAAAATCGGACTGGTCAAATTCGATTTTCTCGGCTTGAAAACGCTGACGCTGATTCATGATTGCTTGAAACTCATCGAAGTCACTCGCGGCGAGACGATCGACATCACCCGGCTGGCACTGGACGACAAGAAGACATACCGGACATTGTGCAACGGCAATACCACCGGCGTGTTCCAACTGGAAAGTACCGGCATCCGCGAGATGACGGTTAAGATTCGCCCCAACTGTTTTGAAGATCTGGTGGCGATCCTGGCGCTTTATCGACCGGGGCCGTTGGACAGCGGCATGGCCGAAGAGTACATCAAGCGCAAACACGGCAAGGAAAAATTCAAGTTTCTCCATCCGCTACTCGAGCCGGTCTTGAAGGACACCTATGGGGTCATCGTCTATCAGGAGCAGGTCATGCAAATTGCCCAGGTCCTCGGCGGCTACACGATGGGAGACGCGGATATTTTGCGCCGCGCCATGGGCAAGAAGGATCCCGAAGAGATGGCGGCGCAGCGGGAGCGGTTTGTCGAAGGCGCGCAAAAGCAAGGAATCGACATAAAAACGGCGACCGAGATCTTCGATCAGATGGAAACTTTCGCGCGCTACGGCTTCAACAAATCGCATTCCGCCGCCTATGCTTTGGTTTCTTACCAGACGGCCTACCTTAAAACCCATTATCCGGTAGAGTTCATGGCTGCATTGATGACGTCGGAAATGGGCGATACCGACAAGGTGATTAAGAATCTAGCTGAATGCCGCGACAAAGGAATAGAGGTTCTCGCCCCGGACATTAATGAAAGCCGCTCTGACTTCACTCCCGTGGGAGACAAGATCCGCTTTGGGTTGGCCGCGGTTAAGAACGTCGGTGAGAAAGCCGTCGAAGTGATCTTGCGCAGTCGCGAGAGCGACGGGGCGTTCGACTCCCTTTTTGATTTTTGCCGCCGTGTCGACTTGACGGCGGTGAACCGGCGCGTGATTGAAAGCTTGATCAAGTGCGGCGCCTTTGATTCGATGGGGGTGAGCCGCGCGCGCATGACCGCGTCGCTGGATGAGGCGATCAAAGTCGGGCAAGCCCATCAACGCGATCGGCAAAGTAACCAGATCGATATATTCGCCATGCTGGGCACTCCCTCCAAGGGTGGGAAAAGAGCCGGCGATCTCTATCCTCAGGCCAAGGAATGGTCGCAGCAAGAATCGCTGGCGTTCGAAAAGGAAGCGTTGGGCTTTTATATCACCGGCCACCCGTTGGACAAGTACGACCGGGTGATCAAGAAGATTACCGGCGGGACGATTGCCGCGCTCAAGGAAAAAGCTGCTCCGGGAGACGTTAAACTGAGCGGAGTGGTATCAGCGTTAAGGCTTAGGAACACAAAAAAGGGCGATCGCTATGGAAGTTTCAATCTCGAAGACAAGAGCGGATTTATCGAAGTGATTGCCTGGCCGGACGTTTACCGAAAATGCTCAGAGGTCCTTGGATCCGAGGACCCGATTTTCGTGAAAGGGAGGCTCGAGGTTGGCGAGGAACGCATGCAGATTATCGCCAACGAGATCTCTCCGCTCGCCGAGGTGGCCCAGAAAGCTCGCGCCAATGGGAAAGCCAACGGCAACGGTGAAAAACTGCATATTTACGCACGCGAAAGCGAAGTATCGCCCGACGATTTCGTACGACTGCGCGACACGCTTCTCGATTTTCCCGGAGCGTGCACGGTGTTTCTCCACCTCCTCACCGACAACGAGGTCGAGACGGTGATCGAGCTTCCCGAGCAGGTGCGGGTCGCTTCGACCCCCGAACTGGAGGCGTCCGTGTCCAAACTGCTGGGCAGCCGCATCGCTTTTCATTCTTTGGGGTCTTGAAACCAGTCAGCTCCCACCGTTATTCTCTTACGAGCATCGCCGTGAATTTCGCGATCAAACCATCTTTTTAAATTTTGAAACCGCTCAACTCCCACCGTTATTCGCGCAAGGAACGAGCCGTCGTCGTCGGTGTCGAATGGCCGTCCCAGAAACACGGCGTCCCGCTTGAATACAGCATGGAAGAACTGGAGCGACTGGTGGAAACCGCCGGGGCTCAAGTGGTCGGCCGATTTACGCAACAGCTCAAAAGCGTCACGCCCGCCACTTTAATGGGGCGAGGCAAGGTCCATGAAATCGCGGCTGCTCTCGCTGAAATGGACGCGGATCTGGTGATCGTGGACGAAGATCTGACTCCCGCGCAGCAGCGCAATCTGGAATCGGAGTTCAAGGTTCGGGTTATAGATCGGAGTCAATTGATACTTGATATTTTTGCCCAAAGAGCCCGCAGTAATGAAGGAAAGCTTCAAGTTGAATTGGCGCAACTGGATTACCTGCTGCCGCGCTTGACGCGCCAGTGGACGCACCTTTCCCGGCTCGGCGGCGGCATCGGCACGCGCGGTCCGGGTGAGACGCAGCTGGAGGTGGATCGGCGCAGGATTCGCGAACGGATCAATCATCTGAAAAGACGGCTCAAGACCGTCGAGCGCACACGCACACTGCAGCGCAAAGAACGCGATGAAGTTCCATTTGCGACGGTGGCCTTGGTGGGTTACACCAATGCAGGCAAATCGACTTTGATGAACACGCTGACACGCGCGGGGGTATTTGTCGAAGATAAATTGTTTGCGACTTTGGACCCGACCACGCGCGCGCTTCGTCTGCCGAACGGCGATAAGGTCATGATTGTGGATACGGTCGGTTTTATTAACAAGATCCCGCACTCTCTGATCGAGGCCTTCAAGAGTACTCTAGAGGAAGTCAAGAATGCAGATTTGCTGCTTCATTTGATAGACATGACCAGTCCGCTCTTCGAAGAGCACATTCAGGTGATCGAGGAGGTTTTAAAAGAGATCGGGGCAGGCGATTTGCCAACCATTCTCGTGCCCAATAAAACGGATATGGTCCCATCGGTGCCGCTGCAGGCTTTGAACGGCCGCAGCGCGGCAGGCATTTGTCCCATTTCGGCTTTAACCGGGGATGGCATTGATCCCCTGTTGCAGCGGGTCGGGGCGATCTTGGATCAGGGGAAGGAGCCGCTCCGCGCCTGCTTCAAGCCGTCACAAGTAGGGCTGTTGTCGCTGTTGCGCGAGCGTGGCAGAATCATTCAAGAGAGCTACGAGGATTCGCACATTTTCGTCACCGCATGGGTGACTCCCAAACTGGCGGGCCAAATTCGCAAGTTGCTGGCTGCCGGCGCCTCGGTCTAGAGTTAACTTGAATTATTACCTCTTTCCTCTTCCGCGAGACGCGGGGTCGGTGGAAGGAGTGGGCTCCAGCGTGAAAGATCCACGCTAACACATGGCTAACCTGGATTATTCACGCATGCAAGCGATCGAGAGGCGAGCCCTCCAAAGCGAGGCAATGAGCCGGTGCCTTGGATCGGCCTGCAAACTGAGTTTCTGGAGCGAACGCATGAGAGAAAGGCAAACGCCGAGCCGAGCACCAAACACAGCATTGAACCTCTTCGCCTCCGTGCCTCGCTCTTCCAGGCTCGCCTCTCGATCGACACAGCGTCATGGTTTCTCCTCTAAGCGTGAATAATGCGGGCTAAGACAGCGAAGTTCAATGCTTAACTTGCCTAATTTTCTAACCCTGATCCGCATCCTGACGATTCCGTTCTTTCTGGTTTACCTGGCTTATCATCGTTACGGCGAGGCATTCATTGTATTCGTGCTCGGCGGAATTACTGATTTTTTAGACGGGTTAACCGCTCGCTTGATGAACCAGCAGACCGCCATCGGAGCCTATCTGGATCCGGCGGCGGATAAGCTTCTAGTGATCACCTCCTTTGTGATGTTGGGGATGATTGACGCTATCCCCATGTGGCTTGCGGTGGTGGTGGTCAGTCGCGATGTTTTACTCATCGTTGGATATGGGATTGTTTACTTCTTAGTGGAAGAGCGGCCTGGGGCTAAACCCAGCTGGATCGGCAAATGCAGCACCATGCTGCAACTCGTCACCATGGGGACGGCGTTGGCGTTGCTGGCCAAGCCGGGACTGTTTGATGACTGGGTGATGACGGGCTTGATTGCTCTAACCGCGCTAGCCACAATAGCCTCCGGTGTCCAGTACATTTATCGAGGACTTGTTTGGCTACAGAATAAAGCGCCCTCGATTAGCCGATTCGGTTGACACCAGGCGGAAAAATTGGTAGTGAAATCCGATTGTTGCAAACTCCAGGCATATTAATTCGCTGCCCTGACTTGCAGGCAGGGTATGGCGAATCACATTCGCGCGTGATGGAATTCCTCGGTGGCGCCCGCGCCGGAAACCCTAGCGGATTTTTTAGGCACGTAGCTCAGTGGGAGAGCGCTTCCTTGACACGGAAGAGGTCGGCAGTTCAATCCTGCCCGTGCCTACCATCTTTCTAATCGTTTGGTGATGGACAATATTCACGTAACATTACCCGGCGGCGACTCCGTGGATGTTCGCCGCGGCATTAGCGTGGGCGAGTTGGCGGCGCTCTACGCGCCCAAGGGCGACTCTATCATCGCGGGGAAAATCGACAGTTGTCCTGTTGATCTTAGCCGAAAGCTTGATCACGATTGTACGCTCGACTGGGTGTCCGCAGGCACTGCGGATGGGCTCGATATCCTGCGCCATTCCACCGCCCATCTGATGGCCCAAGCCGTCCAGAGTCTATTTCCCGGAACCCAAGTCACCATCGGACCGACAATCGAAGACGGCTTTTATTACGATTTTAAACGAGAGCAGCCTTTTTCGCCGGAAGAGTTGGAACAAATCGAACAGCGCATGCACGAACTGGCAAAGAGTAACTTGAAAGTCACACGCGAAGAAATGTCGCGCCGGGAAGCGATCGAAATGTTTCGCAAGATGGGCGAGAGCTACAAGGTCGCTATCCTGGAGGAAATTCCTGAAGAAACGGTTTCGCTTTACCGGCAGGGTGATTGGGTTGATCTTTGCCGCGGCCCGCATGTGCCCGGGACGGGCGCGATCAAGGCATTTAAATTGACCGGAGTCGCCGGCGCCTATTGGCGCGGCAACGAACAGAATGAAATGCTCCAACGAATTTACGGCACCTCGTGGCACACTAAGGAGGCGCTGAAGGAGCATCTCAAGCTGCTCGAGGAGGCGAAGAAGCGCGACCACCGAAAGCTCGGCCGCGAATTGGATCTTTTCAGCTTTCATCCTTTTGCGCCGGCGAGTCCCTTTTTTCACCCCAAAGGCGCGACGGTTTACAACGAGCTGGTTGCCTACATCCGCCGCCTCTATGTTCGCTACGGTTACGAAGAAGTGATCACACCGCAGATTCTGGATGTCGAGCTCTGGCGCCGGTCGGGTCACTACGACCACTATCGGGACAATATGTATTTTACCCAGGTGGACGAGCGGGAATTCAGCGTGAAACCGATGAACTGTCCGGGCCATACTCTGATTTATGCGACGAAGAAGCGCTCGTATCGCGATTTGCCGCTGCGCATCGCCGATTTCGGCCGGTTGCATCGCTACGAACGCTCAGGTGTGACCGCGGGGCTCACGCGCGTTCGTTCTTTTTCGCAGGACGACGCCCACATCTTCTGCGCGCCGGATCAGATCGAGAGCGAGATCAGCAGCCTCATTCAAATGTTGCGCGAGGTTTACCGCACCTTTCAGTTTGGCTCGATGCAGGTCAAACTTTCCACCCGGCCGCAAGACTTCATCGGCGATCCGCAAGTCTGGGAAAAGGCGGAAGCGGCGCTCGGTCAAGCTCTGACCAAGGAAGGAATCGAGTATCAAATCAATCCCGGAGACGGCGCCTTTTACGGCCCCAAAATCGATTTTGTGGTTCTTGATGCGCTGAGACGGGGCTGGCAGCTCGCCACGATGCAGCTCGATTTTTTCATGCCCGAGCGCTTCGATCTGGCATTCACGTCGGCCGCGGGGACCGAAGAACGTCCGGTGATGATTCACCGCGCCCTGTTGGGTTCCATCGAGCGTTTCATGGGGATTCTCATCGAACATTGCGGCGGCGCTTTTCCGCTCTGGCTCGCGCCGGTCCAGGCCAGGATCTTGACCGTTACCGATGATCAGCATGAATATGCTAAAAGGGTGTTCGAAAAGCTGCGGGATGCGGGATGGCGCGTGGAGCTGGACGTGCGCAACGAGAAGTTGGGTTACAAGATTCGCGAAGCCCAGTTGGCAAAGATTCCATACGCGGTTGTCATCGGGGACAAAGAAGTGCAGGCGCAAACCGTTGCGCCGCGCCGCCGCGGCGGGGAGAATTTGGCGCCCCTGTCCGTGAGCGATTTTATCGCGCAACTTCGGTCCGAGGTATCACAGGAAATGGCGCAATGAGCGTGTCACAACAAAGGGAGGTGTCTTATCGCTAGAGAAGCGCGGATCAATCATCAAATTCGCGCCCGTGAGGTTCGCGTCATCGGCGCAAAGGGCGAACAGTTAGGTGTCATGCCGCTCTACGAGGCACTCAAACTGGTGGAAACGCAGGAATTGGATCTAGTGGAGGTGGCGCCCGACGCGGCGCCCCCGGTATGCCGCATCATGGATTACGGCAAATTCCGCTATGAGCAGAAAAAGAAAGCGCACGGACCCAAGAAGCACACCGTCATCGATGTCAAGGAAGTCAAAATGGGGTCGCGAACCGATCCGCACGATGTCGAGCACAAGGTCAGGAACATTCGGCTGTTCATCGAGCGCGGCCAGAGGGTTAAAGTGTCGGTTTTTTTCCGCGGCCGGGAGATCACCCATCCGGAACTGGGACGGCAGATGCTGCGTGGGGTGGTGGACCAGATCCAAGACATCGCCAAGGTCGATATCGAGCCGCGATTGGAGGGGCGCAGCATGGCCATGCTGCTGACACCCAAGTAAAAATTTCCATTCTGAGATGAATACGTAAGGAGAGAACAGTGCCAAAAATCAAAACCAACAGAGGAGCCGCGAAACGATTTAGAGTCACCGGCAGCGGCAAGGTGAAAAGGAACAAGGGTTTTAAAAGCCATTTGCTTTCGAGCAAGGGAAAGAAACGCAAGCGACACCTACGCCAGGGGGCTCTAGTGGCGGCTGTCGAAAACAAGAACGTTCGTAGAATGATACCGTACCTCTAGTAGTACTGAGTAATGAGTAACGAGTACTGAGTAAGAGGAATTGCGTACTGAGGAGTGATGCGTAGACCGTTTTCACTCAGCACTTATCGCCTGAAAGGAGCCAAACGTGCCACGAGCCAAGGGCGGGAGTAAATCCCGGCAAAGAAGAAAAAAAATCATGAAGATGGCCAAAGGCTATGTCGGAGGCCGGGGCCGGCTGTATCGATCGGCCCGCGAGACGGTAGAGCGCGCGCTTACATTCGCGTACCGGGACCGGCGGGTAAAAAAGAGATCGTTTCGCGGTCTCTGGATCACGCGCATCGGCGCGGCGGCCAAACTTAACGGGATCTCATATAGCCAGCTGATCAAAGGGCTGAAACTGGCCGGAGTCGAGTTGGATCGAAAAATCCTCGCGGAGTTGGCGGTTGTAGATCTGCCCGCTTTCGGACAACTGGCTGAAACCGCGAAAGCCCGTCTGAGCGCGTAAGCGCCAATATTCCGGCTCAAATGAATGATTCCGTGGAAGCCCTCGAAGGAGAGATTCTGCATCGAATCGAGCAAGCCAACTCCGAAGCGGAAGTCGAAGCGCTGCGCGTAGAAACTTTAGGACGCAAGGGAAGACTGACGCTTCTCTTGCGCGGCTTGAAGGATCTCCCGGCCGAAGAACGGCCGCGCGCCGGCGAACGGCTTAATCAGCTCAGGCGCGCTCTAGAGGCGCGCTTGGACGAGCGCCTGAGCGCCGTCAAAGAGCAGTCCCGAGAAAGCGCGCTGCGGGAAGAACGGATCGATGTTACGCTCCCCGGCAGCCGTTGGGAGCGCGGCAGAGTGCATCCCCTCACGCTCGTTATTGATGAGATCATCGATGTGTTTTGGGGCATGGGATTTGAGATCGCTCGCGGTCCGGATATTGAGGACGATTATCACAATTTTGAAGCGCTCAATATTCCCAAAGACCATCCCGCCCGCGACATGCAGGACACATTCTTTGTGTCGGACGGCCGTCTGCTGCGTACGCACACATCGCCGGTACAAATTCGCACCATGGAAAGCCGCAAGCCGCCGCTTCAGATCATCGTGCCGGGCGCGGTCTATCGCCATGACGATGATGCCACCCATTCTCCGATGTTTCATCAGGTCGAAGGCTTTATGGTCGATCAGCACATTAGCTTTTCCGATCTGAAGGGCGTGCTGACCCATTTCTTGCGTCAGGTTTTTAGCCAGGAGACCGGGGTGAGATTCCGACCGAGTTTTTTCCCCTTCACTGAACCCAGCGCTGAGATCGATATCCAATGTCTGATTTGCGGCGGCCAAGGCGCCGCGTCCGAAGGGCAAACCTGCCGGGTTTGCAAGGGTACAGGCTGGCTGGAGATTCTCGGCGCGGGAATGATCGATCCGCAGGTTTTCCGTTTTGTCGGCTACGATCCGGAAAAGGTATCAGGCTTTGCTTTCGGTATGGGGGTTGAGCGCATCGCCATGCTGAAATACGGTATCGATGACATCCGCCTATTTTATCAAAACGATGTGAGGTTTCTCAGGCAGTTCGGCTAAAAAGGAAATACTGGAGTGATGGAATAATGGAATAATGGGGATGCCCAATACTCCAATAGTCCAGCATTCCATTATTCCGGTGTTTTGGATTCATGAAGTTCACTCTCAACTGGCTAAAGGAATTCGTGAGTTTCAGAGCCACGCCCGAAAAGTTGGTCGAGCGGCTCACGATGGCGGGACTCGAGGTCGAATCGCTGACCGCGCAGCGCGATCCTGAATCCAATGAAGAAGATTGGCTGTTCGAGATCGCGGTGACACCGAATCGCGGCGATTGTCTGGGGATCGCCGGACTGGCTCGGGAAGTTTCCGCGCTGACCGGCGGAAGGATCAAGGTCCCCCCGCTGAGCCCTCATGGAACAAGCTTGGACGCGGCGAAGCGGGTGAGCGTTACCATTGGCGCGCCGCGGCTGTGCGCCCGCTATTCCGCGCGCGTTGTCGATCAGGTCCGTGTCGGGCCTTCGCCGGCGTGGATGGGCTATCGACTGGAATCGTGCGGCATCCGCTCCATCAATAACGTCGTTGATATCACTAATTATGTTATGCTCGAAACGGGCCAACCGCTCCATGCGTTCGATATGGACCGTTTGCCGGCGCGCAAGATCAATGTGAGGCCGGCCAATGAGATCAAGAAATTCGTTACCCTCGATGGTGTGGAAAGGGAGTTGCTCCCGGAAGATTTGCTGATATGCGACGGCGATGTCCCGGTGGCGCTTGCCGGAGTGATGGGCGGCATGAATTCCGAGGTGGGAGACGGCACTCGCTCGGTATTGCTCGAAAGCGCCAATTTCGATCCGACGACGATTCGGCGCACGGCCAAACGCTTGGCGCTCCACAGTGAGGCGTCGCATCGTTTCGAGAGAGGAGTCGATCCGGAAGAAACGATCGGCGCTTTGGACCGCGCGGTTTACTTGCTCGCTCAATGCGCGGAAGGCCTCGCCGTCAGCGGCTGCGCCGATCGGTACCCGCGGCGGCCGAAGCCGGCCACCCTATTACTACGCGAAGAGCGCATCGCCAGTCTACTGGGCGTGCGCATCGAAGGAAAGCAAGTGGAAAAGCTGCTTCAAGCGCTCGGCCTTAAAACGCAAAGAGCGGCGCGGCAGCGAGCGATCAAGGTTGTTTCATCGAGCCGCCGGCCCGACCTTACCCGCGAAGCCGACTTGATTGAGGAAGTGGCGCGGTTGTACGGCTACCAAAAGATCCCTTCCACGCTTCCCGTCTTGCGCGCGTCGGGCGGCAAGAAAGATGACCGGCTAGCCGACGAGCGCCGCGTGCATTGCTTTTTGGCCGGGGAAGGACTGGTGGAGGTGGTCAACCTTCCGTTCACCACCGAAGATCTGAATCGTTGCTTTCCCGGGTTATGGGGGGAGTCGCCCGATCCGGTCGCGGTGCAGAATCCACTGGCCAAAGAAAGCGCGGAGATGCGCTTGAGCCTACTGCCGGGACTTTTTGAAAATCTGCGCATCAACCTCGCGCAGCAAGCGGGGAGCTTCTGCGCGTATCATCTGGGCAAAGTTTTTCGGCGTGGCGCTGGCGGGGAAACCGAAGAGCGCCAGTGTCTCGCGGGCTTGTTGTATGGGCCGCGGCCACGGTGCGGATTGCGCCGCGCCGACGCCGCATCGCTGGAATTTCTCGACGGCAAAGGTTTAGTGGAAGGAGTGTTGGATTTGCTTCGGCTCAGCGAAACTGCGGCGTGGCGCGAGGAGTCGATTTTGGCGTTGCATCCCGGAAGAACGGCCGCGCTTTATTGCGGTGCAAAGCGCCTGGGCTATTTGGGGGAGATTCACCCGGATGTGTGTGACACGCTGGGATTGCCGCGATTTTTGGCGTTCGAACTTGACTTCGAGGGACTGCTTCAGTATGCTCCGCGACGAATAACGGCCCGATCTTTGCCGCGTTTCCCTGCGGTCGAGAGGGATCTGGCGGTTGTTGTCGATCGCGCCTTTCCCTCACAACAGATCATTAGTTGGATTGAGAGCCTCGGCGAATCTTTAATTAAGCATATCGAAGTATTCGATCAGTATCTGGGATCGCCCATTCCGGAAGGCAAGAAGAGCTTGGCCTACAAAATTTCATATCGAGCCGATGACCGGACGCTGACCGATGCGGAGGTGCACGCTCTTCACCAGACGATCATTCGGCGAATCGGTGATGTTTTTGGCGCCGAGTTGCGCAGCTGATAAGGCCATGAATGGAGAAAAAACCTGAGAGGTGGAAAATGACCAAAGCAGATATTATTACCCGAATTTACGAAAAGGTCGGTTTTTCCAAGAAGGATGCCACCGATATCGTCGAAGCGACCTTTGATATTATTAAAGGCTGTCTGGAGCGAGGCGAAAAGGTAAAAATTTCTGGATTTGGAAACTTCGTGGTCAATACCAAGCGACCGCGCAAAGGAAGAAATCCCCAGACCGGAGATGAGATTATCATTGTGGGCCGGAAAGTTTTGACCTTCAAGGCGAGCCAAATACTCAAGAAAGGCCTCAATTCAATGTCCACGTCGTCCGCGCCGAGTTCCTCCCCATCCTCCGCTGCGGCCGAATAGCGTTGCCGATGGCGGCTCGTCTACCCGACAAGATCTATTTCAAAATCGGCGAAGTCAGTGAAATCGTCGGCGTTGAGCCATACGTGCTCCGCTACTGGGAAACGGAATTCGATCTGCTTAAACCGTCGAAAGCTCCGTCGCGTCATCGCCTGTACAAGAAAAGAGACGTGGAGCTTTTGTTGGACATCAAGCGGCTGCTATATTCCGAAGGCTTCACGATCGAGGGGGCGAGAAAAAAACTAAAGGAAACCAGAAAAGAAGAAAAGGACCAACTCAAACTGCCGCTTTCCGATCTCAAGTACAGAAACGCCCTGGTGAAGATCAAAAAGGATCTCGAATCCCTCCGCAAATTGCTTTCCTAGGCGATGGGTATCGCTTCGCTCCACCTAGCCTAAAAGTTGTCATCCCCGCATTCCGCTCCGCTGCAGTCCATGCGTCGCCCACGCCTTTAATATAGTGCCGTCCATAGCTTGACTGTTCTGCCGGTGCCGCATTATCATCCGCCCAGTTTACAAGTTGCCGAAGGAGGATGGATATGGCCAAGCGTATGGTCTTACTGGCGGTTTGGGTGGCAATGGTTTTCGTTCAATCTGGGGTGGGGCTCGCCGGCGAAAGCCCTGATCTTGTCGCCGGCGCCCGGAAGGAAGCCAAGATCGTGATTTACTCTTCGACGGACTCCGCAAGCGTGGAGCCGTTGTTGCAAGACTTCAAGAGCGTGTATCCGTTTTTGCAGGTCGAGTATAACGACCTTAACACCACCGAAATTTACAATCGCTTTGTCGCCGAGACTGCGGCTGGAACCGGCGCGGCTGATTTGCTCTGGAGCTCGGCGATGGATTTGCAGCTCCAGCTCGCGAGCAAGGGCAACGCCCTGACCTACGCCTCACCGGAAATCTCCGGGCTGCCCAAATGGGCGGTGTGGCAGAATCAGGCTTACGGGACGACTTTTGAGCCGGTCAGCATCGCTTATAACAAGCGGCTCTTGCCGGCCGATGCGGTGCCGCAGAGTCACGCCGACTTGCTGAAGTTGCTCAAGGGAAAGCCGGACATCTTTAAGGAGAAGATCGCCACGTTTGATCCCGAAAAGAGCGGCGTTGGTTTTTTGATGATGACCCAGGACGCCAAAGTATTTCCACAGTTTTGGGATCTGGTAAAGGCTTTGGGAAGCAGCGGCACGAAGGTATACACGAGTACGGGCGCGATGCTTGAGAAGGTCGGCTCCGGCGAGCATTACCTGGCCTACAACATCATCGGCTCGTACGTTCTTCTGCGTCAGAAAAAGGACCCTTCCATGGGTTTGGTTTTGCCGAAGGACTACACGCTGGTCTTTTCGCGCATCGCCTTTATTTCCAAAACGGCGCGCAGTCCCAACGCGGCGAAGCTCTTTTTGGACTACATCCTTTCGAAGCGAGGGCAGACGGTGATGTCGGAAAAGTCTCTGGTCTACTCGATTCGCAGCGACGTGAGCGGACACATTACGGCCGCGGGTCTAACCAAGGATCTCGGCAAGGCGCTGAAGCCCATCAGCGTCAATACCGATATTCTCGCCGGCCTGGAGCAAAATAAACGGCTTGAATTCATGAAACAGTGGCAGTCTGCGATGAAACGGTAGGAGCGTGAGCCGGATTCTGCGCTCGCTCGCGGTTAGCGGCGTTGCCCTAGTGGTTTTAGGGCCGCTGGGGTTGATCCTCTATCAAAGTTTTCTCAACGAGCCATTCTTCAGCGCGAGCGCGCGGTTCAGCCTCGACGCCTATCGGTATGTTCTTGCCGACACCGGCTTTCATTCCGCTTTCGGCACCTC
>Ga0316628_100000905_pt1 | contig 19843 bp, 19 predicted proteins | sample OWC_Aug_M2_C1_D5_FD_207648 | JGI IMG/M metagenome (GOLD analysis project Ga0316628, IMG submission 207648) | Wetland soil microbial communities from Old Woman Creek delta, Ohio, United States - OWC_Aug_M2_C1_D5_C | ecosystem: Environmental > Terrestrial > Soil > Wetlands | place: USA: Ohio... | reverse complement strand
CGCCTGGCTGCGGGCGGTCGCGAAATACCAGACGATCAGGTACCCGAGCCCGGCGGCCCGCCCGGCCGCGTCTGCCGCCCGGGGATCGCGCAGGGCGAGGCCGAGAGCGATGTAGACGACGAGCATGGCGAGGCTGGCGATGAACCAGCCCTTCGCCGACGCGGTTTTCCCGTCCTCGCCCAGCGCGCGCCAGTTGAGCATGTGCAGGAGCGCGCCGAACGCGGGCGTGAACACCAGGCTCCAGTTCGCGGCGGCGTTGGGGTTCCAGAGCGGGGGCGCGATCTCCGTTCCCTCGGCGTCGGCGACTTTCGCGGTCGGCGGAGCGTAGGGATTGGTCGTCATGCTCGGGTTCCTCCTATTGCCGTCTGCAGTCGCCGACGTAACGGTTCGGGTAGGCGAGAAGCCCGGAGAGTAGCGTGGGCAGGAAGCGGCTGCAAAGGCCGTTCGTCACGTACTCATCCTCTGTTGCGCGGGGGGCTACTCCACGAGCGCGACACGCGCGCCCTTAGAATCGCGGTCATGGAAGCTCCCGACGGCCTGCCGCCGGCGCAGCGCGGCTGGGCGATGTTCGCCATCGGGCTCGCCATCGCGATGGCGGTGCTCGACGGCGCGATCGCCAACGTGGCGCTGCCGACCATCGCCCGCGATCTGGCCGCCACTCCGGCCGATTCGGTGTGGGTGGTGAACGCCTACCAGCTCGTCATCACCATTCTGCTCTTGCCGCTCGCATCGCTCGGCGAGATCGTCGGCTACCGCCGCGTCTACCGCATCGGGCTCGCGGTGTTCACGCTCGCCTCGCTCGCCTGCGCGCTGTCCGACTCGCTCCTCGTGCTGACGCTCGCGCGGGTGGCGCAGGGCGTGGGCGCGGCCGGGGTGATGAGCGTCAACGCCGCGCTGGTGCGCTTCATCTACCCGCGGCGGTTCCTCGGGCGCGGCATCGGCGTCGTCGCGCTCGTCGTGGCGGTTTCGGCCGCGGTCGGTCCGACGGTCGCGGCCGCGATCCTCTCGGTCGCCTCCTGGCCGTGGCTGTTCGCGGTCAACGTGCCGATCGGCATCGCGACCCTGGTCGCGGCGCAGGCGCTGCCGCGCACGCCCGGCGCGCCGCGCCGCTTCGACCTGCCGAGCGCCGTTCTGAACGCGCTGTTCTTCGGCCTGCTGATCGTCGCAGTGGACAGCGTCGGCCACGGCGAGCGCGTGCCGCTCGTCGCGCTCGCCTTCCTCGGCGCGGGCGCCTCGGGCGTCGCGCTCGTCGTGCGCCAGTTGCCGCAGTCCTCGCCGCTGCTGCCGGTCGACCTGCTGCGCATCCCGCTGTTCGCGCTGTCGATCGCGACTTCGGTGTGCTCGTTCACGGCGCAGATGCTCGCCTACGTCGCGATCCCGTTCTATTTCCAGGACGTGCTCGGCCGCGACGCCGTCGCGACCGGCCTGCTGATGACGCCCTGGCCGGTGGCGATCGCGGTGATGGCGCCGATCGCCGGGCGGCTCGCCGACCGCCATCACCCGGGAATCCTCGGTGCGCTCGGCCTCGCCGTGTTCGCCGTGGGGCTCGCGCTGCTCGCGCTGCTGCCCGCGTCGCCCGCGGACGCCGACATCGTCTGGCGCATGGCGCTGTGCGGCGCGGGCTTCGGGCTGTTCCAGTCGCCGAACAACCGGGCCATCCTCGGCTCGGCGCCGCACGAGAGGAGCGGCGGCGCGAGCGGCATGCTGGGCACCGCGCGGCTCGTCGGCCAGACCACCGGAGCGGCACTGGTCGCGCTGATGTTCGGCGTCGCGGGTGACCGCGCGACGTTCTGGTCGCTCGGCACGGCCGCCGCGATCGCGCTCGTCGCCGCGGCGGTCAGCGGCTCGCGGCTCATCCGCACCCACGGCGCGCAGCGCTGAGGCCGCCCGCCCGAGGGGCTACTTGCCCTTCCAGGCGGGCTTGCGTTTGTTGAGGAAGGCGTCCATGCCCTCGCGGAAGTCCTCGCTCATGTAGCACATGAGGACCAGGTCGTCGCCCTCGCCGTGCGGGATCCTCGGCCGCAGGCGCATGAGCGCCTCCTTGGTCGCCTGCAGCGTAAGCGGCGCGTGGCCCGCCACCTCGCGCGCGAGCTCTTCCGCGCGCCTGGCGAGCGCCGCGCCGTCCTCGACCAGCTCGCCGACCAGCCCGATCGCGAGCGCCTCCTCGGCGTCGATCAGGCGCGCGCGGAAGACCATGTCCTTGACGCGCGCCGGACCGAGCAGCGCCGCGAGGCGCGCGTAGCTCTGCATCGAAAGGCAGTTGCCGAGCGTGCGCGCGACCGGAAAGCCGAAGCGCGCGCCTTTCGCGGCGATGCGCAGGTCGCAGCAGGTGGCGATGCCTGCGCCGCCGCCGGTGCATGCGCCCTGGATCGCGGCGATGGTCGGCACGCGGCAGCGCTCGAGCGCGCCGAGCACGCGGTCGATGCGCGCCTCGTAGTCGAGCGCGTCCTGCGGCTTGTCGAAGGCGCGGAACTGGGAGATGTCGGTGCCCGCGGCGAAGGCCTTGTCGCCCGCGCCGGTGAGCACCATGGCGCGCAGCGAGCGGTCCTCGTTCGCTGCGGCGCAGATCTCGGCCAGGCGGTCGTACATCGCGAAGGTGAGGGCGTTCCTCGCCTGCGGGCGGTTGAAGGTCACGTACGCGACGCCGTCGCGCACCTCGTGCAGGAGCTCGTCCATGGCAGTCGATTCTACAGCCCGAGATAGGCCTGCCGGATCTCGGGCATCGCCGCGAGCCGGTCGGGATCGCCCTCGGTGAACAGCCGCCCCTCGGCGATCACGTAGGCGTAGTCGGACAGCGCGAACGCCAGGTGCACGTTCTGCTCGACAAGCAGGATCGACAGGCCGTCGGCCTTCAGGATCTTGAGCGTGGCGAAGATCTGGTGCACCACCAGCGGCGCGAGCCCGAGCGAGAGCTCGTCGATGATCAGCAGGTCCGGGTCGGACATCAGCCCGCGCGCGATGGCGAGCATCTGCTGCTCGCCGCCGGAGAACGTCCCCGCGTTCTGGTTGCGGCGCTCCTTCAAGCGCGGAAACAGCGTGTACACGCGCTCCAGGCGGCTGGCGTAGCTGCGCGTGCCGTGCTTCGCGTAGGCGCCCATCTCGAGGTTCTCCTCGACCGTCATGGCGGCGAAGAGTTGCCGCCCCTCGGGAACGAGCGCGAGCCCGCGCGCCGCCTTTTGGTGCGGCGGCAGGCGCGTGACGTCCTCGCCCTTGAATACCACCTTGCCGCCCCAGGGACGCAGGCTGCCGACGATCGCGCGCAGCGAGGTGGTCTTGCCGACGCCGTTCGCGCCGACGATCGTGGTGAGGCGTCCGCCCGCCGCGCCGAGCGAGATGCCCCACAGCACCTGGACCTCGCCGTAGCCGGCCTCGAGCGACTCGACCTGGAGGACCGCTTCGCTCATGCGGCACTGCGCAGCGTGTCGGCGAGGCCCGGGTCGCCGAGGTAGGCCTCGATCACCAGGGGATCGGCGGCGACCTCGGCGGGCAGGCCTTCGGCGAGCTTGGTGCCCGTGTTGAGCACCACGATGCGGTCCGACAGGCTCATGATCGCCTGCATCAGGTGCTCGATCATCAGGATCGAGACGCCGCGCCCGCGGATCGCGCGCAGGGTGCCGATCATGCGCTCGACCTCGGTCGGGTTGAGCCCGGCGAGCACCTCGTCGAGCAGCAGCAGCGTCGGGCGCGCGGCGAGCGCGCGCGCCAGCTCGAGCCGCTTCTTGCCGGCGATCGTGAGCTGCGAGGCGAGGGTCTCGAGCCGGTCCTCGAGGCCGACCAGCACGGCCGCTTCGCGCGCCGCTTCGCGCGCGCGCGACAGCGGCAGGTTCTCGCGCCCGAAGCAGGCGCCGACGATGCAGTTCTCGAGCACCGTCATGGTCATGAACGGCTGCACGATCTGGTGCGTGCGCGCGAGGCCGTGGCGCGCCACGCGGTAGGGCGGCGCGCCGGTGACGTCGGCGCCGCGGAACCTGACCCGGCCCGCGTCGGGCGCGATCACGCCGTTGATCAGGTTGAACACGGTCGACTTGCCGGCGCCGTTCGGCCCGATGAGGCCGAGGATCGAGCCCTCCTCGACCGCGAAGCTGAGCGAGTCGACGGCGTGCACGCCGCCGAAGCGCTTGGACAGGCCCTCGACCTCGAGCAGCGCGCTCATTCGAGGATGCGCCGCAGGCGCGGCCAGCGCCGGTAGATCAGGCCCATCAGCCCGCCGGGGGCGAACAGCACGATCGCGAGCAGCAGGCCGCCGGCGATCACCAGCTGGAAGCTCGAGAACGTGGGCGAGGTGAGCAGCCAGCCGCGCAGTTCCTCGTAGAGGTAGGCGCCGAGCGCCGGCCCGGTCACCGTGCCCTGGCCGCCGAGCATCGCGATCACGATCACCTCGGTCGAGAGCTGCAGGTCGAAGGCGTCCGGCGGCTGGATGAACGCGCCCTTGAAGAAGTACAGGCCGCCGGCGATCGCCGGCAGGAACGCCGACAGGCTGTAGACGGCCGCCTTGTAGCGCGGCGTCGGCACGCCGAGCACCGACGCCGCGTCCTCGTTCTGGCCGATCGCGAGCAGGCCGAGGCCGAACTTCGACGACTTGACCGTGTAGCTCAGGTACAGCGACAGCCCCATCACGCCGACCAGCAGGTAGTAGATCGTCCACAGCGCCTGCGCCGGGCCGCCGAGCGGCTTGAACAGCACCGGCGACAGGTAAATGCCGGTCGCGCCGCCCCAGGGTCCGAAGTTGGTGACGAAGGCCATCACCCCCTGGTTCACGCCGACGGTAGCGAGCGCGAAGTAGGCGCCGCGCAGCCGCAGGATGCCGAGCCCGAACAGCAGCGCGAGCGCGCTCACCGCGACCCCGCCGGCGAGCGTTGCGGCGACGAGCGGCCAGCCGAGCGCGCTCATCAGCCAGACGCAGAAGTAGCCGCCCAGGCCGAAGAACACGATGCCGCCGAAGTTCACGTAGCCGGCGTAGCCGAGCATCATGTTCAGATTGCTCGCGAGCGTGATGTAGACCGCGGCGAGCAGCAGGCTCTCGCGCAGCTCGACGTTGTTGCCGTAGGTCGGCACGAGCGCGAAGATCGCAATGACCGCGCCGATGATCCAGAAGAACGGGCGGCGCAGCATCGTCATGCGCGCTGGCCGCTCAGTGTGCGCGCGCCCGGCGCAGGCCGAGCACGCCGCCGGGGAACGCGACCAGCACCACGACGAACAGCACGAACTCGATCACCAGCGTCCAGCTGACCGGCATGAACGGCGTCGCGAGCCCCTCGAGCAGCCCGAGCGCGATGCCGGCGGCGAGCGCGCCGGCGGGGTTGCCGAGGCCGCCGAGCACCGTCACCACGAAGCTCTTCAGCTGGTAGGCGTCTCCCGAGAGCACGGTGAACGGGAACAGCGTCGCGATCAGCATCCCGGAGACGCAGGCGAGCGCGACGCCGAGGCCGAACGCGAGCGCGAGCACGCGCCGCGTCGGGATGCCGACCAGCTCGGCGGCCTCGCGGTTGCCCGACACCGCGCGCACCGCCTTGCCGGTGCGCGTGCGGTAGAGAAAGAGGTACAGCACGCCGCCGATCACTCCGGTGAGCGCGGCCGCCATCAGGTGCGTGCCGGGAAAGGTGTAGCGCCCGAGGCTGAGGCCCGGCAGCGACACCGGAACGTTGAACAGCACCGTGCCCCACACCGCGGTGCCCAGGCCGATCAGCACCAGGTTGACCGAGAACGTGGACAGCAGGCTCATCAGCGGCGGCTGCCCGATGACGCGATGCACCGCGATCCAGTACAGCGCGACGCCGGCGAGGAATCCGCCGACCAGGACGATCGGCAGCGTCGCGTAAACCGGAACGCCGAGCGTCCCGACGAGCAGGTACACGCCGAACATCCCGGCCACGATCATCGCGCCGTGCGTCAGGTTGATCACGTCCATCACGCCCCAGATGAGCGTGATGCCCATCGCCGCGAGCCCGTAGACCGCGCCCACGAGGATGCCGTCCAGCAGGGATGCGAGGAGGCCGATCATGCGTCGCACTCAAGACAAGGGGGCCGGCCCCGAGGGACCGGCCCCCTTGCGCTTGGCCGTTCTCCGGCTAGGGAAGCGGGTAGAGGACCTTGGCGGTCGCCGCCGCGTCCGGCCAGACCATCTCCTTGTCGAGCTGGCCGCCCTTCGCTTGCCACTGCGCGAGCACCATCTGGTGCGCGACCTGCAGCCCGTGGTGGCCGGCGTCGGTGGCGAACTTGTTGCGGCCGAAGAAGGTCGTGGTGTCGATCTTGTTCAGCTCGGCGGTCACCTTCTCGGGGTCTATCGAGCGCGCCTGCTCGATCGCATGCTGCAGCAGCAGCCCGACCACGTAGCCCGAGGCGGCGTGGTAGTCCGGATCCTCCTTGAACTTGGCACGGAACTGGGCGGTGAACTGCGCGATCGTCGGCCCGAACTGCGGCTGGTACTTGACCTGCGGTTCCCACTGCGACGGCACGGTGATGCCGAGCGCCGCGTCGCCGAGCGTCTTGAACTTCTCGCTGTCCGGCGCGACCAGGATCGACACCCACTTCATGCCGGCCTTCTGGTCGTGCAGCTGGCGCGCGAGCGTCGCGCCGTCGGGATAGTGGCCGCCGCCGAGGAACGCGTCGGCCCCGGAGGAGATGATCTTGTTGATCAGCGGGCCGAAGTCGGTGTTCGTCGGCGGGTAGGACTCGTCCAGCACCACGCTGAAGCCCGCGGCCTTCGCCTGCTCGCGCGCCGCCGCCACGACCGCCTTGGAGAACGGATCGTCGGAGTACACGATCGCGACCTTGGCGTGCGGATCGTGCTCTTTCAGCTCGGCGATCGCGCCGCTCAGGTACTGGTCGGCCGGCGTGATGCACTGGAACAGGTACTTGTTGCCGAGCTCGTAGGTCTTGCCCTCGGCACCGCCGCCGATCAGCATGACCTTGCCGTACTGCTCGCTGATCACCGCCGCGGTGGCGACCAGGCCCGAGGAATACGGGCTGAACAGGAACTGCGAATGGTCCTGCACGATCAGGCGCGTGTAGAGCTGCTGCACGCGTCCGCCCTGCGACTGGTCGTCGTAACTGACGAATTTCACCTGGTAGCGCTTGCCGCCCGCCTTGATCCCGCCCGCCGCGTTCACCTCGTCGCGCCACAGCTCCGAGCCGCGCAGCTGGCTGACCGAGTCGACGTTGAGGGAACCGGTCTGCGAGACCGTCATGCCGATGGTGATCGTGTTGGCGGCGAATGCCGGCATTGCGGCGAACGCGCCGATTGCTGCAACGAGCCAAGTCCTCTTCATACCTTCCTCCTAAATGGAAGCTCCCTTGGATTTCACTGCGGGCAAAGCTGACGGTCCTTGACAGCTGGACTTTTTTTATGCGATTGCAACTGTGCGTCGGCATGCGAGCAATCGTCAAGCGCGACGCGCGCATTCCATGCCGCGCGCGACTTCAACCTGACGATCACGACAACGATTGCGCCGATCGCGGCGCGCGCGTCAGCGGCCGTAGCGCTCCGCGGTGTTGAGCGCGGCGCGTGCGCCGTCGGCGTCGCCGTGCGCCTCGCGCGCCTGCGCGATGAGGCGCCAGTTCTCGGCGCGCAGCGCGCCGTCGCTTCCCGCCCAGGAGTTGGAGCGCGCGGCCAGCCCCTCGGCCTGCGCGTACTCGCCCTGTGCGAGGCGCACGCGCGCGAGCTCCTGCCACAGGCGCGGATTGCGCGGCTCGATGCGCAGCGCGCGCTCGAGGCTCGCCGCGGCGCTCGGCAGACGTCCGGCCGCGGCGTCGGCGCGCGCGGTGTCCATCAGCCCGGCGATGGCGACGTTCTCCTGCGGCGGCGCGGGCGGGGCCGAGGGCTGGACGGCGGCGCAGCCGGCCAGCAGCGCGACGACGAGAAGGAGGAGCCTCATTGGCCGAAGAGCCGCTCGAACCAGTTCTTCACGCGCTCGGTGAGCGCGACGCCGGTGCACGGCGCCTGCGCGCTCGGCGCGCTGCCCTGGATGAACGGCAGCTCGAGCGCGCCGTCGCAGCCTGCGCCGGCGCGCAGCCCGCTCTGCGGGTCGATGGCGACCTGCTCGATGCCCTCGGGCCTCGGAAGCGCGAGCTGCTCGGGCTCGAGCGCGGCCATCATGTCGCCCCACACCGGCACGGCGGCGGTGGAGCCCGTGAGGCGCGCGACGCGGTTGTCGTCGTAGCCGACCCAGACGACGCCGAGCCGGTCGCCGGTGAAACCGGCGAACCAGGCGTCGCGCTCGTCGTTGGTGGTGCCGGTCTTGCCCGCGACCGCGAGCTGGGGCGGCAGCCAGCTCGCGAGGCCCTGCGCCGTGCCCTCGCGCACCACGTCCTGCAACGCGGCGACCAGGAGATACACCGGCTCGGGCGCGAACGCCTGCTCGACGGCGAGGGGATAGCGCTTGAGCGGCCGGCCGTCCAGCGTGGTCACGTCGCGGATCGCGTGCAGCGGCGAGCGGAACCCGCCGCTCGCGATGGTCTGGTACATCTGCGCCATCTCGAACGGGCTGAGGTTCGCCGCGCCGAGGAGCGTCGACGGGTACGGCGACAGCGGGCGCTCGATGCCGAGCTTCTGCGCGGTCGCGAGCACGCGCTCGACGCCGAGCGCGGTGCCCAGGCGCGCCGCGGCGACGTTGTACGAATGCGCGAGCGCCGCCTGCAGCGGCACCGCGCCGTGGAAGCGCTTGTCGTAGTTGGCGGGCCGCCAGTCCGGGGAGCCGCGGCTCTTCCACACGAACGGCCCGTCGTCGAGCGGCGTGGCGAGCGTGTAGCGCGACGGCTCGGCGAGCGCGGTGAGGTAGATCGCGGGCTTGAGCAGCGATCCCACCTGGCGGTCGGCGTCGAGCGCGCGGTTGAAGCCCTGGTAGCGCGGGTCGCGCCCGCCGACCAGCGCCTGCACCTCGCCGCTCTGCGGGTCGGCGACCACCACCGCCCCCTGGAGGCCCGGCTCGCCGAAGCGCCTCTGGCGGTCGAACTCGGCGAGCCGCTCGGTGAGCGCGCGCTCGGCGGCGGCCTGCACGCGCGGGTCGAGCGTGGTGAAGATGCGCAAGCCCTCGGAGCGCAGGTCGCGCTCGTCGTAGTCGCGCAGCAGCTGGCGGTGCACGAGCTGGACGAAGGCCGGGTAGGGCGAGGTGCCCATCGCCGGCTTCGGGTTGAGCCCGAGCTCCGTCGCGCGCGCGGCGTCGTACTGCGCGCGGGTGATGGACCGCTGGTCGAGCGTCTCGCGCAGCACGAGGTTGCGCCGCTCGAGCGCGCGCCGCGGGTGCCGGTAGGGGTCGTAGACCGCCGGGCCCTTCACCATGCCGACGAGCAGCGCGCTCTCGGCGAGCGTCAGCTGGCCGACGTCCCTGCCGAAATAGAACTGCGCGGCGAGCCCGATGCCGTGGATCGCGCGGTCGCGGTCCTGGCCGAGATAGATCTCGTTCAGATAGGTTTCGAGGATCTCCTGCTTGTCGTAGTGCAGCTCGAGCAGCACCGCCATCAGGAGCTCGGTGAGCTTGCGCTGCAGCGTGCGCTCGGGGGTCAGGAAGAAGTTCTTCACCAGCTGCTGCGTCAGCGTGCTCCCGCCCTCGACCCTTCCCGTGACGAGGCTCAGCGCGGCGCGCGCGAGCCCGCGCGGGTCGAAGCCGTGGTGGGTGTAGAACCTGCGGTCTTCCACCGCGATCAGCTCGTCGACGAGCGGCTTCGGCACCTCGCCGAGCCGCACCAGCACGCGGTCCTCGTTGTTCGTCGGGTAGATGCCGCCGATCGGCAGCGGCTCGAGGCGCGCGAGCGGCAGCGCCTGGCCCTGCGCGTCGGTGAGCGCCGTCACCGCGTCGCCGTCGAAGGTCACGCGCAGCCGTTTCGCCGGCTGCGGCCCGTCCCAGAACACGAACGTGCGCGCCGCGATCTCGAGCTGCGCGCCGTCCTGCACGAACCAGCCCGACTCGCCCGCGCGCGCGGCCGGGCGGTAGCCCAGCCCGCTCAGCTCGCGCACGACGTCCGCCTCCGGCACCCTCAGCCCGACGTGCAGCTCGAGCGGCCGGGCGTAGATGCGCGCCGGCAGCGCGAAGCGCCGGCCCTCGAACTCGCGCCGCACGCGCACGTCGAGATACAGCGTGTACCCGGCCGCGAGCAGCGCAGCCACGAGCAAACCGAACCGGAGGAACCGCCAGGACTTTCTGCGACGCGCCATCGAACGCATTTTACTTCGCCGCTACGCCGGCAGGCCTCGGAGCGGGGCGGCGCTCACGCGAGCAGTTGGGCGACGGCGCGCTCGACGTGGATCTTCGTCGTGTCGAGCACGGGAATCCGCGTTTGCGCCCCGTCGCGGAACAGCAGCGGCAATTCCGTGCCGCCCAGAATCACGCCCTGGATGCCTTCCTCGCTCCTCAAGCGCTCGACGATCGTCAGCAGGCGCTCGCGCGTTTCCGCCCGGAAGACGCCGTGCACGAGTTCGGCCATGTAGCGCTCGTGCACGAACTCCTGCTCGTCGAGCCTCGGGACCGCCACGGCGATGCGCCGCCGGGAAAAGACCTCGGGGTAGAACCGGCCCTGCATCGTGAAGCGCGTCCCGAGCAGCCCGACCTTGCGCAGGCCGAGATCCGCCGCCGCATCGCAGGTTGCCTCGACGATGCTCAGCAGCGGCACCGGGGAGCGTCGACGGAGATCCTCGAACACGAGGTGAGGCGTGTTGGAAGCGAACAGGCAGAAATCGGCTCCGGCTCTCGCCAGCTTCGCGACCTCGGTCAGCAGCCATTCGGTGAGCTCGGGCAGCCTTCCGGCGCCGATCAGGGAGAGCATCTTGTTCAGATCGATGCTGTTGATCAAGATTCCCGGAGCGCCGCCGTCGCCTTGCCGCTCCCTGCACAGCGCGAGGATGCGCCGGTAGTAGTCTATGGTGGATTCGGGCGCAATGCCCCCGACGATGCCCAGGGTTCTCATGCGGCCGATTTTACGTGGCCGCGACGCTGGATCCCGTGCCGACCGCAGCATCGCTGTCCCGAGATTGCGACGTCGCGGCGCGTTGAGCGGCAACGCTTTTCTCGATCCTGGCTGGAACGCGTCGCCGTGCGGCGACGAAACCGACCGCCGCGACCCGCGGCGTCGGGCCGCCGCGCCAGGCAAACCGTTGATTCGGCCGTGAATCGATGGCCCTGGCACGAATGCCGCTAGCGATCGGGATGCGGCAGCTCCGTTGGCTTCCGCTGCAATCGTCAACCTCATCAGGAAAAGGAGCGTCTCTATGCAACGGCATCTCTCGCGGGTATTCGCATTTCTCGTGTCGCTGAGTCTCGCGACGTTTGCCACGACCGCGGTCGCCGGCACCAGCGGCAAGGAGCAGGACAAGGTGACCAAGGAGTACTGCAAGGAGCACCCGGACGATCAGCGCTGCAAGGAAGCGAAGTACTGACCGGCCGTCCTCGGGCACGCGGCACGAAGGACGCCGCAACACAAGTCGCCTCGGCTACCCACCCTCATCCCTCCTCCCGCAGGGGCGACTGATTCGCTCGCTGGACCCCCCCGGTCCAGCGGGCATTTTTTTCCGCACCGCGGGCGCGCTTGGCCGCGCTAGTACACTTGGCCCCGTGCCAAGCATCCGCCGGATCGACCACCTCGTCGTGGGGGACGCGTTTCGCGCGCTGCGCTCGACGGCGCCGTTCTGGTCGCTGCGCGTCCACGAGGAGACGCGCGAGCTGCTGGCGGTGAGGCAGGACACGATCGAGCCGCCGCGCCTCGCGCTGGACCGCGGCGCGATGCTGACCGCGGTGACCGAGGGCGGCTACGGCTACTGCGCGACGAGCGACCTGTCGGCGGCGGGGCTGCAGGCGGCGCTCGACCGCGCGACGGCGTGGGCCGAGGCGACGCGGGGAGTGAGCGTGGTGCGCTTCGACCCGCAGGACATGCCCGCGCCGCGGGGCGAATATGCAAGTCCTGCGACGCAGGAAAGCCCGGGGCGGAGCGCGTTGCTCGATCTCCTCGCCGACGAGTGCCGGCGGGCGAAGCGCGACGCGCGCATCGTCGAGCGGATGGCGGCGCTGTCGCTCGTCGAAGAGGAGCGCGTCTATCTCACGAACACCGGCGGCGCGCTGCGGCAGCGCTTCCGCAGCGTGCTGCCGCACATGCGGGTGACGGCGAACCAGGGCGCTGACACGCAGTCGCGCAGCTTCGAGCACGCGCAGCAGGGCGGATTCGAGCTCGTCGGGCGCTCGGGATTCGTCGGCTGCGGCGCGCGGCTCGCCGACGAGGCGCTGCAGCTGCTCGCGGCGCCGAACTGCCCGTCGGGCACGATGGACCTCCTGCTGATGCCCGACCAGATGATGCTGCAGATCCACGAGTCGATCGGGCATCCGCTGGAGCTCGACCGCATCCTCGGCGACGAGCGCAACTACGCCGGCACGAGCTTCGTGACGCCCGACATGTTCGGCACGTATCGCTACGGCTCGCAGCTGCTCAACGTCAGCTTCGATCCGACCATTCCGGGCGAGCTCGCGAGCTACGCGTTCGACGACGACGGGTCGCCCGCATCCAAGGTCTTCCTGATCCGGGACGGGGTTCTGGTGGCGCCGCTCGGCGGAAGGCTGTCGCAGCTGCGCGCCGGGCTGCCCGGCACGGCTAACGCGCGCGCGAGCGGCTGGAACCGGCCGCCGATCGACCGCATGGCGAACCTGAACGTCGAGCCCGGAACGAGCCCGCTCGCCGACATGATCGCCTCGGTCAGGCGCGGCGTGCTGATGCGCACCAACGTCTCCTGGTCGATCGACGACTCGCGCAACAAGTTCCAGTTCGGCTGCGAGTGGGGCGAGCTCATCGAGGACGGGCGGGTGAGGGGCGTGGTGAAGAGCCCGAACTACCGCGGCGTCTCGGCGACCTTCTGGCGCAGCCTCAGGATGGTCGGCGAGCGCGACACGTTCGAGGTGCACGGCACGCTGTACTGCGGCAAGGGTGAGCCCAACCAGGCGATCCACTGCGGCCATGCCGCGCCGGCGTGCCTGTTCGCGGACGTCGACGTGTTCGGCGGCGAAGCGTGAAGCAGCGGTTCTTCGAGCTGGGCGAGCGCCTGTTCCGCGAGCTGCGCGCGAACGAGGTGCTGCTGTGCACCCTGGCCGCTGAGCGCTCGGACTTCGTGCGCTTCAACCAGGCGCGGGTGCGGCAGGCGGGCAGCGTCGCGCAGCGCGCGTTCTCGCTGCGCCTCGCGCGCGAGCGGCGGCAGGCGGCGGCGACGATCGAGATCTCGGGCACGGCGGAAGACCTCGATCTCCTGCGGCAAACCTTGATCCGGCTGCGCGAGGCGCTCGAGGGGCTGCCCGAGGATCCCTGGCTGCTGATCAACGAGACCCCGCGATCCACCGCGAGCGAGCGCCGCGGGACGCTCGCGCCGGCCGAGGAGGTGGTCGCGCAGGCGACCGCCGCCGCGCGCGGCCGGGATCTCGTCGGCTTCTACGCCGGCGGCACGCAGTATCGCGGCTTCGCGAACTCGCTCGGGCAGCGCAACTGGCACGAGGTCGACAGCTTCGACTTCGACTGGAGCCTGCACGCGGCGCCGGGCCGCGCGGTGAAGCGCGGCTACTCGGGCACGGCGTGGGACGAAGCGATCTTCAAAGGCAAGCTCGACGCCGCCGCGGAGCAGCTTCGCCTGCTGGAAATCCCGGAAAGGAAGATCGACCCCGGCGAGTACCGCGCTTACCTCGCGCCGCGCGCGATGGAGGAGCTGATCGGCATGCTCTGCTGGGGCGGGTTCTCGGCGCGCGCGCGCGCCACCAAGCAAAGCCCGCTGCTGCGCATGCAGCAGGGCCAGTCGCTGTCGCCGAAAGTGACGCTGCTCGAGAACACCGCCGAAGGCATCGCGCCCGGCTTCCAGGCCGACGGCTTCGTCAAGCCGGCACGGGTGACGCTGATCGCGCAGGGCGCGCTCGGCGACGCGCTCGTCGCGCCGCGCTCGGCGCGCGAGTACGGGCTTGCGACCAATGCCGCGAACGCGGGCGAGAGCCCGGAGTCGCTCGACCTCGCGCCGGGGACGCTGGAGGAGCGCGACGCGCTCGCGGCGCTCGGCACCGGGCTCTACGTCTCCAACCTCTGGTACCTCAACTACTCGGACCGCGCGGCCGGCCGCATCACCGGCATGACGCGCTTCGCCACCTTCTGGGTCGAGGGAGGGCGCATCGCCGCGCCGGTCGCGCCGATGCGCTTCGACGACTCGGTCTACCGCCTGCTCGGCGAGAACCTGCTCGATCTGACGCGCAGCCGCGAGCTGCTCCTCGATGCCTCGACCTACGATGCGCGCTCGAGCGCGAGCGCGCGCCTGCCGGGCGCCTTGCTGCGCGCGCTGCGCTTCACGCTATGACCAGCGGCCCCGGCTACGGCAAGCATCCGGAGCACCGCGTCGCGGTGAGGCCGGCGGGCGTGCGCGTGCGGGTGCGGGCGAACGGCGAGGTCATCGCCGACACCCGGGACGCGATGCTGCTCGAAGAAACCGGTTACCGCCCGGTCTACTACATCCCGCGCAAGGACGTGCGCATGGAGCGGCTGCTGCGCTCGAGCCGCGAGAGTTACTGCCCCTACAAGGGCCGGGCGTACTACTACTCGCTCGCCGGCGGCGCCGAGGACGCGGCCTGGACTTACGAAGATCCGTACGACGAGGTGCGCGTCATCGCGGAGCTGCTCGCGTTCTACCCGCACAAGGTGGATTCGATCGAAGAAGGGTTATGATCCCCCGCATGAGCGCCCTGGATCCCATCTCGCTGACGCGGACTCTGCTGCGGTTCGACACGGTCAACCCGCCGGGCCGCGAGCAGGACTGCGCGCGGCACGCCGGCAGGCTGCTCGAGGACTGGGGCTACGCGGTCGCGTATCACGATTTCGAGCCGGGCCGCACCAGCGTGATCGCGCGCGGCGGAGGCTCGGACGCCAAGGCGCCGCTGTGCCTCACCGGCCACCTCGACGTGGTGCCGCTCGGCAGCCGCAAGTGGGCGAGGGACCCGTTCGCCGGCGAGAGCGACGGCGATCGCCTCTACGGGCGCGGGTCGTCCGACATGAAGGCGGGCGTGGCGGCGATGCTGCTCGCGGCGCAGAGCTTCGCCGGCAAGCTCGCTGGAACGCCGGGCGTGGTGCTGGTGCTCACGGCGTCGGAGGAAAACGGCTGCATCGGCTCGCGCCATCTCGCGCAGTTGCCGAGCCTCATGGGCAAGGCCGGCGCGATCGTGGTCGGGGAGCCGACCTCCAACCAGCCCTACGTCGGCCACAAGGGCTCGCTCAAGTTCCACGCGGCGTTCCGCGGCGTGTCGGCGCACGGCTCGATGCCCGAGCTCGGCGAGAACGCGATCTACAAGGCGGCGCGCGCGGTGGCCGCGCTCGAGCGCTTCGATTTCCACGCGCACCCGCACGCGGTGATGGGCTCGCCGACCATGAACGTCGGCACCATCGAGGGCGGCTCGGGCGTCAACCTGGTGCCCGATGCGGCGCGCATCGGCGTCGACATCCGCACGGTGCCGGGGATGGACCACGCGGCGCTCCTCGCGCGGCTGGGCAAGCTCATGGGCGACGCCGAGCTCGACGTGTTCTCCGACCTGCCCGCGGTGTGGACCGATCCGCAGCAGGAATGGATGCGGCGCGTGTTCGAGACCTGCAAGCGGGTCCTCGGGGCGGCGCCCGGGGTGCAGGCCGCGACCTACATGACCGACGCCGCGAACCTGCTCAAGGTCTATGCCGGCGCGCCCACCGTGGTGCTCGGTCCGGGCGAGCCGCAGCAGGCGCACCAGACCGACGAGTACTGCAGCATGGAGCGCATCCGCCAGTCGGTCGCGATCTACGAGGCGCTGATCCGCGACTGGGCGCTCAGCGCCTGACCAGCTCGAGCAGCTCGTCCATGGTGCGGTCGGCCCAGTGCTCGGGCTCCTCGTCGATCATCGCCTCGCCTTTCGCGATCAGCGCTTCGGCGACACCGCGGCGCTCGCAGTAGTCGCGCCAGAAATCCTTGATCTCTTCGGCCGAGATGTTCATCAGCGGCTCCGGTACTTTTCGATCGCGCCCTTGGCGAGCGCCATGCCGTGGCCCGGCCGGTCTGGGATGCGGAACCGGCCGTCCTCGCACTTCGGCATCTCCTGGAACAGGTCGGGCGGGGTCCAGTCGATGAACTCCACGAGGAAGCCGTTGGCGAGCGCGCCGACCACGTGCAGCGACAGCTCGTGCACCACGTGCGGCGAGAGCGCGACCTGGTGCGCGGCCGCCAGGCGCCCAATCTTCATCGTCTCGCTGTAGCCGTTGGCGCGGCACACGTCGGGCATCAGGTAAGTCGCGGCGCGCCGCTCGATCAGGTCGCCGAACTCGTAGCGCGTGTAGTGGTTCTCGCCGGTGGCGACCGGAATCCGGATCGCGCGCGCCACCTCGGCGCAGGCCGCGTTGTCGTCGGCGAGCACCGGCTCCTCGTACCAGACGAGGTCCAGGTCCTCGAGCAGCGCCGCCTGGGCGAGGCTACCCTTTACGTCCAGGCGCTGGTTGACGTCGACCATCATGCGCACGCCGTCGCCGAGCGCCTGCTTCACCTCCGCGACGCGCTTGCGGTTCTCGCGCGGGTCCGGGTGGTGGATTTTCATCTTGTAGTAGCGGCAGCCCTGCGCGGCGTACGCTTGCGCCTCGGCGACCAGCTCGTCGACCGAGTACTTCGACCAGCCGCCGCTGCCATACGCGGGGACGCGGTCCGTGACCGCGCCCCAGAGCTTGTAGAGTGGCAGGCCCGCGGCCTTGCCGGCGATGTCCCACAGTCCGATGTCTAGCGCGGCGAGCGCGTAGGCCGCCACGCCCTGCTTCCTGATGCCCATGTCGAGGCGGAACATCTTTTCCCACAGCCGCTCGACGTAAAGCGGATCCTCGCCGATCAGCGCGAACTTGAGCCGCTCCTCGAGGTAGGCGTGCACCGCCTCGGCGCCGCCGCCGCCGAACACCAGGCTGTAGCCGAGGCCCTTGACTCCCTCGTCGGTCGCGATCTCGGCGACCACCAGCTTCTGCTGAGGGTAGTTGAGCGCCATCGGCTTGCGCGTCGGCACGGTCAGGACGCAGCTCGCGATCTCGGTGATCTTCATGGCCGGCCATCGTACACCGGCACGGATTAAAATCGGCGCGCGTTTCGACGGGAGAACCCTTGCGCATCTGCATCTACGGCGCGGGCGCGGTCGGCGGCCATTTCGCCGCGCGGCTCGGCGCGGCGGGCCACGACGTGTCGGTGGTGGCGCGCGGCGCGCAGCTCGAGGCGCTGCGCGCGCGCGGCGTGACGCTGCTCGCGGGCGAGGAGCGCGTGTCGGCGCGCGTGCGCGCGAGCGAGCGGCCCTCAGACCTGGGGGCCCAGGACTGGGTGCTGGTGACCCTCAAGGCGACCGCCCTCGGCGCGCTCGGCGAGGGGCTGGCGCCGCTGCTGGGGCCTGACACCGCGGTGGTGTTCTGCCAGAACGGCATTCCGTGGTGGTACGCGCAGGGGCTATCGCCTTCGCGCCCGCGGCCGCCCGACCTGTCGCGCCTCGACCCGGGCGGGCTCGTCGCGCGCGCCGCGGCGCCCGAGCGCGTCGTCGGCGGGGTGATCTATTCGGCGAACGAAGTGGTCGAGCCGGGCGTGATCCGCAACAACACCGCCGGCAGCAACACGCTCACCGTCGGCGAGCCCGACGACCGGGCTTCGAGCCGCGTCGCCGCGCTGCGCGCGGCGCTCGAGGCGGCGCGCATCGGCTCGCCGGCCGCCGCCGACATCCGCAAGGCCGTGTGGGGCAAGCTGACGCTCAATCTCGGCAGCTCGATCCTGTGCCTGCTCGCCGGGGTGACGGTCGCCGAGCTGATGGCCGACCCCGCGCTCGCCGCGGTGCGCGCCAGGCTCTCGGCCGAGGGCCGCGCGATCGCCGCGGCGCACGGCGTGGCGCTCGAGGCGGCCGCGCGCCCCGGGCCGGCGCTCGCCGCGCCGGCGAGCCACAAGCCCTCGATGCTGCAGGACTACGAGCGCGGCCGGCCGATGGAGATCGAGGCCCAGGTGCTGGCGCCGCTCGCCTTCGCGCGCGCCGCCGCGCTCGCCGCGCCGACGCTCGAGGCGCTGGCGCCGCTCGCCGCGCACAAGGCCGCGGCAAAGGGCCTGTACGACCGTTAACGCGCGGTGAGTTCGGCCGGAGACGAGAACGGTCTGTTTGCGTCCACCACGAACATCACCAGGGAGTGCAGATTCGTCGTGCCGCTGCTCGAGACCCGCATCGGCGTATCGGCGACATTGCCCGTGCTCGTGTGGCCCGCTGCGACACGCGCCACCCCGTGGGGAGTATGGCTGCTCGTCTCCCCGGCAAGCACGTAGAAGGCTTCGGAACCGGGATGGGTGTGCGCGGGCGTTATGCTGCCCGGAGGGCCGCTGGCCTCGTTGATCCGAAGGAGATATTGCGTTGCGACGACCCGTGGAATCGGCCCGACTTCGGCAACCTTGGTGCCACCCGGTGCCGACCCGCCCGCCGGGCCGAGCGTGAAGAGCCAGGCCTTGCCGCCCGACTCGGCGGCCAGCGACCAGGGACCTGCCGCAGCCTGCGCCAGCGCGAGCGTACCGAAGTTCTCCAGCCGCCAGAAGAGCGGTTCGATGGGCAACTCCGAGACCTTCTTTTCGGCCAACGGCTTGATGACGAACTTCTGCTGCGCTAGGGCTATCGAGGGCGATAACCATAGCCCCGACGCCAAAACCAGAAACATACCGACGAGAAACCGCTTCACAGACACCTCCTTGCGTTAAGGTAATTGTCGAATCGCCACCCGGCGCATAACATGCACCCCCTTTTGGCGAGGGATGGCGCAGGCGGCACGCCACTATTGCGGCGCGACGGCAGGAAATTCCTGAAGAAACGGCTACGCTATTCCTATGGAAATGCTTGTGCGCCTTCAAGTCGGTGACTGGTGGGCTGATCGCACCACCAACGAGCTCGGTCGCGCCGGCGACACCGTGCGCATAGAGCCCAAGGCCATGGAAGTTCTCATGGTGCTCGCCGCGCGGGCCGGACAGGTCGTGAGCCGGGAAGAGCTTCTGGCTGCGGTGTGGCCGGGCGTGGTCGTCGGCGACGAAGCCCTCACTCAGAGCATTATCAAGTTGCGCCGGGCGCTCGGCGACAACCCCCGCTCGCCGTCCTACATCGAGACCATCTCGAAGCGAGGCTACCGCCTGATCGCGCCGGTGCGGCAAAGCGAAGCCGTGCCCGCTGGGCGCTCATGGCGTCGCGTGCCCTGGCCCAGCTTGGCTGCCGGTGCCCTGTTTGCGTTGGTCGTGGCGGCTGCCTATCTGTTCCATCTGGTTTCGCAGGCGAACGTGAACACGCGAGCCGTCGACGTCGGGAGCGAGCGCGAGGGGACGCTTCTCACGGTGACGGTCCTGCCGTTCGAATCGCTGGGAGCCGGGGGTGCGCAAACCTATCTGGCGCGCGGCATCAGCAATGACCTGATGACCGACCTATCGCGTCTGCCCGGACTGCGCCTGATAAGCGCATCTGGCGCGGCGCCGGTCCATGAAGCGGCGCAAAGTGCCCGGTATCTCATTTCAGGAAGCGTTCAACGGGAATCCGAAACCTTGCGGATCAACGTTCGCCTGACCGACACCAAGACGAACCAGCAGCTGTGGTCGGAGCGGTTCGTGCGACCCTTCGGCGACCTTTTCGAAGTTCAGGACGAGATCAGCCGCAGACTGACAGAGGTGTTGCCCGGCAAGCTTACCGACGCCTTGCGGCAGCGCCTCGCCAAGCCCTACACACGCAGCCTGGAGGCATACGACGACTTCCTGCGCGGGCAGGCGCTGTTTCTGGTTCGCCGTACCGAAGACAACGCAGAGGCCCGCGGCTACTACAGGAAGGCGCTCGAACTGGACCCGAACTTCGCGCGCGCCTACGCC
>Ga0316628_100000904_pt1 | contig 19848 bp, 20 predicted proteins | sample OWC_Aug_M2_C1_D5_FD_207648 | JGI IMG/M metagenome (GOLD analysis project Ga0316628, IMG submission 207648) | Wetland soil microbial communities from Old Woman Creek delta, Ohio, United States - OWC_Aug_M2_C1_D5_C | ecosystem: Environmental > Terrestrial > Soil > Wetlands | place: USA: Ohio... | reverse complement strand
ATCTTCGATAGCCTTCAATATTGGTGCCAACTGCTTCTGATTTGCCTCCAACTTAGCGGCAAAATCATTGACATCAGCCATCAGAGTATCAATTGATTGCTGATCCCCTTTTCGCTTTGCCTCCCCTATCTGTTTCGACAGGGCGTTCCGTTGCGATTGTAAATATTCAGTACCCGCCTGCAACGCCCTTCTTTGCTCTTCGAGTTCTGTGAAAGTCTCAACATCAAGACGATAACCATTGCGGCTATCCAATCTATTGGCAACGGCCGTTAAATCCTTACGAAGCAGTTGAACGTCCAGCATTGCTTTCCTTTGCGTCCTTTCTTGTTCTTCCTTTGCGACCTTTGCGTCAACGCCTTTCAGTTCTTTTTCCTTGCTTTCAGATCCAACTCGCGCAACTGCGCGAGCTTCTCGGCAATCTTGCCTTCCAGCCCCCGCGACGTCGGCCGGTACAACTGCGTGTTCTCCATCCCCTCCGGGAAATAATTCTCTCCCGCCGCATACGCATCCTCTTCGTCATGCGCATAACGATAACTGCGGCCGTAACCGAGTTCCTTCATGAGCTTGGTGGGAGCGTTGCGAAGATGCTCCGGCACGGGGCGGGACTTGTCGGACTGGACCAGCGAGCGGGCCTCATTATACGCAACGTAAGCGGCATTCGACTTCGCGGCGCATGCCAGATAAATGGCCGCCTGCGCCAGGGCAAGCTCGCCTTCGGGCGAGCCCAGCCTTTCATAAGTCTCGCAGGCGTCCAGCGTCAGCCGCAATGCCCGCGGATCGGCCAGCCCGATATCCTCGACGGCCATGCGCACCAACCGCCGGCCGACGTAGAGCGGATCCGCCCCGCCATCGAGCATCCTGACCATCCAGTACAGCGCCGCGTCCGGTGAGGACCCGCGTACCGATTTATGCAGGGCCGAAATCTGATCGTAGAAGGCGTCGCCGCCCTTGTCGAACCGGCGCAGGTTCTGCGCGAGTGTTGTCTGCACGAATGCATCATCGACCTGCCCGGCATTGCGCATCGCCGCGGCATTGCCGATGGCTTCGACCATATTCAGCAGACGGCGGGCATCGCCATCGGCGGCACTCACCACGAGATCGCGGGCCTGGTCAGTGAATGCCTGCGCGGGAAAGGCCTTCGCGAACGCGCGCTCGAACAATTGCGCCAGGTCCTCCTCGGACAGCGGCTGAAGCACATACACCGCCGCACGCGACAGCAGTGCGCCGTTGACCTCGAACGAGGGATTTTCGGTCGTCGCGCCGATGAAGGTCACCAGTCCGCGCTCGACGAAGGGCAGGAAGGCATCCTGCTGCGCCTTGTTGAAGCGATGGACCTCGTCCACGAACAGGATGGTTGCGCGCCCGGATTGCTGGAGCACGTTCTCGGCGTGTGCGACCGCGTCGCGGATGTCCTTGACGCCGGAAAGCACTGCGGAGAGCGCAATGAATTCGGCATCGAAGGCGCGCGCCATCAGGCGCGCGAGCGTGGTCTTGCCCACTCCGGGCGGACCCCACAGGATCATGGAGTGCAGTTTTCCCGACTCGTAGGCCACGCGCAACGGTTTGTCGGGGCCGAGCAGATGCCGCTGCCCGACGACATCGTCGAGATTCTGCGGCCGCATCAGTTCCGCAAGCGGCGCCGCCGGCTGGCGAGCTTCGAAAAGATCAGTCACGGAACACCTACCCACCTCATCCCAGCCTTCTCCCCCCGCAAGCGGGCGGAGAAGGAGCGAAAGTACACGTGCGTGAATTTAGGCTCACGATAGAGTAGAAGTTGGCATTCCGGTCAAACTGGATCGAAAGGGCGAACATGAATTATTGTCAACCGGACCCGCCGACCCTGAAGTATGAACCACACCAAATAATGGCACAGTTAAGCACCTTCTCCGCCTCCGGGGGATACCCTGGTGAAGCCCGGAGTATCCTTCTAGAAGGCGGGGGATGAGGTGGTTACTCCGTAACCAGGTCGGCCCCTTTGGGCACGGTAAACGTGTAGAGGTCGGGCGAAGTCTTGGGATTGCGCTGCAGATTGGAAAAGGTAATCGTCGTTTTCTGTCCGAAATGATCTTGGAGTTCCATGATTTCGAGCATGTTGCCGCGAAATCCCATGCGCACCTTTGCGAACAGGCTGTCCTCGTCGTAGGGCCTGACCTCCAGCCAGTCGAGCTTTTTCTTCACCCCCACCGCATTCAGGGAAAAATACTTGTCGACATCGTCGGCGCCGGCCAGCAATGCGGCCGGACTGCTGCCGAGCGCCTTGTCCAGATTGCGCCGGGTCACCTGGTTGAGTTCCTTGTCGTAGATCCAGAGCTTTTCGCCGTCGCCTACGATGACCTGCTCGTAAGGTTTGTCGTACGTCCAGCGAAATTTGCCGGGGCGCTGGAACTGCACGGTGCCGCTCGCCTGTTGCTGGACGGAGCCATCGGAATCGGTAACTTCCTGGGTGAAGCTCGCTCTGGCGGAGCGGGTCTGTTCGATGAACGCATGCAGCTTCTCGATGGAGCCCGCATGCGCCGGCATGGCGGCCGATGCCGCAAACAGCATCCAGGATAGGGAACGCATCAATGACGACACCGGCAGATTTCGTTTATTCATGATTTACCTCCACACTCCTAGACCGCCGCGACAAGGCGGCGGTTCCTGCCCGGTCCGGTCCTCCTGTTCGATTCAAGCCTCGCTTCTGGACGGGGCGATGACTTCCCGGTTGCCGTTGGACTGCATGCTCGACACCAGACCGGCTCGCTCCATTTGCTCGATCAGGCGCGCGGCCCGGTTGTAGCCGATACGAAGATGCCGCTGCACCAGCGAGATCGACGCCCGCCGCGATTTGAGCACGATGTCGACGGCCTGGTCGTAAAGCGGATCGGCTTCTGCATCGGCCTCGCCCGCAACCCCGCCGTTCTCCGCGTCGGCGTCCCCGCCTTCCAGGACGTCTTCGATGTACTGCGGCTGGCCGCGGGATTTCAGGTACTCGACAACCCTGTGCACTTCCTGATCGGAGACGAAAGCACCATGCACCCGCTGAGGATAACCGGTTCCCGGCGGCAGGTAGAGCATGTCGCCCTGTCCGAGCAGCTGTTCCGCGCCCATCTGGTCGAGGATGGTTCGCGAATCGACCTTGCTGGAGACCTGGAACGATACGCGCGTGGGGATGTTCGCCTTGATCAGGCCGGTGATGACATCCACCGAAGGACGCTGGGTCGCGAGCAGCAGATGCACGCCGGCCGCGCGCGCTTTCTGCGCCAGTCGCGCAATCAGTTCTTCGACCTTCTTGCCGACGACCATCATCAGATCGGCAAGCTCGTCGATGACCACCACGATCAACGGCAGTTCCTTCAGCGGTTCCGGGGTATCCGGCGTAATGGTAAAGGGGTTCGTCAGAGGCTTGCCTGCCTTTTCGGCTTCCTTGATCTTCTGATTGAACCCGGAGAGATTGCGCACGCCCAGGGTCGACATCAGCTTGTAGCGCCGGTCCATTTCGCCGACACACCAGTTCAGCGCGTGCGCCGCCTGCTTCATGTCGGTGACAACCGGCGTGAGCAGATGCGGTATGCCTTCGTAAACCGAAAGTTCGAGCATTTTCGGATCGACCAGGATCAGTCGCACGTCGTTGGCCGTCGCCTTGTACAACAGCGACAGGATCATGGCGTTGATGGCCACCGACTTGCCGGATCCGGTCGTGCCGGCGACCAGTACGTGGGGCATCTTCGCAAGGTCCGCGACGACCGGGTTGCCGGCGATATCCTTGCCCATCGCCAGGGTCAGCGGCGAGGCCATTTCCGCGTAGACCTTCGAGCTCAGGATTTCCGACAACCGCACGACCTGCCGTTTCGGATTGGGAATCTCCAGTCCCATGCAGGATTTTCCCGGGATGGTCTCGACCACGCGCACGCTCACGACGGACAGCGCGCGCGCCAGGTCCTTCACCAGGTTGATGACCTGGCTGCCTTTGACGCCAATGGCCGGTTCGATTTCATAGCGGGTGATCACCGGCCCGGGTTGCGCCGCCACGACTTTGACTTCGATGCCGAAATCGGACAGCTTTTTTTCGATGAGCCGGGAGGTGTATTCCAGCGTCTCCGCGGACAACATCTCCACGTCGGCGGGCGCTTCATCGAGCAGGTGGAGCGGCGGCAACGGCGAATCCGGCAAATCTTCGAATAGCGGTTTCTGCTTTTCCTTGATGACCCGATCGGATTTCTGAATGACGATCTTCGGCGGCTCGATGCGTATCGGCTCGTGTTCTTCGAAGCGTTTACGCTCCACTTCCACGAGTTCCTCGCGCTGCACCGCAGCTTGCTCGCCCGCCTTGCGATCTTGCCGGGTCTGCCAGCGCTCGCGAATCGACACGTAGGCGATCTCGATCGCGCTGCCGAGCTTCTCGATGATGACCACCCAGGACCACCCCGTGAGCAGCGACAATCCGACACCCCACAGGATCATCAGGATCAGGGTGCTGCCGGTGAAACCGAATCCGCGCGCCATCATGCCGCTGACGAGTTCACCGAGCACGCCGCCCGGCATCTGAGGGAGCTGCACCTTCAGCGAATGCAGCCGCAAGGATTCGAAAGCGCTGCTGGCGGTAATCAGGATGAAAAATCCGATGCAGGCCAGGGCGAGCGAGCGACGGTCGCTCTCGGTGGCCACCTCGATGCGGCGATAACCCCAGACCACCCCGCCGATCAGGAGCAGCACCCACCACCAGGCCGACAGGCCGAACACATAAAGCGCCACGTCGGCAATCCAGGCTCCGGCCTTGCCGCCGGCATTGACGACCTGCGTGCCCGAGGCCTGGTGCGACCAGCCGGGATCGGATTTATTGTAAGTGGCGAGGATCAGCACCAGATAAAGCGCCGCGCCGACCAGCAGCAACCACCACGACTCGCGCAACAGCGCGGCGATCTTGGGAGGGAGCGGCCGGCGCGGAGTTTTCTGAACTGCGGCCTTAGCCGCCGATGATGTTCGCAAGACCAAATTACCTTTTCAGTTTCAACGAATTATATCCCATGGCCGGAACGCTCACGTAGCCCATTTTCATGCGTGGACACGGGCTTCGCGGCGCTGCTACAGTCTTGCTTTTTTGCGCATCCATCCTCAACTGACGTTCATGACCTCCAACAAAACAAGACATTCCCGAGTTCTCATCCTGGGTTCCGGCCCGGCCGGCTATACAGCCGCCGTCTATGCCGCACGCGCCAACCTCAAGCCGGTACTGATCACAGGGATGATCCAGGGCGGCCAGCTCACCACAACGACCGAGGTGGACAATTGGCCTGCCGACGTCATGGGTGTGCAGGGCCCGGAGCTGATGGAACGTTTCCTCAAGCACGCCGAGCGTTTCGACACCGAGGTCATTTTCGATCATATCCACACTGTGAAGCTGGGTGAACGGCCGTTCCAGTTGATCGGCGATCAGGCCGTCTATACCTGCGACGCCTTGATCGTTGCGACGGGCGCGTCAGCAAAATACCTCGGCCTGCCCTCCGAAAGCGCGTTCATGGGCAAAGGCGTTTCCGGGTGCGCGACCTGCGACGGTTTTTTCTACAAAGGCCAGGACGTGGCCGTAATCGGCGGCGGCAATACCGCGGTCGAAGAGGCGTTATATCTGTCCAACATCGCCAAAACCGTGACGGTGGTGCATCGGCGCGACAAGTTTCGCGCCGAAGCCATCCTGGTCGACCGCCTGACGGAAAAGGCCAAAACCGGCAATGTCAGGCTCGAGTGGAACCATACGCTGGAAGAGGTTCTGGGCGACAAGAAAGGCGTCAACGGCATCCGCATCCGCTCGACCGCGAACAGCGCGGTACGGAATCTTCCATTGTCCGGCGTGTTCATTGCCATAGGCCACTCGCCGAATACGCAGATATTCCAGGGCCAGCTCGACATGGTCGACGGCTACATCGTCACCAGGAGCGGTAACCAGGGCGATGCAACCGCGACCAGCGTGCCTGGCGTGTTCGCGGCGGGCGACGTCCAGGACCACGTCTACCGGCAGGCGGTCACCAGCGCCGGCACTGGCTGCATGGCGGCGCTTGACGCCGAGAAGTACCTTGAGGAACTCGGTCACTGAAAAACGTTATCACCGCCAAGAACGCCAGGGACGCGAAGGAAGACGGGACGGAGTAAGGTCTCGACGAGCGACCGCGATGGCTACCGGCGCTATCGTCATATGCACGCTTGTTTGACTCTGCGATTCCTTCGCGTCCCTGGCGTCCTTGGCGGTTAGCGTTTTTGGAACTGAAATGCCCAAACGTCCAGTAATACCGGAAGTACCCGCCGTGGAAGATTCGGACGAGGAGGCCTTGTTGCGCGAGGCGCTGAAAGGCGTCGCCCCGCTGCGTAGCGCCGGCAAGGCAAGCTTGCAACGCCCGCCTCCGGCCCCGATTCCGGTTCAGACGCTTCGTGAAGACGAGCAAGTGCTGCACGACAGCCTCTCCGACCAGTTACCGATGGAAGTCGGACTGGAGACCGGCGAGGAACTGGTGTTCCTGCGCAACGGCCTGTCGAACCAGATCCTGAAGAAGCTGCGCCGCGGTTTCTGGGCCACGCAGGACCACCTCGACCTGCACGGACTGCGCACCGAGGAAGCCCGAACGCTGCTGGTGGGCTTCCTCAACGACGCGCTCGATCACGGGTTTCGATGCGTACGCATCGTGCACGGCAAAGGACTGCGATCCAGGAACGCGGAACCCGTGCTGAAGAGAAAAGTGGGCAACTGGCTGGCCCAGCGCGACGAAGTGCTGGCTTTCGTTCAGGCGCGCGCAGAGGATGGGGGCGGCGGCGCGGTGATGGTGCTGCTGAAGGCGAAGGGACGGAGGGCGGCAGATTAGGGGCGAGGAAGGGGTAGTGCTCAGTGCTCAGAAAAGTCTTGAGCTCGGCGCATCGAATACACTCAACTCAATTGCTCAATCTGGCACCGTTTTTTCTGAGTACTGGGCACCGCGCACTGAGCACTCACCACCTGGCCCCCGCCTCTCGCAGTCGCTCCTTCTACACCGCCGCTTCGTCGGTCTCGCCGGTACGGATGCGGATGACCTGCTCGACGGTTGTCACGAAAATCTTGCCGTCGCCGATCTTGCCGGTGCGTGCCGCCTTCACGATCGCCTCGATCGCCTGCTCGGCGAGCTTGTCGGCCACCACGACCTCGACCTTGACCTTCGGCAGGAAATCCACGACGTATTCCGCGCCGCGATAAAGCTCCGTATGGCCCTTCTGCCGGCCGAAGCCCTTGACTTCCGTCACGGTCAGTCCGGTGACGCCGATCTCCGAGAGAGCTTCGCGCACCTCATCGAGCTTGAACGGCTTGACCACCGCTTCGATCTTCTTCATGACTGCTGCTCCTCTTTAGTCCTGATGTCCGCCGCCTGAGCGGTTGGCTGGGCGTTCAGTATAGACGGCCAGTCCACTATCCGGGAAGCAAGCTTTTTTCAGAGCCCGCCGCGATATTTGTTGGTAATGGGATAACGCCAGTCCTTGCCGAAGCCGCGGGGCGTGATGCGGATGCCGACCGGAGCCTGCCGCCGCTTGTATTCGTTGATGTGCACCAGCTTCACTATGCGGTCGACATCCTCGCGCCGGAAGCCGGCGGCGACGATTTCCGCGACGCTCTGGTCCTGCTCGACATAACGCTCGATGATCGCGTCGAGCACGTCGTAAGGCGGCAGGCTGTCCTGGTCGACCTGATTGGGCCGCAGCTCGGCGCTCGGGGCGCGCTCGATGATCCTCTGCGGGATCACCGCCGACAGGCTGTTGCGATAGCGCGAAAGGCGGTAAACGTACTTCTTGGTGACGTCCTTGAGCACGGCAAAGCCGCCTGCCATGTCGCCGTAGAGCGTGGCGTAGCCGGTGCTCATCTCGCTCTTGTTGCCGGTGGTCAGCACGATCGATCCATGCTTGTTCGACAACGCCATCAACAGCGTGCCGCGGATGCGCGCCTGCAGGTTTTCTTCGGTTGCATCGAACGGCCGGTTGCCGAAATGCGGCGCAAGCGCTCCCATGAATGTATCGAACACCGGTTTTATCGCGATCTCGCTGTAACGCACGCCCAGGCGCTTCACCATTTCCCGCGAATCCTCGACGCTGATGTTGGCGGTAAACTGCGACGGCATCATCACCGCGTGCACTTTTTCGGCGCCGATCGCGTCCGCGGCAATGCACAAGGTCAGCGCTGAATCGATGCCGCCGGACAAGCCCAGCAGCGCCCCGGGAAAGCCGTTCTTGCCGAGATAATCGCGCACGCCCAGGCACAACGCCTTGTAGATGCTCTCGTCGGTATCCAGCTCCGGAACGATTTTGCCGGGGAGCGGGCCGTCTGTGCCGACCTCGACAACCGCAAGCGCTTCCTCGAAGGCCGGCAGCTGGTGGGTCAACTTGCCACGTCCATCCATCACGAAAGACGCGCCGTCGAACACCAGCTCGTCCTGACCGCCAACGAGGTTGCAGAACACCACCGCCATGCCGGTCTCGGCGGTGCGATCGCGCACCACTTCGTAGCGGGTCCTGAGCTTGTTGATGTGGAAAGGCGACGCGTTGAGGACCAGCAATACCTGCGCCCCGGCCGCACGCGCACGCTTCGGCGCCTCCGGCTCCCAGACGTCCGCGCAGATATTGATGCCAACATTGACACCGTCTGCGCCAGGGGTGGCGCGGGCTGTGCTCTCCCCGTCCGGGCCCCAGACATCCTCGCAGATGTTCACGCCGACACGCACGCCGTTGACTTCGACGACGCACGGACTGCCGTCAGAGTCGAAATAGCGCTCCTCGTCGAATACCGTGTAGTTGGGCAGATCGCGCTTGTGATACACGGCGGCGATGCGGCCATCCTGCAGCACCGAGGCGGCGTTGAAGAGTTTGCCGCAGGCCTGGTGCGGGTGGCCGACCACGATGCTGATGCCTTTGACCTGTGCGGCCAAAGCCGCGAGCGCGCGGTCGCAGGCCGAGCGGAAATCTTCGCGCAGAAGCAGGTCTTCGGGCGGATAGCCGCACAGGGACAGTTCCGGCGTCAGCAGGATATCGGCACCCTGTGCCCTGGCGCGCTCCGCAAACTCGAGGATTTTTCTTGCGTTGCCGGAGAGATCCCCGACCGTGCAGTTGATCTGGCCAATCGCAATACGCATGGCTGCTACTATAGCATCCGCCCCTTGTGACAATGAAAACGCGTTCCGGCATACAGGTTCTGGATTCTCTTGCGTCGATTCCCGCTTCGGATTGGGACGCGCTGGCGGGAAATCATCCGCTGCTTTCGCATGCCTTCCTTCATGCGCTGCACGAAAGCGGTTGCGCCAGCGCCGAGACCGGCTGGGCGCCCTGCTATCTGACCCTGTGGCGGGACGGCCGGCTTGCGGCAGCCATGCCGCTCTATCTGAAATCCCATTCTTACGGCGAATACGTATTCGACTGGGCCTGGGCGGACGCCTACCAGCGCCACGGCCTGCGCTATTACCCAAAGCTGCTGAATGCGGTGCCGTTCACGCCGGTGACCGGACCGCGCCTGTTGGCTACGGGCGAGGCCGACCGGCGCGCGCTGCTCGACGCGGCGCTGCAATTCGCGCGCGACAGAGGCGTATCCTCATTGCACTGCCTGTTTCCCGCGCCGTCCGAGGTCGCGGATTTCGAGTCCGCCGGCCTGATGCTGCGGGCATCCGTGCAATTCCACTGGCGCAACGAGGGCTTCGGCGAATTCGAGGATTTTCTGGCGCGCATGAACCACGACAAGCGCAAGAAAATCCGCCAGGAACGCCGCAAGGTGCGCGATGCGGGCATCGAATTCCACCGGCTGCGCGGGACCGAGGCGTCCCCGGCCGACTGGCGGTTCTTCGTCGAATGCTACAACCGCACGTATCGAGCGCACCATTCGTCGCCCTATCTGAACCTTGATTTCTTCGAGCGCCTGGCGCGGACCATGCCGGAACGCCTGCTGCTGATCATGGGCCACCGCGAAGGACTACCGGTGGCATCCGCCTTCAACATCATCGGCGATGACACACTGTACGGGCGCTATTGGGGAACGAACGAATTTCACTCCGGCCTGCATTTCGAGACCTGCTACTACCAGGCCATCGAATTCTGCATCGCCGAAGGAATCAGCTCTTTCGAAGGCGGAGCGCAGGGCGAGCACAAGCTGGCCCGCGGCCTGCTGCCGCAACGCACGGTCTCCGCGCACTGGCTGGCGCATCCGGAATTCGCAGAGGCGGTAACGCGCTTTCTGCGCAAGGAAGCCAACGGCATCGAGAACTACGTCGACGAACTGTCCGAACACAGTCCGTTCAAACGGGCGGATCGCGCCTCCGAATAGCCGTCCGGGATTTGGTTAAACTAGCGTCATGCCCTCCATCTTTCGTACTTGCATCTTTCGCGCCTGCGCCGTCGTGATGGCGCTCGGGCTGTCGAGTCCGTTCTGCGCTTTAACGCTTTGGCCGGATGCGGCGCATGCCGCGCCGACGGAAATCGAGGTCACCGACCAGGCCGTCGGAGGCGGCCCGGAACCCCGGCGCGGCTGGTTCGCGATCATCCGCTATACCGGCTGGATCTACGACGACCAGGCCCCCGACAAAAAGGGAAAGAGATTCATCAGCTCGGATGACCGCGGTGCACCGGTTTCCTTCATCTACGGTTACAAGCGCGCGCTGCCGGGGCTGGAAAAAGGCATGGAAGGCATGAAAACCGGCGGGCGCCGCACCGTCATCATCCCCGCGCGGTATGCCTTCAAGGGTGCCCGGCAGGAGAGCCCGGATGGCGTCTCCGTCGATTCGACGCTGATCATCGATGTCGAACTCGTGGATGTCGTTCCGCAGGCGAATTCCGCCCCCTCCAACGAATAACTCGAATAACAAGCAAGAAAGGGAATGCGAACATGATCGGCGATCCCGTTGCCCTGACCATCCGCCGCAACATCGAACGGCCCTCGAAAACCATCATGAAGGCATTTGCCGGCATGCCCACCGGCTTCGTGACCGACGCTTATAACGGCAAAGGCTGCCTTGACTATGCGATCAAGCCATTGCTCCCGACCATGAACTTCAGCGGCAGCGCAGTCACAGCCTACTGCGGGCCGATGGACAATCTCGCGGCCATGGCGATTCTCGACTTTGCGAAAAAAGGCGATGTCATCGTGATCGCGACCACGGGCGACGATACCGCAGCGACCATCGGCGACCTGTGGGCATTCTGGGCGAAGAAGATCGGCGTCGCGGCAATCGTCTGCGACGGCCTGGTGCGCGACGTCGCCGGATTGCTGAAAGTCGACATCCCGGTTTTCGCACGCGGCATCAAGCCGAATTCCGCTTTCAAGAACGGCCCCGGCGAAATCAACACCACGGTGACCTGCGGCGGCGTGGCGATATCCGCAGGCGACATCATCGTCGGCGACCGCGATGGCGTGGTAGCCATCCCACTTGCGCAAGCAACGCACGTGGTCGAGTGCCTCGAACTGGTGAAAAAGAAAGAGGCCGAAGCGGAGGCCAGGGTCAAGAAAGGCGCCAAGCTCAAATTCTGGGATCCGGACGCACTCGGCAGCCGGCTCCATTACATCGACTGAACCCGTTGGTTTTCGATTATTACAAACGGCTTTCGGCCAGCAGGCAAAGCGTTTACCGGCAAAGCGACGCGATCATCGCGGTCAAGTTGCCCGATGCACAGATCCTGCGGCCGCCGGCGCTGGCCCTGGTCGAGGCATTGAAATCGGAAAACCGGACGGTTGTTCAGAGACTCTCTCAACAAATAACCGACGGTATCATCGGGCAGTTGCAGGTTCCGCCGCTGCGCATCCAGGTGCTGGCAGTCAGGCCGAGCGACGACTGGGGCGAACTGCACGGCCTGTATTTGCCGGAAGTAGAAGGCAAGACGGCGAAGATTCAACTCTGGATGCGCACCGCGAAACACAAGCGCGTCGTCGCATTCAAGAGCTATTTGCGCACGTTGCTGCACGAGATCTGCCACCATCTCGACTACGAACTCTATAAATTTCCGGAGACCTTCCACACAGAGGGCTTCTACAACCGTGAGTCCAGCCTGTTTCACCAACTCGTTCCAGACGAACAGGCACAACCGCGACGATCGGAGGCGTGAATGAAAATTGCCGGTGCCGTATTCGGCTTTCTCATCCTGGCGGTGGTATTTGTCCTCTGGTTCCGGGCTTACCGGTCCATCAAAGGCCAGGACAGCCCGCTATTTTCGATGGGCGACGGTAAAGGGAAGAAAGAGAACAATTCAATTGAAGAGTTCATTGCGGCCTACAAGCGCGGCGAAACGACCGTGGGCACCGGTACTCCCGCGGCGGCAACGGTGGCAGCGAAGCCCTCTTCCACGCCTCCCGCCGCCGTCGCAGCCTCGCAGCCTGCCCCCGCCAAGCGCGATTCCTTCGTTTCCGGTTCGACGAAGCTGGCTTATCTGGCCTGCAAGACCGGGCTGCGCGATCACCACATTTTTGCGCATGTGCCACTTTCAGCGCTTTCCACGGGCGGCGTTATCGACCCGGCACTGGCCCGCGCCGGCATCGATCTGCTGATCTGCAATGCGGCCATGTCTCCCGTAGCGGCCATCGACCTCATCGATGCTGGAACTGTCCCTGTGAATGCCGCCAAGGCGGACTACCTGAAGGCATTGGACATTCGCTACCTGCGACTTTCGGCAAAATCCCTGCCGCGGCCGAACGAATTGCACGCGCTGCTATACAAGATGTAGGGCTCTCTCAATCGACTCTCTCACCGCGTCCTTGTCTGCGGTTGGCGCTTCCTAAAGTCTTGAGCCCTGGCATTTGCCCATATAAAAAAGGCCGCGAATCGCGGCCTTATTGTGGGGGAAGCGTAGCCTCAGCCCTTCTTGCCCGCCTCCGGCTCAGCCGGTTTCTCGCTCGGCTGGTCAGGATGCGGTATCGCATTCTCGTCTGGCGGACAGAAGACATCGATGGCCTCGTTGTGGCACCAGTGGGCATTGAATCCATCGTTCTTCTTGATACATTCGAAGATATATTTGCCCATTTCGTCGGTCCAGGCGCAGTTCTGCCGTTTGAGGAAAAACCGCTCGCGGCCATTGGTAGCACCTTCGGCGAAAGCCGGAGCACTGGCGCCCAGGCCGGCCAGCACCAATCCGATCAGGCCATATACGACTCGTTGTTTCATGGTAATCCTTTCAGAATGAGCGCCCGGCCTCGCCAGGGAGCCTGCCCCTGGCGCGTGGAACCCCGCGGCAACCCGCGCCGGCACTCGGATGGGACGATTCTAGGGTAAAACCGGCGCGGCGGATATCGCGCGCGTCAGGATCGCGTGCGCCGGCTTTCGCCGGCAGGTTTGCGCCTGCGTCGCTTGCCGGCAGGCTTCTTCGCGGGGCCCGGCCTCGCAGCTTTCCGGGTGGCCTTTTTGACCTTTTTCAGCATGCGCTCGGCCGTGAACAGGTCCTGATCGAGGATGCCGGCCGCCCGCGCCACTGCAATCTTCGCTTCCGCCCTGCCCAGATCCGGATTAATGCGGATCAATTCGGATATCGCTTCGCCGATGGCCTTGCGCGCACTGGCGCGAAGGCGCGCATCCTTGGCGCGATCGAAGGCCTTGAGCAAAGCATCGACCACCGGCCTCGCAAGCAACTCGATCGCCATGGCCTATTTCGCGTGGAACTTGAATTCCAGAATCAGGTAGCGGCGGCCCACCAGATCCCTGGTCATGGTTTGTTTCTCGCCTTTGTATTCCGCGTCGATGGTAAAACGTCCGCCGGCAGGCGGATATATATAGAAATACGGGCCCTCCGAAACAGCCTCGATCAACGCATACCCGCTGAGGTCGGTCAGCGTGACCTTCACGCCGCTGATGTCGGTTGACTCTCCTTCCAACTCGAAAATCAGCTGGATCGGGAACTTGTTCGCGATCCTGAACATCGCCTTGCGCTGCTCCTCGCCGGAGCCGCCCGTGACGTAAGTCGACGCACCCTGCTTGTGCACCTTGGGCGGTTCAACTTCATCCGCCGCCTGCAGCACCGGTGCAGCGAGCGCAATAAGGAGGCCCACTGCCAGGCCGATTTTTCTTTTCATCTTCTCACCCCTGTTGGGTAGTGCAATCCAGAATAGCACGCCTGACTTCCCGGCCTTATTCCGCGTCCGGCTGATTCTGCGGCATCGCCTTCCTGAACGGTTCCAGCGCCAGGCAGTTGTCGTTGATGCGCCGGATGGTGGGAAACGGGTCGAGGTCGACCTTGAAGCGATTGGCATTGGCCACCTGCGGCACCAGCGTTATGTCGGCGAAACCCGGCGTATCGCCGTGACAAAACTGCCCGGTCTGCGTTTCCGCCGCCAGCCGCTTCTCCAGTGCCGTGAAGCCGACGCTCACCCAGTGCCGGTACCAGGCATTTTTCTGTTCGTCGGCCAGTTTCAGCGTGTCGGTCAGATAGGCCAGCACGCGCGTATTGTTCAACGGATGGATTTCGCATGCGCTGATCAGCGCCAGCGAGCGTACGCGGTTCCTGCCGAGGGAATCCTTGGGCAGCAGGGCCGGCTGCGGAAATTTCTCGTCGAGATAGTCGATGATCGCCAGCGACTGATACAGCCGATGGCCGTCGTGCTCCAGTACCGGCACGAGATTCTGCGGACTGACTTCCGAGAACTCGGGCGCGTACTGCCTGCCCTTGGCGAGATGGATGCTGGCCTGCTCGTAGTCGAGCCCTTTCATGGCGAGCGCGATGCGCACGCGGTAGGACGCGGAACTTCTGAAATACCCGTAAAGTTTCAGCATCTGTTCTCCCTGGTATTGGCTGCGTTGTTCAACGCACCGCGTTGAGTTCGCGATGGCGCATCAGCAGACCTGCTGCGACGCACATTTCCTCTGCATCCTTGAATGTCGGCACGCCGGCATTTTCCATGCGTGCGAACCAGTCGCTTTTGTTTTCGAGCGTGCCCATCATGCAATGCAGGATCGGCAGCTTCGACTCTTTGCACAAATCGGCAAGCGCCTCGACCACCGCGCCCGCATCCACCATGAACGGCACGACGTGGATCATCAGGATCGCGTCGAAGTATCCTTTATCCATTTCCAACGCAGCCGAGAGCGTGGCGGAAAAGCGGTCCGCCCGCGCGTCCGCAAGCAGATCGAGCGGATTGGCGATCGACGCCTCGGGCGGCAGGAAGCCGCGCAGCTTTTCGTCCATTGCAGCAGGCAGTTCCGGCAGCACGAGGCCCTCGTCCAGCGCCTGGTCGGCAGCCAGCACACCCGGGCCGCCGGAATTCGACAGCAACAGCACGCGTTTGCCGATGCCCTGCGGAAATGCGCCGAACGCCTTGCCGGCCATGAGCAGGCGGCGCAGGCTCTTGACCCTGACGATGCCGCTGCGGCGGCAGAACTCGTCCGTCGCCGCGTCATCGGCCGGTCGCGATCCGGTGTGGCGAAACGCCGCGTCGCGTCCCGCCGACGTGCGCCCGCCGATCAGGGCGATCACCGGCTTTCTTTTCGCCGCGGCCCGCGCGGCTTCGCCGAAGCGCACCGCATCGCCGAACGATTCGACATAAAGCAGGATCGCGCTGCAGCGCGCATCGCGGCCCAACTCTTCGAGATATTCGATGATTCCCAGCTGCATGCTGTTGCCGACGGACACGACCGCACCCAGCGGAATGTTGTAGACGTGGCTCGCGTCGATCGCCTCCTCGATGACGGCGCCCGACTGCGAGATCATCGCCACGGCACCGCCTCTGGGCATGGCGCGGAAGAACGTCGCGGCGAACGGCGATTTCGGGTCCAGCAGATTGATCACGCCTGCGCAATTCGGGCCGCCGATCGTAAGCCCGCGCGCGGCGGCGAGTTCTCGCAGGGCAACGTCGCGAGCCCGTCCGCTTTCACCGGCCTCGGCAAATCCGCCGGGCAGGATCAGGATGTTCTTGTGGCCGGTATCCGCCGCTTCGGTGACCACATCGAGAATGCTGTCGGGCCGCACCAGCACCGCGACCAGGTCGACCGGGCCTTCCATCTGACTGAGGGAAACCGCCACCTTCAGACCGTCGATTACACCGCCCTTGGGATTGACCGGGACGATGCGGCCGGCATAGCCCGATACGCGCAAGTTGCGCAGCAAAGCGCCGCCCGAACTCGTCGGCCGCTCGCCTGCGCCAACCACCGCGATGCTTTCCGGATTCAGAAAATGGCTGATGGCATTTTTGGCCTGCACGAGTTTCAGTCTCCACGCAACCGGCGCGCGACATCGCGAAACGTATCGCGTCCGCCAAAACCGCCTGCTTTGGTGACCAGCCAGAGCGATGCGCCGTCGAGGCGAATGCGCGCATACGGGATGCCGGGCATCAGATCGCCGAGAACCTGCAGGGCCGGATTGCCGCTCGCCGCCAGGATAGCGACCGCCGTATCGCCGCCCGTCGCGACCAGTGCCTGGGCATGCGCACGGCGCGCGATTTCGATCGCATGCCTTGCCATGTCGGCCGCGACGCGTTCGGCGTTGCCCTCCCGGCCAGCATCGTCCGCCGTGGCTTTGAGCACGAGGTTTCGGGCGTCGGGAATCTCAGCGGATTGCAGGCGGCCGTTGGGCGCGCGCAGCACTCTGGTATCCGGTTCGGCCGCCAGGGCTTCGACCTGCTCGGCACTGCGCGCAGCGCGCGAGCCGACCGCGAAGACGATGGTGCCGGTCACATGCCGCGGCGCGGCCGGTGCCGGATGGCCGTCGAAGCAAACCGACGCCAGGGCCCGGGTCAATCCCGCGGATCCGACCATCAGCACGCGACTCATGCGCGACGCGAAGGCTTCGACGATTCTGGTCAGATCGGCGTCGACTTCGCTGTCGGCAATCCAGATATCGGCAGCGGCATTGAAGGCGCCGGAAGGCGCAACTGCGACGACCCGCAAGCCGGGTTTTGCTGCGCTGAAGATCTCCTGCAGCGGCGACAACGGCGGCGGCGACAACGCATCCCTGGAAAAAGCAGTTTGCGCGAGCGGTTGGCCGTCGACGTGAACGATGCCCCCGCGTACGGTGCGCCCCTGCGCCGGGAAGGCCGCCGCGACCACGGCTTCCCGGCGGCCGCTGACATCGAGCAACGCCATGGTCTCGGCTACGACGTTGCCTCTGAGCGTCGAATCGATTTTCTTGACGATGATGTCGAAACCGCCGCCGCCCAGATGCCGCACGATCCCGCTCACGCGTGCGGCGGCCTGCGCTGCCGGCAGGTGCCGGGTATCGGTGTTGACGGAGACGACACGAGCCGATTTCAGCGAGGCCGGATCGCAGCGCATCGGCTCGGCGACGACCCAGGTTTCGATACCCAGCGCGGCGAAGGGCCCGGCGCTGTCCATTGCCCCGGTCAGGTCATCGGCAACGATGAGCACACGGGGCTCAAGCGTCATCGGGCTATGCCTTCACGCAGCAATGTGGTCGGCCATCTTGCGGGCGTAGGCGATGGCCGCCTGCATGTTCACGTTGCTGGCCTTGCCGGTCCAGGCAATGTCGTGCGCCGTGCCGTGATCCACCGACGTACGGCGTATCGGCAGCCCGAGGCTGATGTTCACGGTTTCGTCGAAGGCGATAAGCTTGGTCGGGATATGGCCTTGGTCGTGGTATTGGGCGACGACGAGATCGAATTCACCCTTGAGTGCGCGATAGAACACCGTGTCGCCGGAGATCGGCCCTTTGACGTCTATGCCTTCCTTCTGCGCGATTTCGATCGCCGGCTGGATGCGTTCGATTTCCTCGCGACCGAATATGCCGCCCTCGCCGCTGTGCGGATTCAGGCCGGCGACCGCGATGCGCGGTTTGTCGATGCCGAGTTCGCGGAAATGCTGATTTCCCGCGCGGATCGTCGCGACAACCCGCTCGATGGTCGGACGTTCGGCGGCATTCTTGAGCGACTGGTGCGTGGTGACGTGGATCGCGTTCAGCTTGTCGCTCGCCAGCAACATGAAGGAAGATTTCGCTCCGGTCAGGTGCGCAAGCAGTTCCGTATGGCCGTCGAAATGGTGGCCTGCGGCATGCATCGCCGCCTTGTTCAGCGGCGCAGTGACGATGACTTCGATCTTGTGTTCAAGCGCGAGCTTGACGGCAGCCTCGACATAGCGATACGCGGCCTCGCCGCCGGCGGCGGAAATCTTGCCGTCGGCGATCTTGTCCTGGTCCTTGCTCGAAACGTTGGCAACGGGCACTTCGCCGTCCTTCGCGTCGAGCCCGTCGACGAACTTGAGGCCGGTGCCAAGCAGCTTGTCGGCGCGCTTCAGAATCGCGAGATTGCCCACCACGACGGACAGCGAACGCGTCGCCGGGTTCATCTGAGCGAGCGTCTTGACGATGATCTCCGGCCCTATGCCCGACGGATCGCCCATGGTAATGCCGATTTTTGCGGTCATGCGATCCTCGTTGGTTCAATGATCAATTGGATTTGAAGAGCGTGAAATTATAGCCGAGCATGCTGCGGCAATCAGACCGCGCCGTGTTCTTCGGGGGCGATTGCGACCCGGACCTGGGTGGCCGTAGCCAGTTCGCCGCCCATCTCGACAATCCTCTGCGCGGCGCGTTCGACCAGTTGCAGGTTGGACAGCTCGCAACCGAATGAAGCGTCCTCCAGGCCGACACGCACATGGCCCCCTTCGGCGATCACGCGCGGAATCATCGGCAGGACGTCGACTTGCAGGCCCGCCACCATCCATTGCGCACCGGGTGCAACCTGGTCGAGCAATTTCAGATAGGCCGTGAGCGCGTAATCCTCCGGCGGAAAGCTGAAGGTGTAGCCGCTGGAAAACATGAAGCGATACACCGGCGCTGGACAGCTCTCGCGCCAGTGCAGCGTTGCACCGAGGCGCACGAAGCCGGGTTCGTAAATGGCGTAACTCGGATGCAGGCCATAGCGCATGGAGAGCCCGAGTCCGTGGCGCACGGACTCTTCGGAATTGACGTACACGAATCCGGGCCGGTCCGCGACCAGGTCGTCGTAAAGCGAGAAATTGGTCGAACCCGGATCGACCGCCGCCCATTCGATCAGGCCCCGGCGGGCGAGTTCCTCGACATGCGCGAAGCGCTGTTGCGCAGTCAGTTCGCCAGACTCCGCCCCCAACCCGACGGCCGGAATGGTCGGATAGACGATGGCGTCCACCTTGCTGCGGATGCCGTCGATGATGGCTGCGTAAACATCCGGGCTCTGGGTTTGTTCCCCGGTCGCTTCGTCATAGGCATGCGCATGAACGATAGCCGCCCCTGCCTTGACGCAGGCGATGCCCTCTTCCACGATTTGCCTTACCGTCACCGGGATCCCCGGCTGTCGCTTGCGCGTCCAGGCCCCGTTGAGTGCGACTTCCAGCCACGTTCCGCCTTGCCTTGCTGCGTCCATATTGTTGTTGTTTTCGTTGTCCGCCGGCTTTACTCGACAGTCACGGCCAGTTCACCCAACCCATCAACGCCGCCAACCATCTTGTCGCCCCTCTTCACGGCCCCCACGCCAGCCGGCGTCCCGGTGAATATCAGGTCGCCGGGTTTGAGCAGGTAATACTCCGACAGGAAGGCAATCGTGTCCGGCACGTTCCAGATCATCTCAGACAGGTCCGCCTGCTGCCGCATCTCGCCGTTGACTTTCAGCCAGATCTTGCCTGCCGAATGATGACCGCTGCTGGCCACCGGATGAATGGCGGCAATGGGTGCTGATTCGTCGAACGCCTTGCCGAAATCCCAAGGCCTGCCCATGTCGCGCGCCTTGAACTGCAGGTCGCGGCGGGTCATGTCCAGGCCGACCGCGTAGCCAAATACGAACTCGAGCGCCCTGGCTGCGGGAATGTTGCGGCCCTCGCGCTGGATCGCGACCACCATCTCGATTTCATGATGCAGATTTTCTGTGCCCGGCGGGTAATGCATCTTGCCGCCGCCCGCGAGCACCGCATCGGCGGGTTTCAG
>Ga0316628_100000903_pt1 | contig 19864 bp, 14 predicted proteins | sample OWC_Aug_M2_C1_D5_FD_207648 | JGI IMG/M metagenome (GOLD analysis project Ga0316628, IMG submission 207648) | Wetland soil microbial communities from Old Woman Creek delta, Ohio, United States - OWC_Aug_M2_C1_D5_C | ecosystem: Environmental > Terrestrial > Soil > Wetlands | place: USA: Ohio... | reverse complement strand
TTCCTTGATCGTCTCGATGGCCCGCTTCGTCTTTTCCCGCGGCGCCACGAAATGCGACTTCGGGTACACCGCGATCTTGTCGTGGCGCCGCAGCGTCTTGCCGGTCAGCGGGTCGAACGTGGCCAGCTCGTCCACCTCGTCGCCGAACAGGCCGATGCGCAGCGCCTGCTCCTCGTAGGACGGGTGCACCTCGACGATGTCGCCGCGGACGCGGAACGTGCCGCGCGCGAATTCGTGGTCGTTGCGCTCGTACTGGATCTCCACGAGCTTGCGCAGGATCTGGTCGCGATCGATCCGCTGGCCGCACTCGAGCGGCAACAGCATCCCGTAGTACGCCTCGGGCGAGCCGAGGCCGTAGATGCACGACACGCTCGAGACGATGATGACGTCGCGCCGCTCGAAGAGCGAGCGGGTGGCGGACAGCCGCAGGCGATCGATCTCCTCGTTGATCGTCGCCTCCTTCTCGATGTAGGTGTCGGTGGACGGGACGTAGGCCTCGGGCTGGTAGTAGTCGTAGTAGCTGACGAAGTACTCGACGGCGCTCTCCGGAAAGAACCGCCGGAATTCCTGGTACAGCTGGGCGGCCAACGTCTTGTTGTGCACCATCACGAGCGTCGGGCGGTTCACCCGGGCGATCGTCTTCGCCATGGTGAACGTCTTGCCCGAGCCGGTCACGCCGAGCAGCACCTGGTGCTTGTCGCCGCGGTCCAGTCCCTCGACGAGCTCGTCGATGGCGCGGGCCTGATCGCCGCGCAGCTCGAAGTCCGACACCAGTGTGAACCGATCGTGCACAGAAGCCATGGAGGGTCGACAGCCAATCCTCGATCGTACCACAACTGCGCAGGCGGGCGGACTGTCGGCTCGGGGAACCGGCGGGGATCGGCGGCGAAGGACGGCGGAACTACGGCTGCCAGCTCGCCTGCCTGTAGGGCGCGAAGTAGCCCTTGCGCGTGCGGATCTTGACGTCTTTTCCGCCGTCGCGGACCACCTTGACATCCACCTTGCGCCAGCTGCCGTCCTGTTTCGTGTTCGTGGAGGTGAAGCCGAGCGCATACTGCGCGCGTATCTCGTCGCGAATCTTCTCGTAGACGCCGTCCAGGCTCTTGATCGACGTCGGGAAGTAGGACTGACCGCCGGTCACGTCCGCCAGCTGCTGCAGCCGCAGCCGCAGGTCGTTGGCGTGACTGCCCGAGTGCTGGAGGAACCCGATCGAGTAGACGGTCGCGTCGGACCCGCGCAACAGCGTCACGAGGTCGCCGAACGAGATGCGGCTGTTGTTGTCGCCCCCGTCGGTGTAGAGCACCAGGATCTTGCGGCCGTCCTGCGCCGCGGCCGTGTCGAGGTAGACGGCGACAGCGTCGTACAGCGCCGTGTTGCCCTCGGCCTTGCGGCTGCGGATGCGCTCGACCAGGTTCGGGAAGTCCGCGTGAGTGTAGCGCGCGACGCGCACCTCGGTGTCGAAATCGACCAGCGTCATGTCTTCGGCGTCGTCGAGGGTCTTGAGGAACTTGATGGAGGCGCCGCGCGACAGCGTCAGGTCCTCTTCCATGCTGCCGCTGATGTCGAACAGGACGCCGAGGTGCAGCGGCGGCAGGGCGGCGTCGCCTCCCGGCACGAAATACCTCAGCGACTGCTTCCTGCCGTCCTCGAAGACCTCGAAATCGCCCTCCTTCAGGTCAGTCACGAAATTGCCGCGTTTGTCGAAGACGGTCACCGTGAAGCTGACCAGGTCGATTCCGCTCTTGAAGGTCGGCATCTGCGCGCGGGGCGCAGCGCCCGCCAGCAAACCCGCCATCACCGCCAGCAGTAGCGCTTTCACCGGACGTCTCCCGGGCCGGCCGTGTCGCGCGCACGGCGCGCCCTTCTCCTCTCGTTCGCCTGGCGGGCAGCCGTTCAGGGGACGGCCGGTGCCTGCCCGACGTATAATTGTGGTTTGGGCCGCCTGCGACTGCAAGCCTGTTGCGCGGCGCCCCGCGACACATGAGGTGCCTGGCCGTCTGTCAGACGGAACTGGTCGTCAGGATACTCGACACGGTCCTGCTGCCCAGCTTCGAAGTGGAGTTCCTGGTGGAAAGCCGTCCGCTCGCCCGGCGGCTCCACGAGGCGGGACTGAACATCGGTACGGGCGATCCCCGCCGGACAGAGACCTACCTCAAGGCCGATCTCTCCCCGAACACCTGCATCATCGTCGAGGACAGCCGGCGAAAGACGCTCAGGCGAGTGCTCGAGGCCATCCGGGACTCGGGCGGCACGCTCATCTACGTGCTGGGCATGGGCGCGTCGCCCGACGACCGGCGCGAGGACGAGATCCGCGCCAGCTTCCCGGACGTGTCGTACCTGTCGATGGCCGAGCTGTTCGGCGGGCCGTTCCTGACGCAAGTGGGACGTTCCCTGACGCGTGCGCGCGTCCAGCAGTACCAGCGGTACTTCAGCGACGCGGACCGCATCCTGATCCTGCTGCACAACGACCCCGATCCCGACGCCATGGCGAGCGGCCTGGCACTCAGGAACCTGCTGAGGCGCACGAAGGCCACCGCCATTCTCGGGGCATTCCAGGGGGTGACGAGGCCCGAGAACCTGCGGATGGCGAACCTGCTCGACATCCACGTGGAAGCCGTGACACCCGCCTCGCTGGGCGAATTCGAGCGCATCGCGATGGTGGACGTCCAGCCGCACTACTTTGGCAGCCTGCTCGACCGCGTCGATCTGGTCATCGATCATCATCCGCAGCAGCCGGGTTACAGCGCAGTGTTCAAGGACATCCGGCCGGAGTACGGATCCACGTCCACCGTGTTGACCGAGCACTTGCGGGCCGTCGACGTCAACATCTCGGAACGTACCGCCACGGCCCTGCTCTACGCCATCAAGTCGGACACGCTCTTCTTCAATCGGCAGGCCAACCGCGTCGACCTCGAGGCCTTCTCCTTCCTGTATCCGCTGGCCGACGCCACGATGATCCGGAAGATGGAGGGCTCGGAGATCACGCTGGAACGCCTGGACTACGTGATGAAAGCGCTGCAGGCGGGCAGCATGGCCGAGCAGGTGTTCAGCTCGTTCATCGGCCCGGCGCCGCGCGAGGACTTGATTCCCTATGTCGCCGACTTCTTCCTCCAGCTCGAGGACGTGAAGTGGACGATCATCTCTGGCATCGTCGGCGACAACCTCGTCGTGTCGGTCAGGAACCTCGGGTACTCGCGCAACGCGGGCGAGTTCGTGCGGAAGTGGTTCGCCGACATCGGCAGCGCCGGCGGCCACCGCGCGATGGCCAAGGCGGTCGTGCCCCTGAGCGCCTTCCGCGCGAAATACGGGGATCTCGGCGGCGCGCAGCTGAGCGCGCGCATCCGCGACATGGCCACGCAGTTCCTCCACGAGCACCAACCACCCGAGCGCCGCAAGGAAGTGGTTCGCGCGTAGGATTGCGCGGATTGCCTTCGCACGGTCGACTCCGCAGATTACGCAGACGGATTATCCGCAGATTACTCAGATTACGCCGATTTCTGGAGTGTCATCAAGGCGGCCGCGCCTGGACCAACGTGCGGAGATGCCCTAGCCGGCGCTGTCAAGGCGGCTGCGCCTGGGTCAACGCGCGAAGATGCCCCAGCCGGCGCTGGGGCCCTCGAGGTGTTATCAAGGCGGCTGCGCCTGGACCAACGCGCGAGGGCCGAGAACGACCGGCCCGGCGCGCCGAGCCGCCAAATCTGCGTGCATCGACGCGCCCGAGATCAGGCAGGTTCGTGGCGGCCGTCCAGCTGTTCGCCGCCGGCCGCGACGACCGGCTCGATGAACTGGCGGTACGCGTCCTCGTAGCCGCGTTCGAGCAGCTCGCCAAGCGCGAAGTCCCGATCGGAGAGCTCGTCGTGCCGCCCCCGGAAATCAAGGGCGTTCAGAGGGTTGTAGGCGGGCTGGATGAGGAACACCACGCGCGAAGCTTCGGCGGCGGCGCGCACGGCGTCCCTGACCGCCGCTCCTTCCGCGGACGCCAGGTAGTCGCCGTAGCGGCTGCGCGGGTCCGCCCGGTGCTCGCGCAACCCGTGCGGACCGGGCGGTTCGGTCGACGCGGACACCACGATGATCTGCGTCGCTCCGGCCTCGCCAGCCTCTTCGATCAGCCGGGCAATCGATTCCGGCCGGGCTGTCAGATGGTGCGTCTCGCCGCGCCAGTACGTGTCGGCGCCGAACGTCAGCAGGTGTGACTCGGTTGCCAGGGGGAGCGACAGCGCCGCGGCCACCACGTCGAGCGCCTTGTCGCGCGCCATTGCCTGCAGGTCGAACGCTTCGGCGGCCCGCTCGGGCCCGCGTCCCCGCCGGCCGAAGAACTCGCGTCGCAGCCGCTCGGCGAGGAGCGCGAAGACAAGATCGCGTCGGGCCTCGATGTCGTGGACGACCAGGAGAAGCTCGCGAAAGCCGGGCTGGCCGAGATTGTCGGCCAGCAGTTCCGCGTAGCGGACGCTCAACTCCCGATCCTGGGGTTGCTTCCCCACCGGTCCCCCGGCGATTGCCCGCCACAGCCGCGCGCGCCATTCGCGCACGACGGGCCCGCGATCGAGAAACCCGCCGAGACCCAGCCACCAGAACCGGGTATGCTCGCGGCGATTCTCCAACTGCTTCCGCCCCCGAACCGACGCGATCACGAGCACGACCACCGCCGCGGCGAGCCCCAGGACGGCGAGGCGCGGAAGCAGCGATGGAAGCGCGGCGGGCTCGAATGCCGCGTACAGCCAGCCGACGACGGCGCGGGCGGCTTCTGGCCCCCACGACAGCCCGAGCATGCCAAGGAAGAAGGCGACGGGAAACACCAGCAGGCCGGCAACGGCTGCCAGCAGCGGGCCGATGACGGCGAGCAGCGACACGGCGATGCACGCCGCGAGCAGCGACAGGACGGGGCGAAACGGATAGAGACGACGGACGGCCGCCGAGCGCCAGAGACCGTTTGATTCGGAGAGGTGCGCCGAGGCGTCGACAGCCGCGAAGAGCGCCGTGGGCGCTCCCATGCCGCAGCCGCCGACGATGTCGATCTTGACACCCGCCTCGTGCAGGGCGCGAAGCGCGCCCGCGTGGTACGCCCCGGCCGTGCCGCTGCCGGTGAAGAGAAGAGCCGTGCGGAGGTGCGGCGAGTAGCGTTCGCGGGGCTCGAGACTCGGTAGGCTCACCTGGGCCGCCCTGGGGGCTCGTGGACGCCGAGTTGCCGGACCCAGCGGACTCTATCGCCTGAAACAGTAGCGGGTCGCTCCGTTGTCGCGGCCCGCGATACGCGGGTTCGCGAGTCGATGTTCTGCTACCGAATCAGCCGATACGAGCCACTAGGACCCCCCGGAATCCGGTTTCGGCGCCGCTTCCTCGGCGAGTGTGTCGTGAACGGTGGTCAGGCGCACGATCTCGAAGCGCCGCTTGCCGTTCGGCGTGGTCACAACGACCTCGTCGCCGGGCTCCTTGTTGAGCAGCGCCTTGCCAATCGGGGAACTCGTCGAGATGCGGCCGTGCGCGGCGTCGGCCTCTTCCGGCATCACGAGACGGTAGACGATCGCCTCGCCGTTGTCCTCGCGGACGTGAACCTCGGACCCGAGACCAACCCGGCCGCGCGGGACCTTGTCCAGGTTCACGAGCGACAGCTCGGCCACGCGCTTCTTCAGCATCCCGATGCGGGCCTCGAGGTACCGCTGGCGCTCCTTGGCCGCCTGGTACTCGGCATTCTCGCTGAGGTCCCCGTGTTCGCGCGCGCGCTTTATCTCCTTCGGGAGCTCGGTCTTCAGCTCACGCTCGAGCTCCTGGATCTCGTCCTCGAACCGCTTCACAATGTTCGGCGGCATGTGCATTTCCCGAAAATGCAGGGGCCCGGCGTCGCGTTCCGCCTTATCGCCCTTCGCCCCGGCAAAAACTTGATTTTAGCATATGCTAGTCGTCGGCCCGGCCGGCACAGGCGCCCCTTCTTGGTCCAACCAGCGACCGCCGTGAAGACGATCACCAGCCGTCACAACCCGCTCGTCAAACTCTGTCAGGACGTCGCCGCCGGCAAGCTGTCCGCGCTCATGTTGCTCGACGGCGCACACCTCGTCGAGGAAGCGGTGCGAGCACGGGTGCAACTGACCGCAGTTGCCTGCTCCGAGCGCGGGCTGGCCCTTGCCGGCGTACGGGACACGGTCGAACGCATTCGCGCCACCGGCACCGAGACCGTGTGCGTCACCGATGAGGTGCTGCGCGCGATGAGTCCCGTCCGTTCTCCCTCGGGCATCGTCGCCCTCGCGACGCGCCCGGCCCGGCCGCTCGCCGACCTGTTTGCTGCGCGCGGCGCACCCCGATCGGGGCCGGCAGCGCTCCGCGTTTCGCCACTCGTGGTCGTGGCCGCGGACGTGCAGGATCCCGGCAACGTGGGCGCCATCGTGCGGGCGGCGGAAGCCGGCGGCGCCAGCGGGGCCGTGTTCACCGGCGCGAGCGCAGACGCGTTCGGCTGGAAGGCACTTCGCGGCTCGATGGGTAGCGCCTTGCGTCTCCCGATCACGACGGCCGCGTTCGACGACCTCCTCTCGGCGGCCCGCGCGACCGGCGTGCGCCTGCTCGCGACGGTGCCGCGCAACGGGCGCCCGATGTTCGAGGCCGATCTGCGCGGCCCCATCGCCCTGCTGCTCGGCGGCGAGGGCCCCGGCCTGCCCGCCAACCTCGTGGAGGCGGCCGACGAGCGGGTGTCGATCCCGATGCGGGAACCGGTCGAATCGCTGAACGTCGCCGTCGCGGCGGCGCTGCTGGTGTACGAGGCCGGCCGTCAGCGCGCGGGCGGATAACGCTGGGCTGACAATGTGACAGGCGCCGAGGACCGACCAGCCATGCAATCCGGAGAGCTCTTTCCCGACAGCGAAGGCGCGAGGCCGGCGGCCCGCGCGCCGCTCGCCGAACGGATGCGCCCGCGCACGTTCGAGGCATTCGTCGGGCAGCAGGAGGTCATCGGCGCCGGGCGGCCGCTGCGCACCGCGATCGAGCGCGACGAGCTGCAGTCGATCATCCTGTGGGGTCCGCCGGGAACGGGCAAGACCACGCTCGCCCGCGTGATTGCCGAGGTGACGAGGGCGCACTTCATCGCGTTCAGCGCGGTGCTGTCCGGGATCAAGGAGATCAAGGACGTGATGGCCGAGGCGCAGCGCATGCGCCACGCCCTCGGACGTCGGACGATCGTGTTCGTCGACGAGATCCACCGCTTCAACAAGGCCCAGCAGGACGCGTTCCTTCCGCGGGTCGAAGCCGGCGACATCGTGCTGGTGGGCGCGACGACCGAGAATCCCTCGTTCGAAGTGAACGCCGCCCTCCTGTCCCGTTCGCAGGTCTTCGTGCTCACGCCGCTCACCGAAGCCGAGATCCTCGAGATCCTGCGGCGCGCGTTGGGCGATCGCGAGCGCGGTCTCGGCACCTCTCCCGTCGACGTCGACGAGGAAGCGCTGGCGGCCGTTGCGCGGTTCGCCAACGGCGACGCCCGCGTCGCGCTGAACCTCCTCGAATCGACGGTGTCGGCGGCGGCTGGCACGCGTGCGGCCGGCGGCCGCGCGCGCGTCGATCGCGACTTCGTGCAGCAGTCGATCACGCGCCGGGCGCTGCTCTACGACAAGGCCGGGGAAGAGCACTACAACCTGATTTCCGCGCTGCACAAGTCGATGCGAAACAGCGACCCCGACGCGGCCGTCTACTGGCTCGCCCGCATGCTGGAGGCCGGCGAGGATCCCCTCTACGTCGCTCGCCGCCTGGTGCGCTTCGCCTCCGAGGATGTCGGCAACGCCGATCCCCAGGCGTTGTCCGTGGCGGTCGCGGCGAAGGACGCGGTTCACTTCATCGGGATGCCCGAAGGTAACACCGCGCTCGCACAGGCGGCGATCTACCTGGCGACCGCGCCGAAGAGCAACGCGATCTACACCGCCTACCTGCAGGCGGCCGACGCCGCGCACCGGGACATCGCCGAGCCCGTTCCGCTCCACCTTCGCAACGCGCCCACCAAGCTGATGAAGGAGCTCGACTACGGGAAGGGCTATCGCTACGCCCACGAGGAGAAGGCGGGGATCGCGCCGATGGACTGCCTTCCGCCTTCGCTGCGCGGGCGGCACTTCTACCGGCCGACCGAGCGCGGCTTCGAAAAGGAAATCAAGCGCCGGCTGGACGGATGGGAAGCGCTCAAGAAGAAGATGCGGGATGAGGAAGGTAACGGTGAGTAGTCAGTAGCGAGTAGCGAGTAGTGAGTAGTGAGTAGAAAGTGAACCGACGTTCAGCGCCTGTCGGCCCCCATCGACAAACGCCGAATCGCCGACCCGCGTCTCCTACTCACTACTCACTACTCACTACGGACCGCTTTCACGATCACTGCGTCGCAACCACCTGGGTGGCTGGCGGTGTTTCCACCTGGCGCGGCAGATTGACTTTGCGGAACATCTCGCGGCGCAGGGGCAGGATGAACGAGAACCGGTAGTCGCCCTGCATGCGGCCGATCGGAATCCCCACGAACTCGCCCTGCTGATCCAGCACCCCGCCGCCCGAAACCCCGGGGTGGCCGTCGGTGAGGCACGTCACCAGGCCGTTCGGCGTCCGCTGCCCCACGTAGCCTGTCGACAGGATGATGCCTTTCGAGTAGTCATTGCCGAGCCGGAAGATCGGATCGGCGAACTCGTACGGGAACGCGACATTCACTTTGAGCGGCGGCAGGTCGATGCGGCCGGCCACCTTGATGACGGCCCAGTCGCCGAGATCGACCTCGTTCTCCGCATCCCCGACGTCCACGACCGTCGCGGGGACCAGATCGCCGCGGTACGACACCTTGACCGATGTGATGCGATGGTCGTCGTCGACGGGAAGCGCGACCACCGCGTGCTTCACCGTCACGAAGTAGCCGTTGCCGACGTAACCCGCCGTCCCGTAGTTGCTGTGCCCGTGGTTGTCGTACGAGTAGAGCTCGACGAAGCTCTGGCGACGCTCGCGCAGCAGGCGCACGGGCACCAGGCCCATCTCCGCCTGCAGTTCGCGCTTGATCTCGTCGACCATCGCGCTGTCGGCGCCCGGCTGCTTACCGGCGGCCGCGTGCGCTGCGCCCGAGGTGCCGGTCGCCCCGTGCCCCGTGGCCTGACCGTCGCGAAACAGCGCGAGCGCGTGGGTGACTTCCGCACGCAACGCGTCGATCTTCGCGTCGCGGTCGGCGAGCCCCCGCTGGCTTTCGACTTCGGCGCTGTAGCTGCCCAGACCGAAGAACAGGATCGCCACGACGAAGAGCGCGAGGAATATGTAGAGCGAGGATCGACGGACCGACATCGTTCCTCCAAGTTCGGCAGCTGGCTGGGCATCCCGCCAGGGGCGGAGCTGCAGCTTTGCACTCCAATCGGCATCCAGGGCGCTGGCGCCGACGCGAGCACCTTTATCGCTTGGAATTGATGAGCTAAGTGCCAGATACAGAAGAGATTGGGCGCCCCACGTCGAAACGCCTCCACTTTAGCGGCAGCCAGACCGACTGTCAAGGACAACCAGGGGCCGGAGCTCAGATCCGCCGGAAGTTCCGCTCGATTTCGCGGCGCGTCAAGCGCAGCATGACGGGTCGCCCGTGCGGGCAGACGGTGGAATACGCCGTCTGCCGCAGCTCGTCCAGGATGTGCAGCATCTTCTCGGGCGTCAGCCGGTCGTTGGCCTTGACGGCGGCATGGCACGCGGTCGTCGCGGCAATGCGGCGTAGCGCCTCCTCCACGCGCGATCCCTTGTCCAGTCCCTCCAGGTCGGCCGCGAGCGCCCGCAAGGCTCGCTCGCTTTCTCCGGCACCGAGGAGCACCGGCGCCGCGTTCACCCGCAGGCTGTCCCCGCCGAATTCCTCGATATCGAACCCCGAGCGCTCCAGCTCGCCGCCGTGCGCGAGCAGGGCGTCCCTGGCGCTCGCGTCGAAGGTCAGGATGAGCGGTTCGAGGAAGCGCTGCGAATCCAGCCGCCCCGACTTCAGGCGTTCGAGCGTCCGCTCGAACAGCACGCGCTCGTGCGCCACGTGCTGATCGATGATCGCGAGCCCTTCCCCGTCGGCCGCGACGATGTAGGTGTCGCGGAACTGTCCGAGCGGCACCATGCGGCCGATCTGATCGGCGGCGGCGCGCACGGCGTTCTCGGGATCGCCGGTCCCCGGCCCGGCAACGACTGCCGCGCCATTTTCGAAGGGGCCGCGAGCTGTTTCGAGAGGCGCCGGGCCGGTGCCGAAGCTCTGGCGGCCTGCGCCCTCCGAGAACACTTGCGGCAATGCCTGCACGATCGGGCGAGCCGCGCCGGTCATGGGCGGCGACAGCTGAAGCTCCGGCATCGGAGCCTCGCCGAGCGCGGCGCCGACGGCGCGTCGAACGAGCTCGTGCACCAGCGACTGCTCGCGGAAGCGCACCTCCGCCTTCGTCGGGTGCACGTTCACGTCCACGCGGTCGGGCGCCATCTCGATGAACAGGTGCACCTCGGGGCTGCGCTCCTTGACCGAGCCGACGCTGTAGGCGTCGATGATGGCGTGCGCCACCGTCCGGTCCTTCACGATCCGGGAGTTCACGAACACGTTCTGGGCGCCGCGGGTCGGTCCCTGGTCCCCTGCAAGCGACGCGACGTAGCCGAAGATGCGGATGCCCGCGGCCTCCTTGTCCACTCGCACGAGGTCGGGACGGTCGCCGAACAGCTGGTAGAACCGCTCCGCGAGGCTCGCCGCCGGCGGGCACTGCAGCACCGTCCGCCCCGCACTCGTCAGCGAGAACCCGACCGAGGGATGCGCGAAGGCGAGCAGCGTGACCGTTCGTGACACCTGCGCGGATTCGGCGGCGTCGGCCTTCAGGAACTTGCGGCGTGCGGGCAGGTTGTAGAACACGTCGCGCACGTCGACCGAGGTCCCCTCAGGCATGCCGATCTCGACGACCGACCCCACGATGCCACCGTTCACCCGGATCTCGGTTCCGCTCTCCCCTCCCCGGGCGCGCGTGCGCAGCACCAGGTGCGACACCGACGCAATGGCCGGCAGCGCCTCGCCCCGGAACCCCATCGTCCGGATGGCGGCGAGATCGTCGGAGGTGGCGATCTTGCTGGTGGCGTGCCGCTCGAGCGCCAGCCTGGCATCCTCCGGTTCCATGCCCTCGCCGTCGTCTTCGACGCGCACGCTCTTCTTGCCGCCGAGCTCCGTGGTGACCGCGATTCGGCTCGCCCCGGCGTCCAGCGCGTTCTCGATCAGCTCCTTGACGACCGACGACGGGCGCTCGACGACCTCGCCGGCGGCGATCTGGTTGGCAAGGTCGGGAGGGAGTCGGTGAATTCTCGTCATTGGAGCCAGCCGCGCTTCCTGAACCAGGCCAGCATGAGCGCCGAAACGACGAGCATGATGCCGAAGATCCACCAGAACTGGGCGCCGTCGCCGCCGGGGAACTTCGGCAGTCTCACGTTCATGCCGAAGGCGCCCGCGAGCACGGTCAGCGGCATGAAGATCGTGGCGATGACGGTCAGGACCTTCATCACCTCGTTCAGCCGGTTCGAGACGTTCGACACGTGCGCCTCGAGCAACCCGTTCATCCGATCCTGGAAGATCAGGGCTTCGTCGGTCATGCGCACGAGATGATCGAACACGTCGCGGAACCGGTACGCGATTTCGTTGTCGATGACGGGGAATTCCCGGCGCGCCAGGCGACCCACGACATCGCGCTGCGGGATCACGATGCGGCGCAGCCCGGCGACGTCGCGTTTCAGATCCAGCATCCGGCGCACGACGTCGGCCTGGGGCCCGTCGAACACTTCCTTTTCGACCGTGTCGATTCGATCCTCGAGCTGCTCGATCTCCGGCCGGTAGTGTTCGATCATCGTGTCGACGATGCGGTGCAGCAGCGCAGGCGCACCCTCGGCGAGGATTCGCCCGTTGCGGCCGAGCAGATCCCGCACGGCCGGAATCGTCCGCACCTTCTCGGCGTGCACCGTAACGAGGTAGTTCGGGCCCAGGAAGAAGTCGGTGTCGTGGGTGGCGAACTCGTGCTCGGCCGCCTGGAAGTCGATGCCGTGAAGGATCAGGTACAGGTACCCCTCGTACGGCTCGACTTTCGGGTGGTGGCTCTCGCTGAGCGCGTCTTCGATGGCCAGATCGTGAAAGCCGAAGACGTCGCGGAGCACGGCGGCCTCGGCGGCCGGAACGGGCTGGTCGCCCTCGGGCAGCGTGAGATCGACCCACACGACGGTGCCGCTCTGCGGCAGCAGCCAGGCGCGGTCGATCTCGCGCGCCTGGCTCGTCTCGCCGTTTCGGTGCACGAAGATCGTCAGCATAAAGAAAAACCGCCAGCCGGACGAATCCGGCTGGCGGCAAGGATACTACTCGCCACTCACTGTTTCCTAGTGGCTCGTATCAGCTGATTGGGCAGCAGAGTATCGGCCTGCGAACCCGCGCGTCGCGGGCCGCGACAACGCAGCGACCGCTTCAGGGTGCGCTGCTGCAGTCCGCTAGTCCCCGACCTTGACCGACAGCGCCGCCTGCGCCGCGGCGAGACGTGCCACGGGCACGCGGTACGGCGAGCAGCTGACGTAGTTCAGCCCCACCTTGTGGAAGAAGTGGATCGACGCCGGATCGCCGCCGTGCTCGCCGCATACGCCCAGCTTGAGGTCCGGCTTCGTCGCCCGCCCCCTCTTGCACCCCATCTCCACCAGTTGCCCGACGCCGACGGTGTCGATCGAGGCGAACGGATCGAAGTCGAGGATCTTCCTGTCCTGATAGATCCGCAGGAACTTCCCGCTGTCGTCGCGCGAGAACCCGAACGTCATCTGCGTGAGATCGTTGGTGCCGAACGAGAAGAACTCGGCCTCGGTCGCCACCTGGTCGGCCGTCAGCGCCCCGCGCGGCACCTCGATCATCGTCCCGACCAGGTACTTGATCTGGACGCCCTGCTCCTTCATCACGTCCTCGGCGACCCGGACGACGATCTCCTTCTGGTCCTTGAGTTCTTCGACCAGCCCCACGAGCGGAATCATCACTTCCGGCATCACCGCCAGCCCTTCCCTGTTCAGCTGGCAGGCCGCCTCGAAGATCGCGCGTGCCTGCATTTCGGTGATCTCGGGGTACGTGATCCCGAGGCGCACGCCCCTGTGCCCGAGCATCGGGTTGAACTCGTGCAGCTGCTCCACGCGGTGCAGCAGCCGGCGACGTTCCTCGAGGAGATTCGCGTCGCCGCCGGTCGCCTCGAGCCGCGCGATCTCGACCATCAGGTCCTCGCGCTTCGGGACGAACTCGTGCAGCGGCGGGTCGATCGTCCGGATCGTGACCGGGCACCCGTGCATCGCCTTCAGGACGCCGTGGAAGTCGCCTCGCTGCAGCGGCAGCAGCTCGTTCAGCGCCGCGCGGCGATCTTTCTCGTTGTCGGCGAGGATCATGCGCTGCATCTTCTCGATGCGCCCCGCGCCGAAGAACATGTGCTCGGTCCGGCACAGCCCGATCCCCCGCGCGCCGAACGCATAGGCGAGCTCCGACTGGTCGGGCTGGTCGGCGTTCGCCCGGATGCCGAGGGTGCGCACCTCGTCGGCCCAGGTGAGCAGCTGGTTGAACCGGCGGTAGATGTCCGACTGCTCCGGCCGCATCTTGCCGGTCACGACCTGCAGGATCTCGCTCGGCGTCGTCGCCACCTTGCCGATCTTCACCTCGCCGGTCAGACCGTCGAACGACACGTAGTCGCCCTCGCGCACGGTCTGGCCGCTCACCGTGAAGCACTTGTTCTTCTCGTCGATCTGCAGCTGGCCGGCACCGACGATGGACGGGCGGCCCATCTGCCGGCCGACCACCGCGGCGTGGGACGTCATGCCGCCCGTCGCGGTCAAGACGCCCTGCGCCACTTCCATCCCGTGGATGTCGTCGGGCACGGTCTCCTTGCGCACCAGCAGCACCTTGAGCCCCTGGTTCTTCCACTCGATCGCCGTCTCCGAGGTGAACACCACCTGCCCCGACGCGGCGCCCGGCGAAGCCGGCAGCCCCTTGGTCGCCACCGCCACCTTCTTCCACTCGTTCGGGTCGAACATCGGCGCCAGCAGCTGCGACAGCGAGATCGGCTCGACCAGCAGCACCGCCTCCTTCGGCTTCAGCAGCCCCTCCTCGACGAGGTCGGTGGCGATGACCACGGCGGCATAACCCGTCCGCTTGCCGCTGCGCGTCTGCAGCATGTACAGCTTCTCGTCCTGGATCGTGAACTCGAAATCCTGGACGTCCTTGTAGTGCCTTTCGAGGCGGCTCGTGATGTCGCGCAGCTCGCGGTACGCCTTCGGCATCACCCGTTCGAGTTCCGTGATCGGCCGGGGAGTGCGGATGCCGGCGACCACGTCCTCGCCCTGCGCGTTGGTCAGGAACTCGCCGAAGAACTCCCTGGCGCCCGTCGCCGGGTTGCGCGTGAACCCGACACCGGTCGCCGATCGGTCGCCCATGTTGCCGAACACCATCATCTGGACGTTGACCGCGGTGCCGATGTCGTCGGGGATGTCGTACAGGCGGCGGTACTTGATCGCGCGCTCGTTGTTCCACGACCGGAAGACCGCGTCGCGCGCTCCGCGCAGCTGCTCGAACGGATCCTGGGGAAACTCGCGCCGCGTCCTGGCGGTGATCACCCGCTTGTAGCGGCCGACGACCTCGCGCAGAGCGGCCTCGTCGAGGTCGGTGTCGGTCTTCGCCCCGCGGGCGCGCTTCACCGCGTCGAACTCCTTCTCGAACTCCTCCTTGGGGATCTCGAGCACGACGTTGCCGTACATCTGCATGAAGCGGCGGTAGCTGTCGAACGCGAAGCGGCCGTTGCCGGTGCGGTTCTTCAGGCTTTCGACGGTCGCGTCGTTCAGCCCGAGGTTGAGGATCGTGTCCATCATGCCCGGCATCGAGAACTTGGCGCCCGACCGGACCGAGACGAGCAGCGGGGCGTCCGCGGATCCGAGCGTTGCCCCGGCCACTTTCTCCAGCTTGTGCAGGTTCTGCTCGATCTCCTTGTCGATCTGGGGCGGCAGCTTCCGGCCGTGCTCGTAATAGAGGGTGCAGGCAGCGGTGGAAATGGTGAACCCGGGAGGCACGGGGAAGCCCGCGTTCGTCATTTCGGCGAGCCCGGATCCTTTGCCGCCGAGCACGTCCTTCATCGTCCGGTTGCCGTCGGCCTTCCCGTTACCGAAGAAATACACGAACTTCTTCGGGCCGCGCGCGGCGGCCCCGGCCGTCGCCTTCTTCGTCGGTGCCTTCTTCGTCGCCTGGCTCTTCGCGGCGCGCTTCGCCGACTTCTTTGTCTTCGCCTTCGACTGTCCCTTGCGTGTCGTCTTCTTGGCCATCGATGTATGACTCCGTTGCGGATAATGGCAGGTGGGGCGGGTACGCCTGACCCGCCTTATTGTGTCCTCGGCACCAACTCCGAGATGTCGGCGAGCTCGAGGAGCAGCTCGTGAAGGCGCCAGAGCAGGGTCAGCCGCTGCCGCCTGAGGGTCTCGTCGTCCACCATGACAAATACGTCGGTGAAGAACCTGTCCACGGCAGGACGGAACGCCGACGCCTGCCGGAACGCTCCCAGGTAGTCGCCGGCCGCGACGGCCGCACGCACGGCTTGCCCCCGGGTGCGGTACTCCTGCAGCAGCGCCACCTCGGCCGGTTCAGTCAGACGGTCCTGCTGCTCCGACGGCCGGTCCAGGTCGCGCGCCAGGTTCTTGACCCGCTTGAAGGCGACCGCGAGCGCCTCGAAGTCCGCCGACCCGCGGATCGCTCGCAGCGCCTCGAGCCTGCGCCGCGAGTCCAGCGGGTTCAGCCGGGCCCACGAGAGCACGTCGGGCCGCAGCACCGCGTTGACCTCGTCGTAGGCGTAGCCGCGCTGCTCGAGCAGGTAGCGCAGCCGCTCGGCGAGGAACTGGAGGAGCGGCTGGAGATCCGGCGCCTCGGGTCCGTCTGCCCGAGGGTTTTTCGCCGTGCCGGCCTGGATCGCCTCTGCGAGCAGCGGCAGCGCGCGCTCGAACACCAGCGGGCCCAGCGACGCGCCGGTGCTCGCGCCGGTCAATTCCGGCAGGTCCACCAGGATTCGAAGCGCCCCGTGCGCCTGTCGCCGCAACCCGAACGGATCGCGCGTGCCGGTTGGCCGCTCCCCGACGCCGAACAGGCCGACCAGCGTGTCCAGCTTGTCCGCCAGCGAAGTGGCCGCCCACGACGAGGCCGCCTCGCCGAGGTCGTCGCGCGAGGGCGGCGCGGTCTGCTCGACGCCCTGCGGCAAGTAGTGGTAGTAGATGGCGCGCCACACCGGCTCGGGCAGGCCTTCCTCGCGCGCGTAGATGCCGCCCATCGTCCCCTGCAGTTCCGTGAACTCGCGCACCATGTCGGTGGTCAGGTCCGCCTTCGCGAGCCGGCCCGCCCAGCCAGCGAAATCGGCGACCGCCTGGTCGCCGAACAGGTCCAGGGCGAGGCCCGATGCGAGCCTGGCCAGGCGGTTCGCCTTCTCCTGGTAGCTGCCGAGTTTCTTGTGGAACAGGATGGTCGACAGATCGTTGACACGGCGATCGAGCGGCGTGCGCCGATCGGCGTCCCAGAAGAAACGGGCGTCGCGCAGCCGCGCCGTGATCACCCGCTCCGAATTGCGCGCGATCGTCCTCGTGTTGTCCGGTTCGGTGTTGATGACGGCGAGGAAGGCGGGCATCAGCCGGCCGTTGCGGTTGACCACGGGGAAGTAGTGCTGGTGATGCACCATCGTGGTGGTCAGCACTTCTTCGGGCAGTTCGAGGAATTCGGGGCCGAAGGTCCCGGCGACGACCGAGGGATACTCGACCAGGTCGGGCACTTCCTGCAGCAGCCCCGACAGGCTGGCAACGGGGCTCACGCGGCCGCCCAACCGCCGGGCGTGCGCATCGAGCTCGCGCGCGATCTTGTCGTGACGTTCCCCGCGGTCGAGCACGACGAAGTTCTCGAGCAGCCGGGCGCGGTAGTCGTCGAAGGTGCGCACCTTGATCGCCCGGCCGGCGCGGCCGCTGGTCGACAGGAACCGGTGGCCGTAGGTGATTGCGGCCGACCGGATTTCCTGCAGCTGCGGCGACTGCGCCTGCTCGGACCGCTTGATCGTGAACGGAACCACGCGGCCGCCGAACAGCAGCAGCAGCCAACGAATCGGCCTGCCGAACACCAGTTCCCCGCGCCCGTCGTCCAACCACGCGTCCCAGCGCATCTGCTTGGGGAACGCCATCCTGCGGAGCAGGCCGCCCATCACGTCGGGCAGGACGTCGATGGCCGCCTTGCCCCGGCGGCGCTTGCGGTAGGCGAGGTACTCGCCCTTGGGCGTCGGGATCTTCTCCAGCCCCGACATGTCGACGCCCTGCTTGCGCGCAAAGCCGAGCGCCGCCGCCGTCGGCGTCCCGTCGCCGCCGAAGGCGGCGGCCACGGGCGGACCGGTGATGACGTCTTCCTGGTCGGCCTGTCGTTCCGGGATGCGGGACACGCGCGCGGTCAGCCGCCGCGGCGTGCTGAAGGTCTCGACCGGCGACTCGGCCGGCATGCGGAGTTCGCCGAGCATCGCGGCGAGGTGCTCGCCAATCTGGCGCGTCAGCGATGGCAGCCAGGCGGCCGGCAGTTCCTCGCAGCCGATTTCGATCAGGAGTTCGCGATCCATGTATTCCTGCAAGGAGTCAGGAATCAGGATTCAGGACCAAGTGCCATCCCTCCGGGCACCTGATTCCTGACTCCTGATCCCTGACTCCTGATTCCTGAGTCCTCCCTACACGTTCGAGATCTTCCCCTCCGCCGGCTGCGGCTCGCTTTCCGGCTGCGGGGGCGTCAGCTGCTTCACGTACGCCTGGGCGATGGCGACGGCCAGCTGGCGCACGCGCAGGACGTAGGCGGTCCGCTCGGTGACGCCGATGCCCCCGCTCGCATCGAGGATGTTGAACAGGTGCGAGCACTTGAGGCACTGCTCGTAGGCGGGCAGCACCAGGTTCGACTTGAGCAGCGTCCAGCCGAACTCGTAGTGGCGTTCGAACAGATCGCGGTGCAGCGCCGCGAACTGCTCGCGCGCGAGGTCCACCTGGCCGAAGGCGTACTTCGACTGCTCCACCTCGTCGCGCATCCGGACCTCGCCGTACGTGACGCCGGGCGCCCATTGGACGTCGAAGACGTTGTCCACGTGCTGCAGGAACATGGCGATGCGCTCGAGCCCGTAGGTGAGCTCCACCGAGATCGGGGCGAGGTCGATGCCGCCGACCTGCTGGAAGTAGGTGAACTGGGTGATCTCGAGGCCGTCGAGCATCACCTGCCACCCGATGCCCCAGGCCCCGAGCGTCGGCGACTCCCAGTTGTCCTCTTCGAACCGGATGTCGTGGTGACGGGGCTCGATGCCGCACGCCTCGAGGCTCTGCAGGTAGATGCCCTGGATTTCGTCGGGGGCGGGCTTGAGGATCACCTGGAACTGGTGGTGCTTGAACAGGCGATTCGGGTTCTGGCCGAAGCGGCCGTCGTCGGGGCGCCGGGACGGCTGGACGTAGGCGACCGCCCAGTGCGCCGGGCCGAGCACGCGCAGGAAGGTCTCCGGGTGCGACGTGCCGGCCCCCACCTCCAGGTCGTAGGGCTGATGGATGAGGCAGCCGTGCGCCGCCCAGAATTCGGAGAGCTTGAGGATCAGGTCCTGGAGTGTCAGATCACCCTCTCAACTCGCGCAGCACGCGCGCCGATTTCGGTTCCCGTTCGAGGTGCCAGGCGATCAGCGTCCGGTGCACCGCTTCGAGTTCGCGGATCGCGCGCGGCGGTACCGCGACATCGCCCACGCGTTCCGGCGAGGTCCGCCCCGCGCGCTCGAGAAAAGCCAGCGCGTCGCGCGACAGGCTGGTGGCAGGCACGCCGCCCGGCACGCGGGCGCAGCGCAGGCACGTAAACCCCTGCTGCGCCGGATCCAGGCATGCGCCCGGAGGCTCGCCGCCGCCGAGTTCCACGCCGCACATCCGGCAGCGGGTGTGCGCCGGGTAAACGCCCTGCAGCCGCAGCAGCCAGTACTCGAAGTACCGCGCGAGCGGATCGACCGCGACCCCGGCCGCCAGCGCATCGACCAGCGAGGCGCCGAGCCGGAACAGTTTCGGGTTCGGGTCCCCTTCCGGGGCCCACTCGTCGATGAGCTCCGCAAAGTACTCGATATGGCCCAGCGCTTCAAGGTTCGGCGCCGACCAGGGCGACCGCACGGTATCGGCGTAGTTCAACCCGACCAGCTCGCGCCCTTCCCTCTCGAAATACGTCACCCCGGCGTGTGTCATCGGCTCCAGCGCCCCGCCGAACCGCGATTTCGCCCTGCGCGCGCCCTTCGCCACGCCGCGCTTCTTGCCGCGATCCGCGGTCAGGAACACGACGATGCGATCGGCCTCGCCGAGCTTGTACGTGCGCAGGATCAGGGCGTCGGTCGTGTAGAGCGGCATCCTCGCCACACGCGCGCCGGCCGCGCGAACCACTTATTCTATTTCATTCCGAGTTCGTTCAGCACGCGGTCGTCCTCGCGCCACTGCGATCGCACCTTCACGCGCAGATCCAGGTAGACGCGGGCCTGGAAGAACCGCTCGAGGTCGAGCCGGGCGGCGGTCCCGATGCGCTTGATCATGTCGCCCGCCCGCCCGACCAGGATGCCCTTCTGCGACTCGCGCTCGACGAGGATCGAACAGTACAGGCGCATCAGGCCCTTCTCGTCGGGTTCCTCGAAGCGATCGACCACGACGGCGGTGGAGAACGGCAGCTCGTCCCGGGTGGATTCGAGGACCTTCTCGCGCACGATTTCCGCCACGAAGAACCCTCGGGCTGGTCCGTGACGTAATCGTGCGGATAGAGGGCATCGCCTTCCGGGAGGTGGTCGAGCAGCGCGCGTTCGAGCCGATCGACGTTGGTGCCGTCCAGCGCGGACACCGGCACGATTTCGAC
>Ga0316628_100000902_pt1 | contig 19883 bp, 20 predicted proteins | sample OWC_Aug_M2_C1_D5_FD_207648 | JGI IMG/M metagenome (GOLD analysis project Ga0316628, IMG submission 207648) | Wetland soil microbial communities from Old Woman Creek delta, Ohio, United States - OWC_Aug_M2_C1_D5_C | ecosystem: Environmental > Terrestrial > Soil > Wetlands | place: USA: Ohio... | reverse complement strand
GGCCGATATTGAGTTCGGCGATATGAGGGATCGCCACGATGGGGCGCACATTGTGGTAGTGCAGGCCATGTCCGGCATTGACCTGTAAGCCGAGACTGTGGCCATGCAGTGCCGCACGATGGATGCGCGCCAATTCGCTTTCACGCGCCAGGATGCTGTCCGCATCAGCATACTTGCCGGTATGGATCTCGACTACGGGCGCGCCGGCTCTCTTCGCCGCGTCCAGTTGATGTTCATCGGCATCGATGAACAGCGAGACACGAATCCCCGCCTCGCTACAGCGCTGGGTGGCACGCCGCACTGCGTCGAAATTCTTCACGACGTCCAGCCCGCCTTCGGTGGTCAATTCTTCACGCTTTTCCGGCACAAGGCAGATGTCGTGCGGCTTCACGCGCAGCGCATTGGCGATCATTTCGTCGGTGACGGCGCATTCCAGGTTCATGCGTGTCTGCAGCATTCCCCGCAGGATGTCGACGTCGGCATCCTGGATGTGGCGGCGATCCTCGCGCAGATGGATAGTGATGACATCCGCCCCTGCCTCTTCGCAAATCAGCGCGGCACGCACCAGATTGGGATAACGCGAGCCGCGCGCCTCGCGCAGCGTGGCCACGTGGTCGATATTGAGTCCGAGTTTGATCATAGCTTCTGCAAATCCCTCATCAGTTCTCGCGTATGCAATGTTTTACCGGCAAGGTGGTGATCAATCAGCATGCGCATCAATTGCTTGCTCTGGCGCGCCGTGCTCGCGTCGCGGTAATCGTCGGCCGCCATGTCCAGCAGCGTCTTTCCCGTCACCCGCATACCTTGCGTGGCATCCGCCGTTTCCGCGATCGCGCCGCGCTCCAGTATATAGCGGTAAGCCTTGTCCGGCACGATGGGCTTGCCGCTGTCCGCCTCCGTCTCCAGCAGCAATGCATACCCCAATTCCTGCAGCATGCGTTTCTCGAAACATCGCAGCGTAAAAGCGTGGTCCTCTTCCTGCGCCAGCCGCTGCAGCGTCTGCTGGTAATAGTCGAACAGGCTCTCGTGCGGATCGTCGCGCGCCATCAGGTTCAGCAACAACTCATTCAGATAGAAGCCGCACAGCAGCGCCGTACCCTGCAACTGCGGCTGGCCACCCTGCCATTCGGCACTATGCAAGGTGCGCAGTTCGTGCTTGCCAAACCAGCTCAACAGCAGTGGCTGGAAGCCCATCAGCAGGCCGCGCAACGCCGATCGCGGGCGCCGCGCCCCGCGCGCCACCAAGGGCACGCGCCCGTGCCGCCGGCTGAACACTTCCAGCACCAGGCTGGTCTCACGGAAGGGGTGACTGTGCAGTACGAAGGCCGGCTCGTCCTGGATGCGCTGCTTGGATGCCGCGTTACTCATACCCCAGCGATTTCAGCATCTGCGCGCTGTCCGCCCAGCCGCTGCGAACCTTGACGAAGACCTCAAGGAACACTTTGCCGTCGAACAGCTTTTCCATATCGAGCCGCGCCTGGGTGGCGATCTCCTTGAGCTTCTCGCCCTTGGCTCCGATGAGCATGGCCTTGTGCGCCTCCTTGTCCACCAGGATGGCGGCATGGATGCGGCGCAGCTTGCCTTCCAGCTTGAATTGTTCGATCACCACGCTGACCGAGTAGGGCAACTCTTCGCCGGTAAGGCGGAACACTTTCTCGCGCAGCAATTCCGCGGCGAGGAAGCGCTCGTTGCGGTCAGTGATTTCGTCCTCGGCATACAGGTGCTCCCCCTCAGGAAGGTACGGGCGGATGGCATCCAGCAAGGTGTCGAGTTGCCTGCCCTGGCGGGCACTGACCGGGACGATGGCGGCGAAGTGACGCAACGCCGATATCTTTTCCATGAAAGGCAGCAGTTCAGCCTTGTCTTCCAGCAGGTCCGCCTTGTTGATAACCAGGATCACGGGCCGGTCTTGCGGCAGCAGCTCCATCACCTGCTGGTCACGCTCGTCAAAGTGGCGCGCTTCCAGCACGAACAGCACCACATTCACCTCACGCAAGCTGTTGGTCACCACGCGGTTCATGCTGCGGTTCAGCGCGTTGGCGTGCTGCGTCTGGAATCCTGGCGTGTCCACGAAGACGAATTGTGTCTGTCCTTCGGTGAGAATGCCGGTGATGCGGTGGCGGGTGGTCTGCGCTTTGCGCGAGGTGATGCTTATTTTCTGCCCGATGAGATGATTGAGCAAAGTCGACTTGCCGACGTTGGGGCGCCCGACAATGGCAATGAACCCGCTGTGAGGATTTTGAGATTCAGTCATGAAATGTGTTTAAGTTGTTGATAAGCGCGCTCGGCGGCAACCTGCTCCGCGATGCGCCGGCTCGCCCCTTCGCCTTGAGTTGTCACGCCCGCACGCGCGATCTCGCAAGAGACGACGAACGTCTGCGCGTGCGCCTCTCCCTTGATCTGCACCACACTGTATTGCGGCAAGGCCAGCTTGCGCCCCTGCAGGAGCTCCTGCAACAACGTCTTGGCATCCTTGCCGAGTGCCCTCAGGTCGGTCTTCGCGATGAACGGCACATACAGGCCTAACACCACTTTTTCCGCTGCCGCAAAATCCGTATCCAGCAGTACCGCCCCAAACAGTGCTTCCAGCGCATCGGCCAGAATCGACGGCCGGTTATGCCCACCACTCTTGCGCTCACCTTCGCCCAGCAGTAGACACTCTCCAAGGTTCAATTGTTGCGCCAGAATCGCCAAGGTCTGCTGATTTACCAAACTGGCCCGCAGACGGGATAAATCGCCTTCGGGCATATCAGGATAGGTATCGTAAAGGTACTTGGCGATTGTGCAGTTCAGCACGCTGTCGCCGAGGAATTCCAGACGCTCGTTATGGGCCGTGCTGTAGCTGCGGTGAGTCAAGGCACGCTGCAGCAATTGCGGCTGTGCGAACTGATAGCCGAGTTGCCTGCCGAGCGCCGCGTGCTTCATCAGGGAATTACGAACTACTCGGATTGAAGTCAATCACAATGCTGACGTTGCCGGCTACCGGCACCTTCACCGAGTAGCTGGCGCTCAATCTCAATACCCCGTCATCCTTGCTGACCTCGATGTCGTCCTTGGTAACACCCGTGATGTAGTTGATGTCGGCGCGCCTAGCATATGCCTCCTTGATCTCGCCGACCGACGCGCTCTGCATCGCGGGATCGCCGGCGATCGTCCTGAATATCTGGGCGATCTGCGCGTTCTTGATATAGGGCGGCACCATTTTTATGCCAAGAATTGCAACAAAGATCAGCCCCGCCGCAATTCCGATGAATCCGACAAACCCGACTCCCCGCTGCTTGTGTGACCGTGCTTTCATCTTCATTCCTTTCCCCATTCTTGTTATCTAGTTGATAGAAGAACCGATACGCTTATATTCACTGAAATTCATCCAGATGAAGAACGCCTTGCCGACGATCATCCTGTCCGGCACGAATCCCCAGTAGCGGCTGTCGCGACTATTGTCGCGGTTATCACCCATCATGAAGTAATTCCCGGGCGGAACGGTACAGCGCACCTCTTCCTCGCTATAAGCGCATTGTTCATGCAGGGGGAAGTTCGCCACCCCTTCCAGTCGCAACAATGGCCTTTCCGGATCCAGAATCACCGGATGCGCATGTCCGCCCAGATCCTCGATAAACCGTTCGGTATGGGTAAAACTTAAGGTACTGTTATCAACGTAATTATAATCCCCGTCGCGCTTCAGCTCCTGCTCCGCACCGTTGATCCACAGCCTTTTGTTGCGATAAACCACAACATCTCCCGGCACCCCGATCACGCGCTTAATATAGTCGGTGGAGGGATCTTCCGGATAGTGGAACACCATCACGTCACCCCGCTGCGGCTGGTTGATTTCAATGAACTTCTTGTTGATGATGGGTAAGCGCAATCCATATGTGTAGCGATTTACCAGAATGAAGTCGCCGACGTGCAGGGTCGGTATCATTGAACCGGACGGAATCTTGAACGGCTCGACAAAGAACGAGCGCAGTAGAAAGACAATCAGGATTACCGGAAAGAAGCTCTTGGCATATTCCACCCACCATGGCTCGGTCGCGCCCGCCGGACGTTTGCCGCGCAGCAAGAAACGATCCAATAGCCAGATCGCGCCAGTCAGCACCAGCAAAGAAAACAAGATCAAGGCAAAGGTCATCTGTTCTTCCAGTCAGGTTATTTTTCGTCCACACGCAGGATGGCCAGGAACGCCTCCTGCGGGATCTCCACACTTCCCACTTGCTTCATGCGTTTCTTGCCCGCCTTCTGCTTTTCCAGCAGCTTCTTCTTGCGCGTGATGTCGCCGCCGTAGCATTTCGCCAGCACGTTCTTGCGCAGGGCCTTTACGTTTTCGCGCGAGATGATGTTGGCGCCGATGGCGGCCTGGATCGCAACGTCGAACATCTGGCGCGGAATCAGTTCGCGCATCTTGGCCGCAACCTCGCGTCCGCGATACTGGCTGTTGGCACGGTGCACGATGATGGACAGCGCGTCCACCTTTTCACCGTTGATGAGCATATCCACCTTCACCACGTCCGCCGGCCGATACTCCTTGAATTCGTAGTCCATCGAGGCATAGCCCCGCGAAACCGATTTCAGCTTGTCGAAGAAATCCATCACGATTTCCGCCATCGGCATCTCGTATTTGAGCAACACCTGCTTGCCGTGGTAAGTCATGTCGATCTGTACCCCGCGCTTCTGCGTGCACAGCGTAATCACCGACCCTACATATTCCTGCGGCATGTAGAGGTTAACGGTAACGATAGGCTCGCGGATCTCTTCGATCTTGGACGCGTCCGGCAACTTTGACGGGTTGTCCACCATCAGCAGCGTGCCGTCGCGCTGCACCACCTCATAGATCACCGTGGGTGCCGTGGTGATCAGGTCCATGTCGAACTCGCGCTCCAGGCGCTCCTGCACGATTTCCATGTGCAACAAGCCGAGGAAGCCGCAACGGAAGCCGAACCCCAGTGCCTGCGACACTTCCGGCTCATATTGCAGCGCGGCGTCGTTCAGCTTGAGTTTCTCGAGGGAGTCGCGCAGCGCTTCATACTGGTTGGATTCGACCGGGAACAGACCCGCAAACACTTGCGGCTGCACTTCCTTGAAACCGGGCAAAGGACTGCCTGCAGGCCTCGTCACCAGAGTGACCGTATCCCCCACCTTGGCATCCTTCAACTCCTTGATGCCGGCAATGACGAAGCCGACCTGCCCCGCGGATAAAGAATCGCGGTTCTGGGATTTCGGCGTGAACACCCCGACGTGTTCGGTAAGATGCTGCGCGCCGGTCGCCATGAATAGAATCCTGTCTTTGGGCTTGAGTGTGCCATTGACGATGCGCACCAGCATCACCACGCCGACATAGTTGTCGAACCAGGAGTCGATGATCAGCGCCTGCAACGGCGCATCGACATCACCTTTAGGCGGCGGCACCTTGGCGATCAAGGCCTCCAGCACGTCTTCCACGCCCAGACCGGTCTTGGCCGAACAGCGCACTGCATCCTGCGCGCCAATGCCGATCACATCTTCGATCTCGGCAATGGCGTTGTCCGGATTGGCTGAGGGCAGGTCAATCTTGTTGAGCACCGGCACGACCTCTACGCCAAGGTCCAGTGCCGTATAGCAATTGGCGACCGTCTGAGCTTCCACGCCCTGCGACGCGTCAACGACCAGAAGCGCTCCTTCGCAGGCCGACAGCGAACGCGACACTTCATACGAAAAGTCCACGTGCCCCGGCGTATCGATAAGGTTAAGGTTGTACACCTGCCCGTCACGCGCCCTGTAACTTAATGCGGCAGTCTGAGCCTTGATGGTAATGCCGCGTTCGCGCTCGATGTCCATCGAGTCAAGCACTTGCTCTTCCATCTCCCGGTCGGACAAGCCGCCGCACAAATGGATGATGCGGTCGGCCAGCGTGGACTTGCCGTGATCAATGTGAGCGATAATGGAAAAGTTACGGATGTGCTGCATGAGGCTCAAGAATAAGAAATCCCGTCAAAACGGCTGTTTCGCGAAGCGCGAATTCTAGCCGATTTTGACGGGATACGCTGAGCAACAGAGGACGGTCTACTTGTCGTCCATCTTGATTGGCACGTACACCGTACCTTCGCTGCGGCGGACCAGCAGGGCGATATTGCGCCCGCCGGGGACTTTCTTCAGCACGTCATTGAATTGGTCGATGGTACGTATCTCGATGTTGCCGACTGCCAGAATCACGTCGCCGCGCTGCAACTGGCTGCGCGCTGCCGGGCCTTTCATATCCTCGACGATCAGGCCACCTTCGACCTGCAACTCGGCCCTCTGCTGATCATTCAATTCACTCACGACCAGCCCGAGACGGGTTTCGCTTTCCGAGGATCCTTCCGCGCTGCCGCGGCCGCCGCCACGCTGCGCGATGGAACCTTCCTCCTTGATCTCTCCCACCACCAATGAAACGTCCAGCGCGCTTCCCTTGCGCCACAATTGAACGCTGGCTTTGCTTCCCGGTTTGGTCAGCGCGACGATGCGCGGCAGATCAGTCGACGAAGTCACCGCCTTGCCATCGAACTTGAGGATTACATCGCTGGGGTGCACGCCCGCCTTTTCCGCCGGCCCGCCCTTTTCCACACTTGAAATCAGTGCGCCACCGACTTTAGGCAAGCCGAAGGAATCCGCGAGTTCTCGCGTCACCTCCTGGATGGTCACACCGATCCGGCCACGCGTGACCTTGCCTGTGCTCCGCAACTGGTTGACCACGTCCATCGCCACATCGATCGGAATGGAGAACGACAGGCCCATGTAACCGCCGGAACGGCTGTATATCTGGGAGTTGATGCCGACCACCTCACCCTTCATATTGAACAGCGGGCCGCCCGAGTTGCCGGGATTTATCGGGACATCGGTCTGAATAAAGGGCACGAAATTCTCTTGCGGCAAGGAACGCCCCTTGGCACTGACAATCCCCGCTGTCACGCTGTTATCGAATCCGAAGGGCGAACCGATCGCCAGCACCCACTCGCCAACTTTGACCTGATCCGGATTGCCCAGCGTCACCTTCGGCAGGCCGGACGCATCAATCTTGAGCAATGCCACATCCGTGCGTCTGTCTGAACCAATCACCTTGGCCTTGAATTCGCGCTTGTCGGTCAGGCGTACGGTGATCTTGTCGGCGCGGTCAACCACGTGCGCGTTGGTCAGGATATAACCATCAGCGCTGATAACGAAGCCGGAGCCGAGAGATTGGGACTCCTGTTCACGCGGCACTTGCGGTGCAAAGCGGCGGAAGAATTCATAAAACGGGTCGTTCTCCGGACCGGGGACACCCTGGAACACCTGAGGCGAACGAATGAGTTGCGTGGTGCTCACGTTCACTACCGCCGGACCTTGCTTATCCACCAACTCGGTGAAATCGGGCAAATTATTGGCAACTACGGTTTGCGCAAACAATCCGAACAATGCGAAAAACGCCAATTTCCTCAGCATGTCGCTCAGCCTCCTGAAAGTTCGATGATTAATAACCGGAACGCGATGTAACAATTGACGACGCCACAGCCTGCCCGGATCCGGGCAACAGCCTCGCGAGGATGAACCCCAGCAACAAACCGATGGCCGCACCTGCAACCGCAAGGGCATCACGGGAAACAGTCGTGCCTGCGAATCCCGCACCCGCAATGCCACCCGCCAGCAGCAGGATCAACGGCAGGACATACATCTTCACGGCACCACGTAGCAGCACACCGTCCGGCACGGACACTTGCACCTCGTCACCGACCCTGGCGCGAACTGCATTGCGCACCCTGAACTGCCGTGGTTTGCTGCTGCAAAACATCTTGGTCAGCGCACCGCTTCCGCAGCCGCCTTCGCTATTGCAGTGACCGCAGCCGCCAGCGTCCAGAGGTTCTACGGAAGCATCCCCCCCGTCCACCTGTACGACAATTGCGCGCATCTCCAACATTTCATTGGCCTGCATAGCGGACGGAATCGCCCACTTCAATGACGGTCCGTGGCGGCACTTCGCCAACTACCGTAACCAGATGTTCACCGACGATGCGGGTATACACATGTGCCGCGCCCTGCCCAGACAGGCCGGAACGGCCGGACGACGAATCATTGGCCTTTTCGATGAATACCGAGAGACCCGCCAATCCATCGCTGAACACCATATGAGTGACAGGTTCCTTGTTTCCGCGGAAGGGGCGGCGCATCTCGACAATCTTCTTGAACCCTGGAGGGAGAGCATCGACCTGCCAGCCGCATGGCTCTTCCAGCAGCTCAACACTGGGCAAGGGCGACAGATGGAGTTCCTGGGCAATTACCGTAGCGGAAGAACCAGCCGGGAGTATCCACTTCCGATCAACATTGCCGCCAATATTCAACTGCATGAAAGCATATTGCTCAATGAGCTGACCACGGTCGTCCAGTACAGCAGCCTTGAGCAAGAGGCCGGAGGTACTATCCGCCCACATTTTGCGCGCATAACGCAGGTTGTCCTTCGGCAGGAAGACTATTGAATGAGCGTGAAACCCGGCTATCTCTTCCTCTTCAGCCTGCCTGACCGAATAGTTCTCTTTCAATATGGTAACCTGCTCTGGCAATAGCGCCGGAAAGGCGCGCTTGATCTGACGCCTTTCCACGCGCACCTTTTTTTGCCCGTCCGCGTATAGCCAGACATGGTCGTTGTCGCGAATGAGTTCGCGCCTTGCACCGCCCAGGCCTTCCAGACGTTCATGTTCTCCATTTCTGTCGAACACATGCGTGACGCGCGATACCTCGACGCGGCTGCCAGACTGATAGACGAATACCCCGCTATAGTTAGCCTGATGCGCTGCGAACGCCATGGTCTTCAGCCATTCCGCCTCATTTCCTGCCATGGGATCAGCGAAGGCTGCAGCAACACCAAGTTGCAGCAGCATGAAAAACAGATATCCGAATTGCCGCATCGCGTTCTGCACTATCGCCCTGCTACTGCATGTATATATGGAGCGGCAACGTGAACATCAGCGTTGGGTGAAACTTCCTGATGCGCCATCAGGTAATCGTCCGCTTGGGCGGAACCCGGCCTGACCGCGTTGTCCTGCTGGACTTGCACCGCCGCGACCTGCGGCGCCGGCTCTTTGCCGACCTGCAGCGATAGCCACGCCACCAAAGCCAGTGCCATGATGGAAGCAACGGCTGACAGCGCAAAATTTCGGACTCGTTGGGAAGTGCGTCTATAGGGGGCAAAGATGGTAGGTTCAGCCTGCAATCGCTCATGGAAGGATTTTCCGAAGCTCCTGCAGATCCTGTCGGGCTGTCGCAAGACATCGCCGATCAGATGGTAACTCTCCCAATCCTGTTGTGCCTCCGGGTGGCGCTTGAGCTTGTCAAAGAACAAGTCTGCCTGATCCTCGAACATCTCGCCGTCCATCAATGCCGAAATTTCTTGTTTCATTCTTACCACCTTCTGTTATCACTGGTGCCCAACAAAGGACGCAGATTGGCAGCAATCGACTCGCGTGCCCTGAAAATCCTCGACCGAACCGTGCCGATCGGGCAATCCATCACGGCAGCAATCTCCTCGTAGCTCAGCCCTTCGATCTCGCGCAACGTCAGCGCAGTACGAAGATCATCCGGCAGTTCCTGCAGCGAAGCGTTCACTACCTCAACCACCTGCTTGCTCATCAACTCATTCTCGGGGGTCGCCACTTCGTGCAACAGCGCCGCATCCTCGAAATCTTCCGCCTCTTCAGTATCGAATGGCGTGGTGGTCGGCGCCCTGCGCCCCTGCGCCACCAGATAATTCTTGGCAGTATTGATGCCGATCCGGTACAGCCACGTGTAAAACGCACTATCACCACGAAACGCCGGCAGGGCGCGATACGCCTTGATGAAGGCATCCTGGGTGACGTCCTCCGCCTCAGCCGCATTCCGCACAAACCGCGAGATCAACCTGCCCAGACGACGCTGATATTTTGCCACCAACAGCTCGAACGCATGCTTGTCGCCCCGTTGCGCGCGCTCTACCAGCTGCTGATCGACTTCCCTGTCACCCATTCCGTTTCCCGGTTTATTGATTTGAGCCGCCGATAAAGAGAAGCGGTTCCTTAGTATAACCGGATGGATGCGCAGTCGTCAGCCATGCCACGTGCGCAAAATGGACCGCGGGGGTGGAAATAAGTTCACTCAATAGGCATGGTCCGCACTCAAGTTTGATATAGTTCTCCGGGTTGATGACCCGTTTGGACTGGTGACGTGCTGCGTTTTGATACTCTCATAATCGGAAGTGGACTGGCTGGCTTGTCGCTGGCGCTCAAGCTGGCAGACAAACAAAAGGTCGCCGTCATCACCAAGAAACGCCTCCTGGACGGCGCCAGCGCCTTGGCCCAGGGTGGGATCGCCGCTGTACTGTCCCCCGATGACTCACTGGATGAACACATTCGGGACACACTGATCGCGGGTGCCGGACTGTGCGACCCCAAGACAACAAGGTTCGTAATTGAACATGGCGCGGCGGCAATCGACTGGCTCATCGCCCAAGGAGTACCATTCACTCGCGATGTCGGATCGGACACTGGCTACCACCTGACGCGCGAAGGAGGACATAGCCATCGGCGCATCATCCATGCGGCGGACGCCACCGGCCAGGCAGTGCAGGAAACCATTGCGACCAGAGCACGCGCTCATCCGAATGTCACACTTCTGGAGGGGCATATCGCCGTCGACCTCATCACGGGGAAAAAGCTTGGGCTCGACGACAATCGCTGTTACGGCGCCTATGCTCTGGACACCCTTAAAGACGAAGTGATCACCATTGCAGCACAAAACACGGTACTCGCCACCGGCGGCGCAGGAAAAGTCTACCTCTACACCACCAATCCGGACACCGCGACCGGCGACGGTATCGCCATGGGCTGGCGCGCGGGCTGCCGCGTCTCCAACATGGAGTTCATCCAGTTTCATCCGACCTTCCTTTACCATGCGCATGCCAAGCCCTTCCTGATCAGCGAGGCGGTACGGGGTGAAGGGGGCATTTTGAGGCTGCCAGACGGCACGCGCTTTATGCCCTGGCACGATGAGCGGGCCGAACTGGCGCCACGCGACGTTGTTGCCCGCGCCATCGACTTCGAGATGAAGAAGCGCGGCCTGGATTGCGTCTATCTGGATATTTCCCATCAACCCGCGGAATTCCTGCGGGAACATTTCCCGACCATCTATTCGCGTTGCCTTGCGCTGAATATAGACATTTCAAAGCAGCCGATCCCGGTCGTCCCCGCGGTACATTTCACCTGTGGGGGGGTGATGACCGATCTGCACGGACGCACGGACGTGAATGGGCTTTACGCGATCGGCGAGACGGCGTGCACTGGACTACATGGCGCCAACCGCCTGGCGAGCAATTCGCTGCTGGAATGCCTCGTATTCGCCGAAGCATCCTCACAGGACATACTGTCCAAAGCGCCCGGGAAAGTACCCGAGCTCCCGCAGTGGGATGAGAGCCAGGTAACGGATTCTGACGAAACGGTGGTAATCTCCCACAACTGGGACGAACTTCGTCGCTTCATGTGGGACTACGTCGGCATTGTTAGAACCACAAAGCGATTGGAGCGCGCGCAGCATCGTATCCAGTTACTGCACGAAGAGATCGACGAGTACTACAGCAATTTCCATGTAAGTGCCGACCTGCTTGAATTGCGCAACCTGGTCCTAACCGCCGACCTGATCGTGCAAAGCGCACTATCCCGCCACGAAAGCCGGGGCCTCCACTTCAGCAAGGATTATCCCAAGACGCTGCCTGAAGCAACTCCCACCGTACTGGAGCCGCCCGCCTACGTCGGCGTCTGATCAGCCGCCACGTTCCACCGCAGCGCGACGCGCAACCGACGGAAGCTGTCTGCACTCATGGAATCGGGCATGATCATCACACTGCGCCCTCCACGCCGTTCGCACAGAGTGACGTTTAGAATCACAAGGTAGGGAGTCACGAGACAGTAAGGAGATACGCGACATTGAAGGTGCCTCCCGCTACGCAAAAGCAGCACGATCTTTTCACCATCCTCCAGCCGAAAGGCCACACAGGAAAGCCCCAAGCGCAAGGTCGCGCCAAGCAACAGGCAGTACACGGACCAACACAACACGACAACAGCGAGCACGAGCAACCACAGGGGTGGCAGAGACAACAGCCGAAGGGTGGCGAGCGATGCGGCACAAAGAAACACAAGCAGCAGAGCGAAGGTGCGGGAGGAACGTAACTTGAAGTAACGCTGCATTCCAGCCAAGCCCAGGAGCAGGCTAGAAGAGCAGCGCGGAAATCAGCCCGATCAGGATCAAGGCTACGATGACCATCAAGATGAGTCCGCCGCCCCTGGCAGGCCGCCCCTTGTCTAATGCAGGCGCATAGTCACGGGAAGGCTTGGCGAACACTGGGGGTTGCGGCGCGGCACGGTTGATCTCTTCGAGGCTGGGTCGCGACATCTTGAAGGTTTTTGACAATTCTTCCACATCTTCCTGGCTGGCAGTCATCGCGGCCAGACGCAACGTTGCGCCAGCAGAATCAAACGATGGCGACAATCGCATGGTCAACGGCTCAGCCTCCTCATCCAGCAGCGCCCCCGCTGGTTGCGTAGCGTCCGGCTGGAATGCGGCTCCGGCAGGCTTGGGCTTGGCAACATCTATGGGGACTGCAGTGCGCGGCATCGCACCCTGGCAGGCGCGAAGATCATTGGCCATGTCTCTGGCATTCTGGTAACGATGCTCCAAGTCCTTCGCCAGCGCCTTGGCAACAATGAAATTCAGCATATCCGGCACGGCCGCGTTCAGGGAACTGGGCGATTGCGGAATCGCATTCAGAGTCTGATACATGATGGCGTTGACATTCTCGCCCATGAACGGCGGCTGCCCAGTCAGCATCTCATACAGCATCACGCCCAGCGAGAAGATATCCGAGCGCTGATCGGTCAGTTTTCCCATCACCTGCTCGGGAGACATGTACTTTGGTGAACCCAGCACCATCCCGGTCTGAGTACGAACCCCGGCTGATGCCATGCGCGCAATACCAAAGTCGGTGATCTTCACATGGTTATCGCGCAGCACCATGATGTTGGAGGGCTTGATATCCCGGTGAATGATGCCGTGCTCGTGCGCGTATGCCAGCCCAAGCGCGACTTGCGCAACGATGTCCATTACCTGGTCGACCGGCAGCAGCTTGCCGTCATTCAGGATGTCGCGCAATTCCCGGCCCTGCAGGAATTCCATCGCGATGTAGGCGATATCGCCGCTACGGCCGACATCGTAAATGGTGACGATATTGGGGTGACTCAGGCGCCCGGCAGCCTTGGCCTCTTGATAGAAACGCGCCTCGTACTCTTCGCGCTCTTCCTGCGCAAGACTCAGGGTAATGGTCTTGATTGCGACAATGCGATCAATCAGCGGATCGGTTGCCTTGTAGACGACTCCCATCGCCCCCTGACCGAGTTCGCCGACAATCTCATAACGCCCCAAATGACTGATCATATTTCCATTGAGAAAATGGTTATTTGGCGAGTTTGGCCTTTGCGCTACGGAATACGGGCCCCCACACCGGATGTCCCGCCTCTGCCGGGGTCAGTTCAAAACCGGGCTTCAACATTAGCGCTCTCCTGAATGACTCGTAGCACATCTTCTCCCTCCCGGAAACGCAGTGTATGAACGCAAGATACTTGTACGCGCTCACCTTGTCGTCTTTATCCGCCAGTTTCGTCTGCAGCACGTTGTTCAAGGCTTCCACGGAGGCAATATAGTTGCCCTCCTCGTAGTTCTCGACGCCTTGACTCAGCTTGTAACTCGCTGTCCTGTTGTACCACCAGCACTCGTCACAGGTATTCAGCGCATGGCATCCGCCAAGCAGCCATGCCAGCATCGCGCCTAAAAACACCCTCCGGCGACTCAGCATCCAGTCACTCCCATTTCTTAACATGCGCCAGAGACCGCTAATCGGCGAACTTGTGTTTGATTTTTATTTTCTCACCTGACTTCACCGTGATGACTTTGGTGACAGTCGGGAACGTCGTATTGCGAATCATGATCTTGTGGGTACCGGCCACGACCTGCAGTTCCAGCAGCGGTGGGCTGATGCCTTGTATTCTATCATCCAGGTAGATCTCACCCCAAGGTTGCACTACCAGACTCACCACTGCCGGCGCGCCAGTCGTCTCGGCCAGGGTTCGCACACGCGAACTTTTCTTGACACCTTGCACCTGCTTATCGGCAGAAGCTGCCCTCTTGGGTGGGGCGGCCTTCCTAGGCGCTGCAGCAGTCTTTTCCTTTTGGGCGCTACCTTTTTCCACTTGTGCTGCAACCGCCGAAGACGCCTGCACGTTGGAAGATGCTTGCGCATTTTCGGGCTTCGTTGCTGCCGCCGATGCAAGCTGTGCGGCTGTGGGCTTGGGCTCTGGACCGCTCGCAAGTTTGACCATGAGCGCAACCAACGAGATCAGAACAAGAGACGCAGCGCCAATTACTGCAGCACGCTGTTTGACGGATGCATTGCGAAACGCCTCGACGGCGTAACGCTCCCACCACGCCACGGTATCGACAAACACATCCCAGTAATTTTCCAGGTGGAACCGAAGGGCATCAAAGCCGGTCGCGCCAACCTGTCTGGACTGTTTGGCCAATCGCCGTTGTGTAGAGGTGAAATCACCGGGATATCCGATCGCGTATACCTCATGCTCGCGCACGTGCTTGTCGGTACGCGACCCCTGGTAATGGAACATCCCCGCGTATTCCTGGGAGAGGCGCGACACCGCGTCGTAATAGGAGCGGGAGACGAGAATCTGGCCGGGATCGGAGAACCCCATCACACGCTGGGCCACGTTGATCCCATCGCCGACGATGTTCGGCTGTCCGTTGATGTCCTTGACCAGTCGCACGGGACCGAGATTGATTCCCATCCGCACCAGCAGCGGCGGCTCCATGCGTACACCCTCGTTCAACAGGCTACTGCGCATGCTCAGCGCGGCGTGCAATGCGTCGCTGATGTCGCCGAGAAAGCTGATCGCGGCACCGTCGCCGGTGTCAAGGATGATGCGGTCGTTGACCGGCACATCGCGGATAGCGATGGAAAGAAAGGCGTTGAAGCGCTCTTTCAGCGATATCTGTCCGGAAACGGATTTTTTTGAATATTCAACGATATCCAAAAAAAACACGCTGCAGATGATGGTCTTGTTGCCACGCTGTTCCATTTATTCCCGCTCGCTATTCGCGCCTAGGTTGCCACTGTTGCTTAAGAATGACACTTAACCCTGCGGATTTTAACGACAGTCCGCCAATCTCGCCAGTTTTAATTTTTCCGTGGCCGGGCACGTTGCGGCTTGTTGCGCCGCCCGTCGTCAACCACTTGCCTGGCAACGCCCGCGGGCAAGCCAACCCACTCGAGTATCTCCCTCACCTCGCCTTCGCCCAACTCGGCCATCATCCCGCGCTTGATGCGCGGCGGCAGATTGATGATACCGAAGCGCACACGCATCAATCGGCTTACTGGCAGCCCCAATGCCTCGAAGGTACGGCGCACCACCCTGTTGCGTCCCTCCTTGAGCACCAGCCGATACCAGTGGTTGAAGCCCTCGCCACCCTCGTCGCTGAGCTTTTCGAAGCGCACCAGCCCATCTTCCAGTTCGATGCCCTGCTTGGTCATCTGGTGCATCTGGTCCAGCGTCATCTCGCCCTGCACGCGTACGGCATATTCGCGCTCCACCTCAAAACGAGGATGCATCAATCGATTCGCCAGCTCGCCCGAGGTCGTGAAGATGAGCAGTCCGCTGGTATTGAAGTCCAGCCGTCCTATGGCGATCCATTTCTGTCCGCGCAATTTCGGCAACACGTCGAACACACTGGCCCGCTCATTCGGGTCGTCCCGGCTGACGATCTCGCCTTCCTGCTTGTGATACAGCAGCACGCGCGGCAAGGCGAGCTCCGCCTCGAGCCGCAGGCGAACATTGCGCCCGTCCACCTGCACACGATCCCCCTCCACCACACGCACACCCAGCTTGGCAACGGCGCCGTTCACGGTCACCCGCCCGGCGCTGATCCATTCTTCCATCTCGCGGCGCGACCCGATGCCTGCCTGCGCCAGCACTTTCTGCAGGCGTTCGCCCAGCTGGTTTGTTCCGCCTTGTTCTTTCATTCCGTGATTGCCCGTCTTTCCAACACAGCTTGCGCCAACGTCCCGCTATCCACATGTTCCAATTCGCCGCCGACCGGCAGGCCGCGCGCGATACGCGACACCTTGATGCCCTGGGCCCGCAACAGCGTCGCAAGGTAATGCGCTGTCGCTTCACCCTCGACGGTGAAGTTGGTCGCCAGGATGACCTCGCACGACAACTCCTGCGCACGTTTGAGCAACCGCTCCAGTGGCAATTCCCGCGCTCCCAGCCCGTCCAGCGGCGAGAGACGCCCCATCAACACGAAATACATGCCGCGATAGCATTGCGCCTGCTCCATCATCAGCAGGTCCGCCGGCATCTCTACCACGCACAATATATCCGTCTCGCGCCGCGGGGAGCGGCACAAGACACAGATATCCTCCTCGGAAAAATTGTTGCACTTGCTGCAGTGCCTGACGCTTTCTACTGCATGATCGAGCGAACGCGCCAGATGCAGCGCGCCTTGCTTGTCGCGCTGCAACAGGTGATATGCCATGCGCTGCGCGGATTTCGGCCCTACGCCCGGCAAGCAGCGCAGCGCCTTGATCAGCTCTTCCAGACTGGAAGGTGTGTTCATTAGAACGGCAGACTCATGCCCGGCGGCAGATTCATCCCGGCAGTGAATCCGCTCATACGCTTTTTCGAGGTCTCGGCAACTTTCTTGTTGGCATCATTTAGCGCTGCCACTATCAGGTCTTCCAGCATCTCTTTGTCGTCCAGCACGCTCTGGTCCAGATTTACGCGGCGCACCTCGTGCGCACAGGTCATCGTCACTTTGACCATACCGGAACCGGACTGACCTTCCACCTCGACGGTGGCCAGCTCGTCCTGCGCCTTCTTCATGTTCGCCTGCATCTGTTGCGCCTGCTTCATTAGCCCGGCCAATCCGCCCTTCATCATTGCCACTTCCTCCGGTTTAGTTATACGGGTCTGATCGAACTCTCGATCACTTGCGCGCCTAGCTGCGCCTGTGCCTCGCGCACAAAGGCATCCTGCTTGATCGCTTCTTCCGCCTGCTGCTGGCGCGTCTGCTTCTCGTGCTGCTCGACGGCAGCGGGGGTTGCGACATCTTTCGCAGCTCCCAGCTCCACGGACAGCCTGATCGGTTTGACGAAGTAGTCGCTAAGCGCTGCCTGCAGCTTGTCCTGCGCGATCTTATTGCTCTGCAAGTGTTTGTGCTGCGGTGCGAGATTCAGCACCACACGACCTTCCGAGAAACTCGCCAGCACACTGTTCTTCGCCAGCTCACGCGCCATGCCTTGCAGATTGAGTTGCGATAACAGGGCATTCCAGTCCAGATCGGCAGTACTCGCTGTGCTGTGCACTGAAGCGGGCGGTCTTGCCGGCGCCGGTTCGGCAGCGACCAGCCTCGATACGCTCGGCGCTGCCGGCGCGGTTCGCGGTGCGGGCTGCTGGCCGGCGCCCGCTGCTGCGCCTTGTGGCGCAAAGGCGAGCATGCGCAGCAGTGTCATGGTGAAACCGGCGTATTCGTCCGGCGCCAGGTCGATCTCGTTACGGCCGTGAATAGCGATCTGGTAATTAAGCTGGATCTCTTCCGGCGTGAACTGCTGCGCCAGTTCCAGCAGGCGCGCGCGTTCCGGCTCGTCTTCCGGGATCGCCTGCGGGATGGTCTGCACCAAGGCAATGCGGTGCAGCAAGGTCGCCAGATCCTGCAACGCGGCTTCGAACGCCACGCTGCGCATGGCCATGTCGTCGGCGACGCGCAGCAGCCCCGCCCCATCACCGGCTCGCAAGATCTGCAACAGATCGAATAGATAACCCTGATCGATCGCGCCCAGCATGGTGCGCACCAGCGCCTCGTCCACCTTGCCGGAGGAATAGGCAATGGCCTGGTCCATCAGGCTCAAGGCGTCGCGCATGCTGCCTTGCGCCGCGCGCGCCACCAGGTTCAGTGCGCCGTTCTCGAACGGAATATTCTCCTGCTCCAGCACGTATTGCAGGTGGGTGTTGATCAACGCGGGCGGCAGTTGCTTGAGGTTGAACTGCAGGCAGCGCGACAACACCGTGACGGGAATCTTCTGCGGGTCGGTGGTGGCAAGGATGAACTTCACATGCGCAGGCGGCTCTTCCAGCGTCTTCAGCATCGCATTGAACGCCGACTTCGACAACATGTGCACTTCGTCGATGATGTACACCTTGAAACGCCCGCTGGTCGGCGCATACAGCGCGCTCTCCAGCAGCTCGCGCATGTTGTCGACCTGCGTATTTGAGGCGGCATCCAGTTCGATCAGGTCGACAAAACGGCCGCTGTCGATCTCGGTACAGGCGCCGCACACGCCGCAGGGCGTCGCGGTCACGCCGGTCTCGCAATTCAGGGATTTAGCGAAGATGCGCGCGATGGTGGTCTTGCCCACACCGCGGGTACCGGTGAAAAGATAGGCATGGTGCAGGCGGTTTTGCGACAGCGCGTTGGTCAGAGCCTGCACCACGTGCTCCTGCCCCGCCAGCTGGGCAAAGCTCCTGGGGCGCCATTTGCGCGCCAACACTGAAGTCGCTGACATACGGCCTACCCCTCCTGCCTGTCGAGTGTGACACCCTCGATAAATAAGGAGGCGAGCCTTACCCCCGGCACTTGCACCGCTTGGCTATGGCTGCTTCCTTCCGGACCTGACCAGGTTCACCAAAGTGCAATGCGGGGAGACCCGCCAATTCTTGAAATCTGAGTCTTATGGGCATTGGAATGCCCGAAAACAGGGATGCATGATAGTCGAAAAGCGGGGATAAATCCATGAAACAAGTCGGCATAAAAGCCGGGCACCGCCCTTTCCTCTGTGCGCCACATTCAAGATAAAACCGCCGGGGGTGGCCTGACAGCTTTAGCCGTTCGTGCTGATAACCAGCGACTTAGCTGTCGATTTTTGACAGCTTAGTCGAATGGCTAGTAGTTCCATCAGCCTGTCGAAGCATGAACGGATTTCAGCGTGCATCTCTTATGCCTAGAGCAAAACCGTCGGGGGTAGCCCGACAGCTAGTCACTTTTTCTTGCTTCGCCAAAGAAAAAGTAACCAAAAAGAAGGCGACCCCAGCGCGCCGCCCCTGCGGGGTTCCCTGCGTTGCTCAACCAGACAGGCCTCCTCATAAACTCGCACGATCCGCTACGCGGCCACGTGCTCAAACATATTCGTCAGACTACCCCTGTCTGGTCTGCGCTACTCGGCGGTGCACAGGGGAAGGTAAAGCGAAAAACCAAATTCAAAAACAAAACTTCCAAACCGTAGGTGGGCGCAAAGCGCCTACCTACGCACAAACAAAAAGCGTGGGCTACGCCCACACAAAACCGTTGCTGAACTTCCTTCCCCTGTGCGCCGCCTCGATATTTCGCAAACAAGCGGGGATTTAGGCGAGCACTGTCCGAGCTCCGCGGCGGGGTACGTTTTGTGTACCCCGCTAGGGCGAGTTGCGCAGCCCCGCTTGTTTGTGAAATATCGAGGGAACCCGAAGGGCGGCAAACCGGGGGCGACTTCTTTTGGTTACTTTTCTTGGCAAGACAAGAAAAGTGACTTGCCGCCGGGCAACCCCCGGCAACCTTCAGCCTTCTGTAGCACAATTGTCGTGCTAGGATGCTCACTTAAAGAGCAGATGAACCTCGCTCGAAATTTACAGCAACATTTCCGCCTAACATATGTAACTTTACTCAGGCATGCACGATGAGCACACCACATATCGCAATCATTCACATAAATTCATTTCCCGCAGAAATGTTCTCCGATTTCAGGAAGAAGATATCAGCCGAAAACCTGAATTTTCAAATTG
>Ga0316628_100000901_pt1 | contig 19893 bp, 19 predicted proteins | sample OWC_Aug_M2_C1_D5_FD_207648 | JGI IMG/M metagenome (GOLD analysis project Ga0316628, IMG submission 207648) | Wetland soil microbial communities from Old Woman Creek delta, Ohio, United States - OWC_Aug_M2_C1_D5_C | ecosystem: Environmental > Terrestrial > Soil > Wetlands | place: USA: Ohio... | reverse complement strand
GCGAGCGCGATCTCCGGGCGGCGCCGCAGGTGGTCGAGGAGGTCGGGTCGGGGAACCGTCGCCAGCTGCCCGTCTTCCACGACCGCTGCCGAGGCCGGGAACACGCCGGGACCGAACACCGCCGCCTCCGCGAACGACGCCGGCGCGCGCACCAGGTGCAGGACCTGCTCGCGGCCATCCTCGCCGACGCGGGCAAGCTTGACCCTGCCGGCGAGCAGGATCGGCAGGAAGCGCGCCGGGTCGCCCTCGGAGAACAGGTGCTCCCCGCGGCGCACGCGGCGCACCCCGCACATTCGCCTCACCTCCTCCAGCAGCGGGGCGGGAAGCTGGGCGAGCAGAGGCACCCGGCGCAACGCGGCGGTCAGCTCCTCGGGTCTCACCTCCGCCATTGTGCCAGAGGGGAACGCCAGGCCGGCCGCATCCTCTCGACCTCGCGCGCTCCGACCGCGGGTCGCCGCACCCGGCCCGGACGGCCTCGGCCTGCGGGCGCTTGACGGGGATGGGGCGAACTCCGAGAATGTCGCCTCGACTCGAGCTGGGGGGTGCGATGTCCGGTCCCGACGGAGCTTCCGTTCTCTCGCGCCGCAGTCTCCTGAACTGGCTGTTAGGAACCACGCTCGGTGCAACGCTGGGTGCAGCGCTCTATCCGGTCTTCCGCTTCGTGATCCCGCCGGAGGTCGCTGAGGCTCCGGTGAATCGGGTCTTGGCCGCCAAGCTCTCGGAGCTTCCCCTCAACTCGGGAAAGATCTTCCGCTTCGGCGCGCGGCCGGGGATCGTCCTGCGGACGTCCGACGGGGCGGTGCGGGCGTTCTCCGCGGTGTGTACCCACCTCAACTGCACGGTCCAGTACCGCCCGGACCTGCAGCACATCTGGTGCGCCTGCCACAACGGCCACTACGATCTGCAGGGCAAGAACATCGCCGGCCCTCCACCGCGACCGCTCGAGGCGTACAAGGTCGACGTGAAGGGGGACGAAGTGTACGTCACGAAGGGAGCCTGAGCGATGCGCGTCCTCGAGAGCCTCTGGCGTGCCCTCGACGAGCGGCTCGACCTCGCACCGCTCGTCAACTTCGCCACCCACAAGGAGGTCCCGCAGCACCGCCATTCCTGGGCGTATTACTTCGGCGGACTCACGCTGTTCTTCTTCTTCGTGCAGGTCGCCACCGGGATCCTGCTCCTCCTGTACTACCGGCCCACCGCCGAGGCGGCGTTCGAGAGCGTGCAGTTCATCGTGACCCGTGTTCCGTTCGGGTGGTTGATTCGTTCCATCCACTCCTGGTCGGCCAACCTCATGGTCCTCGCGGCGTTCGCCCACATGTTCTCGGTCTACATGCTGGGCTCGTACGCGAAGCCTCGCGAGCTCACGTGGTGGAGCGGCTTTGCACTGCTGCTTCTCGCCATGGGCTTCGGTTTTTCAGGCTACCTTCTGCCATGGAACGAGCTAGCGTTCTTCGCCACGCGCGTCGGCACCGACATGGTCAGCAAGGTCCCCCTGGTCGGCGGGTGGCTCCTCAAGTACCTGCGCGGCGGCGAAGAGGTGACCGGCGCCACGTTGACGCGGTTCTTCGGATTCCACGTTGCCGTGCTCCCGATGATCACGACAGCGCTGCTGGCCGCCCACCTCGCGTTCATCCAGCGCCAGGGCATGCACATCCCCGAGGGGCTCGAAGAGGAGGCCCGCCAGCGCAAGGCGATCCGCTTCGTGCCGAACTTCATGATGCGCGAGGGTGTGGTGTGGCTCGCCGGCCTGGCGGCGCTCGCCGCCCTTGCCGCGTTTTTCCCCTGGGAGCTGGGGGCGAAGGCCGATCCGTTTGCCTCCGCCCCGGCGGGAATTCGGCCCGAGTGGTACTTCCTGTTCATGTTCGAGGCGTTGAAGCTGCTTCCGTCGCACGTCCTAGGCATTGAGGGCGAGCTGGTGGGGCTCGGGGTCTTTGCCCTCGCGGGGCTGGTGTGGTTCCTGGTCCCGGTGCTCGACCGCGGGAGCCGCGTCGGGCACCGCAGCCGTGCTTTCTTCGTGCTGGGCTGGCTTGCCCTCGCCTACATACTCTCTTTCACCCTGGCCTCGCTAGCCGGAGTCTTCAAATGAGAAACCCTCCTACCCTTGCCCTCACGTTCGCCCTGGCCGCCTCCGCAGCGTTGGCCGCGCCCCCAGCCGGCACCGTGCGCGCCCCCGGCAAACACGCCGAGGACACCTGCTCCGCCTGTCACCTTGCGCTCGACGACGCGCGCTTGAGCACGCCCGCCAAGCTCACCGACAACGACATTCACCACCAACAGGGGGTCACCTGTGCCGGCTGCCACGGCGGCGATCCCACTTCGGAGGACGCCGACGTTGCGATGGACGCGAAAAAGGGGTTCAGGGGAAATTTCAGCCATCAGGCGATCCCGGAGATGTGCGGCTCCTGCCACTCCGACGCAGCGTTCATGCTGCGCTACGCGCCCAACATCCCGACCGACCAACTCGCCCAGTACCGCACCTCCAAGCACGGCCAGGCGCTCGCCAAAGGCGACACCGACGTTGCGGTCTGCACCTCGTGCCACGGCGCCCACGGCGTGCTGCCGGTCAGCGACGCGCGCTCGCCTGTCTACCCAACCCGCATCGTGGACACCTGCGGGCGTTGCCACGCCGACGCCGCGCTGATGACGCGCTACGGCATCAAGGGCGACGAGATCGCCGAGTACAAGCAGTCGGTACACTACGCCACGCTGGTCAAGAAGAACGACCTCTCGGCGCCGACGTGCAAGTCGTGCCACGGTGCGCACGGCGCAACCCCGCCCGGGATCTCCTCGGTCTCCAACGTGTGCGGCACCTGTCACCTCACCCAGCGCGAGCGCTTCGACCTCTCGCCGCACAAGGACGCGTTCGCCGCCCTGCAGCAGCCGGCCTGTGAGAGCTGCCACGGCAACCACGCGATCCTGCATCCGGAGGACACCTGGATCGGCGTGGGGGACAAGCAGGTGTGCGGCGGTTGTCACAGCGCCGGGGACCCGGGGGCGACGGCGGCCGCGGCGATGTCGGCCGCGCTGGCCGGCGCCACGACTGCGATCGACACTGCCGAAGCGCGCGTCGATCGGGTGCGGAAGGCAGGAATGCTGATGGACGACGCCGACGTCAAGCTCGAGGGCGCCCACCAATCCGTCGTTCTTGCGCAGGTCCAAATCCACACGGTCGACCCGGCACGCGTCGGGGAGCAGACGAAGGCGGCCCTGAGCGATACCGCGGCCGCCGGGAAGATGGCCGCGGACGCAGAGGCGGAGATCCGCTACCGCCGCACCGGGCTGTTCATCTCCCTCGTGGTGATTGCCGTCGCCATGGTGGCGCTGATCCTCAAGGTCAGGTCGATCGAACGCTGAACGCCGCCCACCAGCTCGTCCGCCCGCCCGGCGGGGCGGCGGGGAGCGCGGTGGGGACGAGGCCGGACGGACCCGCTATCCGGTTCACGACCTGCAGCGGCGTGGGCAGGAGCCAGGCCGCCGCGGCGCGCCAGCCGTCCCCGCTACCTGGCGCCATGGGAGCGGGCAAGCGCCCCCTGCGGCCCGTCACCGGCGGCGGCGATTCCGCCGACGTGCGTGTACACCGGCGAGTCGATCTTCTCCAGGCGCTGCGCGTACTCGGCCTCGCTGACGCTGCCGCGCCAGTGACCGGTGGCCCGGAACGCCAGCGTCACGCCCAGGTAGAGGGCGAGGGCCGCACCCACCGCCACGACCGGTCGCAGCCGAACGCCGCCCGACCGACCCGGAGGGCGCACCGCCAGGCAGTCGCGGACCGGGCACGCGGCGACACAGTCCTGGCAGGAGGAGCACTCGACCGAGGCCACGCGCACCATCGCGTGCACGGGCAGCCGTGCGGGGCACGCCCTCGTGCACCTGCGGCAGTCGATGCAGGTGGCCTCGTTGCGGGTCACCTTGAGCGGGGCGAGGCGCCCGATGAGGCCGAGCAGCGCACCGTACGGGCACAGGTACCGGCACCAGACGTCGCGCACGAGAATCGACGCAACGACGAGGCCGCCGACGACAGCGACGGTGAGCCGGCTCGCGTGGGCGAAGAACAGGAGCATCTTGGTGTCCGCCACGCGGTTGTAGGGGCTGTCGAGGAACGACCGCACGCCGGCAAGGTCGAGGGCGTGCCACGTCGCCCACACGAAGAACGCGAGCAGCAGGTACTTGAGGGAGCGCAAACCCAGGTCGAGCCAGCGCGGCACGACCCAGTTTCCGCCGAGCATGCGGGCGCCCAGCCTGCCGAGCGCCTCCGAGAGGGTGCCCACCGGGCAGAGGTGGGAACAGAACGACTTCGCGACCGCCGCGCTCATCGCCAGCACCGCCAGGAGGATCGCGACACCGGCCGGGTGCACCGGGTGAATGCTCCTGCCGGCGAGGGCGAGGCGAAGCGACATCAACGCCGAGATCGGCAGGAACCCCTCGATCCCGGCGGGGCGCGGGAGCGCGGGCGTCCGACCCGCCATGCGGGCGAACGCCCACAGCGAAAACTGCACCCCCAGCCACACCACGACGGCGAGGAACGCCACCTGGGCGAGGCGGCGGGCACGGATCACGGGCGGGAGGTTTCCTCGGCGCACAGGCGGCCCCGCGTCCACCGTAGCCGGGAGGGCCCCCCGCCCACCTTGACCGCCGTCAAGTCCTACCGTTCGCGTACCTTTCCCCTGCGGCGTCACGGGCCGGCGGACGCCTCCGCCTCGCCGGCCCCGGGGCCGGTGCGCGAGCGGGCGAGGGCCGCAGCGGGAATGACCTCCGCGGCGCGGGTGCCGATGGTCGGGGAAAAGCCCATGGCGAGGAGCTGCCTGTAGTTCCTCTCGATCGGGTTGCGCACCGCGAGCAGCGCCAGGTACTCGTCGGGCGCGAGGGAGGGCATGAGCACCGGCGGCATGTGGGCGACCGGCACGGGGTAGTCGCTGCCGAGCACCATGCGCTCGGGGGGGATGCTCTCGAGCACCCTCCGGGCCGTACCGATGCGGCACGGCAGGCACATCGCCGCCAGGTCCGCGTACAGCCGCCAGCGCCCGTTGCGCTCCGCCTCCCGCATCATCGCGGCGAGGTCGGGGAGGAAGTCGTCCTGGAACGGGAGGAGGCGCATCCCCGCGTGCGCCGCGATCACCGTGACGCCGATGTCGAGGGCGCGCCGCAGGCGGCGCGGGTCGCCGAGGCGCTGGTGCTGGTCCGCCGGCGCCAGCACCGGAAGGGTGTTCTCGGGCCCCGTGTGGCACAGCAGCGGCACCCCGGCCCCGGCGAGCGCCTCGTAGAACCAGTCGTGGCGGGGGTCGGCCGGGTCGATCAGCTGCGCGTTGGGCAGCCACTTGACGAGCGCCGCGGGAGGGTCACCGCCGATCGCCCGGCGGAGCTCCTCGCGCCCCGCCGACGGCCCGCGATTCGGGTGGACCGACGCCCCGAGGAGCACCTTGGGATGCGTGCGGGCGAGCGCGGCCACGTACTCGTTGCTGACCACGAGGTGGCTCGCCTCCTCGATCCGGCGGCCACCCTCGTCGTAGACCGCATCGAGAGCCAGGAGCACCCCGCGGTCCACGCTCGCCGCTCCCTCCAGCGTTCCCACGATGTGGTCGCGAACCGCGCCGTCGAAGTCGCGCCGCACCCCGGCGTGGCGGATGCGGTCGGCGAACACCATGTAGGCGAACGCGGGCTCGCGCCGCAGCTTCTCCGAGACCTTGCACCCCGGCTGCCGGGTCGCCGCGATATGGATGTGGACGTCGATCACCGGCGGCACGGCGCCGTCCTCACTCCTGCCAGACGATGACCAGCGCCGCCCAGTGCACCTCGTGGACCTCGCCGGCGGCGAAGGGAAACGGCCCCCACAGGGGCGTGCGGTCGGGGTTCTTGACGAGATCGGTGATGGCGTCGCCGCCCATTTGGCGCGCCTCCTTCTTGAGGGCGGCGAGCATCGCCGCGTCGCTTTGCCCGCCCTGCCAGTTGGTCGCGGTCGCCTGCACGACCCCGATCACCTTGAACGGTCGCGCGATCGCCGGGCGCTCGAGGACCTCGATCGTGACGGTCTCGGGCGTGGGCGAACGACGCTCGCCTTCCGAGCGCGAGCCCCGGCTCTCGACCTTGGTGCTGGCGCAACCCGCCGCCAGGACGAGGGCGACGACTCCCCCGCCTGCGAGCAGCGGCGATCGTCCCACGGTGCCCTCCCGCCGCGACCGCGCGGCCGCGACCAGTCTCGAGCATACGCCGCGGGGCGCGCCGCCGGAACCGCGTCTCCGGTCTCACGAAGGGCTCGGCGGGCGAGCGCGCGGCCCCGCAGGTGGGGCCGCGCGTCGCGGGGGCGATGACCGGCGGGCGCTTCAGCCGTTGGCGGGGCGGAAGCGCCGGTGCATGTTCCGCAGCGTCGTCAGGTAGGCCTCGAACTCGCCCTTCTGCTCCGGGCTCAGCACCGCCTCGGTGCCCTGGCGGACCTTCTGCAGCTCGGCGCGCAGCGCCTTCCTGTCCGCCCTCACCTTGAGGAACGCGGCGCCGACGGCATTTGCGTCCGGCTCGGCGGCGTCGGCGGCCGTGCGCAGGTTCGCCGCGTCGGCCTTCATCTGCTGGCCGAGGTTGGCGATCACCGGCTGCTCGGTCGCGAGCAGTGCATCGATCTCGCTCTTCTGGTCGGCCGTGAGGATCAGCTGCCCGAGGATCCTCTGGTAGGCCATCCCGATCCGGTTGCCACCCCACGCGCCCTTGGCCATCTGCGCGAGGCCGATGCCGGCGCCCGCGGTGGCGAGCAGGGCAAGGGTCACCGTCGCGATCACCCCCGTGCGTGTCGTCTTCTTCATCGTCGTCTCTCCCTCCGTCCGCGAGCGACCGTGGCGGACAGTCGGGGAGACGTTTCCCGCGCCTCCCGGTTGACAGCGCGTACGGGCTACGCCGCGGCTATAGCTTGCCGGCGATCGCCCGTGCCATGTCGAGCGTCGAGGCCGACCCGCCCATGTCGTAGGTGCGCACCTTGCCCTCGGCGATCACGGCGGCCACCGCGCCCTCGACGCGGTCGGCCTTCTCATCCTCGCCCAGCCAGGCGAGCATCATCTTGGCGGCGAGGATCGTGGCGATCGGGTTGACCTTGTACTGGCCGGCGTACTTGGGGGCCGAGCCGTGGGTGGGCTCGAACACCGCCAGCTTCTCGCCGATGTTGCCCGAGCAGCCGAAGCCCAGGCCGCCGACCATCTGGGCGCACAGGTCGGAGACGATGTCGCCGAACATGTTGGTCGCGACCAGCACCCCGTACTTCTCGGGGTCCTTGAGCAGCCACATGCAGATCGCGTCGATGTTCGCGTCGTCCATCGCAATCTCCGGGTAGTCCTTGGCCACCTGCCTGCCGACCTCGAGGAACAGCCCCTCGCTCGCCCTCACCACGTTGGCCTTGTGGATCACCGTGACCTTGCGGTAGCCGTGCGCGCGCGCGTACTCGAAGGCCTCCCGGATGATGCGCTCGCACCCCCGCCGGGTGTTGATCTTGCAGCTCACCGCGTAGGCGTCGCCAGGCAGCTTCGCGAATGGCGCGAACGGCTTGGCGAGCGCGGTGAGGGTGTCGCGCAGGGCATCGGGCACCGGCGCGAACTCCACCCCGGAGTAGAGGTCCTCGGTGTTCTCGCGGAACACCACCAGGTCGATCGTCTCCCTGTAGTTGAGGGGGTTGCCCGGGTACGCCTTGCACGGGCGCAGGCAGACGTAGAGGTCGAAGAGCTGGCGCATGCGGACGATCGGCGAGCGGTACACCAGTCCCTTCCCCTGCAGCGCGGGGGCGAGCTCCGCCTCCGCGGCCTTGACGGGCTTGGAGGTGATCGCGCCGAACATCGCGGCGTCGACGCTCCCGAGCAGCTCCACGGTGCGGGCCGGGAACGCGTCCCCCTCGCTGCGCCAGAACTCCCAGCCGATCTCGCCGCGGACGTACTCGGCGTCGAGCTTCACCGCGTCGAGCACGACTCGCGCGGCCTCCATGACGTCGTTGCCGATACCGTCTCCGGGCAGCCAGGCGATGCGGTAGGTGGCCATGATCCCTCCTCCAGGTTTCCTCCCCGCCACGGCGCCGGCGACCGGTCGCCGCGGGCGGGCGTCTCGCGAGGCCCGGCGCCGCTCAAGGCTCGGCAGGCAGCGCCCGCGGCGGCGGCCCGTCGTAGGTGCACTGGCTCTGGTCGATGCGGCGCATGGGCTTCTCGCGCGCGAGCTCCTCCGACACGTGGGCCATCCAGCCTGCCGTGCGCGCCAGGATGAAGAAGCCGTTGGCGAGCTCCGGGGAAAGGCCGAGATCCGCGAGGACCGCGGCGATCGCACCGTCGACGTTGAGCGGCAGCGGTTTGCCGGCGGCCGCCAGGCGCTCGGCGACGGACTCGGCCACCGCGACGTGCGGCCCCGCCGCGCCTGCCTCCCTCGCCAGCGCCAGGAGGCGGCGCGAGCGCGGGTCGTCGGTGTGGATGCGGTGGCCGAAGCCCGGCAGCCGCCGCCCCGCCGCCTTCTCCTCCGCGATCAGCGCCGCGCCCACCGCTCCGGCCGGCTCCCCGGCGCGAACGCGGGCGGCGCCCCTGCCGAGCAACCGCATGCAGTCCTCCACCGCCCCGCCGTGATGCCGGTTGACCGCCAGCGCCCCGGCCGCCAGGCACGCGTTGAGCGGCGCCCCGGTCGTGGCGGCGTTGCGGGCGGAGAGCGTCGAGGGCGGCGTCACGCCGTGGTCGATCGACGCCACCAGCAGCGCCTCGACAAGACGCCCGACTCTCGCCCCGGGGAGCTCCCCGCGCAGCACCAGGTAGACCGCCTCCCCGAACGACACGCGCCCAATCATCTCGTCCAGGCGGTAGCCGCGCACCCGGATCTCGTTGGGAACCACCGAGCTGATCGCACTCGCCCACCCCTGGTCCGCCATGCTCAACCCTCCAGCACCGCCGCGACCGCGGCGGGCAGCGCTTCGAAGCTCTCCACGACCGTGGCCCCCGCCGCGCGCAGCGCCGCCACCTTGCCCTCGTGGGTGCCGCGCCCGCCCTCTACGATCGCCCCCGCGTGCGAGAAGCGCACGCCGGTGGTGGCCGCCCGCCCGCCGATGAACGCCACCACCGGCTTGCTCACCTCACCGCGCGTGATCATCTCGGCCACCCGCTCCTCCTGAGAGCCGCCGATCTCGCCGAAGAGGGCGACGCACGACGTCTCGGGGTCGCCCTGGAAGAGCCGCACCACCTCCGGCAGCGGCAGGCCGACGATCCCGTCGCCACCCACGTGCACGAGGGTCGACAGCCCGACGCCGGCGCGCGACAGGTAGTACCCGGTCGACGAGGTCATCCCCCCGGAGCGCGAGGCGACGCCCACCGGACCCCTCCGAAACCACGCCCGCGCCGACTCGGCCCGCCCGCCTATCATCCCCAGCACGCCCTCGCCGACCGACAGGACGCCGAGCGTGTTGGGGCCGAGGAACGACACGCCCGCGCGCTCCGCGGCCCGGGCGATCTCCAGCACGTCCCACACCGGGACCCGGTCGCCGACCAGCACGACGAGGGGGATCGCCGCCGCCACCGCCTCGAGCGCCGCGTCCTTGACCAGCGGCGCAGGCACGAACACCACGCTGGCGTCGAACCGGCCATGGGCCTCGGCCGCCTCCCGCACCGTGTCGTAGACCGGGATCCTGTCGACGGTCTCGCCGCCGCGGCCGGGCGTGCACCCCGCCACCACCGCCGTGCCGTACTCGCGCATCAGCCGGGCGCGCGCGCGGCCCTCGCGGCCGGTGATCCCCTGCACGACGACCCGCGTGGCGGCGTTGACCAGGATGGCCACGGCTACTCCATCCCCCGCGCGGCCCGGTACTCGGGAAGGCCGGCGATGGGCAGGTGCACGCGCCCCCCGCCGGCGCCGAGGGCGCGGCAGTCCACCTCGCACGCCAGGCACTCGCTGCAGCGTCCGCGCGCCGCCTCCTCGGGCGTGACGTTGAGCACCGGCAGGCCCTCCGGGTCGAGGGTGAGGATCTGCGGCACGCACGCCGCCACGCACGCCTTGCTCGCACAGTCGGCACACACCGCGTGGTCGTAGGTGATCTCGCCGGTGGGCGTCGCGAAACGGTAGGGCCTGGCTGCGGCCTTCGCGACGGCGCGAGCCGGCCGCGCTGCCGGCTGCCCCGAGCTCGCAATCAGCTCGGCGAGGCGCGCGGCGCACGCGTCCACGCTGGTGTCCTTGCCGTAACACTCGACGCTCACCCCGAGACTCCGGGTGTAGCCGGTCAGGATCGCGATCGCCTTCTCCTCGCCGTTGCCGCCCAGGCGCACCACCGCGGGAACCGCCAGCGGCTCCTCGAGGAACGCCTTGACCAGGCCACGCGCCGAGTGGAACTGCTCCTGCGAGGCGACGCCGGAGCCGGTGCCGAAGTAGCCGTCGACCCCCGGCTGCGAGAGCAGGATGCGGGCGGCGCGATAGACCTTGGAGGCGGGCGGGTTGCCGGAGGTGTCGCAGAAGTTCGCGACCGCGAAGCCGTGCTTGGCGAGCGCGTCCATCCCCATCATCGAGCCGCCGCCCCCCGCCCCGTGGAACGCCACCACGCGCTGCCCGCGCGCGAACCCCTCGCGCATCTGCAGGAAGTAGAAGGTGCCGCGGTAGTCGTTCCTCTCCACGTCCCAGGCGACCCGCTCGAGGGGCGTCGGCGGGTGCCCGAGCTCGCGGGCCACCTCGATGCCCAGCTCGGGATGGCGGAAGACCGCGGCGTCGTCCACCGTGATCCGGCAGTCGAGCGCCATCACCCCGCCGCCCGTCGTCCGAACCAGCGGGTTGATCTCCGCCGCCCGCGCGTCCACCGCCCGTGCCACGCCGGCGAGGCGCACGCAGGCGTCGGCAAGCCCGCGCTGCTCCTCGCCGTGAACACCGACGCGCCGCCACAGCTCACGGGCGGCGTGCTGGGCGAGCCCCTCCACCGGGTCGAGCGCCAGCTCGCTCACCGCCTCGGGGTGCGCCCTCGCGGTCTCCTCGATCCCGGTGCCTCCCCGCGAGGAGACCACGAGCATGGGCCGTCGCCGGCGGTCGTCGAGGACGATGCCCGCGTAGCGCTCGGCGGCCACCGCGACGCGCTCCTCGACCAGCACCTCGGTGACCGGAAACCCCGCGATGCGGACGGCGAGGATCGCGGCGGCGGCACGCTCCGCCTCCTCCGGCGAGGCGGCGTGGCGGATCAGCCCCAGCCCCGCCCGCCCGGTGGTCCACGCCTGGCCCTTGACCACCGCGGCGACGGCGAGCCGCTGGGCGATGGCCGCGGCCTCGGCCGGGGTGCGCGCCAGCTCGCCCCGCGGGATCGCGACGCCCGCGGCTGCCAGCACTCTCTTTCCCTGGGACTCGGACAGACGGGCCACCGACACTCTCCACCCGCGCAGCTGGGCGCGCGGCACGCTACGCGAACGTCACGGGAGTGTCAAGCCGAGAGGACGCTATGATGGGGTCACGGACGAGAGGAGGGAGCATGGTCCGCGAGTCCTCGCTTCCGGGTTCGTGCTACTTCTACTACCCGCGCCTGGTGTGCGTGGTCGGCGTGCGCGACGAGGCCAGGGGGACGACCAACTTCGCCCCGGTGACGTGGACCACCCCACTGTCCTCCGACCCCCCGCTCTTCGGGGTCTGCCTCTCGCCCACCACCTACAGCCACCAGCTGGTCCTCAAGACCGGCGAGTTCACCGTGAACTTCCTCGGCGACGAGCACGCGGCGCTGGCCGAGCGGCTCGGCAAGCTGTCGGGGAGGGAGACCGACAAGGTCAAGGCGCTCGGCCTCGAGCTCGAGGCCGGCGAGGCGCTCTCGACGCCGCTCCTGGCAGCTGCGTACGCGGCGGCCGAGTGCCTGCTTCGCGAGCGCCACCAGGTCGGGGACCAGACGCTGCTGGTCGCCGAGGTCCACCGCATCCGCACCTCGCCCGACGCCTTCGACGCGGACGGCGTGCTCCGCCTCGATCGCCTGCGCCCGCTCCTCTACCTGGGCAGCAACCGGTACGCGACGACCGCCGCGAATCCGCTGTCGCGGGCGTGATGGAAGCGCCCGGCAGCCTCCCGACCGCGCCCCCGCGTTGCTAGAATCCCCACCATGGGCGCCGGCGAGCCGGCGATCGGCATCGTGGGAGCGGGTCCGGTGGGGCTCGCCGCGGCGATCGCGGCGCGGCGCACCGGGCTCGCCGCCCGGGTTTGGGATCGCGGGCCGCTGTGCGCCGCGATCGTGCGCTTTCCGACCAACATGGTCTTCTTCACCAGCAACGAGCTGCTGGAGATCGGCGATCACCCGCTGGTCAGCCTCGGTCCCAAGGCCACCCGTCGCGAGGCCCTCGACTACTACCGCAAGGTCGCCGAACGCGAGCGGCTGGACGTGCGCACGTTCGCCGAGGTTGTGCGCATCGAGCGCGGCGGGGGGGAGTTCGCGGTCCACACGTGCGCCCGCGAAGGCGAGGCGGTCACGCGCCCGCGCGCGGTGGTGGTGGCGACCGGGTACTACCACCGCCCGCGACGCCTCGGCATCCCCGGTGAGGACCTCCCGCACGTGAGCCACTACTACGCGGAGGCCCACCCGTACTGGCGGCGCCGGGTGGTGATCGTGGGAGCCGGGAACAGTGCCGCCGAGGCGGCGCTCGAGCTCGCCCGGGCTGGAGCGTCCGTCACCATGCTGATCCGCGGCGAGCGGGTGCGCGACACGGTCAAGTACTGGGTGCGCCCGGACCTCGAGAACCGCATCCGCGAGGGGGCGATCACGGCGATCTTCGGGGCCCGCCCCGAGAGCATCGTGGCCGAGGAGGTCGTCTACCGCCGCAACGGCGCCCTGGCCTCGCTTCCGGCCGACGCGGTGCTGCTCCTCACCGGCTTCTCCGCCGACAGCGATCTGGTGCGCGCGGCCGGCGCCGAGGTGCGCGACGACGGCAGCCTGGTCCTCGACATGCAGACGTTCGAGACGTCGGTGCCGGGGCTGCACGTCGTGGGGTCGGCGGGCTTCGGCGAACACACCGCCGAGGTGTTCATCGAGAACGGCCGGTTGCACGCGCAGGCCGCGATTGCCCACATCGCGCGGCGTCTCAGCGCGGCCTGACGCGGCGACCGGTGGGCGACGGTATGATGGCGGCCGCCGGGTGAGGACATGAGCGAGGTGGTGATGATCGGGGTGGCCGGAGGCACCGGGTCGGGCAAGACCACGGTCGCGGAGGCCATCGTCTCCCGCATCGGCGCCGACCGCATCGCGTCGCTGCAGCACGACAGCTACTACCGGGACCTCGCCGGATGGGACCGCGAGGCCCTCCTGCACCACAACTTCGACCACCCGGAGGCCCTCGAGAGCGAGCTGCTCGCCCGGCACATGCGCGAGCTCAAGGCGGGCCGGGCGATCGAGGTGCCGATCTACGACTTCACCGTGCACGCCCGCACCGGCAGGACCCGCCGGGTCGAGCCGCGCGGCGTGGTGCTGGTCGAGGGGATCCTGATCTTTGCGGAGCCGGCGCTGCGCGAGCTGTTCGACATCAAGATCTTCGTCGACACCGACGCCGATCTCCGCTTCATCCGCCGCCTCCGGCGCGACCTCACCGAGCGTGGACGCACGGTGGAGAGCGTCATCGGCCAGTACATGGAGACAGTCCGGCCGATGCACCTCGAGTTCGTGGAGCCCTCCAAGCGGTGGGCCGACCTGATCATCCCGGAGGGCGGGTTCAACCCGGTGGCGCTCGCCGTGGTGTGCGCCCGGGTCGAGGCGCTGCTCGGGCCGGTCGGGGTGCGAGAGGCCGCCTGCGGCAACACTGCCGTGCCGTGAACGTTGCCCGGGAAGGGGAGCCCGGCCTCACTCGCGGGGCCGGCGGCGGCGCTGGCGGAGCTCCTCCTGCTTGTACATGTAGCGGATCGCGTGCTTGTAGATCATCAGGTTGGGACCGTCGGTGCGGTTCAGCTTGATGCAGTCGCGGTCATACCACTCCACCCACCCGTGCAGCTCGGTGCCGTCATCCAGCATCACGACCATCGCCGTCTTGTTCTGCATCTGCTTGATGAAGTAGTAGTTCTCGGCGTTGGTCTGCTCGGGCGGCGCCTGTTTGCGGCGCACCATCCCCCTCAGAGGCGTCCGATCCGCGACCTCGGAGATCGAGGGTCGGATGAGCCTGCGGCTGGTGAGGGGCTCGTCCCCTTGGTGTTCGAATTCCTTCATGTTGACCCCATCGAGCTGAAACGCAGTATACCACCTTGGGGGCCCGCTACAAGGCCATACGGATCGCCAGCCGGAAAGGTTTAGGAGGGGGGGCGCGAGCCCTTGCGCGCGGTGGCGGCCTCGCCGGCCTCGTGGGCGAGGCAGCACATCAGACGGCCGCACATCCCGGAGATCCGGGTGGGGTTGAGCGACAGCTTCTGTGCCTTCGCCATGCGGATCGTCACCGAGTTGAAACGGGCCATGAACGTCGAGCAGCACAGCATGCGCCCGCACGGCCCCCAGCCGCCGCTCGCCCGCGCCTGGTCGCGAACGCCGATCTGCCGAAGCTCGACCCGCCGGCGGGTCCTCCGTCCGACGTCGCGGAGCAGCTCGCGAAAGTCCACCCGCTCCTCGGCCGCGAAGGTGATGACCAGGATGTCGCGGTCGAGCGGTACGATCGCCGTCACCGGGCGGAGCGCGAGGCTCAGCTCGCGGGCGCGCTCGCGGCAGAAGCGCAGGGCGTCGCGGGCGATCACCGCTAGCTCCCCGGCGCGCGTCACCTCGGCCGGGGTCGCGCGCCGCACCACGCTGCCCCCCACCCGCTCCGGGCAGGCCTTCATGACCGGGATCTCGTGGGCGACCAGGCGACCGACGCGCTCGCCGTCCGGCGAGGCGACCACGTAGAACGCCCCCGCCTCGAGCGCGATCCCCGGCTTGAGGGCGCAGACCTGGCCGGGCAGGTCGGGCGAAAACGTGATCCGGACCAGGTCTTCGCGACGGCGCGCCTCGGCGGTGCAGGCCGAGCAGCTCATCGCGGCTCCTCGCCGGGGGACAGCGTGGCATCGGCCTCGGCGACCGCGTCCGCCTGCGCCGCGCGCGCCTGCCGCAGCCGCCCGGCGAGCTCCGCGTCGGCGAGCGCCAGGATTTCGGCGGCGAGGACCGCGGCGTTGCGGGCCCCCGCCCGCCCCACCGCCACGGTGGCGACCGGGACGCCGCCCGGCATCTGGACCGTGGCGAGGAGGGCGTCCAGCCCGTCGGCCACACCCCCGGGAAGCGGCACGCCGATCACCGGGCGGGTGGAGGAGGCGGCGACGACGCCTGCCAGGTGGGCGGCCATCCCGGCGCCGCAGACGAACACCTTCACCCCCTGCTCCTCCCCCTGGCGCACCAGCTCGAGCGTCCGCGCGAGCGAGCGGTGAGCCGAGGCCACGTGCGCGCGCCAGCCGACGCCGAGCCGGTCGAGCTCGGCGGCGGTCTCCCGCAGGACCTCCCAGTCGCTCTTCGAGCCCATCAGGATGAGGACCGCCGCGTTCATTCGAGGCCCCTGCCGATGTCGCGACGGAACTGCAGGCCGGGAAAGCGCACGCTCCCCAACGCGGCGTAGGCGGCGGCCGCCGCCTCGGCGAGCGTCAAGCCGCGCCCGACGATCGACAGCACGCGACCGCCGGCGGTGACCAGTTGCCCATCCGCCATCGCGGTGCCGGCGTGGAAGACGAGGACGCCGGGGTGGCCGAGCGCCTCGGGGAGGCCGGAGATGCGGTCGCCGCGCCGCGGCGACGCCGGGTACCCCTCGGCCGCCGCCACCACGCACACCGCGGCCTCCCGCCTCCAGCTCGCGCGCATGCCTCCCAGGGCGCCGGTCGCGGCACCGAGGAGCAGCGGCAGCAGGTCATCCTCGAGGCGCGGGAGCACCGCCTGGGTCTCCGGGTCGCCGAACCGGCAGTTGAACTCGAGCAGCTGCGGCCCGCCGGCGGTGACCATCACCCCGGCGTACAGCACCCCCCGGTACGGCCTCCCCTCGGAGGCGAGCCCCGCCACCGCCGGGTGGACGATGTCGCGCAGGATCGCGGCCGCCAGGCCGGAGTCCATCGGGACCGGGGAGACCGAGCCCATGCCGCCGGTGTTCGGACCCTCGTCGCCGTCGCCGAGACGCTTGTAGTCGCGCACCGCCGCCAGCGGCACGACGGCCGTCCCGTCGGTCAGCACCATGAACGAGAGCTCGCTCCCCGCGAGGCACTCCTCGACGATCGCTCGCTCTCCGGCCGCGCCGAAGGCGCGCTGCTCGAAGTAGCGGGCAAGGGCATCCTCGACGTCGTCCTGCGTCCGACACACCTGCACACCCTTGCCGGCCGCGAGGCCGTCGGCCTTGAACACCACCGGCACCTTGAGCTCCTTCACGGCAGCCGCCGCCTCGGCGCGGGTGTGGACCACCCGCGCCCGCGCCGTCGGGATCCCGTGCCGGGTGCAGAACTCCTTGGTGAAGACCTTGCTGCCCTCGACCTCGGCCGCCGCCCGCGACGGGCCGAGGAGCGCGAGGCCGCGGCGCGTGAACTCATCGGCGATCCCCAGGACGAGCGGCAGCTCGGGTCCGACGACCGTGAGGTCCACGTGCAGCGACGCGGCGAACTCGGCAAGCTCCACGGTGGCCTCGGGGGCGATGGGGACGCAGGTCGCGATCCCGGCGATGCCGGGGTTGCCCGGCGCGGCGTAGAGCTCCTCGACGTCGTCGGCCTGGGCGAGCTTCCAGGCGAGCGCGTGCTCGCGCGCTCCGCTGCCGACGACCAGGACTCTCAACGCCGGCCCTCGGCGACCAGCGCGGCCTGCAGCAGCGACAGGCAGGCGGTCTCCACCGCGTCGCGCGCTGAGCATCCGCGCGAGAGATCGTTGGCGGGCCGCGCCAGGCCCTGGAGCAGCGGCCCGACCGCGCGCGCTCCCCCCAGACGCTCGGTCAGCTTGTAGCCTATGTTGCCGGCGTTGAGGTCGGGGAAGACGAGCACGTTGGCCGTTCCCGCCACCGGCGAGCCGGGCGCCTTCCGGCTGCCCACCGCCGGCAGGAGCGCGGCGTCGAGCTGCAGCTCGACGTCGAAGGCGAAGTCCACCTTCCTGGCGCCGAGCGCGGCCCCGGCGTGCCGCACCTTGTCCACCAGCGGGTGCTCGGCGGACCCCTTGGTGGAGAACGAAAGCAGCGCCACCCGCGGCTCCCCGCCGACGATGGCGCGGAAGGTCGCCGCCGCCCCGATCGCGATGTCGGCGAGCTGTTCCGGGTCGGGGTCGGGGAGCACCGCGCAGTCGGCGAACACCATGAGGCCGCCGCTGCCCCAGCGCGGGTCGGGGTGGACCATCACGAACGCCGACGAGACCGTCTTGATCCCCGGGGCCGGTCCGATGGCGTGGAGCGCCGCACGCACGGTCTCCGCCGTGGTGCGCACCGCCCCGCCGACCGAGGCGTCGCACTCCCCGGCCGCCACCAGCAGCGAGCCGAAGTAGAGAGGGTCAGCGAGCGCGGCGTCGGTCTGCTCCCGGCTCCACCCTTTGGGGGCGCGCCGGGCGTGCAGGAGGTCGAAGAGCTTCCCGCGGCGCGGGTCGCCGGCGGGGTCCGTGACCACCACCCCGAGCTCGCGCAGGCGTTCGTGCTGGCTTCCCTGAGCGGCGAGGGGGCACAGAAGCGTGACACGGGCGATCTCCTCGCGGCGGAGGGCCCCGGCGGCCTCGATGATCCTTGGGTCATCTCCTTCGACTAGAACGACATGCCCATCAACGGCGCGAGCACGACCGGGGAGCTCCTCGAGGAATTGCATGGCACCCTCCGCCGGTATTGTAACCGCCTTTGACAATGCGCCCTCAGCGGGTACCGGGAGGTCTCATTGCGTCTTCTTCTCATTGGCGCGGTTTCGCGCCGACGGGCGCGGTGAACGGGACGCCCGCCTCTGAGTTCCGGGACAGAGTTGAGAAACGTGAGGCGAAGTTGCTCCCATTGACAAACACTTGACAAAGGGCGTGACCGTCCTTAACTTGACGCCCATAACCCGGGCCTTGTGTACGGGTCCCGTTCCCGGGGGGGAGAGAAGGGAGCACGACAATGGCGCTACTCCACTGTGGCATGGCAATCCTGGCGGCGAGCAACGTGCTTGTGGCCTCTCACGTGGGAGGACCTCCGGCGCGCCATCTGCAGCCGGTCCGCTCGCCGCAGATGTACGCGACCTCGCAGGCGGAGCGCTACCTCACCGCCGAGCAACTCGCGTACATCCGCCCCGGCTTCAACGTCACCGTGAAGAGCGTGACGATCGGCGCCGACCGCAAGCCGGTGGTGGAGGTGGCGTTCACCGACGACCTCGGCCAGCCGCTCGACCGCGCCGGCGTGGTGACTCCCGGGACGCTCTCGGTCTCGTTCATCCTCGCCTGGTACGACCCGGTCAACATCGACTACATCGACTACTCCACCCGGGTGCAGAAGAGCACGATCACCGGGAACAGCTTCGCCCAGGCGAGCACCGATTCCGGGGGGACGTGGACCGACACCGCGCTCGGCCAGGCGACGTACACGTTCAAGACCGTCCTCCCGTCCAACTACGACACCACCAAGACCCACACGCTGGGCATCTACGGCACCCGCACGATCGCGCTCACCGACCCGATCGTGATCGACAAGATCTACCCGGTGAACGTCACCTACGACTTCCGCCCCGACGGCCAGGCGGTCACCGACAGGTGGGACGCGACGACGTTCGCGACGTGCAACCAGTGCCACGATCCGCTCTCCGCGCACGGCGAGACCGGACGCCAGGACCCGCGGGTGTGCGTGCTCTGCCACAACGACACCCAGTCGATCGACCCCGACACCGGCAACACCGTCAACTTCAAGGTCATGGTCCACAAGATCCACATGGGCGCGAACCTGCCGAGCGTCAAGGCGGGCACCCCGTACGTGATCATCGGCCGTGGAGGCCCGGCGGACTTCTCGACCGTCGTCTTCCCACAGGACATCCGCAACTGCACCTCCTGCCACAAGTCGCCGGATCCTGACGGAGACGTCGTGGCGCAGGCGCACATCTACCTCGACCACCCGACCCGCGACGCGTGCGGCTCCTGCCACGACAACATCAACTGGGTGACCGGCGACGGCCACGTGGCCGGCCCGCAGCTCGACGACTCGGCGTGCGCCTCCTGCCACCTGCCGCAGGGCGAGAGCGAGTTCGACGCCTCGGTCCTCGGGGCGCACACGATCCCGACGAAGTCCACCCAGCTCAAGGGGCTGGTGATGCAGATCCAGAGCGTGACCAACACCGCCCCCGGCGACTTCCCGACCGTGGTGTTCACGCTCACCAACGCGGACGGCTCGAACGTGGCCCCCTCCTCGCTCGCCCGACTGCGCTTCCGCATCGGCGGTCCGACCACCGACTACACCACCGCGCTCCAGGAGGACGGCGTCAAGGCCACCGCCAGCGGCGACGCCTGGACGTACACGTTCACCTCGGCGGCGATCCCGGCCGACGCCACCGGCAGCTGGGTTATGTCGGCCGACTACTACCGCACCGTGAAGATCGACAACCACACCGATGCCGGGCTCTCGGTCCGCGAGGCGGGCCAGAACCCGATCTTCTACTTCCCGGTCACCGACACCCAGGCGGTCGCCCGCCGCACCGTGGTCGACATCGCGAAGTGCAACGTCTGCCACGACGTCCTGGCGCCGCACGGTGGCCAGCGCTTCAAGATCGAGGAGTGCGTGATCTGCCACAACCCGGTCGCGCTGGCCGACTCGGTCGAGGGCCAGCCGGAGGAGAACATCAACCTCAACCGCATGGTCCACCGCATCCACACCGGTGAGGCGCTGGAGCAGGACTACAGCATCGGCGGGACGAGCTTCAACGAGGTGCTCTATCCGGGCGACCGGCGCGACTGCGTCAAGTGCCACGACGCCGGCACCTACACGGTTCCCCTGCCCGACGGAGTGATCCCGACGATCACGCCGCGCGACTTCTACTCGCCGATGCAGCCGACCGCGGCCGCCT